>Ga0257117_1001440_pt1 | contig 14198 bp, 9 predicted proteins | sample SI112_135mmetaG_FD_190157 | JGI IMG/M metagenome (GOLD analysis project Ga0257117, IMG submission 190157) | Marine microbial communities from Saanich Inlet, British Columbia, Canada - SI112_135m | ecosystem: Environmental > Aquatic > Marine > Inlet | place: Canada: British Columbia | collected... | reverse complement strand
AGCTCTTTAATACCCGTGACTAAAGCAGCACTTTGCGATGTATCAGACATCTTGATGCCTAATTCTTCCGTTAGGTCTCTAACTGAAGCTCAGGACCACTCGGCAATAAGGTTGGCGTCGCATCACGCCATAAGAACCTTGCAAGCTGCGGTGCATCTACCTGCTTTTCAGGGGCTTCATCCCACAGGAACCTCGCTAAGTCCTGTTCTTCCGGCCATTGCTTTTCGTCGTAATCCCGAAGTTGCCAATAAAAACCGGCTAATAGGTGGTCTGGATCTAGCGTGCCCTGCAGCGGGGCCTGCTCACTCCATTGAAGCTCAGGACCACTCGGCAATAAGGTTGGCGTCGCATCACGCCATAAGAACCTTGCAAGCTGCGGTGCATCCACCTGCTTTTCAGGGGCTTCATCCCACAGGAACCTCGCTAAGTCCTGTTCTTCTGGCCATTGCTTTTCGTCGTAATCCCGAAGTTGCCAATAAAAACCGGCTAAGTCCTGTTCTTCTGGCCATTGCTTCTCGTCATAATCACGAAGTTGCCAATAAAAACCGGCTAAGTCCTGTTCTTCTGGCCATTGCTTCTCATCGTAATCACGAAGTTGCCAATAAAAACCGGCTAAGTCCTGTTCTTCTGGCCATTGCTTCTCGTCATAATCACGAAGCTGCCAATAAAAACCGGCTAATAGGTGGTCTGGATCTAGCGTGCCCTGCAGCGGGGCCTGCTCACTCCATTGAAGCTCAGGACCACTCGGCAATAAGGTTGGCGTCGCATCACGCCATAAGAACCTTGCAAGCTGCGGTGCATCCACCTGCTTTGCAGGGGCTTCATCCCACAGGAACCTCGCTAAGTCCTGTTCTTCCGGCCATTGCTTCTCGTCGTAATCACGAAGTTGCCAATAAAAACCGGCTAATAGATGGTCTGGATCTAGCGTGGCCTGCAGCGGGGCCTGCTCACTCCATTGAAGCTCAGGACCACTCGGCAATAAGGTTGGCGTCGCGTCACGCCAGAGGAACCTTGCAAGCTGTGGCTGAGCATCCTTGCTCAAAGTAACATCCTGTAGCGCGGCACTTTGCTTCGCGGGTTCTTCTTCCCATAAAAAGCGGGCCAATAGTTGGTCCGGGTCAAGCGTTGCCTGTTCGCTCCATTGAAGCTCCTGGTTGCTCGGCAATGCGGTTGGACTCGCATCCCGCCATAAAAACCGTGCCAGCAGAGGATCAGGCTGGACATCCCTGCCCACAACTTGCGTGTTGTCAGCCTCCGTGCGCCGTGTCTCATCCACCGATATTAGCGAGTCGTTCTGTCTCAGTATCCCGTCCTCACGTGCCAAGGACGAATGGAAGCTGGTCAGACAAAATATTATCGCGACCGTATAAAGAAAAATCTTCTGCATCTGCTAGTGCTCCAACAATTGGTTTATCGCCGGTATAGTATGCAGTCTTTGTGCCAGCTCTGTAAGAACTTCTATGGCATTGATTTAATTAAAGATTTTTGGGGAGGAAGGTGTTGATCGGTCAAAAATGGTCATTTATGGCGAAAAATATCGGCGTATTCGCCGTTTTTTTACCGCTTATATTTTCATTTTAGAAAATATTGGCGAATTCTTCTGTCATTCGACGATAGGTTGGCAGTGACACACCCAGCAGTTGCGCGCAAACGCTGCGGCTTAGTTTTCGGTCTTGGAGTTCGCTCATCAACAGCGCCGCCAGGATATCCAGCGGCTGCGCTGATTCCAGCGAAGCCATTTTCATCACTTCATGATACAACTCAGGGGTAACCGGCCATTCAGCTGGTCGTTCAGCCTCGAGAGAGCCGTAGGTTGCCTCCATTTTCTGGACCTTTCGGCGCAGTGTTGATTCCGGTACCGCAATCGAAAGTGCTGCACGGTTAAGCACACCATCGTGATGTTTAATGCTCATGAGGATGAAATCCTCCTCAAGGTAGCGTCCAACCGCCACAGGTTTACTGCCGCTGGCCCCCACATCTACCACTGCTTGTAAAATTGGCCGCAGCCCAATAGTTGTTCGAGGCGGTTCATGGCGCTCGGTTACGCCGCTAAAAACACCTACCTGGATCGCGGTAATCAATTGGTCCTTGCTCAGTATCACCGCCCGGTTAACCACATTCGACAGCTCTCGGATGTTACCTGGCCAAGCGTAATCCAGAAGAGCTTGTTCAGCATCGGCAGTAAAACCTGTGACCGTTTTGTTGTAGCGGGCAGCAAAATGCTGCAGGTAGTATCGAGCCACTTTCAAGATGTCGGCCTGTCGATCACGCAGCGGCGGTACAGCAATTGAAAAGACATTGAGCCGGTAATAAAGGTCTTCCCTGAACCTGCCTTCACCCACCATCTCCTTAAGATCTCTGTTGGTAGCAGCAATAACCCGGGCATCAACTGTTTCATACTGGTTAGAACCAACTGCCGCGACCTGCCTGTCCTGGACGAACCGCAGAAGCTTTACCTGAGTGTCTAATGGTAATTCACCAATTTCATCAAGCAAAACTGTTCCACCATTCGCTTCTTTCAGTCGCCCGGTGAAGTTGGATGTCGCCCCGGTAAAAGCACCCTTGACGTGACCAAAAAGCTCACTCTCAATCAGGCTGGGTGCCACCGCGCCGCAATCCACGACAACCAGCGGCTTATTCCTGCGGCTGCCTTCGTGGTGAATGTACCTGGCGACGACTTCCTTGCCGGTACCTGACTCACCTAAGAGCAGTACCGTAACATCTGTGGGTGCCGCAAGGTCTGCAGTATCAAGCACATGCTGCATTTCCGCAGAATCATAAACCAGCTGCTGATCCGTCGAATCAAGGACCTGAACAGGCTCCGGCTCAACATCAAAGCGTGAAATACTGCTGCCGAAGTAGGTACTTAATGAGGACAGAAAGGGCTGGTCCTCATCACTAAACTCACCACCCGACAAGAAGAGCACCCATCGCCCTGCCAGATCAAACAACGCCGTATCGCTGCTCAACTGATCATGCCAATCTCCTTTTGATACCGCTTTGATAGCGGAAAATTCACGTTCACTTAATTCCAGACCTGATATATCGCCAGCCTTGCCATTACTTTGGGTATACCCAACCTCAAGATTAATCTTGTCATCGGCAACGCTGAGTAGCGCCGAACGCTGTGTCCTAAACACATGGAAAAGGTGTCGACAGAATTCATCACACATCGTGTCAAGGTCATTGGCCGTGGCTAGTGCATTCATCACATTCCACAGCAACACGACGTGCCGGTAGTCTTGGCTGCCGCTCATCTCTCTCGAATCGATATCGGGTTCACCGCCATCAACCCAAAGACGATTACCACCTGAACGTCTTGCTGTATCCAGCGCAGAAGTGGCACGGCGAAACAATTCAATCGGTTCCTGATCCCCTCCGGTGCTATGGGCAAGCCCGGCACTAAAGGTAAACGGCTTGCCCGAATGCTCGTATTCATTGAGTTGCTCCAGAAGCGCAAAAGCGATCTGCTCACCAGCTGTCACAGTGGTGTAGGGCAAACTAACAGATACCATAGAATTAGCGAATATACTGACCAGGTCGGTCGCTCTCATGGATGAGTCGAGCCTGGCACGCACATCTTCAACAATTTCAGCTAAAACCGCGCTGGTCGCGCCGTCCGGCGAGATCAACACCTGGCAAAAAGATGATTCACTGGGGGACAGTTGACCTGAGCCAAGCATGGCATATCTTTCTGTAGCGCCAAGTTTTACAGGGTCTTCGATATCGCCAAGATCTCTCAGGATCAATACCGCACCCTCGTCCATGGGGCCTACAATACCATCGACCAGCTTGGTGGTACCGGGCGCGCGCTGCATTAGAAAAGGTGGCAGCTTAGTCAGGTTCTTGTCACGTAGCGCACTTTTTACGTTACCGGCGACTGATGATTTTTCACCAAGCACTTGACGCCAGGCGGCACCCGTATCCAGGTCCCGCCCCAGCAATTCTCGGGCATCCTGGTTGATGTTGATGATTTTGCCTTCCTGGTCTAAAAAAATCAGTGCATTGCCAATACAGGCAAGTGCGGTTTCCAGCAGCTGTTGTTTTTCTTTGAGCTCTTTTTCTACGCGAAATTTATACAGCGCCATTTCAATCGTGATTTGTAGATCACGATTCTCAACAGGCTTAATGATGTATCCAAAGGGAGTGACTGTTTTGGCTCTGGCAACCGTGTCTTCATCAGAGAAGGCCGTGAGAAAAACAATCGGAATGTCCATCAACGCCTGGATTCTTTCGGCCAGGTCGATACCACTTAAACCGTGGCGCAGCTGAATATCACTTAGCAAGAGGTCCGGCCGGGTTTCAAGCGCGAGTTCAACCGCTTCTTCGCCGAAAGCAATGCCAACGACTTCCCAACCCATCTTTGTGAGCCTTTGCCGAATTTCATGCGCGATCAGCGCTTCATCTTCTACGATGAGAATTTTTGCCGGAGCCGATTCCTCAGTCACTCTAACCTCGCTTCACACAGTGCCTGTATAAGTGGCATGTGGTTATGCGCCGAATCGCGCCTTAGCTTCCTTCCGTCTTGCGTGCAGAACAGGCTCGGTATAACCATTAGGTTGATCCTTACCCTTAAACACAAGATCACACGCCGCCTGGAAGGCAACGTTATCGTCAAAATTCGGGGCCATGTCCCGATACTCCGCATCTGCTGAATTCTGGCGATCAACTACCGCTGCCATTTTTTTCAACGTTTGCATCACCTGCTCTTCACTACACACGCCATGGCGAATCCAGTTAGCAATGTGCTGGGAAGATATTCGCAGTGTCGCCCGATCTTCCATCAAACCCACATCATTAATATCCGGCACTTTCGAACATCCCACGCCCTGGTCAATCCAGCGAACAACGTAACCTAAAATTCCCTGGGCGTTGTTCTCAAGTTCCTGCTGCACATCTTGCTCTGACAGGTTTTCACCGCTTAGTGTCGGAATGGTCAATAAGTCCGCCAGGTTCGCCCGGCTTCGCGCCTTCAGCTCGTCCTGCCTGCTCATCACATTCAACTGGTGATAATGCATCGCATGTAATGTTGCAGCCGTCGGTGAAGGTACCCATGCAGTGTTTGCACCCGCGGCCGGGTGGCCTATTTTCTGCTCCATCATCTGGGCCATTTCGTCCGGCATAGCCCACATGCCTTTGCCGATCTGCGCCTTACCTTGCAATCCGGCCGCCAGACCAACATCCACATTCCAGTCTTCGTAGGATCTGATCCAAACCTGCTGCTTCATAGCGGTTTTCTTTACCATCGGACCGGCTTCCATACTGGTGTGAATTTCATCTCCCGTGCGATCAAGAAACCCAGTGTTGATAAAGATCACACGATCTTTTGCAACGCGGATGCATTCCTTCAGGTTGAGCGTTGTACGCCGCTCTTCGTCCATAATGCCTACTTTCAGCGTATTCACGGGGAGTCCAAATGCCTTCTCGATTCGCGCAAACAGGTCGACCGTTAGTTGTACTTCTTCGGGGCCGTGCATTTTTGGTTTAACAATATATACGCTGCCCGTCCTGGAGTTGCTGAGCGAACCCGTCTTGTTCAGATCATGCATCGCAATCAGACTCGTGAACATGCCGTCCATGATGCCTTCCGGTATTTCACTGCCATCAGCCATCAGGATGGCATCATTGGTCATCAGGTGGCCAACATTACGAATCAACAGCAGACTCCGACCGTGCAGCGTCACATCATTCCCATCTGCACCCTTATAAATGCGATCCGGGTTTAACGTGCGCCGAACCACCTGGTCGCCTTTTTTGAATTCTTCCATCAACTTGCCTGACATCAGACCAAGCCAGTTGCCATATACAATCACCTTGTCGTCCGCATCGACGGCAGCAATGGAATCCTCGCAATCCTGGATAGTGGTGAGCGCAGATTCAACCAAAACATCCTTCATACCAGATTTTTCATTTTTACCAATCGAGTCTTCGCGATCGATCTGAATTTCGATATGTAAGCCATTGTGTTTCAACAGAATTCCAGAGGGTTCACCTTCATCGCCAAGGTAACCCACAAACTGGTCGGGGTTAGCCAGGCTCGTCGTTTCACCATTTTCAAGCTGGATTTCAACTGCCCCACCCACAATCCGGTACTGGACAGCATCCTGGTGCTGCGCGCCCTCTAGCGGATAGGTTTCATTCAGGAAATTCGCTGCGTATGCAATCACGCGATCACCCCGAACGGTGTTATATGCGCCACCTTTTTCGGCGCCACCGCTCTCCGGGATAACATCGGTACCATATAGGGCATCGTACAAACTTCCCCAACGTGCGTTAGCTGCGTTCAATGAAAAACGTGCATTCATCACCGGTACGACCAGTTGTGGCCCGGCTGTTAATGCAATTTCCTTGTCTACATTTTCAGTGGTGATTTCAAAATCCGGCCCCTCTTCCAGGAGGTAGCCGATATCACGAAGAAAGGCGGTGTATTCGGCTTCATCAATCTGCTGTCCTGCATGCTCCTGATGCCAGCTGTCAATTTTCGACTGGAGCTCATCACGCTTCGCCAACAGAGCTCGATTTCTCGGCACAAATTCTTCAAGAACAGCCTCCATTTCCGACCAAAAATGCGCTGCCGACACGCCCGTACCCGGCGCAATTTCATTTTCCAGAAGATCACTCAGAACCTTCGCGATGTCTAACTGGCCAATCGTCACTCTTTCTGTCATAGCTCTACTTTCCAACTCACTTTGCTTTATATCGCAGATTCAATATTCAGGCACCTCGTTGGCACCCTGAAGAAGTCGCATGCTACGCCAATTACCCCTATCTTGCATGTCACGCAATGGTTTTATGAATCATCAAAACCACTTATGCTGGCCAAACCAGCCCCACAGGAAAGGAAATGGAATTTAACCGGCTACACCATTATGTTCAGATTGTTACCACGCTATTAGTCGATGCTTTTGTAATTGGTTTCACGGCGTTGATCATCGCAATTATCGTTATGTACATTGCCGATATTACCCAAACATCCCACGCTATTCGCAGGAACTACCCGGTCGTTGGTCGATTCCGCTACCTGTTTGAGAACATGGGTGAATTCTTTCGACAGTATTTTTTTGCTCAAGACCGAGAAGAATTGCCTTTCAATCGCGCCGAACGCGCCTGGGTGTATCGCTCCGCCAAAAATGTGGACAGCACGGTCGCTTTCGGCTCGACCAGAAGCCTGAATCCGCCCGGGACTGTTATCTTCTCAAATACTGCCTTTCCTAAACTGACAGGCGATTCTGTAGATAGCCAAGAGATGGAGATCGGTCCGCACTGCCGGGAACCCTACCGACCACTGTCGATATTCAATATTTCAGCCATGAGCTATGGCGCCATTTCGAAACCGGCCATCCTGGCCCTGTCGAAAGGCGCAAAAATGGCCGGTTGCTGGATAAATACCGGTGAAGGGGGGTTAAGCCCATTTCATCTGCAAGGCGGCGCCGATATTGTCATGCAAATTGGCACAGCAAAATACGGTGTTCGGGACCAAGAGGGAAAGCTAAGCGACGACAAGCTACGGGAAATCAGTGCTATCGCTCAGGTTAAAATGTTCGAATTGAAATTGAGCCAAGGCGCCAAGCCTGGAAAGGGTGGCATGCTGCCTGGCGAAAAGGTCAGTGAAGAAATTGCCGCTATTCGCGGTATTCCAGAAGGTCAGGATTCCATCAGCCCAAATCGCCATCCTGAAATTGACTCAGTAGAGGATCTGCTGGATACCATCGAACACATCCGTGACATCACAGGGAAGCCCACGGGCTTTAAGATAGTCCTGGGCGACGATCATTTTGTCGACGAGCTTTGTATCGCCATTAACGCGCGGGGAGTAGCGTCAGCCCCGGATTTCATCACTCTCGATAGCGCTAACGGCGGCACAGGTGCTGCACCTCAAAGCCTCATTGACTACATGGGCTTACCCCTGAGGGAAAGTCTACCAATACTCGCTAATTCCCTTATCAAGCATAATCTTAAGCGCCGGATTCGTGTGATTGCATCGGGTAAGCTGGTCGACCCCGCATCCGTCGCCTGGGCACTTTGCCTGGGCGCCGACTTCGCCGTTTCTGCTCGTGGTTTCATGTTTGCCTTGGGCTGCATTCAGGCACTCCAATGCAACAAGAACAGCTGCCCTACTGGGATTACAACGAATAATCCTTCGCTTCAGAAGGGGCTTGTCGTGAGCGATAAAGCAGAACGTGTCAAAAATTACTGCCACAACATGAACTACGAAGTTGGTGTCATCGCTCATGCCTGCGGTGTCGAAGAGCCTCGCCGGTTATCGCGTCATCACGCCAGGGTGGTGACTGATACCGGTCAATCTATCTCTTTGAAAGAGCTACACGAGCTACCCATAAACGCTGACTAAAAACCATCAAGGAGTGTTAAGAATGCTGGACACAGAAATCGACATCGTCACTAACGATGGAAACATGAACACCTTCATTTCACACCCGGAAGAAGGAGGACCGTATCCCGTCATTCTTTTTCTAATGGACGCGCCGGGGTACCGCGAAGAACTTCATGATATGGCTCGAAGAATAGCCACCGCAGGGTACTACGTAATGTTGCCCAATCTTTACTATCGCCGCACGCGGGAACCCATGATTAATGGTGTGCCAGAAAGCCGTGAGATTATGTTTGGTCATATGAATAGTCTTTCCAATTCGATGGTCGTGGATGATTGCAAAGCACTGCTGGACTTTGCTGGTTCGCAGGTTGCAGCGCGTGACGGCGCTGTCGGTTGCACGGGATATTGCATGAGTGGCCCCTTCGCCTTCGCTGCCGCCGCCCAGCTAGCTGATCGCATCAAAGCATCAGCTTCCTTCCACGGGGTCAGACTTTGCGTTGATACCGAAGATTCACCTCACCTGGATGCCGACAAGATACAGGGCGAAATGTACTTCGGCATGGCAGAGACAGATGACTGGGCACCACCAGAAATGGTTGAAGCCCTGGACAAACATATGCAGACTACCGGCGCTAATTACCGCATTGAATGGTACCCGGGCACACATCATGGGTTTGTCTTTCCATTACGCGAGGGCAAATACCACAAAGAATCAGCAGAACGACATTACGAACGATTGTTTGCGATGTTCGAAAGAAATTTATAAGGATCTCAAATGTCTCGCCCCCAACGATTAAGAAGGTGCCAGTTATCCGTTCCCGGCAGTAGTGAAAAAATGATGGCGAAGTCTGCTGGCCTTGATTGCGACCATGTGTTCCTGGATCTGGAGGATGCAGTTGCACCCAACGTAAAGTCAGACGCCCGTGGCATGATTGTTGAGGCCTTGAACAAACACGACTGGAAACCCAAAACGCTTTGCGTACGAATCAATGACGTCGAAACCGAATACTGTCACGACGATATCATCGAAGTCGTGACAGGTGCCGGTGACAAGCTCGATACGATCATGCTAACAAAAGCAAAAAGCGCACACGATGTCATGTTCGTGCATATGATGCTCGACCAGCTCGAAGCAAAACTTGGACTCAAGAACAGAATCGGTATTGAGTGCCTGATCGAAGAAGTCGAAGGCATGATGAACGTAGAAGAAATCGCAGCATGCAGCGATAGACTCGAGTGCCTGATTTTTGGTATGGGTGACTACTCTGCATCCCAGGTGATGAATATTGACAACATTGGCGGAGACAGCGCCAGCTATCCACCTGACCTCTGGCACTACCCAAGATACAAGCTGATTATCGCGTGTCGCGCCAATGGCCTGGACCCTGTTGATGGTCCATTCGCGGATTTCCGCAATCCGGACTTTTTCAGAACGGAGTGTGAGCGAGGTAACGTCCTGGGGATGGCCGGAAAATGGGCAATTCACCCAAGCCAGGTCGAACTTGCACAGGACGCTTTTTCTCCCAGTGCAAAAGCCGTGAGTTCCGCGAGGAAACAACAAACAGCTTATGACGAGGCGCTGAAACAGGGGCTTGGTGCCATCCAGGTGGACGGTATCATGGTCGATGCAGCCAGTGTGCGTATCCTGAAGAACATCATCGACAAGGCCGAATTGATCGGCATGTAACGCCAGAAAATGAACTCAACATGATTAACAGACGTTTTGCATTGGCTGTTGTTTTTTTTACAGCACTCATGGACTCCATTGGCTTTGGCATCATTCTACCGGTGACGCCGACTCTGTTGATGGAAGTCAGTGACGAGGGACTTTCAAACTCTGCCGTGTACGGTGGCTGGTTGATGTTTTCCTTCGCTATCATGCAATTCGTCTCTATGCCGGTACTTGGGAACCTCTCCGACGCTTACGGACGAAAACCAGTCCTGTTAGGTTCGCTATTGGTACTAAGCATCAACTACCTGATCATGGGCCTGGCACAATCCCTGGTGCTGCTGTTTATCGGCAGGTTGATCTCTGGCATCGGGTCTGCGACATTTAGTACCTGTAACGCATACATTGCAGACACTACCTCGGTCGAAGAACGTGCTCAGTTCTTTGGTTTGATGGGTGCTGCTTTTGGTCTGGGATTCGTTATCGGGCCTGTCCTGGGAGGCTTTCTTGGGGAATATGGAAGCCGCGTGCCATTCTTTGCCACCGCTGGGCTGATTTTCTTTAACCTGTTAGTCGGGCTGATTTTTCTGCCGGAGTCCCATACGCCGAACAACCGACGCCCCTTTGAAATACGTCGCGCAAATCCATTTTCTGCCATGAAACAGATGAGTCAATTCAAGATTGCCTTCGGAATTATCGGCGTCCTGTTCCTGTACAACATGGGTCACCACGCGCTGCCCGCCGTGTGGACTTTTTGGGGCATCGAAAAATTCGACTGGACACCACGTGAGATCGGCTACAGCCTCGGCTTCATTGGTATCCTGATGGTATTTTCACAGGGCTACCTGATAAGAATCGTGATACCGGCCCTTGGCATGCGGTGGGCGGGTGTCGTCGGACTCAGCTTCACTATCACCGCCTTCCTCGGATATGCAATGTCACAAACGCCGACCATGGCCTACATGTTTATGATCGCCGGTGCCCTGGGGGGGCTTGCGGGCCCAGCCATGAGCGGCATTGCTTCAAGTCAGGTCGGCCCGGATCAGCAAGGGGAATTACAGGGTGCGATTGGTAGCGTGGGGTCACTGACGAACATCATCAGTCCGCTACTTATGACGATGGTTTTCGGGATCTATACTGGCCCGGATGCCCCCTTCTACTTTCCGGGCGCTCCTTTCATTCTTGCAGCGATACTCACCATGATGAGTCTCGCCTTATTTTTCCGGATCACTATTGGGTTCGCTCAAAAAGAGGCTGCTGCCCAGGCTTAACAAGGTAATCGCTCATAGCCCAAGGCAGGAAAAATTTCACCCATATTATTGTATCCTCTATTTTATGAACGAACTTTGCGCAAAAACCGCCGTGGAACTTCGCAACCTGATTGGCGAAAAAGAAATCAGCGCCGTCGAATTACTGGATGCCCATCTCGAACAGATCGAGTTAACCAACCCCTCGTTGAACGCCATCGTGACCCTGGTCCCGGATCACGCTAAAGAGATGGCGCAAAAAGTCGACCATCAAATTGCAAGAGGTGAAAAACCCGGGTTGCTGGCAGGACTCCCTATTGCACATAAAGACCTTGTTCAAACCAAAGCTATCAGAACAACTTTTGGCTCACGGCTGTTTGAAAATTTCGTCCCTAAGGAAAATGCGCTGATCGTGCAGCGCCTGATTGATGCCGGCGGCAGATGGCAGCGACATGGGTGGTTCGCTCCGGAATCCTGCTAGCTTCTGTAACGTTGTCGGGTTCAGGACCAGCGCTGGTCGGGTGCCTGCCTATCCTGTCCCTGATGGCTGGAGCAACCTTGGCGTCCTCGGCCCGATGGCGCGCACTGTTTCAGATTGCGCATTGATGCTGGCCGCCATTACAGGGCCAGATGACAGAACACCCATTTCACTGCCTGATTCTGCAGCGCTATTTCTGCAAACACTAGATAGCGATCAACAGGGGGCCCGTGTTGCTTTCTCAACTGACTTCGGGGGACAACTCCCGGTCGAACCAGCCGTCCGGAATGTTATTACACAGGGCGTGCAAGTGTTGTCGGATATTGGTTGCAAGGTCAGTGAAAGCTGTCCTGACTTCAGTGGGGCGGATGAAGTGTTTAAGACTCTGCGAGCATGGAGCTTTGCGTCACGCCATGGAGAAGATATCAAGCGGTATCCAGAACAGTACAAGGAAACTATTATCTGGAATGTCGAAGCAGGATTGAAACTCTCCGGCACTGATGTCTCAGAAGCAAACAAAGCACGCACCCAAATTTACCAGCGCGTTAACAGCTTCTTCCAGGACTATGACTTCCTGGTACTGCCGGTATCCCAGGTAGCACCCTTCCCCCTCACCAACGAGTACGTTACCAGCATCAACGGCACCCGGATGGAAACGTACATAGACTGGATGAAATCCTGCTACTACATCACCGTCACAGGCCTACCAGCGATCTCGATACCATGCGGATTTACGCCGGAGGGGTTGCCGGTCGGCATACAGATCATTGGCAAACCACTACAGGAACTGGCCGTCCTGAGGATCGCCTATGCCTTTGAACAGGCAACAAACACCTGGAAAACCCAGCCCAACATCTGTATCTAACAGCGCTCTTATCGACAAACTTCAACTATCCGCAAACTTCATGCATAGGCAAGCAGGATCAGCTATACTGCGCGCAGTTCCTTGGGGGTGGTATTACACCTGAGATCAAACCCCAGAACCTGATCCGGTTAGTCCCGGCGTAGGAAAAGGATGATCGCTAAATCTCCCATTACGTCCATACCGGGTCTCTTATTTTTTTACTGGAGAGACTCATGAGCTTTATTAGAGCCATTGTTAAAGCCATCCTTAGAAACACCCCTGGGCTGCTGCTTTTCTTTGCCGCCTATACCCATTCAAACGACATCCCGGAAATCGTCGTCACTGCAGACCTTCGGCAATCAACAACCATGGAGACCGCCAGTAGCCTGACAATCGTGTCCGAGCAGGTCATCGAAGCGAGGTCTGCGCAACATTTCGAAGACATCATAAATGTCATCCCCAACGTTAATTTTGCTTCCGGCAGCAACCGGGCTCGATTCTTTCAGATTCGCGGCATCGGCGAGCGCAGCCAGTTTGTCAATCCTGTCAATCCTTCCGTTGGCGTTCTTATCGATGATGTCGATTTTAGCGGAGCTGGAACCATCGCCACGCTGATGGATGTTCAACAGGTCGAGGTTCTACGGGGCCCTCAGGGAACACGATATGGCGCTAACGCACTGGCCGGGCTAATCAACTTTTCCACCAATGAACCGGACGAAGCTTTCTTCACCTCTGTCAAACTATCCGGCGGGGAGTTTGGGACACAAACCGCCGGCGTCGTCTTAAATGTGCCTATCAGCGAAAAATTCCTTTCCAGGTTTGTCTTTGAGTCGCACGAAAGTGACGGTTACGTTGAAAATGATTTCCAGGACAGCAACACGACGAACGATCGCGACGAGCTGACCAGCAGAGCAAAATTTTCCTGGCAGGTCAAAAAAAACTGGAGTCTGAACCTCTCACTAGCCTCTATAGATATCGACAATGGCTATGACGCTTTTTCACTCGACAACAACAGACACACATTGTCGGACGAGCCTGGTTTTGATCGCCAAAACTCTGCTTACGTGTCCCTGAAAAGCAGCTGGCAGTTGGATGGGATGAACATCGACGTGCTGTGGAACCAATCGGATTCCGACCTTGACTACGGTTACGACGAGGACTGGTCTTTCACCGGTATCCATCCGTGGGGATACACATCAACTGATCATTACTTCCGTGAGCGCGACACCACCAGCGCCGAAATAAGGCTGTTATCCAACGAATCCAGTCGAGTTTTTGCCGACACGACGGACTGGGTCCTTGGTTTGTATTACCTTAGATCAAGTGAAGCGCTTCAACGCCAATACACCTTCCTGCCGTCAGATTTCCTGAGCGACTACGAGTTTGACACCTTCGCGATTTTCTCCCAACTCGATGTCGCCCTCTCGGATCGAATGACACTAAGTGCTGGCTTGCGACTGGAAGAGCGTGACACTGAATATGGCGACTCAGATGGCGCAACATTTTCACCTGACGATTCATTCTGGGGCGGTAAGGTTGCCCTCGAATACCTGGCCGGGGAAAACACACTGGCTTATGGTTCTGTTTCACGGGGCTACAAGGCGGGAGGGTTCAACATCGACGGTTCG
>Ga0257117_1001429_pt1 | contig 14268 bp, 8 predicted proteins | sample SI112_135mmetaG_FD_190157 | JGI IMG/M metagenome (GOLD analysis project Ga0257117, IMG submission 190157) | Marine microbial communities from Saanich Inlet, British Columbia, Canada - SI112_135m | ecosystem: Environmental > Aquatic > Marine > Inlet | place: Canada: British Columbia | collected... | reverse complement strand
CATTGGTAGATGACAATGGCAACGTCATTGGTGTTATTGTATCAAGACTAGAGACATCATCAGAGATAACAGGAAAGCGAGCCGCACAGAATGTAAACTTTGCTATTAAATCAAACATGGCGAAAATATTTATGGATTTAAATCAAGTGGATTACCAAGTTAGAAAATCAAATGGCGCTAAGGAAATTAGCCAGATTGTTACTGAAGCAAAAGAGGCAACGGTGCAAGTGATTTGCAAAGAAAAAGAGTAAACTGTTTTAATGAGTGATTTTATGAATATGAAAATTTATATACTATTATTAGTAATAATAGGTGTATTTTCAATACCTTAAGTTTGGATATAATTTATAGGTATGTAATACCAAGTTCTGGATAATAAATTAATGAAAAAATACAAAATGTCGTTTACTGCGGGGACAATTCTTCAGAATGAGTCTATAAGTTTCGCTAAGTTATATTTAGAGGTTGGAGATTGGGATGTGGCGCTTGATGAAGCTACTTCATCAAATGTATTACAAAGTAGAACGGTTAGTACGGCTAAACGTATTTCACTTGAAACACTATCAAGATTAAAGACGTTAAATAATGAAGAGTTAGAGTTGTTAGTTGATGGGGACGATCAAGAGCAGTTACACCTCTTATGGCTTTCTGTTTGTAGATGCTACCCCTTTATTTATGATTTTTCTATTGATGTTATAAGGGACAAGGTTTTGACATTGTCTTATCAATTAAGTCATGATGATTTTGATGTTTTTTTTAATGCAAAAATGCAATGGCATGAAGAGCTTGAGAAAATTGCAGAAACAACGCGATACAAGCTAAGACAGGTGCTATTCAAAATGATGACTGAAGTTGGTTTTATAAATAAAGAGGGCGGCATTAACCCTGCGACACTATCGGAAAGGGTTGTAAGGCTAATTTGTAAAAAAACATGCGAAGATTTGCTTCTTTTCCCAGTGAATTCTACTATTTTGCAAGGATACCAAGAATGCCATATGATTTAACGAATGCTAGTATTAAAGATAGATTTGATCATTTATTATCAGTGATATCTGGTGAAAGGTTTATTAAGATGCAAGGCTTAGGAAATGAAGTTCCATTTTTTATTTGCCCTTACAATCCAAAAGATTCTAATGATATGGAAAACTTACAAAAGAGTTTAATAAGTAAGTTAGATCAAATTAATGTCACTATATTAGATATTAATTTGTATGACTTAACTAGTGAAATGCTTAAGAATGAGGGTGATTTTGAGTGGCTTTTAAACAATGAATCATCAATGTCAAAAAGAGAGCTACAAGAAGAGTTACAATCTATTCTTGATGTTGAAGAGGCGTTAACTCCAGTAATTAATAAGAAGATGCAAGATTCAAAATTTGATGTTATGTTTGTTTCTGGAGTTGGTAATGTTTTTCCATACATACGATCACACAATATATTAAATAATCTACAAAAAACAGCAAAAGAAAAGCCGACAGTTATGTTCTTCCCCGGTGAGTACTCACACTCACAAGAAGGGGGTGCGTCATTAAATTTATTTGGAAAATTAAGTAATGATAAATATTATCGCGCATTTAACATTTATCATGTAGAAGCAACAAGTTAAGGAGTTATATGTCATTAAAAGAGATTTTTGTAAAACCGATAAACAGGCCGATCGAAGGTGTGATTAAGGCAGATGATGATCAAAGTTTACGCCTGGAGCTAGATGAATATGTGGTTACCAATGAGATTGAAGGAAGATTGGACGTATTTCTAGATGCGTATAACAACTATGAGAATGCTAATGGCGTATGGATCTCTGGTTTTTTTGGTTCTGGAAAATCACACCTACTCAAGATGTTATCTCTTGTTCTTGCAAACAGGATGATAGAAGGTGACAGGGCGCTTGATATTTTCTTGTCTCATTCAACCATAAGAAATAATGAGATTTTAACTGCAGATATAAAAAAAGCAGCCTCCATTCCTTCACAAAATATTTTATTCAATATTGATCAAAAAGCTGATGTTATATCAAAGGATCAAACTGATGCGCTTCTTGCTGTATTTTCAAAAGTATTTGATGAGGCGTGTGGATATTACGGAAAAAAAGCTTACATTGCTGATTTTGAAAGAGATTTAGATGAAGAAGGTTTACTTGAAAAGTTTAAACTTGAAGTGCAACAGACTGCAGGACAGGGGTGGGAGGAGCATGTAAGGCAGCGTGCAAAAAGATATTCATCAGAGATTGATACTGCTTACAACAAGGTAACTGATCAATCGTCTCCTGTTAGTGGTATTTTGGATAAATATTCACGTGATTACAGTTTATCAATTGAAGATTTTGCAAATAGAATAAATGATTACATAAATACTAAAGAGTCAGGCTTTCGTTTAAATTTCTTTGTAGATGAGGTTGGTCAATATATTGCCGACAATGTTAAATTAATGACCAACTTACAAACTATAGCCGAAAGCTTGGCTACTAAATGTAAAGGCCAATCATGGGTTATTGTGACTGCACAAGAGGATATGAGTTCTGTCGTAGGTGAAATGACTCAACAGCAGGGTAATGATTTTTCTAAAATTCAGGCACGATTCTCCAATCGCATGAAGTTAACCAGTCAGGATGTGGCTGAAGTTATACAAAAACGTTTATTATTAAAAAATGAAAAAGGCATTGATGAATTAACAGGCCTTTACCACCAGCAGCAAAACAATTTTAAAACTTTATTTGATTTCGCTGATGGGGCTAAAGCATATCGTAACTTTATTGACAAAGATCATTTTATTCATAGCTATCCTTTTATTCCATATCAGTTTGACCTGTTCCAATCTTCAATTCAGGGTCTGTCGGCACACAATGCATTCGAGGGTAAGCATAGCTCAGTTGGAGAACGCTCAATGCTTGGTGTTTTTCAACAGGTTGCGGTAAATATTTCTGATCACAATATAGGGCAGCTGGCTACTTTTGACTATATGTTTGAAGGGGTGAGGACAGCATTAAAGACTCAATTTCAGACAGCAATATTACAAGCTGAAAATAACCTTGATAATCCATTTGCAATTAGAGTTTTAAAGTCATTATTTTTAGTAAAGTACGTGAAAGAGTTCAGATCCACTATTCGAAATTTATGTGTATTAATACTAGATGATTTTGATCAAGATATTAAATTATTGAGAAAAAACATCGAAGAAGCCTTAAACATTCTTGAGCAGCAAACTTATATTCAGAGAAATGGCGATCAATATGATTATCTTACCGATGAAGAAAAAGACATTGAGGAGGAGATAAAAAGCACAGAGGTTGAAAATGCAGATGTGGCTGATGAGCTTCAAAAGTATATTTTTGATCATATCATTAAAGACACAAAAATTAATTTTCCAGACAACAAGCAAGATTACAAATATACACGCAAAATAGATGATAATTTGCATGGCAGAGAGCATGAACTGTCTATCAATGTAATTACACCATTTCATGAAGATTCTGGCAATCACAATGCCTTTAAGATGCGCTCAATGGGGCTTTCAGAGCTTTTTGTGATTATGCCTTCTGATGATAAATTGTTACGCAATATAACGCATTATAAGAAAACTGAAAAATACATTCGTCAAAATAACTCCCATACACAGCAGGATGCAGTTGCCAGAATATTATCCGAAAAAGGCAATCAAAATATAGAGCTAAAGGCTGAAGTAGTGATTCAAGTTAAAGAATTATTGGTCAGATCAGCTTTAGTTCTCAATGGTGACACTATAGACATTACTAGCGAAGACCCTAAGTCTAAAATTATTAAAGGTTTTTATCAGTTAATTAAAAAAACCTACATCAATTTAAAAATGCTCCCAGAGCGTATATTTAGAGAAGGTGATATCACCCAGTATTTAGATCAATCACAGGAAGGGCTTTTTGGGAATGATGCTGCCGTTTTGTCAGAAGCAGAACAAGAAGTGTTTTCTTTTATTCAAAGTAATCATGCTACGGGTATTAAATCAACCTTGAAATCGGTAGAAGAGCGCTTTGAAAAGATGCCATATGGTTGGTATCATGCAGGCATTATTTGCATATCAGCCATGCTTTGCGCAAGGGGAAAGGTTGAGGTTACGAGAGATAGTAATATTCTTGAGGATAGAGATCTTAAGGAGGCGTTAACCAATACTAGGAATTATTCTCAAATTATTCTCCAGCCACAGGCTGACTTTTCACCAGTTGAGGTTAGAAAATTAAAAGAGTTTTACGAAGATTTTTTTGATCAGCCGCCACAATCAATTGATGCAAAAAATCTAGGTAATGAAACGGGTGAATCATTTACGAAAACTGTAAGTGATCTTAATTTGTTATTGGCTCAATCTAGTGATTTTCCTTTTTTAAATAGTTTGAGACCTGTTATCCAGAATCACTTGAAACAAGTGTTAGATAAGCCATATGCTTGGTATTTGAAAGAATTATTAAGAGATGAGGAGGATTTACTTGATGCCAAGGAAGATCTGATTGACCCTATTCAGAAATTTATGGACGGAAACCAAAAGCAGATATATCTAGACGCTCGTAAATTTGTTATCGATAATCAAGCAAATATTTCATATATTGATAATAAGAGTTTCAATGAAATTAAAACAGTATTGGATGATCCAAAGTGTTTTAAGGGTGATACGGTTAGGGGTATGAAAGCCTTAATGGACAATCTAAAAAAAGAGATTGATATAAAAATTAAATCCAAAGCTAAAGAAGCTAAACAATCAGTTCTAAATTTAGAAAATAGATTGCAAAATACACAGGGTTATGAGTCCATCACTCAAGAGCAGAGGAGTGAGTTAAGCACTCCATTTAAGACTTTAGTAAATGAAATTGACAATACTAGCTTGATAGCGGTGATTAATGATTCTATCCGTCAATTTGAAGATAGTAATTATCCAAACTTATTAACCAAGCTTGCTGAATTTATTGCACCAAAAGAGTTAACGCCGGATCAGCCAATTCCAGCCCCTGCACCTCAATATATTTCAACAAAGAATGTACGGGTTAATTATGATAAAGCCTTGCTTGCAAATGAATCCGATGTTGATCAGTATTTAGAGAATCTGCGTAAAGCTTTGCTTAAAGAGCTTAAAGACGGCAAGCAAATACAGGTTTAAATAATTATGAATACCTCAGCACTCAAAAAGTTCGCTCAAGGCGCTCGCCGTGATTTAATTGAACAAGTCTCGACCAAATTACAACTCGTTCTATCTGCTAGTAGTGCTGCTCGTCGTGAAGCGTCAAATGCGGTCGATAGCTTAGAAAAACAAATTCAAAAGCATGGTGAAGAGCAGGTTGTAGATCAAATTGCCTATATTTGGTTTAACCGATTTTGTGCACTACGCTTTATGGATGTCAATCGTTACACTCGCATCGGCGTTGTATCTCCAGTAGAAGGGCAAAGTCAGCCTGAGATATTAGCAGAAGCTAAAAGTGGTTATATTGATGAGTCTATGGTGTCTGATGAGGTTAAGAATAAGGTCTTGTCTTTAATTAATGGCTCAAGTCCTAGTAGTGATCCTCAATCTGAGGCGTATCGTCATTTAGTGGTGGCTGTGTGTAATTATTACCATCAGTCAATGCCTTATTTATTTGAGCGTATTACTGATTACACCGAGCTGTTAATGCCCGATGATTTACTCTCTGATGGTTCGGTTATTTTTGCAGCACGAGAGGTAATGACAGCTGAATCGTGCCAAGATGTAGAAATCATTGGCTGGCTGTATCAATTCTATATCTCTGAGAAGAAAGATGAAGTTTTTGCTGGGTTGAAAAAGAACAAAAAAGTTACTCCGGAAAATATCCCTGCAGCGACCCAATTATTTACCCCACATTGGATTGTACGTTATCTTGTAGAGAACTCACTGGGCAGACTGTGGCTGCTTAACAACCCTAACTCCAAGCTGGCTGATCAAATGAAGTATTACATCAAGCCTGAACAAGTGGAAGAGGACTATCTACAGATCAACAGCCCAGAAGAATTAAAGATATGCGATCCAGCTTGTGGATCAGGCCATATGCTTACTTATGCTTTTGATTTACTCTATGATATTTATGCAGAAGAGGGTTATGAGCACTCAGAGATCCCAGAGAAGATCCTAACCAATAATTTATTTGGTGTTGAGATTGATGAGCGTGCAGGAGAGTTGGCAGCTTTTGCTTTAACCATGAAAGCACGAGCAAAACAAAAGCGCTTCTTCCGTAAACAAATACAACCCAACATCTGCATTCTACAAAATGTGCATATTGATGAAGATGAGTTAAAAGAATACATGGAATTTATTGGCCAGGATTTGTTTACTGACCCACTTAGAATGACATTGGTCCAGTTTGAAGAAGTCAACAACTTCGGCTCCTTGATCCAGCCGAGAGTAAAAGACGCACAAGAGATGTTAACCATACTTAATGAAAGAGATCTATCTGGACAATTGTTCTTAGCTTCAACCCATAAAAAAGTATTGCAGGTGTTAAAACAAACAGATTACTTAAGCCAGAAGTACCAAGTAGTAGTTGCCAATCCGCCTTATATGGGTAGTAAAGGAATGAACGCCAGATTGGGCGCTTGGGCTAAAGAAAATTACCCTGATAGTAAGTCAGATTTGTTTGCAATGTTTATGGAGCGGTGTTTAAACCTAACCATTAAAAGTGGATTTATGGGTACGATCAACCAACACTCTTGGATGTTTTTGAGTAGTTATGAAAAACTTAGAAAGAGAATGGTTAAAAGCCATAAGATTGATACCATGCTACATCTGGGGGCTAGAGCTTTTGATTCTATTGGTGGCGAGGTTGTCCAAAGCACGGCATTTGTACTCAATAAGTCTTCATTGGTTAACCGATCTGGAATATATTATCGCTTAACAGACTATAAAAGCAGTGATGAGAAAGAGCAAGAGTTTTTTAATCCTGAGAATAGATATAAAGCAAAACAAGAAGATTTTTCTAAAATTCCTGCGAGTCCAATTGCATATTGGGTTAGTAGTCCATTGAAAAAAGTTTTTGAAAATAAAAAGATAGATGATTATGCGACTTTATTTCAAGGTATTATTACTGGTAATAATGAAAAATTTGTTAGAAGTTGGCAAGAGTTATCATTGCAAAAATTAACATTAGATGCTAAAAATGTAGAAACAATTGATTATGACAATAGTTTTTGGGTTCCATATAACAAGGGTGGTGAAAGTAGAAAATGGTATGGCAATCAAGAGCTTGTTGTTAATTTTAAGAATAAAGGAAAAGACTTTACAAGAGGAAAACATCAATTTTATGAATATTTTTTTAAGCCTTGTTTCTCTTGGACATATATTAGCTCAACTTCATTAGCTACTCGTTATTATCCAGAAGGTTTTATTTGGGATGTTCATGGTTCAAGTGCATTTCCAGATAAAAAAGAAGATATTTTTTATTTTTTAGCATTAATTGCATCTAATGCTGGATATAAAATTTTACAAATTATAAATCCAACTATAAGTTTTCAAGTAGAAAACATTGCTGTTGTTCCTGTTATTTATCCATCCTTAGAAATAAAACAAACATTAATTGAAGTTGTTCAAAAAAACATAGACATCTCAAAAGAAGAATGGGATAGCAGAGAAACATCGTGGGACTTTATAAACAATGAACTTATAAAACATAAATCAGACACTAAAATAGAAACTTCATACTCTAACTTCTGTAACTATTGGAAAGAACAACACAACACTCTACACCAAAACGAAGAAGAACTAAACAGACTATTCATAGATATATATGAACTACAAGATGAATTAACACCTGATGTAGAGCTAAAAGATATAACGATACTAAAAAATGAAACTAAAATCATTGATGGTGTATTAGTGTTTCAAGCAGATGAGATTATGAAACAGTTTATCTCTTATGGTGTTGGTGTAATGTTTGGTAGATACTCACTTGATAGTGATGGACTGTTGATTGCAAATATAGGTCAAGAAGTTCCAAGCTCTACTACATTTGAAATAGATGATGACAATGTTATCCCGCTACTAGATGGCAACTGGTTTACGGATGACATCGTTGAACGTTTTTATGGTTTTGTGCATACTACGTTCGGTGATGAGCATTATCAGCAAAATATACGCTTCATTGAAGAATCTATTGGTAAAGATATTCGTAAATACTTTTTAAAAGACTTTTATACGGATCATGTTAAAAGATATAAAAAACGCCCAATTTATTGGATGTTCTCAAGTGCTAAAGGCAGTTTTAATGTGCTGATCTACATGCATCGTTATCAAGCGGACACAGCGAGCATCATCCTGAATGATTATCTACGAGAGTTCCGCACTAAACTAGAATCTCATAAGAGTCAATTAGAATCCGTTAGTATTAGCACTGGATCAAGCGCTGGTGAAAAAATCAAAGCACTAAAAGAGATTGATACTATAGGTAAAACTCTTAGAGAGCTTGACGAGTATGAACATGAAGTGCTTTATCCATTAGCCACAGAACAAGTAGAAATTGATCTGGATGATGGGGTAAAGGTGAATTACAACAAATTTGGCACGGCACTGAAGACGGTTGCTGGTTTGAGTGGTAAATAGAAAGCGGTAATGGAAAACAAAATACAAAAAGCTCTGACTAATTTATTTGATCGTTACCGAATCGTATTTTGGTACGATTCAAAAAAAGAGTTACGAGAAGAGTATGAGGCATTAGAGCTATCTGGCGTTAAGAAACTGGAAATCGATAATAATGAATTTGCATTAAAGTATCAAATTTTAAGAGATCAGCCAGATGATAAATTTTTATTATATTGTGAAGGTAAAGAGCCTACGGATTATACTGATAATTGGTTGCTAGACATTCAGCTTGCTCACTGTGTTTTTAGCACTGATCAAGCCTCTATTTGGGCTGAAGAGCTTGGATTGGGGATTGAGTATGTTGATTTGTTAAAACAGCATTCTGATTTCTGCAAAGCTACTAAGCGCAGAGAGGATCTTAAAGCTTTATTAAAGAAGAATGACACCAAAGCAAGAATACAATTAAAGATGCTTTCAGTTTGTGCATCGTCTGATGATCGATTAGATTCGGTTTTAGAAAGATTATTAGAAGAATCATCTAACGGCAAAGATAGTAAGATTAAGTTGATTGAGCGTTGTAATCTGGATGATTTTTTATTCGAGCAAATGCAACTCTATTTTCAATATCAATCTGATGTGCCAAGTATTAAGGATTTTTATATTAAATTATTTGAATCCTGCTATAAGCAACATACAGATGGCGGAGGTGCATTATCTTCAGAAGCACAGGTATTTGTTAATCGCTGGAAGGATAGTCGTAAATTTGAAAAATCATTTAGAAAATTATCAGCAGAATGCGCTGATATTTTAAAAATAGAAGACGATCTTAATAATCGGGAATATACAGACCTACTCGAGATTGATTTGTTTGAGTTGGTTGATCTAAAAATTATCAGTGGCTTAGTACAAGATGTTTCCAATAAGACGATACATAGTGGAAAAGTAGAACAATATGTGCGTCAGCGCAGACAAAGGCATTACTACGATAAGTTCCATGATTTATATGAGGCGATTGATATTGCAGCACAATTTATTTCAAAATTGGACAATACAACGTTTAGTATTGAATCTTTGACAGATGGTATTAAAAAGTATTCCCAGACCTGGTATTTGATTGATCAGCTGTACAGAAAGTATATATATCACCTTCAGAGTTCAGGACAGCCTTCGTTAATGAAATCCTTAACCAAAATTGTAGAAGATTTTTACTCAAATAATTATCTTTTAGAGCTTAATAATCTCTGGCAAACTAAGGTAGATGAAGTTGATCAGTGGTATGCACCCTCTGTTGCATTGCAAAGAAACTTCTTTAGTGATTATGTAAAGCCATTTTTAGATAAGAATAAAAAGGTTTACGTGATTATCTCCGATGCGATGCGCTACGAAATTGGTGCTGAATTGGTTAGCTTAATCCGTCAAGAGGATCGATTTGATGCTAGTATTGATCCAGCTTTATCAATGCTCCCTAGTTATACACAACTTGGCATGGCGGCCTTATTGCCAAATAAAGAGTTGGCTATTAAGGATGATGACTCTAGTATGGTTTTGGTTGATGGCCAAAGTTCTCAGGGTACTAGTAATCGTGGGAAAATCTTGGCAAGTGGAGTTAGTCAGAATAGTGCGGTCATTCAAGCTAAGAAATTACTCGATATGCACAGAGATGAAAAAAAATCCTTAGTATCTGAGAATAGCGTGGTTTATGTTTATCATAATTTGATCGATAAAACAGGGGATTCTCGAGATACGGAAGAGCGTGTTTTTAAGGCATCACACGAAACATTAAATGAGCTTAAAAAAATTATCAAGACATTAACAAGTGCAAGTGCTAGCAATATTTTAGTCACCGCTGATCACGGCTTTATTTATCAAAATCAAGTGATAGATGAGAGTGACTTTTCTAGCGCAAAATCTGAAGCTGAAGAAATTTTGTTTAAAAATAGGCGCTTTGTTATAGGTAAAAAATTTAAAGAAGATAATGCATTCAAAATATTTAAATCTTCTGAACTGGGTTTAGCTGGCGATGTTGAAGTTAGCATTCCAAAGTCAATTAATCGATTACGGGTTAAAGGTGCAGGTAGTCGGTTTGTACACGGTGGAGCGTCTTTGCAAGAGATTGTTATTCCTATTGTTCATATTAATAAAAAACGAACAGGAGATGTTTCGAAAGTCGAGGTCGATGTGATTCGAACAGGCAATAACGTTATTACCTCGGGTCAGTTATCGGTTATGTTGTATCAAGTTGATACTTCATCGGATAAAAAGCAACCAAGAAAATTAAGGGTAGGGATATATACTAAAGACAATATATTAATTTCTGATTCCCATGAGTTAGCATTTGATTTTTCTTCAGAAAATCCAAGAGATAGGGAATTAAAGGTGAGGTTAATGTTGACTAGAGAGGCTGATAACGCAAATAATCAAGATGTTCACTTGCGACTAGAGGAGAAAGAGCCAGACACAACGCATTATAAAGAGTATAAAAAAATTGTATATTCGGTAAAGCGTTCATTTACCACTGATTTTGATTTATAACAAATATATGAACAAGGAAGACTTATGAGTGATTTAGATCAAAAAATTAACGAGCACTTTTCAGGACTCGTTGTTCGAAAGGATTTGGTTAAGATTGTTAAGGGAAATGCTATTGTGCCATCTTATGTGCTGGAGTATTTACTTGGTCAGTATTGCGCTACTAATGATGAGGATACAATTCAAACAGGTATTGAGACTGTTAAAGAAATTCTTCGCAAGCATTATGTTCATAGAAATGAAGCTGGACTTGTGCGCTCTACAATTAAAGAAAAAGGTCGCTATAAAATTATTGATAGAATAAGTGTTAGCCTTAATGAAAAGACAGATGCGTATGAAGCAACTTTTGCAAATCTTGGAATTAAAAAGGTACTGATAGACTCTGGAACTGTTAAAAAACACCCTAAGCTTTTAGTTGGCGGTGTGTGGTGTATCGCTGATATTGAGTATGAATTTAATGAGGATAAGAAATCATCCCCGTGGATTTTATCCACAATAAAGCCAATCCAGTTATCTCATTTTGATTATGATCATTATGTAGATGCTCGTAAAAAGTTTAGTCTTGATGAATGGATTGATTTATTGATTCAAAGTATTGGTTTCAATCCAGAGATGCTGGGTAGAAGGAATAAGCTTATCCAGATTGTTCGACTTATTCCTTTTTGTGAAAGAAATTATAATTTAATTGAATTAGGTCCTAAGGGAACAGGAAAATCTCATATTTACTCTGAGTTCTCTCCACACGGTATTTTGATATCTGGTGGTGAGGTGACGGTTCCTAAATTATTTGTAAATAATTCATCAGGAAAATTAGGTTTAGTTGGTTATTGGGATGTTGTGTCTTTTGATGAGTTTGCTGGAAAGAAGAAAAAAGCAAATAAAGCACTTGTTGATATTATGAAAAATTATATGGCTAATAAGTCATTCTCTAGAGGTGTTGAGACCTTGGGTGCAGAGGCTTCTATGGTTTTTGTTGGCAATACACAGCACAGTGTTCCTTACATGCTTAAACACTCTGATTTGTTTGATGAGCTGCCAGAGCAGTATCATGACTCTGCTTTTTTAGATCGGATCCACTCGTATATTCCAGGCTGGGAAGTTGATATCATTAGAGGCGAGATGTTTTCTTCTGGCTATGGCTTTGTTGTGGATTATATTGCTGAAATTTTAAGATCCATGCGTAATCATGATTATTCAGATCAGTATCAAGAGCTCTTTACATTATCTTCTGATATCTCTACTAGGGATAGGGATGGTATTCATAAAACGTTTTCAGGTTTGATGAAAATTCTTTTTCCACATGGTGGCGCCACTGCAAGTGAAATAGAGGAGATGTTGCAAATTGCTATTGAAGGTCGAAAGCGAGTTAAAGATCAATTAATGCGTATAGACGCAACTTATGCAGATGTAAATTTTTCTTATTCAAATAATTCTGGTGAAATTATCAGTGTTACAACGCTTGAGGAGGATGAATATCCTCAATATTATAGTCAAAAAGTGAAAAGTGGCGATGCACAGGATGAATCAGAAGAGAGTGGCGAGCCTTCTCAGGGGCAAGATATTAAAAGCATTCCAGAATCTACTAAAAGTAACAATGCAAAAGAAGAGCATTTAACTTTTTTTGAAAATCAAAAGGGCGTTTCTTTTGATCTTATTTTTTCTGCATACTTTCGTGGAGCAAGCAAAGTAACGATTACAGATCCTTATATACGTTTATTTTATCAAGTTAGAAATTTAATGGAATTTATAGAGACAATTGTAAAGGGTAAACCTGAAGGGGATGAGGTTGAGGTTCATTTAGTTACAACAAAAGATGAATATAAGAGTGAAGATCAAATAGTTAATTTGGAACACATTAAAGACTCATCTATTTCTGTAGGTGTTAAATTTACATGGGAGTTTGATCAAACTAACTCCATACATGCAAGGCATATTATTACTGATAATGGCTGGAAAATAAGTTTAGACCGTGGATTGGACATATTTCAACATTATGAAATGGGCGATGCCTTTTCTTTTTCAAATCGATTGCAAATATACAGGTCGTGTAAAGCATTTGAAGTTACGTACATAAAGATATAGAAATTATGAGTGAGCATTCAATTGAACAGTTTATCGAACTCATTGAGAGTCTTCCAGCAGAGAAAGAAGTGCCTTTCGGAACACAGGGCTATAATCGTTATCGTACTCAGAAGGCACATTGGTTAGGCTGGTTAGATTCAAAATCTACAACTGGAACTTATCAACGACAAGACGTACCAAACAGAGGTGCTAAATATGTCTACAACCACATTATGGAGCCAAAGATGCTTCTGTGGCTCATTGCAGCTTTAGGCTTTCAGGCAGGGTTGGTAGAGCGTGCCAAAGAAGAGGCAAAAACTCAAAAGTCTATGGCAGGAAGCTGTGCGGCTATTCGGAAGGTAGTACCTTGGCAGGTGTTAGAAAAAAGCTTAATAAAATAAAAAAAAGCGATGAATATTAACAATATACAAAAACAACTGTCAGACTTCGCTGATGAGCGTGACTGGGATCAGTTTCATAATCCTAAGAACCTTTCTATGGCGCTATCTGTTGAGGCATCTGAGCTAGTTGAAATCTTTCAGTGGCTAACACCTGAGCAGGCTGAATCAATCATGAGTTCTAGTGAGAGCGAACACGTCAAAGAGGAGATGGCAGATATTATGATTTACCTGATCCGTATGGCTGATAAACTTAATGTTGATCTTGAAAATGCAGTGACCGATAAAATTGTTAAGAATGGCAAAAGGTATCCAGTCAGCTTATCAAAGGGTAATGCTAAAAAAATAACAATTTAAATGACAGCAAACGAACAATTAGAAGATCAGATCCCAACTCTTAAGCGAGGGTATTTTTCTAGGCATTGGCATGGAGAGCTTTCTTTAGCTAAATCTTACTGGATTAATTTTTGGCTCTTATCAATTGTATTTACATTCATCTTGGTTTTTTGGATGACACTCTCTATTAATGAGAATCCAGTTTTTTACTCAAGAACTATGCTCATTATAATAGCCGTTATATATCTTATTATTTACCCTTGGCAAATTATTGGTCTATGGCGTAGCGCAACAAACACAACAGCAAATACTGGAAAAACCTTCTGGCCACGTATTGTTAAATTCCTCGTTATCATGGGTGTTTTAGGAAGTTTTGGCTCAGAAATGCAAGACAAAGAATGGT
>Ga0257117_1001415_pt1 | contig 14353 bp, 14 predicted proteins | sample SI112_135mmetaG_FD_190157 | JGI IMG/M metagenome (GOLD analysis project Ga0257117, IMG submission 190157) | Marine microbial communities from Saanich Inlet, British Columbia, Canada - SI112_135m | ecosystem: Environmental > Aquatic > Marine > Inlet | place: Canada: British Columbia | collected... | reverse complement strand
TATTACTATCCTTGACGAAGGTTTGCTCAAGCACACAGTTTTCTTCGTAGAATTTTTCCATTTTTCCCGACACGATCTTCTCAATAATGTTTTCCGGCTTTCCCGATTCCTTGGCCTGGTGAGCATAGATCTCTCGTTCTGTTGCCAGAATGTCTTCGGTCACCTCTTCGCGAGCAGCAAAACGCGGCTTCGAAGCGGCAATATGCATGGCAATATCCTTGGCCAGCTCCTGAAAATCAGGGGTGTTGGCTACAAAATCCGTTTCGCAATGGAGTGTCAACAACACTCCGACTTTGCTACCCTGATGAATGTAGGTGCCAATTTTTCCTTCAGTGGTCTGGCGATCAGCCTTTTTATCTGCCTTTGCCAGTCCTTTTTTTCTGAGGAACGTGATCGCGTCTTCTACATTGCCCTCGGTTTCTTTCAGGGCCGATTTGCATTCCATGATTCCTGCGCCCGACTGGGAGCGCAATTCTTTAACCATCGCAGCAGTTATTTCCATTCCATTTCCTTAATCAATAAATTGTTTGTCAAAATCAATTCTCTCCACGACCACCAGCTATCGCAACCCCCGGCTTTTGCCTTCTATGGGATTGCCCTGGCTCTTCACAAAGAGAAGTCGCTTGTTTCTTAACCTAATAGGAACCCAGGGATAGTAGTTCAGGCAGGCATTGGGTTTTAGCTGTTCTCGTTTTCACTGGCGACCGGAGTCGATGCCGGTGTATCACTAGGCACGGGCTTTTCCTCTGCACTTTCTTTTGTCTCGGCCTTTTTAGCTTCTGCTTTTTTGGCCTCGTCTTTTTTAGCTTCTGCTTTTTTGGCCTCGGCTTTTTGGGCCTCAGCTTTTTTAGCTTCTGCTTTTTTGGCTTCTACTTTTTTGGCCTCTTCTTTTCTAGCCTCGGCTTTTTTAGCCTCTTCTTTTCTAGCTTCTTCTTTTTTAGCGTTTTCTTTTTCCTGGTGGATCCTGTGCATTTCCTGCCCTTCCAGACAGATATCCGCAATCCTGTGAGAAAACAGTTTGATGGAACGCATCGCGTCATCGTTTGCCGGGATAGGAAAGTCCACATCCTCTGGGTTGGCGTTGGTATCAACCATAGCTATAATTTTAATCCCCAGCTTTCTACCCTCGGCCTGCGCTATTTTTTCTTTACGGGTATCGACGATGAAAAGGGCATCTGGCAAGTCCTTCATGTGTTTGATACCCCTGAAAAATTTATTCAGCTTGGCAATTTCTCTTCTCATCCTCAGAGCTTCTTTTTTATGTAAGAGATCAAACTGATTTTCTTCGTCCATCTTCTCCAGTTCGTGCAACCGGGCAATGCTTTTACGAATGGTGGCAAAGTTTGTCAATGTTCCGCCCAACCATCTCTGGTTGATGTAGTACATTCCGCAACGGGTGGCTTCTTCGGCAATCAACTCCTGCGCCTGTTTTTTGGTCGCCACAAAAAGAATCTTCTTACCTGCCTGAGCCATGTCCCGGACATATTTTTCAGCTTCCTGAAAACGAGCCAGGGTTTTCTGCAGATCAATAATATATATCCCGCTTCGCGCCCCATAAATATAGGGTTTCATTTTGGGGTTCCAGCGATTGGTCTGATGTCCGAAATGGACTCCGGACTCCAGTAGTTGTTTCATTGTAATTTCAGACATTTAAACTCCTTAAAAGTTAATGGGTTGTACCTTCGCCTCCATCATCTCGCGCCAAGAACCCGTAGGCCACCCTTGGCTTGATCCAGAAGCGTGCGTGATTTTTTGGGAAGTCCCCGATAGGGGGAAACCAAGTTGTGGCTCAGACTAACATATTCAACATCATGTAACAACCACCACTGGGCGTGGAGCCAGTACTGCATTACCCATAGAGCAAACTGAGCACTCAAGCGCAATACTTTTATATTGCTCCCTCTTTGGGACAAATCCAACCCTCCCTCAGTCCCTCCCTATGAAGGGAGGGAAGTACTGGGCAAAGGCTTAATTGAGCCGAGATGACCTGCTGTTCGCCAAATAAAGCTACTGCCCTTTGCCATCGGCGGCTCGCCGACGGCCCAGGCTAATGCCAATAGATTCAGCGGTATGGATCAATTGCGAGTCGGGTGGAACCTGACGAACGAGTCCTGCCAGGCTTTCAAGCGGTACCAGAACAATATCTCGGGCTTGCAACGCCACCATATTGCCAAATTTTCCTTCTGCGGCGGCCTCTACCGCATGGATCCCTAAGCGGGTGCCGAGAACCCGGTCGAATGACAGGGGAGTGCCACCCCGCTGAGTATGCCCCAAAACCGTGCAACGCACTTCAAGGTCAATGTGGTCACTCAATTGTTTCGCTATATAATTACCCACCCCACCCAGCTGGGCCACTCCCTGCAAACGGGTGGATGCCGCTTCACTGGTGATCGCTTCCTTGCCAGTCTCTTTCGCGCCCTCTGCTACCACGATGACGCTGAAAGGACTTCCACCCTCTTGCCGCAAGCGAATTTTTTCCAGCACCTGTTCCAGATCATAGGGGATTTCCGGGATGAGGATGACATGGGCTCCTCCAGAAATCCCGGCTTCCAGAGCAATCCAGCCGGTGTCCCGGCCCATGACCTCCAGAACCATGACCCGCTGGTGACTCTCTCCGGTGGTTTGCAGTCGATCCAGCGCGTCACAGGCCACCTGCACAGCAGTCTGGTAGCCGAAGGTGTAGTCCGTACCCATCAGATCGTTATCGATTGTTTTGGGGATGCCAATCACCGGCACTCCTCTTTCAAAAAACTTGTAACCCAGTTGCAGGGTTCCATCCCCTCCCACCACAAACAAGCAGTCCAGACCGAGGCGTCTGAAATTTTCGATCGACTGTTGGGAATAATCCTGAGTTGTCAGGTGGCCGTCTTTGTTGAACTGACGGTATTCGAAGGGATCGCCTTTATTGGTGGTCCCGAGAATGGTTCCGCCCAAAGGCAGGATGTCCCGGGTTCCGGTCACAGTAAGTTCTCTGTGCCGGTCAAAAATCAGGCCCTCGAAGCCCTCCTCAATGCCTATGACTTCTGCCCCATAACTGATAATCGCTGACCGGGTAACCGCCCGGATCACCGCATTGAGGCCGGAGCAATCTCCTCCTCCAGTCAGAATTCCAACACGTTTAAGGCTCATGAGAAAGCGCCGTTTGTAGCGGTTCCGCGATCAGGTCATAATCGGCAACCCCTTTAATTTTTGCAGAAATGATTTGTCCGGGCTCGGCTTCACATTTTTCGAGCAGGACCTGCCCGTCAATATCCGGAGCCTGGGAGGCAAGCCTTCCGGTCATCAAATAGTTTTCCTGCGGATCAAAGCCTTCCACCAAAACCGATTCCACCCGGCCTATGCGTTCCCGGTTTTTTCTAAGAACAATTTCCTGTTGGAATCCCATCAGAATATTTTTCCTTTCTTCTTTCACTTCCTGAGGAACCCGGCCAGGGTAATCGTAAGCAGTAGTGCCTTCTTCATCCGAATAAGTAAAAATTCCAACATGGTCGAATTCCATTTCACAAAGAAACCGGACCATGTGTCGAAAGTGCGCTTCGGTTTCCCCTGGAAAGCCGGTAATAAATGTGGTTCTCAAGGCCGCATCCGGAATTTTCAGCCGAACCTCATCGAGCATTTTCCTGACTCCGAGTTCGGTCTCCTGCCGCTTCATGCTTTTGAGCATCTCGTCATGCGTATGTTGCAGGGGCACATCAATGTAGCGGCAGACTTTGGGTTCGGATGCGATGAACTCAATCACCTGCGAGCTCAAAAAGGTCGGATAACAATATAAAAGCCGCAACCATTCCACCCCTTCGACCTTTGCCATTCCCTCCAGCAGGCGAACCAGTCCGTCTTTCATGCCCAGGTCAAAACCGTACATGGTGGTGTCCTGCGAAATCAGGTTGAATTCCTTGACTCCCTTGCGGGCCAAGTGCTCGGTCTCGGCAAGAATGGATTCCGGAGAACGACTGCGAAATTGTCCGCGCATTTTCGGAATGATGCAAAACGCGCAACGGTTGGAACAACCTTCGGCAATTTTTAAATACGCCGTATAAAAAGCCGTTGTTAATAACCGGTCTGTATAAGACTCATAATATTCGGCAGGAGTGGCAACATGATTTTTTGATGATGAGGTCCCATTTTCATCGATGATATTTTTCAATTGCGGATATTGACCCACCCCCAGCATGTGGTCGATTTCAGGAATTTCATCAAGGAGTTCCTGACTATAACGTTCAGCCAGGCAACCAGTGACAATCAACTGTTTGCATTTTCCCGCTGCCTTGTGCCGGGCCATTTCCAGAATCGTATCGATCGATTCTTTTTTGGCAGACTCAATAAAACCGCAGGTGTTGACAATGATCACCTCTGCGTCTTCTTCATTCGGAGTGAGGCTGAACCCGGAAGAAACCAGATCGCCCAACACCCGCTCGGAGTCCACCGTGTTTTTCGGACACCCCAAACTAACCATGCCAATTTTTTTCATTTTTTGTTCCATAGCGGAGTACCTCCGCTGGTAATGGGCAAGAGCCCGTTGAGCCGAGAGCATCGTTGCTAGCAGTAAGAAGCAAACCCCCTCAATCCCCCTTATCAGGGGGAGGTTCAATGGACCCCTCTTTTTAAAGAGGGGCTGGGGTGATTTACAACCTCCCGAGCAATATGCGGGTTAACTCTTTGAAGCTTTCAACTTATGCTCCATTTTGCGCATGAGTTCGTCAAAACCTTTTTTTGCTATCACTTTATAAAACTTGTTGCGCAAATTGTTTCTCATACTGACACCATCCAGAATAACATCCACCACCTGCCAGCTATCCGCAGTCCGGGTAAGATGAAAATCGATACCGACTTCCCCTTCTTTTTCATGAACCACTGTCAAGGGAACCACGGTCTGTTGTTTTTTCTCTTTGGTTTTTCCATACACTAATTCCAACTCAGCGAAAAATTTCGCGGAGCTGGGAAACGCCACATGCAGGAACAACTCGCCGAGCAAAACCTGAAATTTTTTCTGCTCGGGGTCACTGCGCTTTGCCCAATGTTTTCCCAAAGCTTTTTTGCTGATCTCGGCAACATTCAGCCAGACCAAAGCCGCTTGGGCGTGTTTCTCGTTGTCGGCCTCCTGCTGGCTGGAAAGATTCTTTTCTTTCTTGATCTGGCGGATTTCGCCCAGAAGTTGTTGCACTGCCGCCTTTGAGTCGTTGGATTCTGCCCAAAGGAGATCAGGAATCGCAAAAACTACAGTTAAAACCATTAAGGCAAGAATTTTGTTCATATATGATACATTCAAAACATTGACCGGGCCACGCCCGGAGGGAACTGGTACCACTCCTCTGGCATTAGCATTGCCACCGGGTGCTACACCAGTAATTTTAAAAGGCTTGCTGAAATTATAACGCAAACCGGCTGGACAAACTAAGAGTATCTCCAAGGCACCTCGAAAAATCACTTTTGACCATGACAAAAATTTCATCACGAAAAAAAATCCGTGTTTTCCTGCTGGTGATTTTTTCCATCATTGCCGCTGGGAATACCGCCGGGCAACCCGAGCTAGATAAACAATATCAACAGGCCAGAACACTGGCGGAATTTGAACAAATCGCCGGGGAAATCCAGAAAATCCTGATAAAAGAACCGGGCAAACCAGAATGGGAATGGCGGCTGGCCCGTTCGCATTACTCCATCGCCAAACGAGCGGAGAACGAAGACATTAAAAACCATCATTACGACCTGTGTATCGAGATCAGTAACAATACTTTGGCAAAACACAAAAACTCTGCCATCAGTTACTTTTTCCGCGCCCTGTGCCGGGGGAAACAGGGAGAGATGAATGGTATCTGGTCCAGCCTGGAGATCATTGGTCCTTTTGAAGAGGATATGAAAAAAGCCCTGGAACTCGACGCGACTGTTGAAAGCGGAGGACCGCATCGGGCACTGGGCAATTTGTATATGGAATTACCCTTTTTTCTCGGTGGCAGTGGTGATCAGTCGGTTTACCACCTTGAGGAAGCCGTTCGCCTGAGCCCTGATTACGCTGAAAACCATCTTGGACTGGCCCAGGCTTATTACGCGCAAAATAATTTCGTCTCTGCCCGGAAATCGCTTCTCACTTTACTGCGTCTGACCGATAATGTCGCGGAGGATGAGGATCTTTTAAACTTCCGGACCCAAGGCCAGGAGTTGATGAAAAAACTGACCCATGATTAAAGAAATTAGAATTCGCAATTTCGCCATCATAGAAAATCTGGCGGTGAATTTTGAACAAGGCCTGAACGTGCTGACCGGTGAAACGGGTGCGGGCAAATCCATCATCCTCGGTGCGTTGAATCTCCTGCTTGGCGGAAGAGCAGATACCGACTCCATCCGTTCCGGAGAAACCACCGCCTTTGTCGAAGGAGCATTTGAAGTTACCGATCCCGCGACTCTCGACTTGATTCGGGAATGCGGCATCGAAATGGAAGACGGGGAACTTCTTGTCAAACGCCAGGTTTCCAACGCCGGGAAAAACCGATGCCTGCTCAATGACAGCCCGGTTACGGTTTCCACCCTGGCAAAAATCGGCGACCGCCTTGTAGACCTGCACGGACAACACGATCACCAGGCACTCCTTCATCCTGAAACCCATATCGATCTTCTGGACCTGTACGGCAAATCCCAGGAGCTCCGTAATGAGTTTGCCTTAAATTTCTCGGACTACCAGACACAAGCCAAAAAATTGCAATCCATGAAAATGGATGAACAGGAACGATTGCAAAAAGAGGAATTCCTGAGCTTTCAACTTGCCGAAATTGATGCAGCCGGACTTTCAGAAGAAGAGGAAGAAGAAATCAAGGCAGAGAGCCATAAACTCAAACATGCTGAGAAAATACGCGCAGGCCTGCAACAAAGCCAGTCTCTGTTAACCGATGATCAAGGTTCCATACTGGAAAACCTGGGGCAGGTTTTGAAAGAACTGGAAGCTGTTCTTGAAATCGACCCCGGTCTGGCAGAAACGGTTGAGCGGTCCCGTTCCGCCTACTATGAACTCGAAGAAGTGGTGGAATCTTTGCGCGGTTACAATCGGTCTCTGGAGTTCAATCCCAATCGACTGGAAGAAATTGAAGACCGGCTCGCTGAGATAAACGGACTGAAACGAAAATTTGGCAACGACATCACAGAAATTTTAAAGCGTCGGGACCAGATCGCAGAAGAATTACAACAGTTGGCCTCCAACGACGAAAATATGAAAGCCCTGGAAGAGGAGTTACGGCAAAAAGAAAAGGTGCTGTCTAAACTCGCCATCCGTTTGGCTGAGAAAAGAGAATCTGCGGCAAAAAGTTTTACTGCCAGTGTTGAAAAGGAATTGAAAGAACTGAGCATGGGCAACGTCCAGTTTGGCGTGCGCTTTGATTACCCGTCTGACCCAGATGGATTTATTCTGTTCCGCAAAGAAAAAATGAAAGCCTCAGCAACCGGATTGGGCACACTGGAGTTTATGTTTTCCCCCAATCCCGGTGAGGAACTGCGCCCTCTGGTTAAAATCGCTTCAGGCGGTGAAGTGTCCCGAGTGATGCTGGCTTTAAAATCCATTTTGAACGATCAGGACACCATTCCGGTGATGATCTTCGATGAAGTGGATACAGGTATCGGAGGAGGGGTGGCAGAAAAAGTCGGCCTTAAACTGCAAAAAGTCGCCAGCACCAAACAGGTTCTATGCATCACCCATCTCCCGCAGATTGCCGGGTTGGCTTCTTCCCATTTCCGCATAGAAAAACAAATAAAAAGCAAGCGCACCCATTCCACCATCCACCAACTGGAACATGAAGAACGTGTGGAAGAACTGGCGCGCATGTCCAGCGGAGAAACCATCACCGACGCCTCCCTGGAACACGCCCGCGAAATGCTTAAACCCACAAACCGCCAGTGAAAATTAACCACAGATAAACACAGATGGACACAGATAAAAGATAAGCACTCTCCCCCCCCTGATAAGGGGGGATTGAGGGGGGTTAGTTTTTAAACTCCCTCTTTCTCAAGGTACCCGTTCCGGGCTTTCTAAAATTTTTGTAGGATCCCCTAGAGAATTTTGGGACTTCCTTCCTGTGCTACACTTTCCCCAATTCAAAACCAATCGAAAGGATTAAGCCTATGTGGGAAAACTTTCTAAGCGTTGATTGGTACTCGGCAATTACAGTGTATGTTCTGATTTGTATAATGCTTAAAGTTGGAAGACTCGTGGAGGTTGCCTGTCACGTAAATCAAAGACTCGCCAGATTTGAAAAGCACTTCCTTCCTAAGGACAATGACGATAGTTTGTTTTAACGAGGGGTCAAGTCCTCTCTCGATGACAACTATAATTCTTCCTACCCTTCGACAAGCTCAGGGTGACGGCTAACTCAGATATTGGATAAACAAATGAGCACGGAAAGGATTTCACCCGTATGAACTCCCCCTCATCCTAGCCTTCTCCCTCCAGGGGAGAAGGGACTTTTTGCTTCCTCTCCCTTGAGGGGAGAGGATTGAGGTGAGGGTGATTTAATAATGTTTTCATCCGCACCCAGAAATACTCGTGCAATATCCGGGCTAAACCTCTGGTGGTAAATCACCCCAGCCCCTCTTTGAGAAAGAGGGGTCCATTAAGCAACCCCCTCAATCCCCCTTATCAGGAGGAAGTTTATTAAAGTATTGCGCTTGAGTACTCGGTCCGCCCTATGGGCAATGCAGTACTGGCCCCGCGCCTAGCGGTGGGATTGGTTGGCGACGGCTTCGGCGGCTTTTTTTGCGGCTTCGGGGTCACCCAGGTAATAGTGGTTGGTGGCTTTCAGGTCTGCGTCCAGTTCGTATACCAGGGGAATGCCGGTGGGAATATTCAATTCGAGAATATCTTCTTCGCTGATGTTATCCAGATGCATGACCAGGGCTCTTAAGCTATTGCCATGTGCGCAAATCAAAACTTTTTTTCCAGCTTTGATGGAAGGCACGATCTGATCGAACCAATAAGGCAAAAATCGGTCGACGGTATGTTTTAAAGCTTCTGCGGCAGGCAATTGGTTTTTTGGTATGCCGGCATAGCGGGGATCTTTTGCCGGTAACCTTTCGTCATCGTCAGAGAGAGGGGGAGGGGGAGTGGCATAACTTCTGCGCCAGATTTTTACTTGTTCCGCGCCGTGTTTCTCTGCCGTTTCCGCTTTGTCCAATCCTTGCAGAGCACCGTAGTGGCGTTCGTTCAGGTGCCAGGACCGGGTGACTGGAATCCACATCAAATCCATTTTATCCAGCGCAATCCATAAAGTTCGAATCGCCCGCTTGAGGACAGAGGTGTAGGCCAAGTCGAAGGTATAACCTTCTTGCAGAAACAGTTTTCCAGCTGTTTCGGCTTCCTGTTTTCCCTGTTCAGTCAGGTCAACATCGGTCCAGCCGGTAAACCGATTCTCCAAATTCCATTGGCTCTGCCCGTGTCTTAAAAGGACCAACTTATACATATTTTGTCCTCCTGGCTAATCAATCCCTAAAGATAACTTAAATTCGACCGCAATATCCCATAAATGGAAAGCGGAAGGGGAAATTTCTACCCCCTCCCGGCTAATTTCCGTAAAAACATTTTCTTCCTAATAGTTACAACAACCCCCGGATTTCGGGGAATCTAACGTCCCCCCTCAAATGGGGGGATTGCATAAAATAACGGCAAATAAAAAAATTCAAATTATTTGAGTTAAATGATTGACTTTTCGGGTGTTAGGAATTATATTGCCATTAATCATCAATTCGAATATTATAAATTGTCGGCAAAGTTTTAGATTATTTTTAAGCTTTCTGTTTACATAGGTTGACATCTTCGGGGAGAAGCAAGCGATTATGGAAAGCATCGCCCATTTTTATCGTGAAATAAACAGCGGTTTTTTAAATAAAAGCTGTGGTCAGGGTTTTGAAATTTCTTATCTGGCGGAATACGATGAGAACGATGAACCCCTGTTCCGGAAATTTGTAGACTACACGCCGGAAACTCACGAAAAAATCAAAAAGATGATGGATGGTGATGATTGCATGGAGTTTTTCATCCATGAAACAGACCTCATCAAATACTATAAAGATTTCAAAGTTGTAGAACTGCAAAAAGCTCTGGAAAACGAGCCTCCGAAAAAAGTTTTAAAAAGCGCCTACCTTCTGAGCGAGCAGGTGATCAAGGAATACTTTGAGAACATCGGCTCCACACGCATTTTACGTACCCTGGAAGATCTGGTTAAAGTAATACAGGGTTGCATGGATCGTGGAAGCCTTGAGTTTATAGATGTGTTCCATGTCACTAAAAAGGATTTTCACTCCTATACCCACTGCATCAACACCGGAATGTATTGCATGGCACTGGCAAATAATTTGCAGATGAAGCCGGAGGCCGTGCGTGAGATCGGCCTGGGAGGCATGTTATTCGATGTTGGTAAAAAGTCCGTTCCCTATGAAATCATAATGAAAGAGGGGAAACTGGAGCCGAGCGAGTTCCAGTTCATTCGCAAACATCCGTCGGCGGGCCGAAAAACGCTCAACGATATGAAATGTTATAGCGAAAACATTTTGAAAATGGTGGCGGAACATCATGAAAAGTTTGATGGCACCGGCTACCCGTTCGAATTAAAGGGTGACAAGATTTCTCTTTACGCAAGAGTCTGTGCCATCATGGATGTTTTCGGAGCTTTAACCTCTCCCCGGCAAAATCGATCGGGTATGAGTCCTTTTGCCGCCCTGACCGAAATGAAAAATAATATGGAAGGTCAGTTTGACATGCGAATTTTGGTCAACTTCATCAAAACTCTTGCAGATGCCGCCGCAGCAAAAGTTTCTGCGTCCAAATCAACCGGTTCTTCGCAAGCATCCGGCAACCAGGTAGCGGCCAGCGCCTGATTAGTACTGCCCCTGAACCACCACCTCCGTCTTCCCGGTACACCTGTTTTTTTATACCTTTTTTCTTCCACCAGAATTCCAGCACTTGTTCTTTACCCTCCCAGCTTAATAAAGGTAAAATAATCTCTATCAATACCTGCATGGAGAATACCTGTGTTTGTCGAGGTCGATTACAACAACAATACTGACCAGAGCTTCAATATGATTTTTCGGGATATCAGTCTCCCGCGAGAATTGTATTGCATCAAATACCCGGTAAACGGTGAGGAACAACCGGTTCAGATCACAGGCTGGGACGCGGATTCCAATACGTCTTGTCCTGCCTATGCCTGCAAAGTGGAAGAGTCTGGAGACGGCGTTGCCCTGCTCATTTATGGCGGATCAGGTGGGGTGCGCATGAAACCCCTTGAAGACGAAACACAATGGGACACCGGGTCTTCCAACCAGTGGGGAGACACACACCTGGTCTACCCGGCAGATTGCTTTATCGTTTATAAAGACGAATTATAGACCACTAAGCGAATGGTTTCTTCATCTATTGAGTCTGCGAATTGGCCGTCAACGCAGTGAATCAGAAATTCCCGGTTGCCTTTTTGACCGGTGATGGGGGATTCGGTTACAGCTTTCACCGCCCAGCCTTTTTCTGCAATAAAACGGTTCACGTCCAGCAATACCCGAATATGTTTGGCAGGGTCTTTAATGATGCCACGGTTTTCCACTTCCTCTTTCCCGACTTCAAACTGAGGTTTGACCAGTGCTACCAGTTCTCCCTCCGGCTTGAGGATTTCCAGCAAAGGGGGTATGACAAGCTTGAGCGAGATGAACGACACATCGATCACAGCCAGGTCCAGCATTTCCCCGACATCCTCTTTGGATAATGTTCGGGCGTTTTTCCTGTCCAGGCAAATGACCCGGGGGTCGCTCTGCAGTTTCCAGTCCAACTGTCCGTAGCCGACATCCACTGCATAAACTTTTTCAGCGCCGTTTTGTAAAAGGCAATCGGTAAATCCGCCAGTGGAGGCTCCGACATCTATAACGGTTTTTCCTGAAGGTAAAACATGGAATTGTTTTAAGGCGTGGTCCAGCTTCAATCCGCCCCTGCTGGCAAAGGGCTGGGGCTCACCAATAATAACGGGAAGACAATCTGCAGGGACCAGTCGACCGGGTTTATCGGCAACGGCATCCTGCACCCTTACTTTTCCCGCGAGGATTATGCTTCGGGCTTTTTCCCGGGTGGAAACGAGTTTTTTTTTACCAGTAACTGGTCCAGACGGATTTTTTCAATCTTTTGCGTCATCTTCATCCTCAGTCGGAAACAACTCGGTTACCAGCTCACCTTTCTGGTTTTGGGTGAGCTTTTCTATTTTTGCTTCGGCTTCATTCAATTTCTTCGAACAAACGCGCGACATTTTAATTCCTTCCTCAAAAATCTCCAGGGATTTATCAATATCCAACTCCCCTTTTTCGAGATCATCAACGATTTGCTCCAGGCGTTGCATTGCTTTTTCAAACTTAACTTGTCCCATAATCTCCCTCCTGCCAGGCCCGGCCAAGTGACCCCAGCGTGACGCTGGACTCAATGAGCAATAACTTTCTCTGGCGAGCAAAATTTATCTCGGCTGAAAATTCAACCCTATTGTGTTACCCCCTTCATTAATCTTCATCCCCCAAAGGGGCGCTAAGGGGATTCTAGTACATTTTCTACCTTACAGTCCAAGCCCCCTTGCGAAAGCCTTATTTTAACCTTGTCTCCTGGTTTTACTTCAGCACTGCTTTTAAGTGATTTTTCATCTTTGGAGCAGATGCTGTACCCTCTCTCTAAAATTGCCAGCGGGTTTACCGCGTTCAGATTTTTAAGGATGCCCTCAAAACGTTCCTTGCGAAAACGCACCTGGGTCTGAATATTTTGCGCCATCCTGTTTTGTAATCCGACAAGCTTTTCAGATAAAAGCTGAATTTTATTTTTTGGCGATGCCCGGATGAGCCTGTGTTTCCTGTCTTTAAGCCTTTGCTGGTGGGTGACGAGTCCCTGTTCCAAACTGCGCACCATCCTGCTGTGCAAATCATCAAGACGTTGAACATGAGGACCAAATATTTCTTTAGGCTGATGAAAAAACCGGCGATCCATCAGTCGGTTTAAAAGATTCCTGTAAGCCTCGACCTGTTGACCTAACGCTTCTATCAGTTCTCCTGTCAGGGAGCGGATATCTTTAAGCATTTCGTTCAAAACAGGCACAGTCAATTCTGCGGCGGCTGAAGGAGTGGGGGCTCTGAGGTCGGCGACAAAATCCGCAATGGTAAAATCTATTTCATGGCCCACAGCAGAAACTATTGGAATACGCGATGCAAAGATCGCCCGTGCCACCTCTTCTTCGTTAAATGCCCATAAGTCTTCCAACGACCCTCCGCCCCGGCCGATGATGATGACATCCACGTCCTTCATGCTGTTCAAGTCGCGGATACCCTGAGCAATATCTTTTGCGGAACCTTCCCCCTGCACTTTCGCCGGACGAAGCAGAACAGAAACCTTTGGGTTTCTCCTGCGAATGATATTAAGGATATCGCGGACAGCGGCACCAGTCCCGGAAGTGACCACTCCTATTTTCCAGGGAAACGTGGGAAGCGGTTTCTTTGCTTCATCATCAAACAAGCCTTCTTTTTCCAGCTTTGCCTTCAACTGCTCGAAAGCTTTTTGCAGGGCACCCAGTCCTCTTGGTTCCAGGGACTCGGTGATGACCTGGTATTCGCCCCGGGCATCGTAGACCGTGATCCGACCAAACATTAAAACCTGATCGCCATCCTCAGGCTGAAATTTGATACCAGCCCGGTAGCCTTTGAAAAGAACACAGCGGATCTGTGCCTTGTCGTCTTTTAAAACAAAATAACTGTGGCCGGAAGCCACGGTTCTGAAGTTGGAAATTTCTCCTTCGATCCAAACCGAATCAAACGCCGCCTCCATAATAGCGCGGATGTCTCGGGTCAACCCGCTAACACTGTATACCTGCGGTTGCGTATTTTCCGCCGCAAGATGACTCGAGGTCGGTTCTTCAGGCACGAGTGAACTTTTAGGTTTTTTAAGTTGGCTTTGCTTTTTGCGGATCATAAAATTATTTTGCCAGAAATTTCTAAGGAAAAATTTTTTAAAGCGTCGCCTTAAAAACTTTTAACGTATTTTCCATGAGCAGAGCGATGGTCATGGGCCCCACGCCGCCCGGAACAGGAGTGATGAGCCCTGCTTTTTCAGAGACCGGAGTAAAATCAACATCGCCGGTCAGCTTCCCATCAACGCGATTGATTCCCACATCAATCACCACCGTCCCCTCCTTTACCATTGCTGAAGTCACAAAATGGGGTCGACCAACCGCCGCAATCAATATATCCGCTTGGCGGGTCACTTGTTCCAGATTGGCCGTTTTTGAATGGCAAATGGTCACCGTAGCATGGCGTTGTAATAACAAATGTGCCACCGGCTTTCCCACAATATTACTTCGGCCTAAAACTA
>Ga0257117_1001413_pt1 | contig 14357 bp, 14 predicted proteins | sample SI112_135mmetaG_FD_190157 | JGI IMG/M metagenome (GOLD analysis project Ga0257117, IMG submission 190157) | Marine microbial communities from Saanich Inlet, British Columbia, Canada - SI112_135m | ecosystem: Environmental > Aquatic > Marine > Inlet | place: Canada: British Columbia | collected... | reverse complement strand
TCCATGAATATCATCGACATATCCATTACCATCATCGTCTACTCCATCTTTACCATTTAGCTCAGCGGTGTTAGTCCACATATTGTCTTCTAAGTCGGGATGGTTGTACTGAACGCCAGTATCTATAATGGAAATAGTAATATCTGATGAACCTTGAGTTATCCCCCAGGCCTTTAAAGCACTTATATCGGCTCCAGCCACTCCCTTAGTAGAGCTTCTTTTTCCCTTACGATCTGGCTCATTAATACCATTATTATTAAGTCCCCAAAGAAGCCCAAACTTTGGGTCTGTTGGAGTCGCCATGGTGAGATTTTCAGAATAAGTTTCCCTTAAAATCTTCTCCATAGGGGTTTCATCATCAATGGCATAATATAAAAAGTTAGGCTCTGCGAACTCAATAGAGGGATGACCACTCATGGCAGTCATTGCAGAGTCAAAAGATATCATCACATCGGTTCTGACAAGATAGTACTCTCCAAAAGTCAGACCAAGACTCTCTTTTAAATCGACTCCCATATCCTCCAAGACCGTAAGGGCCTCACTCTGAGTTACATCGGATTTAAATTTTACTAATAACTCATTAGATTTGTACTGGGCCTTGAACGCTCCTCCCTTTGCGAATGCTATTGTCATAAAAAGCATTGCTGAGAGCGCCACTACAGCACTTTTAAAAACCTCACGTTTATTCATCAAGTTACCCCTGTGCTAAAAAGCCAGATACTCAAGGGAGGCACTGACTTAAGATTTGAATTGGATATGAAAATTATAACGCATCAAGTCTAGGTAGTGACATCTGCTTCCCCTTGGACTTTTTTTCCAGGGTAAAATGCTCGGGATTGTCTAAGAACAAAATGCCGCGTTGAACACTTCATGACATCTCGCGCATAATAAAGGCTATGATTTTTGGAAACAGCAACCACCCAGTAATAGTCAAAAAAATTAGAGTAAGAGTTTGGTCTCTTAGAACTGAGCTTGAGTCTATTCTCAATGATCGCATCGCAAGTGGTGAGGACAATATTCTCAATTTTGATGATCTAAAAAAAATATACCGACTAAAGGTAGCAGAGCCTGGTACAGGCGGAGCAGTTAATCCTGGAGCTGTGCTAAATTTAGTCGATGAAGAAGAGGCACAAGCACCTGATGATGATATGGAAGCCGAAATGGCCAAGGCGCTAGAGGGCGATGGTGCTGGGGCAGAAGATGACTCTGAAGGCGAAGGTGGTGAGGATTTAGAAGCCGAAATGGCCGGTGCTCTTAAAGAGGGAGAGGGAGCTGCTGCAAGCGCTGATGCCCTTGTTGAGCAGTTAGCAGGAGATGGAAGCTTCATACCAAGAAAAAGACCACCTGTGGCCCAAGATGAGTTAGGCTCGGGCGTCTCATTTTTATCTGATGTTAATATGCTCGATATTTGCTTTTTTTCTTCGAGGGAATTTTGCTCAGGTCAAACTGTTGTTATTGAATTTCTCATTCCTATGTACTTCATGGTGACGGCCGAGATCATTAACTGCAAACGATATAATATGAAATCGAGAATAATCAGCCCAACCAGACCAGACTACAGGGTTCACGCCAAATATGTTTTCCTCCATCAGGGAGAGAGAACACAGCTTAGAAAATTTGTTAAGGCAATTGAGCCTGACATTCCAAAAGATGCGCCTAAGAAACCAAAAATTCAGGAAGATGATGACGATTTGGATGATTTAGCTGATCTTGGACTTTAAGCTACTCTAATGACCTTCAGTAGCAATTGCGAACTTTTGTGCCCCAGCTTCTTTAGCAATATCCATAATTCCAATAGCTCGCTCTAGGGTACTTTGCCTGTCCCCTTCTAAGATCACAAGCGAGGTTTTATTGTTCATCAACTCTTTATGAATCGCCTCTTTCAGTGCCCCCGGATCAACTTTTTGTCCTTGAACACTCAGGTTCCCACTGGAATCAAGAGAGACGATAACAGCTTCTGCCCCCTTATTCTCAGTTTTAGAAGCCGTTTTTGGTAGATCAATATCAAGGCCTGACTCCAGTGAAACACTTGAAGTCACCATAAAAATGATCAGCAGCACTAGCATTATATCAATCAGCGGAGTCATATTAATTTCCGCTAAGATTTCATCATTATTATCAGGATTTTTTGAACCCATTGCCAAGTTGGCCTCCCCAATTAGAGATAATCTGCTAAATCCTCAAGTGTATTTTTATACTCAAGGTTAATTTTCGAAAGTCTTGTCTGAAAATAATTATAAAAAACAACGGCGACAATCGCCACAAGTATACCAGCAGCAGTGGCAATGAGAGCTTCCGAAAGGCCAGCTGCCACAACTGAAAAACCCGACTTCCCAGCATCTGCAATTGACTCAAAGGACCTAATAATCCCCACCACGGTACCAAATAATCCGACAAAGGGCGCCGATGATCCAATCGTCCCCAGCACCCACATAAAGCGCTTGAGCCCCAATTGGGTCTCCACAAGTCTTCTGGTGACTTGCTCTTCTCGCAGCTCCTTAGTAGCTTTCACCCCATCAAAGAGTGTTAAATAGGGCCTGCCTACCAAGTCGTCTGCCTGTGAATAAAGGCCTTTTGCTTCATCGATTTTTCCCTCTTTTATCAGGGGATGGGCAAGTCCATAAAGGGATTTGTATTCCTTGGTAAATTTAAAAATTGAATAGTATTTCTCAAAAACCACGGCCCAGATTGCAAGGGAGCAGATTAAAAGCGGGTACATAACAAACCCACCCTCTTTAATTAAATTCAACATTCCCATCAGCGCACTCCTTCTCATATAGGCATTTTTCAATACCAGGCCCTCAGTTTTATCTGTAATTGGCCTGATTCCATTTTAAAATATAGGATATCTTTAAGCGGAAAGAAAGCTTTCCCAAAGAAAATCTAGCTAAAGTTGTTTTTCAAAATATGAGTATCTTGGTCGGGAATAAAAATAAAACCTCTGCTTGGCTCTTAGCAGCTTTTGTTCTTCTCATTTTATTCTCTTCACTTTTAAGCGAATTATTTCAGGCCCCTGACATCGATATCAGCAAAATTGGACTCTTTGATAATCCCATTAAAAGTAATAATCTTGCAGATATCAAAAGCCTCAAGTTAAAAAATCGTATCGGCATTTTTGAGCTAGAAAAAAATGACTTCTGGAGTCTTAGCTCACCCAGAAAGCTGAAGGCCAATGAGATTGTTATCAAAAATTTAATCAAAGAAATTATGGGCATTAAGGTCAGAAAACTTTATAAAAATGACCAACTAAACCTTGCAAGCTTTGGACTCGACCAACCTCAGTCTGAAATTAAGATCACTTTCAAAGACCAAACAAGCTACAATTTTCAATTTGGTGTAGTCAACCCCATAGACAACAGCACCTACTTAAGTCTTGGTGACAGCGATATGCTCTACCATATTGAGAATTTAAATGCTAAAGCTTCAGCTCTGGCACTATCTGAACTCATTGATTCAAAAATATTTAACTCTCTTCCAATTAAAACAAAGCAAATTAAAATTTTTATGGGAAAAAACAAAAATCCTTATCTTAATTTTTCAAAAGTTGGCGATGAGAAGTGGGCCGGAGTTTCAAAAAGGGCCCTTTCGAGTGAAAAGGTGGAAAGCTTCCTATTTGATCTCTACAACTCAAAAGCTCTTATGATTTTAGACCAGCTGAGCGTTGATGTTTCCGCTAATCTTAAAAGCTATCTAGATAGACCTCAATACAGATTAGAGCTCACTGATCATCAAGGTAACACTTTTAAGTACACCGTGAGCTACCCTCTTAAGGCCATTACCGAATTGAAGCTGGAAAAGAACCAAGCCGTTTTGGTCAAGAGTAATCACCGTAAATTTCCATTTGTTGTAAGTAAGCAGACCTTGGAATTATTCACTGCTCGCGAAAAATCATTTAGAGAAAACAAAGTTAAAAAATATATTTATTAACAAATTTTCTTTTTCTTCTCTTCTATCTCTTGAAGAATTTTGGGATCCACAAAAACTTTCATAAAATGCTCTAGAACAACCCCATTATACCTTGCAATATTAGCTTCATTTTCCAGCATAATTTTTAAGGCTGCAGGAGGAGCGCAGTCATTTACAACCATAATATGAGAAAACTCATCTGCCACATGAACAATTTTAGAAAGTGTGAATATCTTATTATCTTTCACCCCTTTGGGGAAACCTGTTCCATCTGTACATTCATGATGTTGGTAAATTATCTGTTTTACACTTGGAGGAATAGAACGATTTGCATGTAAAAGCTCAATCCCAAACTCAGGATGCATTTGATACTGCTCAAGCTCAGCTGCATTCATATCTTCAGGTCTTTTTTCATTGATCTCTTGAGGCAGTTTCATTTTTCCAATGTCATGAAAAAGGCATGCCAAACTTACAGTTTCAGTAGTTAATTTAGATTGCCATTCAAATTGTCTTATAATCATGGCACTAAATAGAGAAACTAAAAATGCATGAGAGTAAGCACTTGGATCAAATTCTTGAAACTCTTTTAGAAGTTTAAAGAGATCTTTTTCCCCCTCTACGAGTTTAAACACTGTTTCACAAATTTCTTTTCCCTGATCGAGAATCGATGGTTTTATCCCTTCAACAAATACTTCCTCGACAAATTTCTCAGCAACATTTTTGACCATTGCCACTTTCATTTTCGTATCGGCTTTTTTATTTCCAAGAATTTTTCTAGCAAGATGATTACAAAATCGAATATATTTCTTCCGGTCATGCTCTTTAAAATATAAAAATTCAATGGACTTTTCGTTAATATATTTATCAATCCTCTCTTTACTAAAAGAGTCACCTGCATGAAGAATTTTTAAATACTTCCCCTCTCTTAGTTTAATATAGACATCAAAGATAACGTGTTTTGCTGAAAAGAATTCTTTAATCCTAACTTTTGTGAACTCATCTTCGTCGACATCCTCTTCACTCTCTTCAGATTGCCCAGTTCTCTTCTTTAAATTTTTGATGAGTTGGCTAAAGTTTTGTTGACCTTCAAGTGAGTCAACTAATTTGTGATTTTCAAAAGGCCTAACTAAAACTTCCTGGGCCCCTAGCTTTTGCAAATCCTCATAATCAAAATATTCTTGCAAATATTCTTCTGAGTTGAGAACAAGTACAACTTTTAATCCAGGATGATTGAATTTAATGAATTTTAAAACTTGCATGCCTGTGTGATTTTTTAAATCAAAATTTAAAATGATGGCGAAATATCTCTTTCGAAAAAGCGCAAGCTGAGCGTCTCGCCCATTATCAACAGCGTCGACCTCATATCCAGATTCTTTTAAATGTATCTTAGCATCGCCCAACCACTTTCGGTCTGGGTCGGCCACCAAAACAGGTAAGGCCAAATTTATCCCCTATACTTACATAAAAGTTAATATTTCTCATAAGTTATATCGGGGAACTTAAAGGATAATGTGAATAAAAACTTAGCCAGGCGGGACTTAAAATTAAGAACTTAGAATCATGATTTCTCACGTGTAAACTAAAAAGGCTTCCATTTGGAAGCCTTTTTAAACAAACTCTATTGTAAAACTTGAGTTATTTCTTCTTTTTTGTGTAACTTGTACCAAATTTCTTTCTGAATTTTTCAACTCTTCCTTCACTGTCTAGAACTCTTTGTTTTCCAGTGTAGAAGGGATGAGAGGCAGAAGAGATATCTGTTTTATACAGTGGATACTCTTTACCATCTTTTTCAATTGTTTGATTTGTTGGAACAGTTGATCTTACGATAACTTCAAAGTCTGAAGCCACATCTTTAAATACAACTTCTCTATAATCTGGATGAATGCCCTTTTTCATTAATACACCTTATATATTATTTAATCTCTTTATGAAGAGTGTGACGACGTAGAAACTTATTATATTTTTTAGTTTCTAGCCTCTCTGGGTGAGTCTTTTTGTTTTTTGTTGTTGTGTAACGAGATGGAGATTTTCCAATCTTTCTCGCCTCTGTACATTCTAAAGTAATGATAACTCTAGGACCTTTTGATGCCATCTTCTTGACCTTGTGTATAAGATTAACCGTAACAAGCAGTAACTAATACTAAGGCGCAAACATAATGTCAAAAAAAAGTTTTTAAAACTTAACACAAAGTTAGACCTTTATCTATTTAAATACTTGAAATTACAATGAAATTAGACACCTCCTAAAGGCTATGATAAATCAACTCCATGGAAGATAAAAAACTTAGTACAGAAAATTACAACTACTGCTATTACCAACTGGGGGAACTCAAGGCCTTCGTCTCTATGGGAGCAGAAGCTGAAATGGTTGAGAGTGGGCCCAATTGGCTTTACTTTAGCACATTGGCCCAGGTGGAAGGATTAGACTTAAATCAGTCTACTTTTAAGGCCCTAGAAGACGCCTTGGCTTATACCAATCAAAAATTCAAAGACTGGAATTTTATTGATCTGGCAGATGTTTCGGATCAAGGTGGTTGCTCGAGCTGCGGAAATCAGAAGTCTCATTAATAAAAGAATCAAATGGCATTCCTAAATAACGGGCCAGATCTCCTTTGATTAGACACTCCTCAGCAAGACTTTCCATCAATTCAAATTGACTCACTAACCCTTTTTCAACGAAAACTTTATGACCACCAACTTGATAGTTAAACTTTGGAGTCTGGCCATAAATCCAATCCCACGAGCAAAACTTCTGATGTAAATCCATAAGTAACTGATTTTTAGCTAGAATTAATTCTGGCTTAACCAAAACTAAAGATTCATTTACTAATCTAAAATCTTTTAATGCCTTCCAAATGGAATTGACTACATCTTCCACTTTTAGACCGTGGACAAGCTCGCTAAGATTCAAAACTTTGGAACGAATAGAAGGTAAGGCCTTTGTAGTGATCGGACCCAGCTGGGTACACAAAGTTGCATTGAGCTTATTTAAATCAGTATTAATCAAAAGTGTGCCATGATGAATAGAATAGTTTTTGGCCCTTCTGAAAGCATTACCTGAAAACTTTTTTCCACTGTGAACCAAATCACCGCGAGGATTTGCACTCGCGTTAATTCCCAAAGACTTTAGGCCTTCGAGTATAATGCTGTTGTTAAAATCTTTTCTGAAATCACGTTCTGAGTGAAGAAAAGAAAAATTCAAACACCCCTTGTCATGATAGACGCATCCCCCTCCTGTAGGCCTTCTCAGAAGTTTGCCTCCCTCTTCTACAAAAGAAGTTACGCCACATTCGGCCCATGGATTTTGAAATTTTCCCATAAAAATAGAAGATTCATTTGTCCAAAAAAACAAGCAACTCTCCCCCGTCTTTAAATTTTGGGCCAAAAAATTTTCATAGGCGAGATTGCAGTATGGGTCAAAAGACTCACTTACAAACATTGAAAATCTTTGTTCGCTGCTACCCACTTTAATATCCTCTACCACAGATTAACCGAACTAAAGTTCTGAACGTTTCATCGAATTTATGCATATCTGAAACAAAAAGATCTGAAAAGCTAGATGTTAACAATTCTTGGGTTTTATTGTGGGGCAATTTCCCATAAAATTAGCATGTACAAAAATTTTGAGGAGCTTTTAGCAATGATACTTTTAGTAGATGATGAGCAAGATATTCGAAGTGTCTTAAGTGCGTCCATCGAATTAGAAATGAATGAAAAGTGTATTGAAGCATCTAATGCCAGTGAAGCAATCAAATTGCTGAAAACCATTCCTGGAATTTACCTCATTGCTTCAGACTTTCACATGCCAGGTGGGAACTCAAAACATATTTATGAGTACAATGCAGAAAACGACAACCTTCCATTTTTGCACCTTTCAACTGATCATGCTGGGTACTGTGGTTTTGACGAAGAATTCAACGAAATTAATGTGCACAATAATTCTTTTACCAAACCATTTGATATTTTCGAAATCATTGAAGTTGCAAAAAAAATTAAAGAAGATATTGGCAAAAATTTTATAGATCACAAAAATGGATATATAGGAATCAACATTGAAAAAGTAAAAGTTTTTAATATTGATGATCAGTTTAGCCTTTATATTCAAAGAAGCCCTGATAAATTCACAAAACTTACAAATCCTGGTGAAATATTTAGTGATAAATCCATAAGCTCTTACCGCAAAAAGGGTGTAGAAAAAATATATTTTAAGGAAGATGATTTTCATCAAAATGTTGATAGAAAAGCTGAAAAAATCAGATTGGATTTTGAAAAAAATCCCAACTTCTCAGAAGTCAAAACTCAACTTAGCTCACTTTGTGAAGTTCAATCCCTTGCTAAAAATTTTGGTATTTCAGAAGAATCAATAAAGTATGTAGATACAATGATCCATTCTATCCAAAAGAGCTTAGAAAAAACCCCTTTGCTACACGATATCATTGATAAGATTAAAAAAAGTGAAAATCTCATTTCTCAAAAGGCCCTACTGACAGCTTATACTCTCGGATGTGTGTCCAAAAAGTTGGGTCATGATAGCAATGGTCTGCCTCAAAAAGTAATCACCGCGGCCCTTTTTTGTGACTCTCAATTAGAAGACGATCATCTGTGTAGAATAACAAATTTAAATAGTACGGAGCTAAAATATTTTTCTCTATCTCAAAGAAAAACTATTCGGACTCATATGGAACTAGCAATCAAAAGCATACTTTCTGTTGAGCAAATCATTGAAGAGGAAAAGAGAATCATTATGGAACATCACGAACTTCCAGATGGAACTGGATTTCCAAGAGGAATGGATGCAAAAAGTGCAAGTGCCAGCTGTGCCCTGTTCAACACTTGTTATTATTTTTCTCACCTCTCCTTGGTCGAAAATCTAGACTTTGATGAATCCATTGATAAGATGAGAGAGGTCAGCTTTGACAAAGGTGCGTACAAAAAAGTGTTTGAAGCACTACGAAATATTAAATATTAAAAGCGACTCACCTTGCAGGCTTCTACAATACTTCTCTTTCAATAGTTGAAATTAGCTTTTGAATATCGATATCACAGTTTTTTGAAATAGCACTATCAATGAGCTCAAGTGGATCACAGGGGCTACTACTAATTGAAAATGCTCTTTCTATTCTGCCTTTTAGCTCACCCATTTCAACGCCGTCATTGTAGTAGACCTTAGCAATAAGATCTCCATCTTCAACGCGCTCACCGACTTTATGAAAAATCTCGATGCCCACACAGGGGTCAATTAAATCAGATGTTTTTAATCTGCCACCACCGAGGGCAACATTTGCTAGTCCTAACTCAAGTGAGTTAATAGATGCCATATATCCAGCTGAATCAGCACTAATTTCTAGAAGATGAGCGGCCCTTGGATAAGTTTCCGGGTTTTGTACCACCAAGGCATCCCCTCCCTGTTCTGTGACAATTTCAAGAAATTTTTCAAACGCCTTTCCTGATTTCACAGCTTCAACTGAGCAAATGACTCCTTCTTCAATAGAATCAACCTTTTTCCCAAGGTAGGCCATGGTTGCTGAGAATAAATAAGTTATTATTTGTAGGTCACGGGGACCTTTTCCTTTAAGTATGTCGATTGTTTCTTCAATCTCTAACCAATTGCCAATTTTAAAACCCAAGGGTTGATCCATATTTGTGAGGTAAGCAATTGAGGTGTTATTTGACAGCTCAGCCGTTTGAACCAGCGAGTTTGCAAGCTCCGTTGCACTTTTCAGCTCTTTCATAAAAGCACCATGACCAAATTTGACATCAAATACAAATCCATCAGATCCTTCTGCTAATTTCTTGCTCATTATTGAAGAGGTAATAAGAGGAATAGAAGAGGTTGTTGCTGTGACATCTCTCAGACTATAGAGAATCTTATCAGCAGGTGCGATTTCTTTTGTTTGTCCAATCATACTACAGCCAATTTTTGCAATCATACTTTCAAATTGAGCTGCAGATAAATTTACATTAAATCCTGGAATGGATTCAAGTTTATCAAGGGTTCCACCAGTATGCCCAAGCCCCCTACCAGAAATCATTGGAATAGGGACTCCTAAACTCGCGACTATGGGAACGAGTGGAAGTGAGACCTTATCACCAACTCCACCAGTACTATGCTTGTCGATAGTTGTGCCTTTAATTGATTTTAATTGAAGGACTTCACCTGAGTTAAGCATGGCCTTAGTTAAGAAGTTTGTCTCTTCATAACTCATACCACGAAAGTAAACGGCCATCAGCCAAGCGGTTACTTGGTAATCGGGAATAGACTTATCTGTTATTCCTTCTATTAGAAAATCTATCTCTTCTTTTGATAAACTGATCCCGTCTCTTTTTTTTCCAATTAAATCGCAGGTATTAAACAACTAGCATCCTCCTAAAAAAAATAAACCATTTTTTAAGCTTTCACTTAGTAATTGGTGGTAATCAATATTTTCTGTTTCAGAATTTTTCTCACCATCATCGTGCTCTTTGTGCTTGCTAGCAGTTTCAGCTCGCAAATCTCCTTCATCTTTTGAATTGAGTCCAAATCTCTTGCGAAAATTCTTACCTAAGTTTTTTCCACTCTTTGCCATAATGACACTCCTTTTAATAGTATAGATATAGACTATTTTATTGAAAATAATGACTTCGCGCCTTGATATATAGCTAAACATGGAAAATTTTTCAAGCTGTACAATTTTTTTACAGTGTACGGATCGCCATCTATCTTAAATTGTTGAAATTGCCTCTTAACTTAGAGTCGCTTAAAACTTTCAAAACCGTAAGCTCCCCTCCATTTCCTGAGTCAATTTTCTGATAGGCCTTTTGATCCAACTTACCCATCCCTCTTTTTGGGACCTCTAAGTCTTGCAAGAGTGGGACACCATCACACATCCGGCAGATTTCAAAATCAAAGGAAAATTTTGTTACTGCCTTTTTTCTAACAATTCTCGAAGTTTCTTCAGGCTCAAAATTAGTCTTTGTGAACATTTGGGCCGTCATGGGCATTTTTCTTCTGTCTAGCTTAACTAGTTGTGAAAGACGCTCCGTGCCTTGAGAGTGGGTTGTATGTAAAATTTGGTGACACCAATTTTTTTCATCACCCTCCATTGGACAATCAAATGATTTAGATGGGCAGGGAAAAGCGACATCGTAATGATCACTTAGAAAACTTTTTCTAAACTCAGATAGTTTATGAAAAACTTCTTTGGTGCCAGGACCAATAAAAATAATATTCTGAGGGTCAAAGTGCTCTATTACCTTAATTAAGTCTCTTTTTTCCATCTCATTAAAGACATGCCCCAAGCAAAGTGTTGAGTTTTTTGATTCCCTAATTTGCTTATAAGAATTGTAGTACTTAAAATTTCCTTCAGGGAGTTCACCCTGAGGGTATTCACCCTGAGGGTATTCACCCCGAGGATAAATTGAGTTAATGATTTTTCGGGCCTGCAATAGCATAGACTCCGATTTGTCGATTAAAGAGATGACAGATTTCTGTGAGGTGCCTACCAAGTTTTTAAAGGCCAATGAAAAAGTGCCTGGGCCACTTCCAAAATCAATAAACTCTGATTCTAAAATTGAGTTGTAAACTTCTACAGGAAGTTTTTCTAAAATAAACTCTAATTTAGGCATATTTGTTGGCAGGTAAAACATAGCATAGGCAGACACAAGGGCCGGATCATGACTATAGTCATTCACGCTATCAGTTCTTTGATTAAAAGCATGAGATAGCTTGCTAATGATATTTAACAATTCTCTTTCAGAATCAAATTGATGGATTAAATGTGGTGTGAGGACATCGCTTTCTAGCTTATCTTTCACCAATATCACTATAATTCAAAGTCGTGTTACCAGTGTAGATTTGCCTAGGTCTGCAAATTCTCATTTTTGGATCTTCAATCAATTCTTTCCATTGAGAAAACCAACCTGGAATACGTCCAAGAATAAACATCACAGTAAACATATTAACTGGGATCCCTAATGCTTTATAAATAATTCCAGAGTAAAAATCCACATTAGGATATAGCTTTCTATCGACAAAATACTTGTCAACCAAAGCCTGCTCTTCAAGACCTTTTGCTATATCTAGAATAGGATCTTTTACTCCCAGCTTATTCAAAATAGTGTCACAGGCAGACTTAATGATTTTTGCCCTAGGGTCAAAGTTTTTATAAACTCTGTGTCCAAATCCCATTAGTTTGAAGGGATCTTCTTTGTCTTTGGCCTTGGCCAAAAATTTCTTATAGTCCCCGCCATCTTCTTGAATGGCAGCTAACATCTCAAGCACAGCTTGATTGGCACCACCGTGTAGTGGCCCCCAAAGTGCGTCGATTCCAGCAGAAATAGTGGCAAAGATATTGGCCTTGGAAGAGCCAACCATTCTGACAGTAGAAGCAGAGCAATTTTGCTCGTGATCGCCGTGAAGAATAAGGAGAATATCTAACGCTCTAGCAACTTCTGGGTCAACAACGTATCCATCATCACCAAAGAGCATATTGAGAAAATTAGAAACATAATCAAGATCTTCTCTTGGTGGAATAAATTCCTTTGACTGACTATGGCGATAAAAAGCAGCAGCGATTACTGGAAGCTGGCCTAAAAGAATGCTCATGGACTCTTCTTTTTGCTCATCAGTTACATTGCTTGTCAGTAGCTGATCATTAAATCCACTAAGAGCACTAGTTATGGCAGACATGACTCCCATAGGATGTGCAGTTTTAGGAAAACACTTAACCATATCGAGAATTTCAGATGGGATATGTGAATGTTTTTTTATTCCATTTGAAAAGTGCTCAAGCTCAGCTTTTTTAGGAAGACCTCCATGTGCTAGCAAATAAGAAACTTCTAAGAAGTTCGATCTTTCTGCTAGTACCTCTATAGGAACACCGCGATATTTTAAAATGCCCACTTCACCATTAAGGAAAGTAATTCCTGAAGTGCATGAACCTGTATTTCCATAACCGGGGTCTATTGTAATGAAGCCTGTTTGACTCCTAAGTGCGGATATATCAATGGCCTTCTCCCCTTCACTACCTTCTATTATGGGAAGCTCTACGGTTTGGGTCCCCAAATCAAGTTTGGCCGCATCTGACATATTGATCTCCTAAGAAAATAATTAGAGTTATTGGCAATAGTGCTAACTGTACCACTAAGACGGAACAGAAGACTTCAGTAAAAACATTGACTTTCCGCAACCATCTATAGGTGAATTTGGCAGATTTTCGCAAAAAAGAGGCAGGCTGTCAAAAGCAACGCAATAAACCCGCCAACTTGAACAGATAACAAAAAACTTTGAAAAAACCATTAACTAGGTCATCTTTTTTCAATATTACTGTGGTTTTGAGGTCACATTCTTGGCCATGAAGACCCCCCTCTCGTTCAATTTGAAGTAAGTGGTTAGCACTAATCGAAACCAAAAATAGGCCAGTACTGTAACTATAAGGTCCCAAATAAAGATGCGAGAGATATAAACTAAGTATTTATCAAAAGTTTTCAACCAAAACCTGGTGCCGAGTATCGTGTCTAACCAATGAAAAAGCTGCCAGTCGTGGTGATGGACATATCGACCAAAGCGAAACCAAATTTTCACTCTCTCCCAAAAACTATAATCATTTTTTAATACACCCCAGATCAACTCAAAAAAAGGAGTCAGCATCAATTTATGAGTTTGATCTTGATTGGCATAAACCTGTGGAGCCTTTTCAAAAAAACGAAAAATACCGGCGGAATAAATTCCCATAAGCATAGAGGCCAAAATAAAGCGTCTATAAATTCCTTCTACTTCAAAGCGACGATTTGAGGTTAATAACACTCCAGGCAATGTGACCCATTTACCTCGCGATCTAATCAACTCGCACATTGCTTGATCTTCTAAAAAATGAAATTGCTCAGAGTAGCCCCCCAGTTTTTTAAAAACTTGTGCACTAATGAGAAGTCCCTGATCTCCATTGACTGAGTTTTGCCTATTAAAACTAGATTTTTTTTCTGCAAATCTATGAGCGATGGTTTTTTGTGAATTGGGGCAATCAAATTCAAGACTAAAGTGCCCAGCTACAACTTCGAAATGCTCTTGCTGATCGTGCAAATAAGCTAATGCTCTTTTGAGTAAGGTAGGGTCTGTTATGGTGCTATCTGAGTGTAGAAATAAAAGAGTCTCACCTGTAGCAACTTTGGCGCCCGCATTCATTTGAGCCCCACGCCCAGAACTCCCCCCAGCTAGGCGAAGGCCAAGGCCTTTTGCCCACAGATCAGTTCCGTCAGTGGAACCACCATCAGCTATTATAATTTCTTGTATTTCACATTCTTGGGAATTTAAATCACTTATAAGTCTTGGAAGGAAATGCATTTCATTAAGTGTAGGAATGATAACCGATAGGCTCAAGAGGCATTCCAATTTTCTGGGTTTGCATGCCAGTCCTTCAGTAGCAAGACTTCGCCTGCTTCGACTCTTCCACTAGAAGCAGCTACAGCTACAATAG
>Ga0257117_1001401_pt1 | contig 14407 bp, 12 predicted proteins | sample SI112_135mmetaG_FD_190157 | JGI IMG/M metagenome (GOLD analysis project Ga0257117, IMG submission 190157) | Marine microbial communities from Saanich Inlet, British Columbia, Canada - SI112_135m | ecosystem: Environmental > Aquatic > Marine > Inlet | place: Canada: British Columbia | collected... | reverse complement strand
CATAGTTCTATTGGCGGGATTCCACCAAGAAAGCTACTTGAGGCTATTTAAACAACGGAGATTCTATTTTTAGCAAGCGTTAGAAATGGGAGGATTACAACGCCATTAACATTTATATCAACAAATCATGTGATTTTATATGAAAATATGAAACCAGTATTTGCTGATGTTGATAAGAGTCTTTGCATGAATCCATTGTCTGTAAAAAAGCTAATAACTAGTAAAACAAAGGCAATTATTTATGTTGGAATTGGCGGCAATACTGCCAACTATTTGAAAATTGTTAAAGTTTGTAAAGAATATAATTTACGCTTGATTGTTGATGCTGCACATATGGCTGGATCACGGGTCTCTGATAGAGATAAGCATGTTGGTATCGAGTCTGACTGTACTGTTTTTAGTTTTCAATCTGTAAAAAACTGTCCCTCTGCTGACTCAGGAGCCGTATGTTTTAGTGATGGTGAACATGATAAGATCGCAAGGAAGATGTCCTGGCTAGGTATTGATAAAACAACCTACGATAGATCTGGTGAAAACAAGTATAAGTGGAAATACAATGTTGAAGAAATTGGCTATAAATATCATGGAAATAGCATAATGGCATCTATGTGTTTAGTTGCATTGAAGTATCTAGATTGTGATAATTCTGTTAGAAGAAAAATTGCAGATAAGTATACAAAAATGCTCTCTCATATCAAAGAGATTGAGATTATACAACATGAAAATGAATTAACGTCGTCAAGACACTTATTTCAAATTTCAACAGATGAAAGAGACTCTTTGTTGGATTTTTTGGCTTCGCATAATATTTATTGCGGGGTTCATTATATAGAAAATACCCAGTACCCAATCTATCACAAATATGAAAATTCTAATATAAATTTAGCTAAGCATTATTCAGATAGATTGATAAGTCTCCCTCTTCATCTACATATGAATGACAAAGATGTAGATGAAGTGATAAGAATTATTAGTGTTTATTTTGGGTATGAGTAAAATATCCGCACACTGTATTGGAGATATTAATTCTGCAAGTTCAAGGTTACGAAGCTATTATTTATTTGATCCTGAAAATACAGGTGATATTGTTATTTATAGAAATGCAAAGGGAATAAAGTCTATTTATTGTGATATTCTGCACTTACAAAAATGTTATCAACCTATACATTTTCTTAATGCTATTATTTTTCGCTTACTTGGTAAGACAGTTATATTTGATATTGATGATCAAGCTGTAAAGTTGAAGCATAGGTTTGCAATTATAGTAATGTTAAAAATTAGTAATACTGTAACGACCGATACAGAAGAGAGAAAAATATATCTTTCTAAGTATATCGATAAAAATAAAATCCATGTTTTGCATGATATTGTTGATATAAGCCCAAGGATGGATATTAACTCATATATAGTGCCACAGCGTAATATTGAGAATATAGCTTGGATTGGTCATAGAGATAACTTTGAGTCAATTTGTAAAATTATTAATTCTAAATTAGTAAACAGTAAATTTGGCATAATTGTAGTTACAAACATTACACAAGATGATAAATTAGTTAAGGAGTATCCAAGTATCAAATTTATTAATTGGAGCATTGATATTATGCTCGGTACGGAGGTTGATGCTAAGTATGTGGTACTTAGCCATAATGCCACATGTGATAAAAATGCTGTTTATAAGAGTGAAAATAAGATGGTCCTTTCTATTGCATCTGGATTCATACCAATAGTTAGTAGGTCCCCATCCTATAGTAGGCTGGCAAAAAAAATAAATGCTGAATGCCTATTGTTTGATAATATTTCCGATATTCCAAATATCATAAGGTCGTTGACAGTTAAGTGGGAAAAAGATTTTTTTAATAGATCAAAAAGATACATTGTAAATAATTATTCACAAAAGGCCGTATTTTCAGAATTCAAATCATTAGTGCGGTGTAAGACTTCAATTTAATTTTTATATGTACAGATAATAGTTTATTTCCTTAATAGAGGTTGGTAAAATCTAGCATTTTATGCCACTACAATTTCTTAAAATGCCTAAATATAGCTTTAAATATGTTGTAAATTGTGATATGTGTGGTGAAGATATAAGTAATCATAAGCGCTTAGGTCAACGACTCAATCAGTCACAAGGGCTTAATCCTAAGAATAAAATAGGAATAAGCGTATCTGTGAACAAGTGTAATAACTGTGGATTGATCTACTCTACACCACAACCTATTCCATTTAATATTCAAGATCATTATGGGATTCCATCAGAAGACTACTGGACATCGGAATACTTTGAATTAGATTCGATGTATTTTTTGAAACAGATAAAAACTGTAAAGAAATTATTGTCTTTTGATAACGGAATGACTGCCCTGGATATTGGTTGTGGTATCGGAAAGTGTATCATTCAATTAGAAAAAAATGGATTTATTGCTTATGGTGTAGAGCCTTCAAAAACTTTTTACCAAAAGGCAATTTCTGTTATGAACATCAAGAAAGACAAGATACAGTTTTGCCCAATAGAAGATGTGAACTTTTCTAATGAAAAGTTTGACTTTATAACATATGGAGCTGTATTTGAGCATTTATATAACCCTTCAACTTCACTCAAAAGAGCGCTTAGTTGGCTAAAACCAAATGGTATCATTCAAATAGAAGTCCCTTCATCTAAAAACCTTAACTCTAAATTGATCAACATCTATTACAAACTCAGGTGTTCCAATTATGTAACAAACTTAAGCCCTATGCACAGTCCATTTCATTTATTTGAGTTTGATATACGTAGTTTTAAAATTTTAGGGAGTAGACTGGGATTTGAAGTTGTTGAATTTTCTTATGAAGCGGGGACTGTGCATTATATTCCTAGAGTCTTTCATTCTATTTTTCGACGTTTTATGTCTATAACAAATACAGAAAATCAATTAACTGTATATCTTAAGAAAGTAGAAAATCCCGCAGTAAATTTATTTTAATCTATAGAATTTAAATAAATATTATGCCTTCTGTATTGTACATATCATACGATGGAATTATGGAGCCACTTGGGCAATCACAAGTTGTGCGTTATATGGAAAGATTGTCTCCTGAATACAGTATTCATTTAATAAGTTTTGAGAAGAGTGATGACCTTCTTGATGTATTTAGATTGGAGGCTTTAAAAGAGTCCCTTAAAAGGCATGGAATCAAATGGACTAGATTAACATATCATAAAAGACCAGCAGTTTTTGCGACATTATTAGATATATTAAACGGTCTTACTGTGGCTGGTTGGATTCTATTTCGCCATAAAATTAAAATTATCCATGCCCGTAGTTATGTTCCATCACTAATAGCTGTATTATTAAAAAAAATTACAAACGTAAGCTTTATTTTTGATATGCGAGGATTTTGGGCTGATGAGCGCGTAGATGGAGATATATGGCTTGCTAACAGTAACATTTTTCGTATTACAAAATGGTTAGAAAAACAGTTTTTTATTAATGCTGATTATGTAGTTTCTTTAACTAATGCTGCCGTAGATGAAATAAGAACTTTTCCATACCTTGTTAATAGAATGCCAAAAATTCAAGTCATTACTACATGTACTGATCTTAAATTATTTAAGCCTTTATCAGAAGTCACATCTAATGCACGTAGTTTTACGTTGGGCTATGTTGGATCTGTAGGGGTATGGTATTTATTTGATGAAGCATTGCGTTGCTTTATTGAAATAAAAAAAACTATACCAGAAGCTAAGCTGCATATTTTTAACAAAGGTGATCATGATTATATTTTTAGACATATTAAAAAACTTGGAATTGATACTAAGTCAGTTTTGGTAGAGTCTGGGGATCATACTGATGTAGTCAATGCCATGCAGTTGATGGATGCTGGAGTTTTTATAATTAAGCCAGTCTATTCAAAATTAGCTTCAGCACCAACTAAATTAGGTGAATTTTTAGGGTGTGGAGTGCCTTGCTTATGCAATACTAATGTTGGGGATATGGCTCAAATTGTTGAAAAGGAGGGTGTTGGTGTGGCTCTTAAAGGTTTCAGTGAGGAGGAGATAAATAATAGTGTTTCTAGATTTTTAACGCTTATAAAGGAACCAGATATTAAAAGGGATTGTCGTAATGCTGCTTTAAAGCACTTTTCACTAGATGACGGCGTTAAGTTGTATAATGAGATTTACCAATCATTGTTAAACTAAATGAGCTCTAAGAAAATTTATGTCATCTGCCCTTTCCCTAAAGGAGTTGCTGCAGGTCAAAGACTGAAATATGAGCAATATTTTGACCAATGGGTTGAAAATGGATTTCAGGTGAAGGTTTCTTCATATATGAGTATGTTTATGTGGAAAGTGGCTTACTCAAAGGGGAATTATTTTTTAAAAATATTAGGAATATTTATAGGGCATATTCGTAGAATACGTGACTTATTTTTTATTCATAACTATGACATTGTGTATGTTTTTATGTGGGTTACACCATTTGGAACGACATTTTTTGAGCGGTTGATTCGGATTTTTTCAAAGAAGTTAATTTATGACATTGAAGATAATGTTCTAACTACTAGAAGTAGCGAGCTAAACCGTATCACCAAGTTGTTAAAAAATCAAAAAAAAAATAAATTTTTAATAGAATCAGCAGACCATGTAATTACTAGTTCCCCAGTGCTAAATAACCATTGCGTTGAAATAAATAAGAATAAGCAGTGTACATATATCTCATCATCTGTGAATACAAGTACTTTTTCTCCTAGTAATTTATATCAAAATAATACGAAAATTGTTATTGGCTGGACTGGGACATTCAGCTCTAAAAAATATCTTGATTCATTAAGAAGCGTACTAATCGAGTTAAATAAAAAATGTGACTTCAAGTTACGCGTCATTGGTAATTTTGAATATAGCTTTCCAGAGATAGACTTGGAGGTTATTCAGTGGAGTATTAAAAATGAAGTTAAGGATATGCAAGGAATTGATATAGGAATATATCCGCTTGTCAAAGATCAATGGGTATTAGGAAAAAGTGGATTAAAAGCAATACAATACATGTCCTTTGGATTGCCAACTGTTGCTACTAATATTGGAACATCATTGGATATTATTCAGCACTTGAAAAATGGTTGGTTAGTTAGCAATAATAGTGAGTGGGTGGAGGCTCTTACGGAATTAATACAGAATCCGTTGTTAAGAGAAAGGCTTGGAAAACAAGCAAGGAAGACAGTTGTTGATAATTATTCTACATCTGTAATTGGCGAAAAATATTTATCAATTATTAATAAAATCTAATGGAATAAAGGTATGAGAAAAAAGAAAAAAATTTATATAGCTGGATGTGGGGGGATGCTTGGAGAAGCCTTTTATAGTGTTTTTAGTCAAGAATATGATTTAATGTGTACGGATATTGATGTAAATGATGACTGGTTAAGCTATTTAGATTTTAGAGACTTGGATTTGTATAAAAAAGATGTTGAATTATTTCAGCCAGACTATCTTTTTCATCTTGGCGCTTATACCGATCTTGAATATTGTGAGCTACATCCTGATGATACCTATTTAACCAATACGATAGCCGTAGAGAATGCTGTGTATATTGCAAATAATGCTAATATACCGCTTCTATATATTAGTACAGCAGGTATTTTTGATGGAGCTAAAGATGTTTATGATGATTGGGATCAGCCAAATCCATTAGGCCACTATGCCAGGAGTAAGTATGCTGGTGAAGTCTTTGTTATGCAAAATGTTGTCAATCATCTTGTTTGTAGGGCTGGATGGATGATGGGCGGAGGCCCAAAAAAAGATAAAAAATTTGTTCAGAAAATTTTTTCACAACTTAAAGAAAGAAAGAAAGAATTGTTTATTGTTGATGATAAATTAGGCACCCCAACTTATACACATGATTTTGCAAAAAATGTAAAATTATTATTAGAAAAGGAGTATTGGGGGCTTTATAACATGGTATGTGCAGGTATTACAGGGCGTTATGAAGTGGCTACTGAACTTGTTAATATATTGGGTTTGAGTGATGTAATAAAAATCACTCCAGTATCATCTGACTACTGGAAAGAGGAGTATTTTGCTGATAGACCACCATCAGAGAGGTTAATAGATAAAAAACTTAATTTAAGGGGTGTAAATATAATGAGAGATTGGAAGATTTGTTTAAAGGAATATGTGGAAGAATATTATCAAGGATATCTGTCTTAATAATTAGACGGATTATCTATATATGTGTGGAATAACTGGTATTTTTGGAAGTCTCAGAAAAGAAGATCTAGATAGGTCTATACATAAAATGTCGTCAACATTGATCCATAGAGGACCTGATGATGCCGGCATCTGGATTGACGAAGAAAGTGGTATTGCATTTGGACATCAAAGACTGTCAATTGTAGATTTATCGTCAGCTGGTCATCAGCCCATGGCGTCCCCATGTAAGAGATTTTCTATTGTCTTTAATGGTGAGATTTATAACCACTTAGAGTTAAGAGAAAAGCTAAGTAACTCCAAATACAAGCAATCTTGGAAAGGTCATTCCGATACTGAAACTTTAGTTTCTGCACTTTCTCAGTGGGGCGTTGAAAAGACTTTAGGCCAGTTAGTAGGTATGTTTGCCATTGCTGTTTGGGATCTAAAGGTAAAAAAGCTGTATCTTATTCGTGACCGGTTTGGAGAAAAACCATTATATTATGGTTGGAGTAATGGGATCTTTTTGTTTGGATCAGAACTTAAAGCATTACAGTCCTACAAAGGGTTTAACAATTCGATTGATAGAAACTCCTTGTCACTTTACATGCAATACATGTATGTGCCATCCCCGTATTCAATTTTTAAAGATATATACAAGTTAGATCCAGGATGTATTTTACAGATAGATGAAGAAGGAAGAAGGTATCCTCCGAGGCAAATAAAGGACTCCACTTTTAAATCTAAGGGATTGTCTCTTAAACAATGGTACTCCCTAGATCAAGTTGCAAAAGATGGACAGGATAATCTTATTAAAGATGAAGGCGAGGCCGTTGAATTACTTGAAAAAGCACTGCTAGAATCGGTTAAATCACAACTTGTTTCTGATGTACCTCTGGGTGCATTTCTTTCTGGAGGAGTTGATTCCTCAATGATTGTCGCATTAATGAGTCAAGTGTGTAAACAGCCAATTAAAACCTTTACTATTGGATTCGAAGAAAGCGCCTTTAATGAAGCTATATATGCAAAACAAGTTGCAAATTATTTAGGGACAGAACATAGTGAATTGTATGTAACAGCTAGTGATATATTTGATGTAATTACAAAGTTACCCATCTTGTACGATGAACCATTTGCAGACAGTTCGCAAATACCAACTTACCTGGTAAGTAAATTAGCCCGTCAAAATGTTAATGTTTCTCTTTCTGGGGATGCTGGAGATGAGTTGTTTGGTGGGTATAATAGATATTTATGGGGGAAGCGTGTTTGGAGTAAATTAAAGTGGATGCCACCAATTGTACGAAAAAATATTGGGACAGTTGTTCAAAAAATACCAGCTTCCTCATGGGATATTGCCGGTTGCTTGTTACCTAATCCATATAAAGTAATGTCAATGGGCGACAAGGCTCATAAAATAGCGCACCATTTAAAGGTGATTAATAGTTTGGATGACATGTACTATAGACTAGTGTCTGGAGATAGAGGTATGGCTACTATAGTTCGTAAAAAAGATATTTCTTTAAAAACAAAATTAAATAGTTATAGTGTTGATTCTTGTACAAAGGAACCTGAACACTGCATGATGTTGTGGGATGCTCTAACCTATCTTCCAGATGATATTTTAACTAAAGTAGATCGAGCCGCCATGGGAGTAAGTCTTGAGACTAGAATTCCTTTTTTGGATCATAGAGTTGTGGAATTGGCCTGGAGACTTCCATTAAGTATGAAAATTAATGGTGGCGAAGGTAAGTACATCATTAGACAAATCTTGTATAAATATGTACCAAAGGAATTGATTGAGAGGCCAAAATCTGGTTTTGCTATACCTGTGGGGCAATGGTTGCGCGGACCTCTATATGAGTGGGCTGAGCAATTATTGGATGCATCACTTATGCATAGCGAGGGTTATCTTGATGTATCTTTTGTTAGAAGAATATGGAAAGAGCATTTGGACAGGAAGTCAGATTGGACTCCACAACTTTGGAGAATTTTAATGTTTCAGGAATGGCTTTATAGAAATAAATATGAATTATCTTAATACGTTGCATTTATTATAAAATGAAAATTTTTGCATATAAGATTTAATTAACACCACAATGGAGTATGTTTTGAAAAACTACAAGATAATTTGCAATAGAAGAATAAGAGTATCAATTGTGGGCTGTGGCCGCATTTCTAAAAATCACTTTAAGTCTATAGAAGACCATCAAAATGACATAAAATTAGTGTCAATTTGTGAAATCGAACCACAAATATTGGCTAATCATGAATCTAGATATAATATTAAAGGATATTTAGATTTAGAAGATATGCTTGAAAATGAAAATATTGATCTAGTTGCTATTTGCACGCCTAGTGGTGTACATGCCGATCAAACTGAAATTTGTGCTAAATATGGTGTAAATGTAATGACAGAGAAGCCAATGGCAACCAATTGGAACGATGGATTGCGTATGGTTAAGACATGTGACATTTCTAATATAAGGCTATTTGTTGTCAAACAAAATAGAAATAATCCAACTTTACAATTACTTAAACGTGCAACATCAGATGGTCGATTTGGCAAGATACACATGGTACATATAAATGTTTTCTGGACGCGTCCACAAGAATACTATGATCAGGCGCCATGGCGTGGAACATATAAACTTGATGGTGGTGCATTTATGAATCAGGCCTCTCATTATATTGACCTACTAGATTGGTTAATTGGACCTATTGATAAAGTTCAAGCAATGGTTAGCACCACTCTCGACATTGAGGTGGAAGACACTGGAGTGCTTAACATTAAGTGGCTCAATGGTTCGTTAGGCTCTATGAGTGTTACTATGCTTACTTACCCTAAAAATTTAGAAGGAAGTATTACCATATTGGGTGAGAATGGTACCGTTAGAGTTGGAGGTGTTGCAGTAAACGACATTCAACATTGGGAATTTGATAAGCCTGAAAATTATGACAATGAGATTGAAGAAGCTAATTATCAAACTACCTCCATTTATGGATTTGGCCATCCTCTTTATTATAATAATGTTATAAAAGTATTGCGCGGTAACGCTGAGCCAGAAACTGACGGTAGAGAAGGCCTTAAATCATTGGAGGTTCTATCTGCCGCCTATCTTTCTGCATGTAGTGGTGATACTGTTTCCCTTCCTATGGGTAGGAGTTAAGTTTGGATTATTGGGCGCATGAAACTTCTATAATTGACGATGGTGCACAAATAGGTGCTGGTTCTGTTGTGTGGCAATGGGTGCATATTTGTGGTGGTGCTAAGATAGGGAGAAGTGTATCACTCGGTCAAAATGTTTTTGTAAGTAATAAAGTAGTTATTGGTAATAAGTGCAAGATTCAAAATAATGTTTCTGTCTATGACAACGTATACTTAGAAGAGGGTGTATTTTGTGGCCCGAGTATGGTATTTACCAATGTTTACAACCCTCGTGCACTTATTGAAAGAAAAGATGATTATTTAGATACTTTTGTGAAAAAAGGCGCAACACTAGGTGCAAATTGTACGATCATTTGTGGTGTAACAATTGGCGAGTTTGCTTTTGTTGGTGCTGGTGCAGTTATTAATAAAGATGTTCCCGCTTATGCATTAATGGTGGGTGTACCTGCTAAGCAAATTGGATGGATTAGTGAGTATGGTAAAAAATTAGATTTACCAGTATTAGGGAGCTCAGAAGATACTTGCAAGTATACAGGTCAGAAATATCGATTAAAAGATGGCAGATTATCTGTCGTTAATTAATTATATGAATATCGATTTTGCCAACCTGCAATTGCAGTACAAAAAGTATAAAAAAGATATCGATGCCAGCATTAAAGCGGTATTAAATAAATCTAACTATATTATGGGTGAAGAAGTTCAAGATCTTGAAAGAAATCTTGAAGAGTTTACTGGCGCTAAGCATGCTATCACTTGCTCATCTGGTACCGATGCTTTGTTGCTCGCAATAATGGCACTAGATATCCAGCTAGGTGATGAAATAATTACCACGCCTTTCACTTTTATTGCCACAGTAGAAATGGTCGCTTTAATTAAGGCTAAGCCAGTGTTTGTAGATATTGAGACTGATACTTTCAATATTGATGCTACTAAAATTGAAGCAGCAATTACCGGTAAGACCAAAGCTATTATTGTAGTTAGCCTTTATGGTCAACCTGCAGATATAGAACCTATTCAAATTATTGCCAACAAATATAATATAAAAGTGATTATTGATGGCGCTCAGAGTTTTGGTGCTACTTATAATGGAAAAACTGACAGTAATCTTGGCGATATATCGATAACTAGTTTTTTTCCAGCTAAGCCACTAGGTTGTTATGGTGATGGTGGGGCGGTGTTTACCAATAATGATGAGTACGCTGAAAAAATTAAGATGATGCGTGTACATGGTCAGAATAAGAGGTATCATCATAAATATGTCGGTATAGGAGGGCGTCTAGACACTATTCAAGCGGCTATTTTATTGGCTAAATTGCCACACTATGATCAGGAGTTAGTTGATCGACAACGAATTTCTCAAACTTATACTAATGCATTGAGCAGTATATTGCCGACACCAATAGTCAAGGAAGGAAGGTCCAGTACTTGGGCGCAATATACAATTAGAGTTAAAAATCAAAATAAGTTTAAAAATAGTAACATGCCTACTGTAGTTCACTATCCAATGCCACTTCACTTGCAAGAATGCTTTCGATACCTGAGGTATAGCAGTGGCAGTTTCCCTATTGCAGAATACGCCTCATTAGAGGTTATAAGTTTGCCAATAAACCCTTTTTTATCTAATAAAGAGGTTGACTATATTATTCAAAGTGTAAAACTTAGTATTGATGATTAATCGCCTAAGATTTAAATCAGAAATTACTAAGAATATACTAACCTTGATAACGGGTACCCTTGTGGCCCAATCTGTGACTATAGTTATTAGTCCAATTTTGACCCGTATTTATACACCTGAAGATTTTGGTATATTCTCTTTATATTTAGGAATCGCAGGGTTTTTATCTGTAATTGCAACAGGAAGGTATGAGATGGCAATTGTACTTAGTAAAAGCGATAAAGATGCTATAAATATTTTAGCGCTTTCTGTTTTTATAGCATTATTTCTAACATTTTTAACAATTGTTGTTGTCTCTGTTTTTAAAGATTATATTGCAGTACTATTGAGCATTAAAGAACTAGATTGGGTATTGTATTTATTACCTATATCGTTGTTACTAGCTGGGCTGCATCAAAGCTTTGGCTATTGGTCAAATCGTAAAAAATATTTTAAAAATATAGCAAATAGTCGTATATTTCAATCCATTGGAGCGGGGGCTGTACAATTAGGATTCGGGTATGGAGTTGTGCTTGGTGGAATGATATTTGGGAGTATGGCAGGTAGAATGATATCCATTGTTGTATTGGTAAAAAAGTTTTTTCTTTACGATAGGCAACTATTAAAAAAAATTGAGAAAAAAAATATAATAAAACAGATGAAAAAACATAAGGATTTACCAACTATAAATTCTTTACATGTATTGAGTGATACAGCAAAAACTAGTTTATCTACTGTATTTATATCTTTGTTTTTTGGTAATACTGTACTAGGGCTATATGCTTTATCTTTTAGAGTTCTGCAATTACCTTTGAGTGTAATCGGCTCATCATTTGGCCAAGTCTTATATCAAAAGCTTAGTATTGCATATGATAATGATGAGCACATGTATGGCATGGTAAAAAGTATATTGATAAAGTTATTTTTAGTTTCTTTGCCAATTTTTGGTGCATTACATTTCTTAGCACCAGAACTTTTTATGTTTATATTTGGTGAAGAATGGAGAGTAGCGGGGGAATACACAACCATATTGTTACCATACTTGGCTATAAGTTTTTTATCATCTCCCGTATCTCATATCCCTATTATTTTAGGAAGGCAAAAGACTTTTTTTTATATTAATATGATTAGAAATATAGGCGAGCCAATTTTGATATATTTAGGGTATAAATTTGGACTTATTATTGAGGATATTTTATTTATAGTGACATGGTTTTCTGTTATTTTTGGATCTTATTTATTATTCTGGATCTTATTTATTATAAAAAAATATGAAAGGAGTTTATGAAAATTATTCTAATAGGAGCGCCATTCTTTACAGAAAAATTGGAAAAATTACTTAATGAATATGATAATAATAAATATATATTTTTAGATTTATCAAACAGCAATATAGATAAATTGATGTATTTAATTAAAATATTGAGTGCAGATTTTATCTACTTTAATAGCTCATATGTTTGTTGCAGTAAAGCTGTCAGTTTGGCATTGTTTTTTAAAAAAAAAATAGTATTCCATTGGACTGGTACTGATGTTACTACTGCCATAAGTAGATTTAATGACAATATGCATAATAATAAATATATTTCTAATGTAATACACAAGAGTGCAGCCACTTGGTTAATTGAAGAGTTAAAAGGTATAGGAGTAGATGCAGGATATTTACCTGATTATGTATATGAAGATTTTGATAAAGAAATATTAGTTCCTGATAAGTTTGTTGTACTGACATACGTTGGAAAGGGACGAGAGATCTTTTATGGTATAGATACCATTATTGATTTAGCCATTGATTTTCCTGACATTGAATTCAGAATAGCAGGTATTAGCGAATATAATTTTAGAAATATACCACTAAATATTAATCTATTAGGGTGGGTCGATATGAAAAGTGAATATGAAAATTGTGTTATATATATAAGATATCCTGAACATGATGGAGAATCTCATTCAGTTAAAGAAGCTTTATCTTATGGTAAAGTAGTTGTTTACAATAGAGATTACCCTTTTGTTGAATATGTAAAAAATTATGATGATATTTTAAAGGTTTTTAGTGGAGTGCTACATAAGTTCTGTAATAAAAATCTGGCCCCAAATAAGGAAGCAATCAAATATATTGAATTAAACTATAGTAATAAAAAAATAGTTGCAAAGTTTCAAAAAATATTTACGACCAAGAATGTTTAAGTGAGAGTCTTGTATAAAATATTTTATTTTTTCATGAAAGTTGAGAAATTTATTCTTTGAGCATAAAACCCCAACAATTTAAGACAACAATCTAAGATTTCTTATTTCGAACGAGTTAAACTTAACCCGAACAATTCGGAGTAATAAATTATGAGTAAAAAACGAACCAATTACAGCTCAGCAATTTAATTACAGTTAGTAAATTTATTTTACTTACTGTAATTTATACCCTTGGGTGTAAAACAAAATTAGTGCTTGAGCTATTACAAAATGCAGATACCCTGGCTGAGATTGCCAGCAAGCATAATATCCTGCCACAGAATCTAGTGAACTGGAAGAAGACCTTCCTTGCCAATGCAGAGATTGCCATGGAGCCTTCTAAAGCAGTTAAAGAATATGCCCGAGCGTAGCGACAAATGCCCTTGGGGTGCAAGGAAGAACTTATTAAATCACAAGAGCAGAACGAGCACTTAACAGCGCTGGTAGGTAAAGTAACGGCTAGCACTCTGTTCAGTACCCCCTCGAGGGGTAAAAAAGCTAAAAAGCTTGGGCTCATCTAAACTAAAACAATTGATTGATCTCAAGCCATCACTAGCCTCTATCTCTATTAATCACCAGTGTCAGTTGCTAGGCATTAACCGAAGTGGCTTGTACTACAAGCCACGAGTTAACCATGCCAAGCAAATAATCAAGAATAAAATCACCAAAGTATTTGAACAAATACCCATCTATGGTGAGAAGAAGGTACACAAGCAACTGCTCGAGTATGGTGTCAAGGTAAGCTTAAATACGGTAGCTCGCTATCGCCAAGAGCTGGGTTTAAAGGCTGTATTAGCCGTTAAACAAGTCAACACCACCATACCAATCAAAGAGCACAAGAAGTACAGTTATAAGCTACGAGATCTTAATATTAGCCATGCTAACCATGTATGGAGTACCGACATCACCTACATCAAGATTGCAGGTGGTATGGTCTATATGGCGGTCATCATTGATTGGCACAGCAAAGCTGTGCTATCACACAAGATATCCAACACCATGGATACTCAGCTGGTGATGAGTGTACTCAATGATGCGCTAGACAAATACACGCATCCAGAGATCTTTAATACGGATCAAGGTAGTCAATACACCAGTGAAGTACATACCCAGAGACTTAAAAACCTAGGTATTACTATATCAATGGATGGTAAAGGCAGGGCAACAGATAATATCTGCATTGAGCGCTTCTGGCGAAGCG
>Ga0257117_1001389_pt1 | contig 14458 bp, 13 predicted proteins | sample SI112_135mmetaG_FD_190157 | JGI IMG/M metagenome (GOLD analysis project Ga0257117, IMG submission 190157) | Marine microbial communities from Saanich Inlet, British Columbia, Canada - SI112_135m | ecosystem: Environmental > Aquatic > Marine > Inlet | place: Canada: British Columbia | collected... | reverse complement strand
TTCCACTCAATGCACTTTGCCTTAGCGCTTCCTTCGGAGGTCTGCATGAGCCTGACCACAACAACACATTTGTTTTTTTTCCCTCTGACACCAAATTTTTATTGATGTACTCCAAGGAGCTTACTACTTCAGTTTGATAATTGAGATCATATCCTGGGATGTCATAAGCCAGGATCGTCCCTTTGTGAGAGAGGTGATCATCGCCTAGATACGAGACGACCTCTTCGCTAGATGGGTTTTTCTCCCAACTTAAAGGATGAGAATATGTGTGACTTGCAGCTTCGACATAGGGAAGTGAGAATAATTTTTTAGTCTCACTCACCGCCACTTCATTCCCTTTGAGATTTGGGTCAATTTCGGCAACTACTACTGAGGCCGTCGTGGGAAATTTATATTTTTGAACAATTTTTTCACTTACAATCTTCCCGCTATTACTCTTTCTATCAATATCACTGATATTTATAAAACCATCTCCATCAATATGGATATATGAGATCCTATTTCCACACAATGTAGTTGTGTCAGGAATAGGTATATCGACAACTCCATACACCTTCTCTATTAGTTTAAAAGGATTAACTCTCCACTGAGTTCGATGGTTGTAAGGATCAGAAAATATATCAAATCCTTCCTGTACATACCCAAATCTGGTAGAAAAGGTAATTACATCTGCAGGGATTTTCTGTCCCCTCACCTCAATTTGTAACCAATTTTCTGCTCGAGGTTTCTTATTCTGGACTAATCTAACATAATTGATTTCCCCAACGAGGGTTCTTTCAAACTCAACAAGATCTTTATTAAAATTATCCTTAGTTTTAAAAAGTAATGAATTTTCAAAGAAAAGATCGTAAAACGTTAAACCAACACTACGTAGCCTTCTATTTACGATATTCGTCCTGACAACTTTCCCATTTTGATCTTTAAATGCTCCCAGCTCTCCCATAACTAAAGTAGGGATTTTTAATTCTAATACTTGCTCAAGCCAAGCAAGGTAACTTTTTGGAGATTTTTGCTTTTGATCTAAAAGCCAAGAGACAATCCCAGCATACTGCTGCTTCAATTTAATTGGTGAGATTCTTGGAACTCCATTATTTAGATCATGATATTCCAGTATATAACCGTAGTGATTGAAGACCACTTCAAAGTGCTTGTGGAGATAAGTTTGTTCATACTCAGAGGTTGAGTATTCGGTACTGTCCCACAATGCTAGAATTCTACGTTTTATTGGGGCTGCATTAACGTTGACTGCGATTAGTAAAAGTAGGATAGCAAGTGACTTGATCATCTTCCCTCCCACGTTTTCATAGAAGAGCCAAACTCAGCTATAGTTTTTTTCCAAATATTAACAAGATAGTTCTTTTCATATACAATATTTTCTATTTCCTGGTTTTCAATTAAATCAATCATTCTCTTGCAATGTGTCTCTAGCCTTTTTGCACCAATACCATGTGAGGTATTACGCAACGTATGGACGATCTTGTATAATCCTTTTTGATCAATACCGCTTTCCAGTGATGTAATGGATTTATTAGACTCAGCTTCAAAAATACTATACATCTCAAATAAAAATTGTTCATTATTTGATAGCTTTTGTAATTCACTAAGCCTGCCATCATCAATATACATATTGTTTTCAAAAGGAAGTGCTGACCACTGTTTAACGCAATTAATTAATTCTTCTCTTCCATACGGTTTTTGTAGAATATCACTGACAGTTCCATTTTTTTTGAGTTCATAAACCTTTTCAGATGTTTCGGCGGTCAGTAATACCACAGTGGGTCGACGTTCTAATGGGATCTTTTTCTTGAGCTCACCAATCAGTTCATCTCCGCTCGTTCCATTAATATTGAAATCAATGAAAATAAGATCAAATATACTCGATTCTAATACTTGGTCCACATCTTGAGCACTATTAAACGTTTCAATACTTCCCGGAATATCCTTCAAATATAGACCAAATATTTTATTATGAATTAAATCATCATCTACAAGTAAGATATTGCATTCCCGACTTCCCCCTTCTTTGACATCAACCTTGGGAGTGCCCTTAAGGGTGGGGAGATTTAAATAAAAAGAAAAAGTACTTCCTTCACCACTTTTACTTTTTATCTCGAGCCTTGAATCCATGGCCTTTAAAATATTTTGGCAAATTGCAAGACCTAGACCTGTACCTCCATATTTTTGGAAGATAGATGAATCCTCTTGCCTGTGAGATCTCAGGATACTGCTTGTATATTCTTTTTTAATACCCTTTCCTGAATCGATTACTTTAAATGAGAGTGTCGCCATCTTCGAGCTTTGTTGTATTAATTTACAGCTAAAGATTACTGAGCCTGCATCTGTAAATTTAATGGCATTATCTATTAAATTCTGTAGTACTTGCTTTATCCTAGTGGCATCACCGCAATAGCTGAAGTTATCGGCCTTTTCAATTTGAAAACTTAGATTTATATTCTTTGCTTCGGCCTTAAATTTTGAAATGGTGAAAATTTCGCCAAAGATCTGAGAGATGTCTATTTTTTCATCTCTAAGTGAAAAGGTTCCCGACTTTAGTCTAGTCATTTCGAGCAGATCATCAACGATTCTTTGGAGCGAATGCCCAGATTGTATAATCTCTTTTACTGTATTTTTCTCATCTTCACTCCGAAGACGTTTTAACAATTCATTGCTCAGTCCCATTACACCGCTAATTGGTCCTTTTAATTCGTGACCTATTGTGGCCACAAACTCTTCTTTGTGGGAAACAAGCCCTTCTAATTTCTTTTTACTTGCGCTTAGTGTTTCAATTGCATCTAAACTATTTTCTCTTTCTTTTTTTACTCTTAATGAAAGAAAGATTCTATTAAATAGTAAAGGAAAAGAGATAGGGATTGTTACGAATTGATTTATATCCAAATTCAAAACAGAGTAGTCTTCATTTTTAATATGATCTCTATAGAGCCATATAATGGGCAGGTTACACGAGTCATGAACCTCTCGAATTAATTTAACAACTGCAATCCCATCGGGATATTCTATTCCCTCATCTATGATTAAAATATCGTAATCTTTTTCACTTAATTTCTTTAGTATTTCAAATCCTGAATTGGTTGTGTCGACACTAATGCCGCGCGAATCGAGGCGTTTTGCAATGACTTTACGATAAATAGCATCTTGAGAGGCGACCAATGCCTTCCCTGAAATCATATCAATGCCTCTAGTCTCGTTGTTCAAATTCATACTACCTGTAGTAATAAATCAAATGCCCATAGCATTTGGGAGTTTCTATATTTGTTTTCTAATTCTGATAAAATTAACTCTTCATCGAGGTGATGGTACTTAACTTTTTTTAGTTTTGTTAAATATTCTTTTGCAACTAAGAATATCATCAAGGTTCTATCCATTACCTCTTCATCAATCCCGTATGGGTATCCAGATCCATCCCAACTCTCATGATGTTTGAGGATCATATTCTCGACTTTTGTTTCCGAAAACATTGAATTTCTCAAAAGCTGTGAGGCAAGAATCGGATGATTTAATATTTGTTCTTTTTCTATTGGGTCTAGTAGATCTAGATTAGATTTGCTTCCCTCTGATTTTGAATTCATTTCTTGACCATCAATTCCAACATCGTGAAGTAGCGATGCCAAGCAAATCCCTTTTAAATCATCTAGTGTACTTTCTTCTGCAGCAGCAATCATTTTGCTACACAAAATGCTAAGCATTAGCCCATGCTCAGATATAAAAAGGTACTCTTCTTTCATAATGAAGTACTTTAAAACCTGTGCCAATTTTTCAATGCTTTCACACTGCTCTAAAATCGCCTTCGTTATGTAGGCAAGTAGGTATAAGACCGTTTTATTAAGTCCTATCTTTTTGGCCAGCTCAATTGAGAGGTAATGGAATTTGAATAGGAAAGGTGCTATCTGCGATAAATTGGATTCATCAACCTCTTTTAACTGTGAAAAAAGTCTATTGGCAACAAGTGAAATGACTTCTACGTAGTCTTCACTTTTGACGTAGAGGTATTCAACTTTATTTAAATTTTCAATTGTTGAAAATGCAGGCAATAGTTTGCCATCCCCAATGGGCAATAGAATATATTTTTCGTCACTAACTTTAACATATAGTTCTATTTTAATTTCCTCAATACTTTCAAGGAGATTAATTCTAACTCTCTCAAACTCACCTAAGCCTTTTTTGGGATTTCCATCTTTACAAATGGCCTCATCAACAATTTTCAATAATTGATCTAAGTCTAAAGGGTCAATAACTTGCCTTAAATTGTCGTCACAGTTTTTTAGTCCTGCCGGAAAACGATATGAAAATACCTTTCGACCTTTGACTTCTGGCCAGGGGAAAAATTGTTCATTGGCAATAATGATACAAGGGGACTCATCAAAAGTAGTTCCCTTTTGATCAAATTTTGAAAAGGTCACGACATCGTGACCTAGTTCAAATTTAATGGAACTGGAAATTAATTCTCTTAAAGAATCAATTTCTTCAGCTACGTACACGAGCATCAAGCTCCCCCAACTTCTTTTCCCAATTAAGTGCAGTTTCCACAATGATCTTTAAACTTTGGTACTTTGGCTCCCAACCCAGTACTTCTTTTATCTTTCCACATTTTGACATAACAACGCTGGCATCTCCTGGTCGTCTGGGTGCTAGCTCGACACGGAAATCAACTCCCGATATTTCTTTAACAATATTCAATACTTCATTGACACTAAAACCTGTGCCGTACCCGCAATTCAAAATGTGAGATTTTTTATTCACAAGTAGATACTTCAGCGCATTTACATGTGCCATTGCTAAATCTTGGACATGGATATAATCCCTGATGCAAGTACCATCGGCCGTCTCATAGTCAGTCCCAAATACCTTCATCCCTTCTCTTTTCCCAAGTGCTGTTTCACAAGCAACTTTGATAAGATGTGTGGCGCCTGGAAAACATTGTCCTATTTGGCCAGATGGATCGGCTCCCGACACATTAAAGTATCTAAGTGCAATATAATTGAACTGCTCATGGGCAAAAGAAGTGTCTTTTAGCATTTGTTCAGTCATCAACTTTGAATGACCATAAGGATTAATGGGAGAGGTCTTTGCTTGTTCGTCCGCAACGCCATCTTCTAGCATCCCATATACTGCTGCCGTAGAAGAAAAAATAAAATTTGGTACACCATATTTCTTACAAAGATTAATGACTCTAAATGAATTAACGGTATTGTTACTATAATAACTAAGAGGATCTGAAACTGAATCAGGAACAACGATGCTTCCAGCAAAATGCAAAACACCAACGAATTGATTGTCTTTAAATAGCTGCTCGATGGAATCTTGATCTTCTAGATGACCTTCAACAAACTCCCCAAATAAAACATTTTCACGTCTTCCAGTGGAAAGGTTGTCGTATACAACGATCTCGAAACCTTCTTCTCCTAAACATTTGACTACATGTGAGCCGATATATCCGGCGCCACCAGTAACTAAAATTTTCCCCATGGTTACTCCCCTACTATTTCAAAGTCTTATGGATGAATTATTAACTGAGTTGAAGCACCCTGTGAAGCGGTGCGGAAATTTTTCTATAGTGAGTGCCGCGTTATTTAAGTACCTAACCTCTTGATTTTATAGAAGGCAAATATTCTAACTATATTATTTTTCAATTGGTACCTAACTATAAGAAAAGACGTAATTTTCTTCAGATTACAACTTAATATTTATAGATATTATTCAATATCTTCTCTCTCCTATTTTCAAGTAGTTATGGAAATTCTTGAATTTGCTAGGCAGATAGTGACCCTCTGCATGTATTTAATATTATTTGGGATAATGAACTAAATCATAGGATTCTCGTGGGAATAGCAAAAAAAATGAAACTTTTATCCAGTCTGTCCGTATTATCCTCAAAGACAGATGAAGAGCTGATGAGGCTAGTTAGAGATAAGTCTGATCAGGAGGCATTTGCCATTCTCTTCAATAAGTTTAAAGGACCTATCGTGGGTTTTGTTTACGGGATGGTTAAAAACAGAAATCTAGCAGAAGACCTTACCCAAGAAGTCTTCATGAAAGTTTTCCGTTTTAGAGAGTCCTACGCTGGTGACGGAAAATTTACCACATGGCTGTGGTCAATCGCTAGAAACACTACCATCGATTACTTTAGGAAGAAAAAGGATTTTCTACTCGATGATTTACTCTCCCCTGACAGTGGCGAAGGGGCCACGATAGAGAGTATTTCAGATGGCAAAGTAGAAGGACCAGAGGCAGAGCTAATAGAGAAAAGCGATGCCCTAATGATAAGAGAGTGTATGGATAAACTTCCGCCAAAACAAAAGGAGGCCCTCACTCTTAGAGTATTTAGTGAATTAAGCTATGATGAAATAGCATCTGCGATGAATATTTCTAAGGCCAATGTCAAATCTTTGATTTTTAGGGCCAAGGAAAAATTGATTAAATTAGTTGAGGACGGAAATGAAAACGACTAGATTTGAAAATGCTCTTAAAAATAAACTTGAGGTAGGCCTCAGTGGTGATTTTGATAGCGCTTTCTGGACCAAATTTAATTCAGAGTTTGAAGAGAAAATTTCAACCTCTAAAAGTAGCGTAAAAGCGAAAAGACCATGGTTTCTATCAAAAGCATTTATGGCAGGGATATCATTTGCTGCTTTTCTTGTAATAAGTGTGACTGTTTTTAAGCCTTTTGAGGAATTATCACCTCAGTCACAAATGGAAGTGGCAATGATCCTGGAAATGGAGCCTGCACTTGATAACTTAGATCTATTTTCGCAAGTTGATAACCTAGAATTAACAGAAGACGAGTGGAATGTACTTGTTGGAGATATAATATAAATGATTAAATTATTTATGGTCATGTTGGTATCACTAACAATGGCAAATGAAATAAAGCTAAGTGATGAAGACAAGGATATCATTGAAAACCTTGAGTTTTACATGATGCTTGAGCACTTAGATGAAGAGGGTGCTTACTTAGACGAAAGCGATTCTAAAAAAGAAAAACCAAATAGTGAATTAGACAAGGGAAAGGGCATATCATGAAGTATTTAATTCTATTATTTTTACTTATAGGATTCTCTCCCCTTTCTACTACAAATGTATGGGGGCAAGAAGAAGCTTCTACTACAACTCAAGAGCTTCCAAGCACAAAGCAAGCAAAAATAGACTTTTGGAATTCACTTTCAAAAGAAGAAAAGCAAAAGCTTAGAGGAAAAAGAAAGAAATGGAAGGCCATGCCTACCAAAAAGCGCGAGCTACTTAGAAGAAGGTATTCAAAGTTTAGAAAACTTCCAAAAGCTAGAAGAGTAAAAACAATAAAAAATCTAAAATATTACCAATCTTTAACACCAAAGAAAAAAAGAGATATACAATCAAGACTTGAAAAATTTAATAACCTCTCTCCTGAAGAGAAGGCCAAAAGAATTGAAAGACTAAAAGAGCTGAAAAGAAGAAAAATGGCCCTCAAACGAAAAAGGGCAAAAGCAAAAAGAAAGGCACTTCAGCAGCAAAATAGTGTTGAGGGAAGTAGAAAGAAACAAAAAATAAAAAAGAGAATGCAAAGACGGAAAAAGAGAACCCGAAGGCAACGCAGAAGACGAAGAAGAAGACAAAGAGCAAATGCTCAAGCTCCTGGAAATACCGGGGGCTAATGCCAGCTACCCCCCAGACTCTTCAAAATTCTCTATAATTTTCCAAGTATGATCAGATAATAATTTTACATGTGCTAAACACTTCTTATACCCTTTTGAATTTCCCCATTCATTTGGAGCAACAAGAGATAAAACATTTTTCCCAGTCTTCCTTTCATAGAGAAAATACTCTTGGCCAATATCTGGCTGAAAATTCATATCGGCTTCATAAACAAGATGAGATACTTCCACTCTACTTTGAATTCCTTTGGCCTGCTTAGCAAGCAGCCTCATTTGTTCCAGTACAATATCTAGCTGATCCTGTGTTTGCTCTCTCATGGCAGACATCGCCTTACCTTTGATAACACCTCTTTTTGTGGGAGTTATAGCAAATCCTCCTACGGTATGGGCATATTCAATGAGGCCTGGTAAGTCCACGCATTTCTCTTTCATTTTTGCTAAGTCAATTTTACTTATATCAATTGGTATTCTCTTAGAATTCACAACTTACTCCCATTAAAAGTATTGGAAAATCCAAGCTGAGTTCAAAAATAGGAATCAAAGCTTTGGATTAAAATTTTAATTTTCAATGAAGTTATTTTAATTAAGAAAAAATAGAGGAGAGCACTACTCCTGAGTAGAATTCAAAAAAGTGCACAAATCTCGAAACGAGATCATCCATCAGCACAGCCTAACAAAATTGTCTGTTTTTGCCTATTATTACTTATAGGCCAATCTACAGTAAGCAATTTCTTACAACTAGAGTATCTGTTGAAATTCTTGAATACAATTTACCATTTCATTTCTCAGTGTCAGCTCTTTTGCTTTAAGAAGTGAAAATGCCTCCTTCAAAAGTTGGGACTGGGTGGCCTCGTGAACATCTTCATAGAGAGTAATAACGTGCTTGTTCCACTCAATATTGGCATCAATAATTTGGTCGCTATCAAAGAAGCTTTTAATAGGAGGAAGGTAATCATCAAAGCTTTTGTATAGACACTCTGGGCGAAATTGAATCCAAGTTTCGAGAAGCTGTCCATCAAGTCGTTTACCAAACTCTTCTACTTCTTCCACAGATTTTTTGTGCCAATTTAAAGAGTATGTAAGAAGCATTCTAGAGCGAACCGAAGTTTCTAAATTAAGGCGGGTCTGCAAAAATTCACAAATGTCATTTTTAAACTCGGTAATGTGGTCAAAAACGTTCTTAGTTTGTATAAAGCTCATCTCCCATCATCCTTGTCTAGGGGCCACTTGGCGTCATCGTCATTAACAAGTTTACACCAAAATGGTGCGAAGCCAACATCGATCGTCAGGTAATGATTACACTTTCCGAGAAATTTACTCGGTTAATGGAACGTGATTTCTAAGCCTTGTTATACTTGATTACTTCAACAGGACAAGCGTCAGAGGCCTCAAGGATTTTGAGCCCGTCATCCAAAGGAGCACCGGCCCTAATAATGCAGGAATCTTGTGTTACTTCAAAAACTTCAGGATAAATATCTTCACAGGCATTGCATACAATGCACCCATCTTCGATCCAAACTTTTGAAACAGAAAATTGCTCTGCTTCAGCTGCCCCATCAGCAGAACCTCCTGAACCTCCACCAGGATTAAATAAGTGGATAAACTCTGGATTAGTCGGCAGTACAAGGTGTTTTTCTTTCCCAGGCACTGATTCAGCAATCATACTATGTTGATTTTGGTGGTAAAAAGCTGCTGATGAACCACTTGAGTCGGCAAAGTCATTAATGGATTTATGAGCACCTTTTAATAACTTCAAAAACCTCTCACCCTTAAAGTCATAGGTGAAACTGAGCCCCCCATCATTAGATATCAACTCAACACTAACTGATGCTTTATCCACGCCCTTGGCCTTAAGAAGCTCTCCAAAAGCGGCTCCCATATCAAGATCAACGCCAAATGAGCCGGACTTGGCATCGAAGGTTTTAGTTACCTCACCTTGAGTAGGACTTCCAAAAGGGTTAAAGAGCCTAACCTTGACCTTGTCAATCTTGCCTGGCTCTTTTGAGCTATTCCATGCAAGGTGAAAAGAAAATCCATTTTCGCCTCGCGAAGTACGTAAGAATGTAAATCTAGGTTTGCCGAAAAAAAACTCGCCGGTTCCAAATAAAAGGCTAAGTACCCCAAGCCCAACGACTAATCCCACTACCATAACTGTAGATATTCCCAAGGCAATTAAACTGCTTATGCTCATAATTTTTGGCCCCTTTAGGCGTTTTCAATGTCATTACAAAAGCGTTAACATTTCAACTCTCAACAAAAGACTGGATAAAACCAGAAGTATTGATTAAACAAGTAGGATATCAACGTAAATATAGTATAACTTTCGGGAATTTATCTGTACATGGGGAAGCCAAAAATATTTAGAAGGGTTAAATTTAGGCCAAGAAAGATGATCGGCCAATTTTTTCGCTATTCGCGGCTCAGCATAAGCTTATCCTTTGTGGGGGTTTCCATGGTGATTCTACTAATTCCCCCGGCGATCTTACTCTATTCACTTGAACCACACAGAAGGATCCACTATTTTGGATATTTTTGGAAAATCTTCACCAAGATTGTTTTAAAAGTTGGTGTCTCAGCTAAAATCACGGCCATTGATAGAAGGGCAACTTTTCACAGTATTGATGGCAGAGGGCTTGTGATCTCCAATCATCTATCTATGGTAGATATTCCACTTATGGCCGAGCATCACATTGTTGTCCCTATAATGAAAAAAGAAGTAGCTGAAATTCCTCTTTTTGGAAAAATTATTCAAGTCGTCTCCCCCATTACGGTGGATAGAAGAGATCCGGGCTCAAGGCAGAGATCTTTTAAAGAGTGTATTCGAAGAATGAAAATGGGCTGGCCCGTACAATCTTATCCGGAGGGAACGAGGTCAAAGGACGGAATTCCTAAACCACTTGATAAAATCTACCCCAGACTGATTATGGCCGCTTATGAATACAAAATCCCTGTAACTCCTGTCTCTTTATATGGCACTGACCAAATTTTGACAGGCCAAGGAGAAATTCGACTTGGTAAAAAGATAGGGATCATCACCCATGAAGAAGTTTGGCCCCAAGATTATGATGACTGCGATGAATTTGTTGCTCATGTATGGGACATCGTTTTGGGTGGATATAATGAACTCGACAAAATGTTAAAACCTACTAGTTAAATACAACGACAGGCCTTAATAAAGATTCTGTAAAAGTTGCCAAACCTAAAACCTTACCGTCATACTCAGGCCATATGAGAGTGCCATCTTTAAACTCTTTATCTATATTTAATTGAAGTCCATTTAAAAATTGCTTACCCTGAGTTTCATTTAACTTCCACCCCGGATAAGGAAGTGCTTCAAAAACTGGAAAACCTTTTAATTGCTCCCCTGCGCAGCGATCCATAGGCCAGTCTTTTTTATGCAGACTCGATTTGGTTGAAATCGGTCCAATGGATTCACGCACCAGTGAAACTAAAACTCCCAAAGTCCCTAACTCTTCAGCACAATCACTAAAAAGAGAACGAATATATGTTCCTGAGCTGACTTTGTAGCGAATCGATAAATAAGGAAAAGAATATTTTACAACTTCTAAATCATAAACATGCCTCAGCACTTGTTCTTTTTTAATTATGACCCCTTCTCTGGCCCATTTGTGGAGCGGTCGACCTTCGAATTTAGCTGCAGAAAAAGTATGCGGAGATTGCAGGTATTCACCTACAAATTTCGAGCGCAGGATATTTTCAATAAACTCTTTTGAAAAAGTTGAGATTTTTTTATGAAAATATTCGCTAGTGTCCATCTTCTCTACCGGCACCGTCAAGTCCCCTGTTGAAGTCCAGTGACCTAGTTTTCCAACGGCCAGGTAGGTCTTAGGCAGATCATCATGTATATATTCATTAAAGCGCGTAGCTTGGGCCACACCAATAAGAAGAACTCCACTTGCAAATGGATCTAGGGTTCCAAAGTGCCCAATTTTTCCATAACCTATAGGCAAGTTTCTTTTAAAGTGTCTTACTACATCTACTGATGATATTCCGGCGGGTTTAAATGCATTAAAGATTAGCGGCTGGGGGTAGAGAGTTCTATCGAGGTTTGCCTTCACTTATTTACTAGTTTTTTCTTTTTCACTATTTAGAATTTGCTCAATATTGTGGGTGGATTCAAATTGAGCGTCATAGATAAATGTGACAGAGGGGGTATATCTTAAGTTTAAAACTTTAGACAAAAGAGATCTAAATTTTCCTCTGATGCCTTCAAGAGCAACTTTAGCGTCCCCTCTTTTTTCAACCTTAAAAGTATCCCAGTAAAACTTGCTCCAAGAGTAATCAGGTGAAAGCTCAACTCTAGTAAATGAGATGAACTGCAACCTAGGATCTGAAAATCCTTGCCTTAAAAGCAGATTGCCTTCCTCTTTAAGCCCATCTTCATACTGGGCACGTTTGTTATATTTTTCTCTGGCCATAGTTTATAATGTTGCTTCAACAGCAGCTTCCAACTTTCTAGCTTTCTTCTCTATTGTGTAGGCCTCAAAAAGATCACTTTGTTTAACATCATTAAAATTCTCAAGTCCGATACCACATTCATAGCCATTGGCCACTTCTTTGACATCATCTTTGAATCTTTTAAGAGAAGACATTTTGCCATCAAATACAATTTTCCCTTCTCTTAGAAGTCTAATATTACAACCTCTTTGAATTTTGCCATCAATAACTGATGAACCGGCAATCACACCAATTTTTGGTATGCTGAAAGTTTCTCTAACTTCTGCTCTACCAATGTAAACTTCGATTTCTTCAGGATCAAGTAGACCTTCAAGAGCTAGTTTCACATCATTTATTAACTCATAAATAATTGAGTAAGTTTTAACTTCAACACCAGTTTGCTCAGCAAGTCTTCTTGCAGAGGTAACAGGTCTCATATTAAAGCCAAAAATAAATCCACCACATGAGCCAGCAAGAGTTACATCACTGTCAGTAATAGGACCAACTCCGCCACCAATGACTTTGACATTAACTTCTTCGTTACCGAGGCACTCCAGTGAGCTTCTGATGGCTTCATAGGAGCCTTGAACATCACTTCTTACAATAAGATTAAGAATTTTTGTTTCTTCACCAGGACCCTGTGCACTTGCAAAGAAGTCCTCAAGGCTGACTTGTTTCTCCGCAATTGGAGCATTTTCAAGGGCCTTTCTTTCATTAATTCTATTTTCTACAATTTTCTTGGCCTCTCTCTCATTTTTAACAACGTCGAGAAGATCTCCAGGAGATGGAGGATTATTAAGCCCAAGTACCTGTACAGGAGTTGATGGTCCTGCAGCTTTTAAATCTTTACCATTGTAATCCATCAAACTTCTGGAGCGACCATAGGTTTCTCCTACCACTAAAAAGTCACCCTTTTTGAGAGTTCCTGTTTGAACTAAAATAGTGCAAATAGGGCCTCTTCCGGTTTCGATTTTTGATTCTATCACTACGCCTTTAGCTCGTCCCTTGGGATTTGCCTCAAGCTCCAACATCTCAGACTGAAGGGAAATTGATTCAAGTAAAGTATCAACTCCATCACCCTTAAGTGCACTGATTGGGATAAATAGAGTTTGACCACCCCACTCTTCAGGAGTTAGATCAAATTCGACTAATTCTTGTTTAACTCGATCAGGGTTTGCCTCTTCTTTATCCATCTTATTCACGGCCACAATAATCGGGCAGCCTGCATTTTGAGCATATCTGATAGATTCTTTTGTTTGAGGCATTACGCCATCGTCAGCCGCCACAACCAGTACTACAAGGTCAGTGACTTGAGCCCCTCTTTGTCTCATGGCCCCAAAAGCTGCGTGGCCCGGAGTATCCAAAAAGGTCAAAGTGGAATCATTCACTTGAACTGAGTAAGCTCCAATATGCTGGGTAATACCACCAGCTTCTCCAGAAGCCACTTTGGCCTCTCTTATATAATCTAAAAGGGTCGTCTTCCCATGATCCACATGTCCCATTATTGTAATAATAGGATTTCGACCAACCTTTTTCTTGTCTTTATCTTTGTCTTCACTTGTAGCAAGCATTTTTTCTTCATAAAAGGCGATATCTTCAACTCTATAGTCATAGAAGGTTGCCACTTTCTCGCAAAGATCCATCCCTAAAAAGTCATTCATAGAAACAAGTAAATTGAGTTCAAGACACTTAAGTTGAAGTTCTGAAAATTTAACTTTTAATTTTAAGGCCAACTCAGAAACCTTCGCCCCTTTGTGAAGCCCAACAACCCTTTTACTATCTTTAACTCCAAGGACTCGAGTTTGCTGCTTACTGCCTGAGAAAATTTTCTTTTTACCGAACTGCCGATAAAGACTTTTACCAGGTGCTGCCGTTGAATAGTTTTTAAGTTCTTCATCAGCACGCATTTGAACCAAGTCACGAGCCTTATTAGCAACTTTAGGTTTTGCTACCATAGCAGCAAGACCACCAAGTCTCTTTTTACTATCTGCAGCTTTCGTTACTGGAGTTCCTGCAACCTTAGAATTTGGGTCTTCAGCTTCTGGCTTTTTAGGCGCTTCAGCTGTTTTTTCTTTTTTGGCTGCCACTTCTTCAGGTGGAATGAAGACAGGAGTAAATGTGTGCATTTTGTCTGGCTTTAAGTACTCCTTAGAGCTTTTTTCTTCAGCAGTGGCTTCTGCTACAACAGGTGCCGCCTCAACTGCGGCTGGCTCTGGCATATGAACAACTCTAAGTCCTGACCCTTCTCCTTCTTCTACTGGAGCTGCTGACTCCCTAGTTGTGATAGGAGTAGGTTCTGCCGGCACATCTGATATTTCAGTTTCTTTCGCAACCTCTTCAGAAGGTGTTGCTAC
>Ga0257117_1001375_pt1 | contig 14527 bp, 8 predicted proteins | sample SI112_135mmetaG_FD_190157 | JGI IMG/M metagenome (GOLD analysis project Ga0257117, IMG submission 190157) | Marine microbial communities from Saanich Inlet, British Columbia, Canada - SI112_135m | ecosystem: Environmental > Aquatic > Marine > Inlet | place: Canada: British Columbia | collected... | reverse complement strand
CGAGCGGGGTCTCGCCACCGTCTCGGGGGTTCTGTTCCCGGACGAAGGTGGCTGCCGGCTCAACCTCCGGGAGGCCAACGGCAACTGGCTCCCGCGCTGCAACGGAGACGTGGCGCGCGGGGAGGCCTGTAACCCGTTCGTCGGCTTCACGGTCGACGGCTTCCTCTGCGATGGCGTCCCTCGGGACGACGCGCAGATCGTGGCCAACGCGGATGGTACGGGTCGGGATCTCCTGATCTGCCAGCCCCCCGTGGATACGGACGGCGATGGCATCGCGGATGGTCAGGATAACTGCCCGAACGTGGCCAACCCCGCCCAGACCGACGCGGACGCCAACGGCGTCGGCGACGTCTGCGAGATCCTCTAGCGCATTCGCGCGGCCCACCCTCCTCAGCACCTATCGCACTAGGTTGAGGGATCCACGGGCTACACATGGTAGAAGCTGACGCTGAGTCAGTAATCTACCTTCTCACTCGAAAGAGTAACTTCGCCACCCACCCGGGTGACTCGCACAAGCTTCGGCATGTGCATGAGTCCCCGGCGGGTGGCATCACAGACCTGTCGCGTTCGCGCGGCAGGTCCATCTAATTATGACCACCATAGACTCTCTCCATGGTGAGCATGACAAGGTGCAAAAGCACAGACAAAAAAATATCAGAAATGGTGTTTTTTTGTTTGCGCAAAAATGCTATACTGTGCGCATCTATGTTTAGAAAACGCAGTTCAAACATTTCAACGCTCGCAAAAGTGTGTGCGTATTTGGCAGCCATGCTTTTTGCAGGGTTACTCATTGCGTGGCTCGGGCCAATTATTGTTGTTGCCGCACTCTTGGCTGTCGTGCTTGTTATCTTCTCGCATCATATTGAATACGCGTGGTACGGGCTCTTAGCACTTTCTCTTACACCGCATTGGGTTATTCGATTAGAGAATTTTTGGTATCTATTTTCTGGCTATCCGCAGCTGCTTTCTATAGAAGCGCCCGTGGTAGATTTTTGGGCCGTGTTTTCTTTTATTGCACTTCTTGGATACGGTTTACGGAGGTATTTGGCAGGCAAAGACAAACCTATCATGCTCCCGATGCTTGGGTGGTACGCGCTCTTTATGCTCTCAGCGGTACTCTCTTTAGTAAACATCGAATCGATTACAGAGGTACCAACAGCAGTTCATTTTATAGCTCGATTTTTACTCCTCTTTTATTTAGGATATTTCATTGTTGGAGTAAACGCCATGAAAAAATCACGAGTGCTAGAAGTGTCATTAAAGATTCTTGCTGCAGTAGGATTACTCGCTGCGGTGCAAGGGTTCCTTGGACTGATTACGCTGCAGTGGACAGGTGGCGTATTACCGCGTGCGGTGCCAATTTCACTCTTTGGTTGGATGCCTTTTGGCGATCAGCATGTCTTTTTAGCAGAAGCAATTACCACAACCATTCCGGTGTGGTTTTATTTGTGGCATACAGAAATAAAGAAAAAAACAAAGCAGTGGCTCATGGCAGGAATTATCTTTATTTCACTGATTGGGTTATTTACTTTTTCACGAGCTGGTTGGATTACGTTTATTATTTTAGGGTCGCTCTTTTTGGCCATGCAAAGAAAGTTTCATTTGTGGCACTTTATTAAAGAACACCTGTGGATTATTGTTGCAGCGTTCATGCTGGTGCTTACGTTTGTTGCGTTCATGCTTACCACAACAGATGTGTACACATCGACAGCTGCTCGGTGGATGCTTACAGAAATGTCACTCATATTATTTTTTGTACACCCAATGCTGGGGCAAGGCGCAGGAATGTTCCCAACACGCGCGTCAGAAATGCTGGTGTTCCAGATGGAAATTGGTGGGCAGCAAGATGCACATGGGGTCATGCAAAAATTATTAGCAGAGCAAGGACTGTTTGGCTTGTTAACATTTGGATTGCTCATTGTTGCTATTCTTGCGCCAATAGTTCTTAGATACGCAAAAGCAAAAAAACATGCGCATCATGACAAGTTACTACTTGCGGTAATGCTGATAGTGGCACCAATGACCTTCCAACTATTTAACACGCACATGTACAGTTCTAAAGTATGGGCACCATTAGCGGTAGCCTTTGCTTTGGGAATGCATGCAAAAGCGTATAAACGATACGAACCTGATTCGTAATGCTGTATGCGTAAAAAAAAGATTCTTCACATCATGCCAAGATATACCACAGGCGGCGCAGAGCGGCTAGTACTTTTGTATGCAAAGAAACTAGATAAAAAGAAGTATAAGGTACGCGTAGCCAGTACAAACGGTGGTGGGGAATTGTTTGCACAGTTTCAACAGGCAAATATTGATGCGCATGTGGTAGACAGACATTCGCTTGGGGGAAGGCGTAAGGCATATCATAAACTGTTAGAAATTGCGGAAGAGTTTGAGCCAGATATTATTCACTCGCATTTATTTGGCGGAGATTTGTTGGCGTTAACATTAAAAAAGAAGATGCCGCACGTAAAGTGGGTGTCTACAGTGCATAATGTGCGTAAGCAAGAGTCATGGCTTAGAAGAAAAATATGGGGTGTGATTTTTACACAGGTAAATAACATTATTGGCGTGGCAAAAGAAGTCACTTCATTTTTGTATGCCGATTACGGATTTGATGCAGGCACAGTACAAACGATTCCAAACGGAGTGGATTTAGCGCCATGGCTCAAACTTTCTGACAAATCGGTTCTTTCAGAAAGCACCGTAAGGCTCGCAACAATCGGAAGATTAGAAGAGCAAAAGGGGCATACGTATTTACTGAAAGCGCTAGGAACACTACCAAAAGAAGTGAACTGGACACTGGATGTGTATGGTGATGGTTCTTTAGCCGAGCCACTTCAAAAAGAAGCAGAATCGCTTGGCATTGCAAAAAAAATTACGTGGCATGGTGTTTCAGATCAGCTGGCAAACGCATATAAAACAATCGATGTGGTAGTGCAACCGTCACTTTGGGAAGGCATGAGTCTTGTTATGATGGAAGCCATGGGAACCGGGCGATTGGTCATTGCATCGCAGCCGGCGGCTGTAAATCTTGTAAAAAATGGGGAAACTGGTATTGTTGTACCAGAGAAAGATAGCGCAGCACTCGCTGCAGCAATTTCAGATGTCCATAATAAGAAAAGACGCATGAAAAGAATTGCAGCCGCTGGAAGAGTGTATGCAAAAGAACATTTTTCGGCAGAGGCGCATGTCGCAAAGATAGAAGCCATATACGAGCAGCTCAGTTAAGCGGGGGAGTGTCCAGCAATTATGAAGAAACAATTTCTCACAATTATGATTGCGTTACTTTTGTGCAGTATTCCTGCGCAAACGCAAGCAATCACAGAGCATCCCTTTCCGCGTAAAGCGAATTATTATTTGGATTGGGACATTAGTAACACTGCTGCAACGGAATTAGCAAAATGGGATTTGCTGATTTTAGATATGGAAACGCAGCATACTAGCGCCGCGCAGCTCAGAAAAATTCGGCAGGCAAATCCTGATGTCATTATGCTGGCATATATTACTGCGCAAGAAATTAGTAACGATGCAGCACATTCGAGTTCTAAGCTGCGGAAAACATTAGCTGAAAAAATTGAGTCACAGTGGTATGTAACAGATAGCCGCGGAAACAAGCTTGGCTGGTGGCCAGGAACTACATTATTGAACGTGTCTTCTGTTGGGCCTACAGTTTCTGGCGAGTCGTATCATGACATGCTCAGCGATTTTGTCGTAGATGAACTATTATCAAGTGGGCATTGGGATGGTGTGTTTTTTGATAACGCATGGGCAGATGTAACGTGGGCAACCGGTAATGATATCGACTTAAATAAAGATGGACGCATCGATACAAGCCCAAATACTGCGTGGAGAGAAGGGCTCAAGACACTGTATAAAAAGACCAGAGAAAAAGCACCCGCAGATACAATTGTGGTGGTAAATGGAACGTCCCGTGAGTTTACAAAAGATGTAAATGGGCAGATGATAGAAAATTTTGTGCAGCCGGCTTGGGAGCCAACCATGAATACCTATGCATATAATGATGAAGAGTCGATTCAACCAGATGTGAATGTTATTAATGCAAATACGGGGAACACCGGAAACAATACCAATTACAAACACATGCGTTTTACGCTCAGTAGCGCGCTTATGGAAGACGGCTATTATTCGTTTACCTTTGGTGATCAAGATCACGGGCAGTTGTGGTGGTATGACGAATACGATTCAGATTTAGGCGCACCAATTGCAGAAGCAAAAGGGAGTAATGGAAACACATCATATAAGGGCGATGTGTGGACCCGCGAATTTGAAAATGGGATTGCGGTGGTAAATAGTACTGGCGCAGCAAAACGAATTTCACTTGGCGGCGAATACGAAGCGCTCCGCGGTGATCAAGATAGTTCGGTAAATAATGGACGCATTATTAGCACACTCGATGTTGACGCGCATGACGGACAACTCCTGTTAAAAACATTCGAAAATCTGCGCGGGACTATTTTTACCAACGGATCGTTTGTCAGATTTTTTAGACCCGATGGTGAACGCGTAAGAAACGGCTATTTTGCATTTGAAGATGCGTATAAAGGTGGGCAGCAAATTGCGCGTATGGATTTAGACGGAGATGGAAGAGACGACCTGATTGAAGTCAAAGGAAATAAAATGCGCGGCTGGAAACACAATGGGCAACCATTTTTTACCCTGTGGCCGTACACTGCACAGTACCAAGGAACCTTGCGGGTGGCTATTGGAAACATCAATGCCGGCAGACGATTAGAACTCGTTGTTGCGCCAGGATTTGGTGACGGGGCACATCCTATAAAAGTATACACATTAGATGGGTTAAAGATTGTAGAGGAGTGGTATCCGTTTGGAAAAGACTATACCGGTGGGTATAGCGTGGCAATGGGAAATGTAGATTATGATCCGTTTGGAGAGATTATTATTGGAGCTGGAAAAGGCAGATCGCCAAAGGTATCAGTGTACTCTCATAACCTTGTATTGCAGCATGAATGGATGGTGTATGAAGCCGCTTTTAAAGGTGGCGTGAACGTCGCTACAGGCTCCTTAGACGGGGATAGTAGGGAAGAAGTGGTTGTGAGCCCCGGACCTGGTGGAAAGCCCTATATTCGCAGTTTTGACGGTTTTGGCACCCAAATAGGGGAGCAATTTACCGCCTATCAGGCCATTGATTACCCGGGTATAGACGTTAGAATCACCGATGTAGACTTCGATGGGCAGGGAGATATTGTGGGGATGAGTAGTGGATTATAAAAAAAGAGTGAAAAATTGGCTTAAATAAGCCAATTTTTTGTTATACCAAGAACTTCTATCCACTCTTGACAAAATCGATTATTTCTGCTATTATTATCTGTTAATCTAGCCTTCTAGCACAGGCGAACACGCAAGTATGACTATTGCAATGATTGGACAAAAAGGTATTCCTGCCGCAGGTGGGGGTGTTGAGCGACATGTACATGATCTGTCTCGTCGTTTGGCTATGCGTAATCACGATGTGATTGTGTATGCCCGCCCATGGTACAGCCCTTCAAAAGAGGCGGTTGTTGATGGCGCCCAAGTAGTCTACAAGCCTTCAATTGAAACAAAACATCTTGATACGATCTCACATGTATTTGTGAGCACTATTGATGCAATTGAAAAAGGCGTTGATGTGATTCATTATCACGGCGTTGGTCCGGCACTGCTTTCTTGGATTCCACGATTGTTTGCCAAAGACACTCGTGTTGTTACCACATTCCATTCAATCGATAGAATGCATAAAAAGTGGAACTGGATGGCAAGAACCATTCTTCGTTTTGGTGAATGGGCAGCCTGTGCATTTGCACATGAAACAATTGCTGTTTCTACAACCATTAAACAATACGCGTCAAAATCATACGGCGGAAATCTTACCTACATTCCAAATGCAGTAGAATTTCCACCAGTCCACGGTGATGGATGTGATCTTTTAAAAGAATACGGACTCGACTCAAAAGAGTATGTATTAATGGTGTCACGACTGATTCCACATAAAGGTGCACATTACCTTATTCGTGCATGGCAAATGCTCAAACAGATTGCGCCAGAAACAGTTGCTGGAAAGAAATTGGTAATTGCGGGTGGTGGTCATCACACAGAAGAGTATGAAAACACCTTGCACGCAATGACGTTTAACGACAATGACATTATCTTTACCGGTATGATTACCGGAGACAAAATTCATGAACTTCTTTCTCATGCATATGCGCAGGTCCACCCATCAGATAATGAGGGTATGCCAATCGTTGTGCTTGAAGGGATGAGTCACGGACTTCCGGTACTGCTCTCTGACATTGATGAGCATAGAATGGTTATGCCAAATTCATCATTCTGGTTCAGACAAGGACAGGTAAAAGATCTTACAGAAAAAATGAATATGCTCTTGACTCTCTCTACAGAGCAGCAAACCTCAATTGGTGTAAAAAATGCCGCATTGATTGCCAGAGATTACAGCTGGGATCGCGTCATTGAACGCATTGAGGAAGTCTATACGTCTAGTGTAGAGCAACTGCCTATTGCAGAATCTGTGGTAGCGTAATAAAAAAGAACGGTTTGTAGCCGTTCTTTTTTGTTGATTATTATTTTACAGACACGCCAATCTCTTTCGCAATACGGTCATTTCGTAAACTTGCATCAATGGCCCCATACGGAGCGGTTACTCCCGCATTGATATACGTATCAACACCAGAAGCGCCAATAGCAGTCATTAGAATTGGAGAAGAGCCAAGGTGCGAAGCCGTTGGAGTAAACCCAATTTCCATGCCGAGTTGCACTTGTGCTCCCGGGGCAAGAGAGCCGTATTGCCAACTAATAGATCGATTTGTTGAAGTATATGAAAGGTCATTTCCTATACTGACAGCAGTTCTTCCTGTCCATTCAGCAAGAGGTGCTAGCTGCGCAGAGAATTGGACATCTCGCACTGCGCTTGTCCCATTTGTAAGGGTGAAAATGGCCCAGTATTTGGTTTGTTCACCAACGCGTGGTGGAAGTGGTCCTCGGCCAAGCTGATCGCCTTCAGCTGTGAAATAGCGGACATCCGCACTCATCCGCATGCGAGTACCTATAGGTCGTTCTGGCAGAGTGGCCGTAAAGCTAGTGCTTACTTCGGGTAAATTAGGCATATTCCCAAATACCTGCACAGAGGGGGTAAATAGGAGGTCATTTCCAGAAGGGAATGCGTTTACTGTGAAAGATACGGGAATGGTAATAGATGCTCCCGCTTCAATGCGCGCGAGCGTAGGATATTGCGCACTGCTGAGCGTGGTAGGAGTTGAGGCGATATTTTTTTGAGTAACAGGCTGCACACGAACATTAATCAGCGCAGTGTCTCCGCTATTTCTGATTTGTACATTAGCCGAAACAGTTTGGCCAGGAAGAAGGGGGCCACCAGCATCATTCCAAGACGCTTCAGCAAACAGCGCAGGAGTAACAATGGCAAATGTATGCGTGATGCCTAGCTGCTGAATATATCTGCCGGCAACAAGAATTTCTGGAGTTATAGTAATTGCATGTGATGGTGGACGTGCGGCTTCTATAGTTGCTTGCACAGAAAGATTCAGATTGGTATGAGCAGCAATCGAATCGATTTCAAGATGAGTTTCAGAAATAGTAACATTGGGCTGCACATTTGCCGAAAGCGTTACACCGTTAGAAGTCAGTGGAATACGGATATCTGCAAGCGGTTTTTCTCCATCATTGGCAAGAGTTAAAGTTACGGGGAATGAGGCCTTTGCAGGAATTCTTTCCGGCAATGTTCCACTCAGCGTAAGAAGTGATCCTCTAAGCGATGCAAATGATGTTCGGGCAATGCGCTCTCTTGTTTCACCACCTTCTTGAATATAACTGAGCACTGCTTCTAGTGGAGTAGGCTCCTCGGGTACAGCAAAAAAGGTTCCATGAAAAGAAATTTCTGTCATTGCGCCGGGAGCAAGATTAGGAATAGTAAATGTATCTGTTTGCGCGTTATATGCACTTTCTGGAGTGCGTTTTTCTATAATAAATCCAGGTGGTGTGCGTAGTACAATAGTCGCTTCCGTAAGTGTTACATCGGCATAATTGGTCACGGTTGTGGTATATGTAAGTTCTTCACCGCTAACCACTCGTTCGCTATCAGTAGCAAGAGAAAGTGACACTAAATCAGTAATAGTAGGGTCATAGGTATACCAAAAGAGGGAAGCCAGGCTTAATAGCAGCACGCTGAGCAGCATACTCATATCCATAATAAAAAGCTTGCGCGCATGGGCAAACTTTAAATGGTATCGTTTTTTATAATGGAGTTCTGCTGCGTGGATAGGGGATGCGAGTACCGCAATAACCCATCGATGTGGTTTTTTGAAAAAATGGTCTTTATTGAGATGGGTAGAGACAAAGTGCATATAAAGTACCCAGATTACTGCTCAGAAGTAGGATTTTTTCGGTTAAATGTTTTTTTGCTTGGAGAATAGAGAGTGTTTCTAATTTTCCATTGATCCACATATTGCCCAATTCCTTTGCTATTCATCTTGTTTTTTACCGTTGTTTTTTGCTGTGACCAGGTCACAAGGCTCTCAAAATTGAGTTTATAGCGCCCACCAACCACAATATAGGTGATTTCTTGGGCCTTTATCGCTCTTCTAATGGTCTGCTGAGAGACGCCAAAAAGGCGGGCAGCCTCTGAGATAGAAAGGCGAATGATTTCCTTGGTGACAGGTGGGTGCTCCATATATTTTTTATTGTATAGGGTAGTGTATACAAAAGTGTACCTTTTTTTTCAACATTGGTCAAAAAAATGAGGATAGTTATGCACATGGAGGGGTTTTTAGGGCAAAAAGGGTCAAAATCAGGTGTTTTGTGGGTGATTTGGCGTTATTTCTCTTGCAATACCGTACCTCATATGATATAGTTTTTTCTGTTTACTGAGCGAAATTTACGAAAAAGTGTAACGATTGAATCATTATTTCGACTACTACTTTGTACGGCAATATGAGTAATATCTCAAAAAAACTGCAAGAGCGATGGCTGATACAGAAAATTGCAGTAAAACAGGATGCGGAAGCATTTGCCACAATCTATGACAGCTATATCGATCAAATCTATCGTTTCATCTATTTCAAAGTTGGAAATAGCACAGAAGCGGAGGATTTGACCAGTACAGTGTTTCTCAATCTTTGGAAATATCTTACAGATACAAAGAAAAAGAACATAGAAAGTGTCAGCGGCCTCATTTATACCATTGCCCGGCGACTTGTCGTGGATCTTTATAGAGAACGTGCAAAGACCACATATACCTCAATTGAAGAGGCTGATCCCTTTACACCAGAAGAAATAACAGAAAAAATTTCCACGCAGCAAGATACGGATAGACTACTGCAGCATATGAAACAGCTCAAGCAAGAGTATCAAGAAGTACTTCATCTAAAATACTTGGATGAGCTCTCTACAGCGGAAATTGCGAACGTATTAGGGAAAACAACAACAAATGTCAGAGTGCTCTTACATAGAGCAACAAAAAAACTTCAAGATTTAATGGGCCAATAGGCACATATGAGTAATGAAATGAAGGCACAATTTGAAGCACTAAAGCGTGATACACGGTATGGCGCTCCAAAAGCAGCATGGGTTAAAGAAACTCGTGCGGCACTTTTGTCTGACATCTCACAAAACAAAAAAACTGCACATACTGCACAGCCATCTTGGTCTGTGTCTTTTTCGTATTTATTTCCACAATCAATGCTCGCTCCTGTGAGATCACTTGCTGTTGTGGCACTTGTTATAGGACTAGCAGTAGGTGGTTGGCTCACTTCGGTAAGTGCCTCAACAAACTCGCTTCCGGGTGATTTACTCTATGGAGTAAAGCTGGCATCAGAAAAAACACAGCTTACGGTAGCAAAAGTGACAGGAAATAAAGAATCAGCAGTACAAATTTCATTAAAGAGTGCATCGAATCGCGCTTCAGAAATTAAGCAAATTGCAAAAAAACAACCAAAAGAGGTACAAAAGGTAAAAGAAAGTTTAGAAAAGAATTTGAGTGATGCTGCAGAAGATGTAGCAGATATGCGGCAAACAGATGTGACAAAGGCTGCAGCACTTGCAAAAGAAATGACAGAAACAACGGCAGTCATCTCAGGAGATTTGAGAGATGCTGCAAAAGAGGTAGAAAAGACAGAAGAAGGAAATGAAGAAGCTACAAAAGAAATTGTAGAAGCGTCTAAGACCGTAGAAGATGCAGAAATTGAAGCGATTGGGGTAGTGGTAGAGGGAAATCCTGAAGAGGCAAAAGAAATTATCGCTAAAAAAACAGAAAGTCTACTAGGAGAAAATGAAGTAGCAAAACTTGAATTAGAACAATTAGAAAAGAGTTTAGAAGAAAAGAAAACCGCATCTGCAGAGGGAGAAGATGCTGCTATTGAGGAATCGATTGCAGTAGAAGATGTTCTCTCAACGTCTACCGTGCAAGATGAATTGGTAAGTACAACAACTCCTGCAGCAGAGACTGAAGAAGAAGTGATAGAGAAGCTTGAAGAAACGTCAAAAATTGCAAAAGATCAGACGCTGCAAATTGATGAGGGGGCAAAAGAGACGTTAATTCTCTCAGAAGATCAGCAACTGCAAGAAGCGGTAGAGAAACTCAAGCAGCTAGGAGACATAAAAGAAGAAACACAAGAAGCAATTGGTGAGCTAAAACAGCAGCTGGCAGTTGAGTCAGAACAGCCACCTGTTGAAGAAGACGCTTCACAAGAACAAGTTGAAGAATCGATTGTTGAAGAACGTGTGCACATAGAATCCCCTGAAACACTAGTAGAAATAGAAGAAACCGTTTCAGAATAACTATACTAATTAAGCGTTTATTCATTTTTGCCTAGTGTATGGCACAGGGCAACTCTCTCAATAAGAGTTGTCCAATGCCATACAGTAGCTGTATGCGAGCATTTTTGCAGCATGCAGGGGCAAAATTCCTGCGGTGTTTATCCGTAGGTGCTCTATGTAAAAAAGGTCGGCACCATTTGGTGGCATAGGGTCTATTAACCGTTCTGTATGTCTGGGACCATTCCGTTAGGAATCGGCGCTCGGTATACAGCAGAAATCAATTTATGACTAATGTAATGACTCTTACAAAAAAAGGATTCACATGGTCTGTAGTTCTCATGACAATTGCTTGGAGCATGGGTGTAGCGGCTTTCTTGCCTGCTATCGCTCAAGCTGAAGGAACTGTTGAACTAGAGCCAGGTGACATCTTTGACGTTCCTGAATCAGGAGACAAAGCTGTTTTCTTGGTAACAGAAGGAATGAAATCACGATACTTCCCAAATGGGGAAACTCATCGATCATGGCAGGCTGACTTTGCTGGTTTAAACCACTTGTCACTGTCTCAAGCTGGGGCTTTCCCACTTGATCTTGATCAACCAGGTGTTACTTTCCGACATGGATCACGCCTTGTGAAGATCACAACTGATTCAAAAGTATACGCAGTAGGACCAGATAACATGCGTCACTGGATCGCTTCAGAAGCTATCGCAATCGCACTATACGGACCAGCATGGGCTACTCTCGTAAGAGACGTTTCTCCATTCCACTGGGCTAACTATGGTGAAGGTTCTGACATCACTGAAGCAACTCCACACAACGGTCAAATCGTTCGTGTAGAAGGTGACGATACTCTATGGTACGTTTGGGACGGAATGCGTCACGAAATTTCAGGTGACCTTCCAGCTCCAGCTGCTGGCGACGTTCGCGTTGTTTCAGCTGAAGTACTCGAAACTGTTGCAGACTCAGGTGATTCTGTAACTGCAGCTACTGTAGTTGCTGATCCTGCACAAGGATCAGAAGAAGAAGTAGAAGAGGAAGTAGAAGAAGGTGAAGAACCAGCTGAGGAAACTCCAGCAGGTGACCTTACTTTGAGCCTCAGCGCTGGAACTCCAGCATCTGCTCTTGTTCCTGACACAGCAACACACATCAACTACCTTTCATTCCGCGTTCGCGCTGGATCTGAATCAGCTACTCTTGACGAAATTTCTTTCGAAAGAGTTGGTCAAGGTGATGACTCAAACTTTGATAAAGTTTGGCTCGAAGTTGACGGATTCCCAGTTTCAAACGAACAAAGTGTAAACAGTGATGACACTCTTACACTTCGCCCTAACTATTCAGTTGGAGCTAATGATACTGTTGAATTTGACTTGGTAGCAAACCTTGTTTCAACTGGTGCAGATAACTCAATGCAAGATGGTTTCCAAATTGCTAGAGCTGACCTAGTTGACGCTAACGGAGCTGAAGTAATGGGATCTTTCCCAGTTCGTGGTAACTTAATGAGTTACTCAAACTACACTCCAGCTGCTGTTACTATCGACGAAAAAGGAGCTGCTGACGAAGTTAAAATCGGTGATGAACAAGTTCTCACTGGTGAATTCAATCTTGACTTCAGCTCATCAAATGAAAAAGATGGAACATTCATCTACATTCGTTTGAAAAATGAAGGAACTTTGAACACAAGTGAACTTGGTAACATTGCTATCTACGAAGATGGTGAAGTAGTATCAGATGAATCTCGTGTTTGGGGTGACTACGTTACTTTCGTTATGATGGAAGACGCACAACTTATTGAAGACTCAGAAAATCGAGACTTCGAAGTACGCGCTGACATCCTTGACGGAGAAGACGCTGAAACTGTTATCTGGGAACTTGAAGACCACCGAGACCTTCACGTACGTGAATTGAACGGATATGGTGCTTCAGTAACAGATACTCTTGACGGTGCAGCTGCTGAACAGCTTGAGACTTATACTCTTGACGCTGGACAAATGACTGTATCTCTTGATACAAGCAACCCAACAAACGAACAATACGCTCCATCAACTCATGACATTGTTGCTCTTGTAGTACGTCTTGATGTTGGACAACCAATCCAAGCTGATGGTGTAACTGTTTACTTGGAAACTGATTCATCTACTACAGATGATACAGTAGCCGCAATTAACCTTGACATCGAAAGAGCTGAGCTCTTCCTTAACGATGATCGTATTGGTTCTTCACTAACAACTGTTACTGCTTCAGCTAACTTTGTTGATAACGCTGACATTGCTAGCAATGAGCTTTACTACAACTTCAACAGTTCTTTCGAAATGGAAGATGACGATCTGTTGACTCTTGTAATCGATCTAGAAGAAGCTGCTTCAGCTACTGCTCAATACAAGTTCTGGTTATCTGGAACTCTTGCAGACGCACATTTTGATGATCCAGAATACATCTCAAGTGGAGATAACGTTCCTACAGGATCACGAACTGGTTCTGCTACTGGGCGACTTATTGAAGTAAACAACGCTTCATTGGCTCTTACACGTAATGATGGTTACTCATCAGGTGAGAACTTTGTAGCTGGTGCTTCTGACCAATTGCTCGTGCAATTCGTTGTTGAAGCAGGAAACGCTTCAGACGTTCGTGTGAACTCATTGAACTTTGATGTAACTGGTGCTGCTGGGTTCTCAACATACCTTGCTGCTAACTACAGCAAAGTTACTAACTGTTTCCTTTCTGATGATGACGGAGCTACAGCTCTTGGTGATCCAGAAGATTTGAGCAGCGCTGGTGCGTTGACATTCAGCAACTTACGACACGACATCGCAGCTTCAGGACAATCTGAAATTGGATTGTACTGTGACCTTCAATCTGGTCTAGGAGCGACTTCATCTGTAGTATTTACTATGGACGCAAGTGGTTCTGACATTGACGACGCTGAAGGAGACGATGTTACTGGATTCAAGACTGGTACTACATACGACGTTACAGGTCAAACAATTGACTTTGTATCTGGAGGAATCCTCCGTGTTGGTGTAGACGGTGATACTCCAGATGGAGCTATCGTTGTTGCTGGTGCTAGTGAAGATGGAGTAGAAGTTGGTCGATGGAGATTCATCGCAGAAGATGATGATATCGAAGTTACTGACCTATACTTTGCTAACTTGAATGCTACAGGTGGCGCTAGTACAACTGCGTCTGATGCACGTGTAGCTGGATGGGACCTATACCTTGGTGGATCTAAAGTACAAGGAAGAGTCATGTCTGGTGGAAACATTCACTTTGACATTGACGGAACTCCGCTTAATGTAGGAGAAGATGACGTTGTGAAGGCTAGCCTTTACGCACGATTCAACTCTATCAACGAGGCTACAGAAACTGAAGTTGTCACTAGACCATCACTTTACTCTTTATCTGCTGTTTCAGCAGGGAATGGAGCTTCTCTCTCTGTACAAACTACAGTAGGAGGAAGTGGTGTAACTTCAACAGTAACAAGTCAAAACTTGACTGTTGACGGAACATACACAAACCCAGCTTCTGCTCTTGAAGTAGAAACATTACGCGCGTACCGATCTATCCCAACATTGGCAATGATTCCTATTGCGGATACGGTATTGATTAACGGTGCTTCTGACATCTTCGAGTTCTCTGTAGCTGCTAACGCTGCTGGAGACATCGCTTGGAGTCAAATTGCACTTGATATCAGTGGTGCATGTGCTGCTGCTAACACAGACGCTGGAGA
>Ga0257117_1001365_pt1 | contig 14625 bp, 11 predicted proteins | sample SI112_135mmetaG_FD_190157 | JGI IMG/M metagenome (GOLD analysis project Ga0257117, IMG submission 190157) | Marine microbial communities from Saanich Inlet, British Columbia, Canada - SI112_135m | ecosystem: Environmental > Aquatic > Marine > Inlet | place: Canada: British Columbia | collected... | reverse complement strand
TCATTAGTTCTAATTGCTTATTTTTACTTAACTTACAATGCTTTATGTACATTTGCTAACTCTAACATATTAAATGTTAGGTGTCAGCCCCTAAATTTAAAGTATTGGATATTGGTTGTTTTGATGGTGATTTATTAAATGAGATTAGTAAGTTATCAAGTCGTGGAGAATATTGGGGTTTTGATATTAATTCAGACGTTAGCTCCTTATTTCCAAAAGGAGATAAGTTTAACTTTATAGATTCATCTTTGAGTCATATTTATGAAAAATTTGATTTAATAATCTTATCGCATTCAATTTTATACATTCATAATTTTTCATTATTAATGTCAGATACGGAGAGATTATTAAAGAAAGATGGAACTTTGTACATTCAGATACCAGATATTAGTAAGAATACACATTACTCCCTTATGGGTGATCAATTGTATATATTTACTAAAGATTCATTAATTAATAGTTTAAGACATTATGGTTTTTCTGAAGTTTCTTTGAATGGATCTATTTTTCCAAGAGAGGTAGTTATCAGTGCGAGAAAAGATGATGGTGTTAAACTAATTGAATACATTTATGAAGATATTTTTAGTATAAACATGTTACGCATAAAAGACTCAATAAATAAGCTACGTAAAATCAAGAATGATAAAATTTCAGTTCTTGGATCAACTGTGAATGCCGCATTTGTTGATGAGGTTATTGGCAATAAAATAGAGTTTTTTGTCGATGAAAACTATTCTATAAACAAAAAATATTTAAGAGGAAAGCCTGTATATCATCCCAGTAAATTGAACCAAAACAATCTTACAGTTATTCCATATCAGAGTGATATTGGTATAAGCATTAAAGACAGGTTTATTAAAACATATAATGGAAACTTTGAGGTGTTATAGCTAATGTGTGGAATTGTAGGAATTTGGGAATTAGGAAATAGAGGAAGGGCTACTGTAAGTGAGAGAGATCTTACCATTTTTACAGACTCTTTGAAGCATAGAGGCCCTGATGGTAGAGGGATATATATTGATAAAAATGCAAATTTAGGCTTGGGACATCGTCGTCTTTCAATATTTGACTTGAGTGACTCTGGGAAACAGCCGATGGCATATGCAAATAATCGCTACTGGATAACATACAATGGTGAAGTTTATAATTTTATTGAAATTAGGAAAGAACTTGAAGGTTTAGGATGTCATTTTAAAACCAACACTGATACAGAAGTTATCATTGCAGCCTATCACAAATGGGGACAAAAGTGTTTATATAAATTTAATGGTATGTGGGCTTTTGCCATTTTTGATTCAAAGAAAAGAAAATTATTTTTATCTCGGGATAGGTTTGGGGTTAAGCCATTATTCTATCTTTATAATGGCAATACTTTTATTTTCGCTTCCGAATTAAAGGCATTTATGGCGCTAAACAATAAAATACAGCCTAAGATTGACAAATCTATTATTGCCATGATGACAAACAATGACTCTTGTAAGAAAACAATTTTGCAGAATGTTTATAATCTTAATGCTGGACATTGTTTATCTATAAGCACTGATGGAGTAATTCATAAGTATAAATGGTGGTCAACACTAGAGCACCTTGTAAAGACTCCAAAAGATTTTGACTCTCAAGTTGAACAGTATAGAGAATTGTTCTTTGACGCATGTAGAGTTCGTATGCGTAGTGATGTTCAGATTGGCACAGCCCTTAGTGGAGGTATTGATAGTAGTTCTGTTTTATGTACAATTTCAAACATTCAAGACAATGAGCACAATCTTGATAGGGCATCTAATAATCGAGCTAAGTCATTTGTATTTGATTATGTTGACACCACTCACTCAGAAAGAAAGTACGCTGAAAAGGTTATCAATCATACGGGTGCAGTTCCATTCTATAAGGAAATGAATTCATCGCAAATTAAACCTGATGATTTAATTAATTCTATTTTCCATTTAGAGGCTATACAAAATAGAGAGCCACATATAGGGCCTTTTATGATATACAAAGAAATGAGAGATAATGGGGTATTTGTATCAATAGATGGACATGGTGCTGATGAATCTATTACAGGTTATCATGATTATATTCAATATGGATTAAAAGATAATATTTGGCCGTGGAATAAAGCAAAATGGGATGACTTACAATTAATAAATAATTCTTTATATTCCCAAGACTTAGAACATGAAGTAGTGATACAACATTTGTCTAGATTAGATGTCGGTAATTTATTACTATCACCACTAAAATACAATTTAAGAAGACTAGGAATGAATTTGCTACACTCTAATTCCAATGCTTATAATTTTGTTCGTAAAATATATAGAAAAAAAAAGGGGGGGGCACCAAAAAATCCAGAAGAATGGCTGTTGATTAAACCAGGTGATGTGATTTCATCTAAGCCAGAAATATTTACATCAAAATATTCTGACCATGTTAATAGAAAATTATATTATGATTTTCATTATGGATGTTTGACAAAAATTTTAAGAAATTTCGATAGACAATCAATGGCACATGGTGTGGAGGTTCGGTCACCATTTTTAGATCATAGATTGGTTTCATACTCTTTTTCACTTCCATCTATTGCAAAGCAAGGTGGAGGATATACAAAAAGAATATTGAGAGAGTCAATGAAAAATATTCTTCCAGAAAATATTCGAACAAGAACAAGTAAGATCGGTTTTTCAAGTCCAATAGAAGAGTGGTATAATTCCCCTCTGAAAGAATTTATTGTTGACAGTATTAATTCTAAAGAGTTTATAGAGTCAGACATATGGAATGGACCAATAATAAAGGGTTATTTAGAGAAGGCATATGAAAGAAAAAATTATAAAGGTGCTTCCAATACATGGAAGTATATTCAAGCTATGTTATTAATACGTTCATTTGATAGTTTTTCTAAGTCATTAAAATAGCTTTATTGCTATGCTAGGTTGTTTATATATGCAAAATAATAATTAAAATGAGTAATTATAAAGTAGTCAAATTACAAGGAATTAATAATCAGGGCTTAATAGAAGATCAGTACAATGAAGGAGGGCGGTTATATAATAAAACTTATAATGACCAGCATCATTTAATTTTAAGTCAAAAGTGTGATTATGCAGGTGGATTTACAGAATCAATGCGTAGTCTAGGTAATAAGGCATATGAGCTATTATATAACTGTCAAGATTTACAAAAGACATGGGCAAAAGAAAATAACCTGAATTATAATAATGATACTTGGCAGACTGATATATTACTGGCACAGCTAAATAAAATAAAGCCAAATGTAGTATTATTCCAAGATATTTTTTCAATGCCAGAAAATATTAGGCTTGACTTAAAAAAACTCGTACCATCTATTCAGTTAATAGTAATTCGTAAGGGGTATCCTGGAGAAAGAGGATTTTTAGGTGATGCTGATATTTTATTTGTTAGCTCACCTATTCTATATGATCGTTATAAGCAGTTAAAACCCCATTTGGTTTATCATTCTTTTGATGATTCAATACTTAATCTTTTTGATAGAAATATTGAAAATAATAAAGTTGAAAATATTTCTTTTTCATCTATTGGTAATATTAGAGCCCCAGAACATAGATACTGGATTCTTTTAGAGCTACTTAAGAATACTGATATTGAAATATGGGGGGATGAAAATAATAAAGCATATGGTAATAATGGAAGCATATGGTTAAAGTCTAAAATTAGAAAAAAAATGAGACCTATTATGTTAGATATAATTAATTTTCTCTATAATTCTAGCCCTACTTCCTTCTTTAAGAAAAATAATGCTATTTACAATAAGTTAAAAATATTTATTGAGGAAGTTGAGCAGCTAAAAGAAAATGATATGTATGTTCAGAATAATTACGGTATTCATATGCATTATTATCCAGAAGCATCTCTAAAAAAAATGTTCCCTAGAAAGGTTCATTCAGCACGTTTTGGATTAGATTATTATGAATTGCTTGCACGCTCATCTGTTACATTTAATATACATTCATCTGCAGCAAGAAATACCGTTGATAACATGAGAATGTTTGAGGCCACCGGTGTTGGTACGTGCTTGTTAACTGATACTGGTACAAATATGAATGAAATATTTGAAGAAGACAGTGAAATAATAACATATAAAACTATGGAGGAATTATTGGAAAAATATAGATATTTGCGTGATAACCCAAAAATTGCAGAACAAATTGGAAAAGCGGGTCAAGCTAGAACATTAAAGGAACACACGGTTATGCATCGATGTCAACAAATGGACTACATTATCAAAGGTAAACTATAGCTTTCTTGTATAAGTTATGAGTCTTAGTAACTTTAATATAAAATTAATTACACATATTTTTAAAAAAATAGTTGCAATATCGCTTACCCCGATAATAGTGATAATGAGGTTACTTAAGCCTATAGTTCATTTTAGAATTGGATATTTTTCATCCGATAGAATAGGTCATTTTGCATATGATTTAGGATTAGCTTTGGCTGAAAAAAGTCTATCTGCCAATGGTAATTATTGTGATCTTAGATATTTACAAGGACCAACATGTAACACTCAGCTAGAAATTATGGCAAAACGTAGTTTTTATATTTTTCCATGGGTTAAATATTTATTTCATGCAAATATGATTGTAAGGCTTCTAGATGAGCTTATTCCTTACAGGCGTATTAACGGATCAAGAGACACTAATGGGTTATTAGAGTTAACAAATAAAAGAATGGAATTTTCTGAAAAAGAAAAAAAAGCGGCAATTTTGGATATGAATGAATTTGGATGGAGCAAAGGGGAAAAATTTGTTTGTATAAATGTAAGGGATGGTGCATTTTTTAGTGAAGCCTCATCTTCTAAGCATAGCTATCGAAATACTAATATTGATGATTATAATCTTGCGATTACTGAGTTGGTAAAACAAGGGTTTTGGGTTTTTCGAACTGGAAAAAAAATGAAACAAGCCTTAACTATAAAACATGACAGGGTTGTAGATTATGCTTTTAGCTCCAAAAGAAGTGATTTATTAGATATTTGGCTATTATCTAATTGTTATTTTTGTATTAGTACTGGTACCGGCATGGATTCAGTTGCAGATATATACAGGCGACCAATTGTGTATGTAAATTATTCACCAATTGGACATATGGTTACATGGAGTCATTCTATAACTTCACCCAAGAAAATGGTGTGGTCAAAAACTGGAGTAATGCTTAAACTGAGTGAATGTCTAGAGAATAATTACACGTCATCTGTTCAATATAAGAATGCAGGGATAAAGTTTATAAATTTGACACCTGAAGAGATATTTATGTCGATTAAAGAAATGAATAGAGAGCTATCTGTAGGTTTTCATAATAATAAAATAAATACGATGCAAATAGATTTTTGGAAAACGTATCGCAATTGGAATGGGTTTAGTAAGTATCATGGATTTATTCATAGTGGCGCACATATAAGTAATTATTATTTGAATAATAACCATAAATATCTTTAAGAATTATCGAAATATCTTATAGTGCGTGAAAGTATAATACTTGTTATTTTTTGAATACATTGTAAATAGTTATTATTATGTTAAAAGCATTCATAATGTACAATCAAGTTATAGGAATGCGCTTAAGAAGTGTAGTGATAATACTTATGCTGACATTTATTTCAAGTGTTTTCGAAGTATTTGGCATAGGTATTTTTTATCCAATATTTCAATATATAAAATCAGAAGAAAATTTAAATATATTGGCTGCCGATTCAGATTTATGGGCAAGATTAATTGAAGCCTTTAGCTTTCTAGATTTAAAAATTTCATTAGTAGTGCTTTTAGTAACAGCTTTCCTATTATTTTTTACCAGGCAAATTATTTTATATGTAAGAGTGCTGTATCAAGCTAGGCTTGCATCGTATTTGCAAAAAACGTTGCGTTATCAGATATTTTCAAAATATTTAAATTCAAATTTATCTTATCAAGAGACGCTATCAGCAGGTGGCTTGACAAATATAATGATAAATGAGGTTCCGCAAGCAGTATCTGCAATATCAATTCCGATTAATTTTTTGATCCATGTGGTCATGTTTGTAATGTATTTCGTAGTACTACTAATGATTTCTTTTGAAATGACACTTCTTTCATTGCTTGTTTTTGCGCTGGCTTCTCGTATTCCTCAGGGCTGGATTAATAAAAGTAAAATTATTGGTAAGAAGTTGGTAGATATTAATATGGCTGTGTCAACATTTATTGTAAGCCGTTTTAAGTCACCTAGGCTTGTAAGGCTTTCAGGTAATGAGGTTATTGAAAAGAAATTCTTTTTGAATCTTGTTAATAAACTCCACTCTCATAATGTAACCGCCTCTATATTATCTAATCGTACCGATATGGTAATGGAACCAATAGTTGTATTGATGAGTTTGTTTTTCTTATATATTGCTTATGATTTATTATCAATGTCGATTGAGATTATTGGATTGTATATGATTGTTGTTGTACGATTATTGCCTATTATTAAAGGGCTTATTATGAGCCGTCAAAGACTTATGAGTGCATTAGGTTCACTTAATATTGTAAAAAATCGTATTGATGATATGGATAAATCATCTGAGAAAAATTCTGGAATATTAGAATTTGATGGGGCATTCAATAGGATTATATTCAAAAATATTTCTTATCATTACCCAAACTGCAATGATAATACTCTTAACTCTGTTTCATTTGAAATAAACTCAGGTGAAATAACAGCAATAGTTGGTCCTTCTGGCGGCGGAAAATCAACACTAATAGATTTATTGCCTCGTCTTAGAGTTCCTCAAAAAGGGGGTATGTTCATCGATGGAAATAATTTTGATAAATTTGAAATAAATGAGTTTAGAGGTAAAATTGCCTATGTTCCGCAAAACCCCCAAATTTTTGAAGGATCGATTAGTGATCACGTCCAATACGGCAATCCAAATATAGGTGAACATGAAATAAAAGAAGCTTGTAAATTAGCAGGCGCCTCCTATTTTATTGAGGAATTATCAGACAGTTATAATTCTTTAATTGGAGAAGATGCAATAAAACTGTCAGGCGGTCAACGTCAGCGTATAGACCTTGCTCGCGCTTTGGCTAGTAATGCACAAATTCTCATATTGGATGAACCGACTAGTAACTTAGATATAGAATCATCGACTAATTTCAATACAGTATTATCATCAATACGAGATCAAGGAAAGCAAACTATAATTATTGTTTCCCATGATTTATTTGGTGTTTCTAATTCTGATAAAATTATTGTATTAAAAGATGGCATAGTCGAAGACATGGGCAACCATGACTATTTGCTTGATAATAATGACTGGTATTCGAAAGCATATTCGAGTAGTCAAAAAATAATATAAAAAAATGGCTAGTACGTTCTTGGAAGAAAAGCATGGATGGACTTTATTTTCTCATAACAAAACAAATATTTGGTTTAAGGGGTATTTAAATAATTGTTCAATTGATGCTCTAATAGAGGAAATTAATAAATTAATATTAAATAATACTGCTAATGCAACCAATTTATCTAATATAGTTAAAAAAAATAACGGACATTTTGCCATTGTTATAGATGCAAATACATGGCTGTTTGGCGCGGTTGATAAAATACGCTCTATTCCTTTGTATTATACTGGCTCTAGTTCAGAGGATTTTTCTATTAGTAATTACACTCAATTACTCAAAGATCGATCAAAAATAGATATATCAAAATTAGATTCTCGAGGTGTTGTGCAGATTTCTATGTCTGGGTATTGTATTGGTAGACGTACAATGATTGAGGGTTTGTATCAACTAAATGCTGGGGAATGTATTTTTGTTGATGGATCAAAATTAACAAGAAAATATTATTACACATACTCACCTTGGCTGGTAAATAATGTTCGAAACAAAAATAAGTTGATAAAGGAGTTTTCAGAGATTTGTTGGTCGACTATTCAAGATATTGTAAAAAGTGCAGAGGGCAGGCAGATTGTAATTCCACTTAGTGCAGGGAATGATTCTAGGCTTATTGCTAGCGGTCTTAAAGAGATGGGAATAAAAAATGTTCTTTGCTTCTCGTACGGTAAAAGTGGAAACTTTGAGTCTGTTACTGCTCGAGCTATTGCTGATAAACTGGGGTACCCTTGGATAAACATCCCAGTTTCTATCAAGTCACAAAAGTTATTTTTTGAATCTGATGTATATCGTCAATATATTGATGAATTTGAATCGTATGCATCTGTTCCGGCTGTTCAAGATGTATCTGAAATCTACCTACTTTTTAAAAATAATATAATCGACAAAGATGCTGTGATTATAAATGGTAATTCTGGTGATTTTATATCTGGTGGTCACGTTATAAATAAATTAAATAATGAGAATAGTGCAATTACTATGAAAGGCGTTTATTTCAATCATTTTTTAGATAAACATTTTTCATTGTGGGAGTGTCTACGCAACACTAGTAATGATACGATGATAGTTTCAGAATTAAATAAGCATTCTATAGAGAGAAATATTCCTATAGATCTTCCCAAAGATAAAATATTTGGTATTACTGAATGTCTTGAATATGCGGGTAGGCAAACTCAATACGTTGTTAATCAACAGCGTGCTTATGATTATTTTGGGTATGATTGGCGTTTACCATTATGGAGTGATAATTTTCTTAATTTTTGGGAAGGCGTGCCTTTAGAGTACAAACTGGGTCAAACTTTATATATCGAATCACTTTATCAAAATAATTGGGGAAAGGTCTGGAAAGATATTCCTGTAAATAAGAAAAAAATTTCACCGGCCTGGCTAGGAGCCTTTAGATTGCTTATGAAGCCTTGTTTTATTCCATTTGGAAAAGATCAATGGCATAAATTTGATAAAAAAGTCTTCCAATATTGGATTGATCCTTCTTATAATATCGCCATTACTTCATATTACGATGTTCTGAATGATAAGAAGGGCTATAGAAATCATGTTTCATGGGTTGTTGATGATTATTTTAAACATCGTAATATAAAGTTTCTTGGTAATTAATAGGATTGAAAATGCTTAAATTTGCATTAGTTGGTTGTGGGCGTATTTCCAAACGTCATTCTGAGCTTCTTGGTTATAGTCAAATCAAAGGTGCTAAGCTTGTTGCCTTGTGTGATTTGTCCGTTACTAAGGCAAAGAAAATTTCAGATTTATTTAATATTGCGGCATATGATGATATGGATAAGATGATGCAGAATGAAAGCATTGATGTCGTTGTCGTTTTAACACCAAGTGGTCTTCATGCAAAACATGTAGTCAATTTATCTAAGTACGGCAAACATATAATGGTTGAAAAGCCTATGGCGCTAACTATTGAAGATACGGAAAATATGATTTATGCCTGTGATGAAAATAATATCAAATTATTCGTTATTAAACAAAATAGATTTAATGTTCCAGTTGTTAAATTGAGAGAGGCATTAGAGAGTGGTAGATTTGGAAAATTGAGTTTGGGCACTGTCAGGGTTAGATGGGCAAGGCACCAAGCTTATTACGATCAGGATTCATGGAGAGGGACTTGGGCTATGGATGGTGGAGTTTTGACAAATCAAGCGAGCCATCATGTAGATATGCTTGAATGGATGATGGGCGATGTTGAAAGTGTCTTTGCAAAGATGACCACTGCATTGGCAGACATAGAAACAGAAGATACGGCAATTGTTACGTTAAAGTTTAAAAATGGAGCTCTTGGAATTATTGAAGCTACTACCGCGACAAGACCGGCAAATTTAGAGGGGTCAATATCAATTTTAGGTGAAAAAGGAACGGTTGTGGTGGGTGGTGTAGCGGTAAATAAAATGCAAACATGGATTTTTGAAGATGAACAAGATGGGGATGCTAATGTTTTGGAAGAATTCTCAGTTAATCCACCAAACGTATACGGTTTTGGGCATCAGGCATATTATGAGCATGTTGTTGATTGCATAGAAAACGGAAGTGCAAACTTAGTTGATGGATTGCAAGGGCGTAAGAGTATAGAGTTAATTAATGCAATTTATGAGTCTGCAGAAACTGGAAAAGAGGTTTTTTTAAAATTTAAACCAAATAAATGTAGACTAGGAAGAAGATGAGGGATATATTTTTTATGGGCTCTAAGGATGTAGGATGTCAGATTCTTATAGAGCTTATTAATTTTGTTAATTGTAATCCTGGATATAGAATCGTTGGTGTTTTGACAAATATGCACGGTAACGCAATAAAAAAACTCGCAGAGGATAGTAATTTAACAATATTTAAATCATTAGACATGTATAGTAAACTTAATAATGTCGATGTTAATATATCGGTTCAGTACCATGAAATTTTGAGAAAAATGCATCTGGATGTAGCAAGTCTTAATGTTAACTTGCACATGGCCCCCCTGCCAGAATACAGGGGCTGTAATCAGTTTACGTTAGCCATTATTGATGAAAAAAAAGAATTTGGTGCAACGCTACATTTAATCGATGAAGGTATTGATTCTGGAGATATTTTGTTTGAAAAAAGATTTTCAATTGATAAAGATATGTGGGTAGGTGAGCTTTATGAGAAAACTTTAGAATATAGTGTTATCTTATTCAAAGAAAACTTGAGTAGAATTTTAAAAAAAGATTTTTTACCTATCAAGCAATTCTCACGCATTGAAGAGTTTGGAACTAACATTTGCTATAGACAAGAGATAGAAGAATTAAAGAGAATAGACATTTCTTGGGATGAGAAAACAATATATAAGTATATAAGAGCAACTAGTATGCCAGGCTTTGAGCCGCCATATTTATTAATCAATAATCATAAAATATATTTAAGTAAGGGGTATAAAAATGGTTAAATTTCTAGATTTAAAAGTTCAATATCAAAACATTAAGCCAGAAATAGATCGAGCTATTCAAGACGTTATTGAAAACTCTGCTTTCATTGGTGGAAAGTATGTAGCCCAATTTGAGGAAAATTTTTCTAAATATATAGGCGCTGGTTACTGCATTGGAGTCGGCAATGGTACTGACGCATTAGAGATTGCTATTGAATCGTTAGATTTACCTAAAGGCAGTGAAATTATTGTTCCAGCGAACAGTTTTATTTCAAGTGCCGAATCGGTAAGCAGAAGCGGTCATAAAATAGTTTTTTGTGATGCTAATTCAGACGATTATACGATCGATGTTAGTGATGTAAGGAAAAGGATTACATTAAAAACCTCAGCAATTATGGTAGTGCATCTTTATGGCCATCCATGCGACATGGATCCGATATTGGATATTGCTAAACAGTTTGGTTTAAAAATTATTGAAGATTGTGCTCAGGCGCATGGTGCGGAATATAAAGGGAGAAGAGTTGGCGCTATTGGAGATGTAGGTTGTTTTAGCTTCTATCCAGGGAAAAATCTAGGCGCTTATGGTGATGGCGGTGCAATCGTTACTAACAATAAGGAATTGGCTATAAAATGCAGAATGAGTGCTAACCATGGTCGTATTACAAAATATAACCATGAATTTGGAGGGCGAAATTCCCGTTTAGATGGCCTACAAGCGGCAATATTAAATGTAAAACTTCAATATTTAGATATTTGGATTGATCATAGAGTTATGATTGCAAATATATATATTGATGAAATGAAAAATATAACAAAGGTTAGGGTGCCTAGAATAAATAGCTTAGTAAAACACGCTTACCACCTTTTTGTTATTAGGTTTCCAGAGCGAGACAAGTTAAAAGAGTACTTAAAGTCAGAAAAAATAGAGACGGGTATACACTATCCAATTGCATTGCCTAAGCTCCAAGCATTTAATTATATTAATGGTGATTACGATAAATTTACAGCATGCCAAATTGATAAAAATTTATTAAGCCTTCCTATAGGGGGGCATGTTTCTGTAGATGATGCCAAACGAGTGACTGATTTGATACGAAATTTTTGACAATCTTATATGAAGATCTTTTATTTAGCTCGACTCTTTTCAGGTCTTGAAAGTAGTTTTATTTCTAAACAATGGTCTCCGACAGGAATACCTACAATTTATAGGGTTATTGAAAAGATTGACGAGACACATGAACCCTGTTTTATATTTACAGCAAAAGACTCCGGCCCTGGTTGTTTTTCATTATGGCATGAATCTAATGATAAGAAAATATCCATCAATGGCTTAAACCATGATGTAACTATAGTCTCTGGTATAGATTTTTTTCCAGCATGGTTTAGTAAAAAAATTAGGGTGATATTACGTGAAATACGTCAGACGGTTTTAATCCTTTATAAAATTTATAAATTTAAACCTGATGTATTGTATTGTGATCATGCTAATGTAATTATTGCAGCTATTTTCTCTAGGATCCAAAAACATACTTTAGTAGTATTTAGAGTGATGGGCGTGAATCAGTTTATGCGTACATCTCTTTCAGGGTCTAATATTTATCATCGTATATATAGTTGGGCATATAGATCACCATTTTCCCTTGTTATCTGTACCCAAGATGGTAGCGGGGTAGAAAAATGGACTAGTCAGGCGTTATCTGAAAGTGTTAAAACTGAAATTTTACTTAATGGCACAGATTATTTTATTCCAGGAGGTAGTATTGATCCAATGCTTAGTAACTTACCATCTGATAAAGTCATTATTATGTTTGTTGGAAAACTTGAAAAATATAAAGGATGTTATGAGTTTGTTCAAGGAGTATTAAACTTAGTTGTTAATAAAACTCCCAATATGCATGCACTGATTATCGGTAGCGGCACAGAAGAAAAAAAAATAGTAGAACTTGTAAGCGATGCAGGAGCAAGTAATTTTTTTACTTTTATTAAACTTCTTCCGCACAGTCAAATCTTGCATGCGCATTCTATATGTGACATCTACGTATCAATGAACCACTTGGGTAACTTAAGTAATGCAAACCTTGAAGCGATTCAATCAAATGATTGTATGATTATTTCAACACCTCAAGAAAGTAAGGGCATTGATGAAGTTACGGCATCACTGTTAGGAGAGTCTGTTATTACTGTCCCAATAAATCAGCCAGATAAGTTATCTGATGCACTTTCAATCTTAATTAGCTCGAAAAGTAAAAGAGAAGCGATGTCACAAAGTATTAGAGAAATAAAAAAAAGCTTTATTTGGTCTTGGGATGATCGCATAAACATTGAGCTAGATATAATTAAAAAGCTCGAGAGAGGTTCTACTGAAAAAGAATAAAAACAATAATAAGCGTAAAATCTTTATATCTCATTTTGTAGGTCTTTCTGGTATTGGTGGTGTACAGAGAAATTTTTTGGAATATATTAATAACCAAGTAATATCAGAGAGTAAATTTGTACACAAGGTTTATACTCTAGGAGAGATTGATCCACAATATAAGTTATTAGTTGAAGTTTATAATATAAGGAAGTTAACAAATTTACTATTATTGATTTTAGATATGATTTCTAGAAGGAAGATTGTTCACTTTTACAACAATCTTTCTAGTTTAAAAATGGCAGTACTCTTATTTTTATTACCAGTAAGCAATATAATTCTCCATGAACGAGGCACTGTTTGGAATATTCCATCATCTCGCGGAATATTGTTAAGGTTTGTTGCCTGGAAGGCGCGTTTAATATTGGCTAATTCGAATGCAACTAAAATAATGTTAGAGAAAAAATTCCATATTTTGAATAAGAAAATAAGGGTATTACATAATGGTATCAATACATCAATTGAATGTACTAAGAGAAAGGTAGAACATGAGGATCCCCCATTTTTTCGTATTGGGTTCATTGGTCGTCTAGATGCACCAAAAGGCGTACATGTATTAATTGATGCGATGCATTACTTGACTGATAGTAGAATAAAGCTAGTTATAGCAGGTGATGGTACTCTTATCGATATTCTAAAGACTCAGGCATATGATTTGGAAAATGTATCTTTTATTGGGCGTGTGTCAGATCCATATAATTTCTTGAGTGGTTTAGATTTATTAGTGGTTCCATCAATACGTGAGCCACTTGGTAATGTCTGTCTTGAGGCTGGCTTATGTAGCATTCCAGTACTTGCTACAAATGTTGACGGAATACCAGAAATTATTAAGAATAAAGTTTCTGGGGAGTTGATTACTCCAACGCAAGTAGTTAGTTTTGAGACTACAAATAATTCTGTCTCTATACCAGAATTTACAGTTAACCCATTAACGGAAGAATTGTCCCCCCCTAAACAAATTAATTCAGAAATATTATCAGCTAAAATTCTTGAACTATCTACCTCACATGCATTGCTTAGAAAATATGGAAAGAACTTACATAAAATAGTAATGAATTATTTTAATATAAACCGTTATACGAATGAGTTGCACGATATTTATTTTAAAATGTAATTCTATTTTTAGCAAGCGTTAGAAATGGGAGGATTACAATCGCTTTAAATTGATATAATATAAAACTTTTTTTTTATAAACTATTGTAGGTAAATTATGAATGAGTTAATTAATATGAATGAGCTAATAACTCCAAATGTGGCACAATTAGATTTAATACCAACACTATTTAATTTTCTTATGTGTGTGGTAATGTCATTTATAGTGAGGGATTTTTACATAAAAAGATCTTTTTCTTTAACAGGAAAAATGCATATTGGCTCAATTATTCCTGTTCTTTCAACGGTAGTATTTCTTGTCATTATTGTAGTCAAATCTT
>Ga0257117_1001364_pt1 | contig 14637 bp, 11 predicted proteins | sample SI112_135mmetaG_FD_190157 | JGI IMG/M metagenome (GOLD analysis project Ga0257117, IMG submission 190157) | Marine microbial communities from Saanich Inlet, British Columbia, Canada - SI112_135m | ecosystem: Environmental > Aquatic > Marine > Inlet | place: Canada: British Columbia | collected... | reverse complement strand
CCATGGCATCAAACTGTACAGCTGCTTGGAAGGCCCACAAGAAAGGCGCCTTCATGGCCAATCCTTGTTACACTCAAATCCATCCAACTTGCATCCCTGTTTCAGGACACTATCAATCTAAGTTAACCTTGATGTCAGAGTCCCTCAGAAATGACGGTCGAGTCTGGGTCCCTCAAAAAGAGGGAGACAGCAGAATGGCAAAAGAGATCTCTGACAATGAAAGAGATTACTACCTTGAAAGAATTTATCCATCATTTGGTAACCTCGTTCCAAGGGATGTGGCCTCAAGAAATGCCAAACTCCAATGTGACTCTGGTAAAGGTGTTGGGACCAGCAAACTTGCTGTCTTTTTAGATTTTAAAGACGCTATTGCTCGCGACGGTCAAGAGGCCATCGCAGCCAAGTATGGAAACCTCTTTGAAATGTATGAGAGGATTACAGGGGAAGACCCTTACAACAATCCCATGAGAATTTACCCTGCAGTCCACTACACAATGGGTGGTCTTTGGGTAGACTACAATCTCATGAGTTCAACTCCAGGGCTTCATGTTCTAGGAGAGGCAAACTTCTCTGATCATGGTGCCAATAGATTGGGTGCATCAGCATTGATGCAAGGCCTTGCCGATGGATACTTTGTTATCCCCTACACTCTTGGAAATTACTTTGGATCAACTCCACTTGAAAAAGTTGATACCCATCACCCTGCTTTCAAAGACGCCGTAGACGGTGTCCAGAAAAAAGTTGATAAAGTCATGGGAATCAAAGGCGGAGAAACTGTCGATCACTTCCACAAAAGACTTGGTCAAACCATGTGGGAACATGTGGGAATGAGCAGAAACGAAGCTGGACTCAAAGAGGCCATCAAAGAAATCCCAAAAATAAGAGAAGAATTCTGGCAAAATGTGAGAGTTCCAGGAGAGGCTGGTAGCTTCAACCCAGAGCTAGAAAAAGCACTTAGAGTTGCTGACTTTCTAGAAATGGGAGAGCTAATGGCGCGTGATGCTCTTAGTAGAAAAGAATCTTGCGGTGGACATTTTAGAGAAGAATCTCAAACTGATGAAAACGAGGCCCTAAGAAACGATGATGATTTTTGTCATGTCGCTGCTTGGGAATACAATGGTGAAGGAAAAGAGCCCACACGACATGTGGAAGAGCTCGAATTTCCAAACGTTCCTTTAACTCAACGATCGTACAAATAGGAGGCAGTTATGTCAGATAGTGGAATGACACTACATTTAAAAGTTTGGAGACAAGCGAATCCTTCTGATGCGGGGAAGATGTGCGAGCACACTCTTCACGGCGTATCAACAGATCAGAGTTTCCTTGAAATGCTAGATGTGCTCAACGAAAGCTTGATCAAAGAGGGAGAAGATCCCATAGCCTTTGATCACGATTGTCGTGAGGGTATTTGTGGAATGTGCTCCCTTGTTATCAATGGCCAACCCCATGGCCCTGAGGCGCGTACAACAACTTGCCAACTACACATGAGAAAATTTAAAGACGGCGATACCATTGTAATTGAACCTTGGAGAGCTTCAGCATTTCCAGTTATAAAAGACTTGGTTGTAGATAGGGCTCCACTTGATAATATCATTGAATCAGGTGGATACGTCTCAGTAAAAACGGGACAAGCTCCTGATGCTCACGCAATTCCAGTTCCCAAAGAAGCTGCAGATCTTGCAATGGACGCTGCTTCTTGTATTGGATGCGGGGCATGTGTGGCCGCCTGTAAAAATGCTTCGGCCATGCTCTTCACTGCTGCAAAAGTTTCTCAACTTGCGCTTCTTCCTCAGGGAAAAGTAGAAAAACAACAAAGAGTTCTGAATATGGTTACTGCCATGGATGACTCGGGATTTGGAAATTGTACTAATGAGTATGAGTGTATGGCAGCTTGCCCAAAAGCTATTGATGTCGCCCACATTGCCCACATGAATCGTGAGTACCTAGGCGCCACACTTCTCACAAGACTATAATTTAATTGTGATTACCATAGGGAGGATCACTTGATTCTCCCTAATCTAAAACTGCCCCGCCATCATCATAAACAGGCAATTCTGGAGTTTTTGGCCCAGCCAGTTTTTCTTCCGGCTCTACTGGGTCTTTGGATTTTTCCGCAACCACATCTGATATACATTCAATTTTTGGAGAACCAACAGTATAAGTAACAAATCCATAATTTATATTCTCTCCCTGTTTAACACACTTATCTTCAATATTAGCAGGTAACCCAAAAACCTTTACGCCATTAAACTGGAGGCAAACCTCGTCTTTACTTTTCTTCCATAAGGTAGTTGAGAAAATTTCAGAGTTCAAATACTCCTCAGTTGCATCTTCAGGAGCCACTTGGCGGGTGTGCTCATAAGAATTTCTTTCAGTATAATTAAAAAGTGGAATAATTTTACCATTATCAATCTCATCAAGATTAACTGGAGGAGCGACCTTTTCCTTCATCTCTCTATTTGCCTTCATTACGCAGTTGTAGGTAACGCTGAAAGCGGAAAAGCTAAATATCATTGAATAAATAAAAACTATTGCTCTCATATTCTCTCTCTTTGTTGTCTTAAGGATAGAATTGCAAAGCAAAGGCCAATGTACTTTCCCGATTTTAAAGAGTTAGACATCGGGGTATGTAAATTTTTTGGATGTGATCAATTTTTGTGCAGTTTCTAAGTAAATAGATTTTATTTAAGAACTTCTTTTATCTTATCCATTAAATCCCCCATCTTAAAGGGCTTTTCAAAAAAGGTGACATCTTCAAAATCAGTTATTGCACCTTTAAACTCGCTTATAAAAGCTGTGCAAAAAATTATCTTGGAATGCTCGTTAAGGTTTTCTTTTGTTTTTAATGAGAGATAAAATGATTTACCGTTCATAATAGGCATTTTAAAGTCAGTGATAATGAGGTCAAATTTTTGTTCTCGGCACATTAAAAAGGCATCCAGTCCATCAGCTGCTTGGGCCACCTCACAATCGAACTCTGACTTTATAGTGTCAGATAGAATCTCACGGATTTGCTGTTCATCATCTATAACTAGAATATTCATCTTCACATCTTATCAAATGGACAAATTAGGGTCTATTAAATTGGGTGGAGCAATGATGAAGTGTTAATGAATAAAAAGACTAATTTAGTCGTTAAAAGATAAGAACTGATGCTTTTTCTTTGAAAACTGCATTCCTGCTGCACGATTAAGACATTTTCCATATTTTCTCATATCCATTGATAGATCTAATTTCTTCCCTTTATGGTAAAAAGGAACTTTCCATCTAATATTTCCTCTGTCATTTATGATGGAAATAACTCTAAGAGCTCTGTCTTTGATTCTTCTTTTTTTAAGATGACCTCTTCTTGGCCTTTTCACTTTTGTTACAAAAGCACTCAATTTTCTTACTTTTTTACCCTTCTTTGTAAATGCAGACCGATATCTTCTCTTACTTACCGTTTTAATTTCAAGATCTTCATCTCTTTCAAATTCAAATGAAGATATTAATTTGGGCCTGTGAAATGATCTTGTTTTGTAGGTGGTATGACCCTTCTTGCTACCAGGCTTGTCAAAAGTAATTTTAAAAGTATCGGCAAACCTTCTTACTACAGCAATTTTGTGATCCTTTACACCAGGAATTGAGACCTCATATCTGGCATGGTGAGGACTCGATCCATACTCGGTGGAATCGATAATGGTAGCGTCTTTTCCATAAACCTCAGGGCTTAAAATTAAATTCTCTGCAATAGGATCGAAAGCAATAATTGCATCACCATCCATAAAACAGCCCTTCTCTATTTCTTTTATCTCAGATCTTACATGAGTCGTATCAGAGTAATACCTGTCGGTATCGGCCAACAAGGCAAATGGAATGGCCATCAAAATAGTAATGGCAGCAATGTGTTGGCACTTAGTCATGTAAACAAATTCCTCTTTCTTTTAACTTCTATTTTATCTTTTTTTGACATGAGATTCTGTCATTTTTTCAACTTTAGTAATTTGTATAGGGCGTGTTCAAAGATTATTCAAATTCCCACAATTCAAACTCTCTCAAACAATCTAATAGGGTACCAGACCTCATGAAAAGGCGGCTTTACAACACAACACCCGATTAAATTTTACGGAAGAAGTACTCTAACTTCTTCCTTTAATACCGCCAGGTAACCTATAGTTTTCCCTTAGTCTATTTGCTGGAGATCTCTGTGAGTTCTCTCTTAAGTAAACACTTTTAAACTCAAATCCTTCACTGGCCTCTTTAAAAATAAGAAGATCCCTTGTGGACATCAAAGCATATATTTTTCCTAAAAATTTTCTGTTGTGATAAGCCTTTCCTTCAACTTGGCAGTTGATATCGCCGTATAGTGATCTAAAAGATCCTACTTGATTATCTAATCCCATCATCTGCAGATTAAATTTCTCGCTGGTAAGCTTGTCTTTATCTTTTATCATTTTTAGTACTGATTTTCCCAATTGAGCTCGGGCCTCAACGTAGCCTTCACTACAGAAAGGGATTTTAGCGTTTGCAAAAGCTGAAAGTGATGCAAAGGACAACCCCAAAACTATTAATTTCATCTTCATTTCTCTCTCCTGATCTCATTTTTACCCTTTTATAATACAAATAGAGTGCCAAGTGCCCTATCACTAATATCAACAACCTATCTTTGAAATTACTACCTGTAGTGTCTAAACATTAAACAGCAATCAAAAAATTATGCTCATATATAATTTTTTCCGAGCTTACTTCAATAGACTTTTAATAGATTTCAAATGACAATCTAAAATCCAACAATATCATGGTGTAAACGCTAGAAACCGATCTTACATACAAGATTTTTCAATCTAGTAGGATGTTTTGAATGTATACCCAGTCTTACTCGGAGCAAAGTTGCTCAGTCTTACTTGAAGCAAAGTTGCTCAGGAAAGATCGTTATTTAATACAAAGGTTTTGAATCAACAGAAATAAAAAAGGCAAGCCTATAATTGCTGACCTTCATGAGTAATCATTTTATCGATTTCTAGTTATTTCGGAGCTCCCTTAAAGTTGATATTCGCGCTGAATTTTTTTCACGGTTATAAAAAGGTGATCATTTTTTTGTCCCTCCCTTTAAATGCTGCCGAATATCATGATAGTCTGCATCCACGCCAAAAAAAAATAAGGGGGAAATATGAGTTCTATAATTAAATCATTCATCATCAAATTATTAATAGTAGTAACTTTGGTTCCATGCTTTTATTCAAATAATGCTCAAGCATTGGTTGCAGGTATTGCTACCGGTGGCACAATCTCAACACCAATAATAATTGCGGCCCTTTCAGCTCCAGCGACAGGTTTCGCAGTAGGAGCGACATTAGACCTTACAACAGGAGAGGAGTGTTTATGCAATGGAACGTCTATTCTAACCGTCTTTGGTACCTTAATTGGAATTTTAATATTAGATGAAAATGTATCAGAAATAGAGTTTTCTAGAATTGAAACGGCAGAAGAGGCAGCATTGCTTGATGTATCTATTGATGATGCAAAGGTATTTAACAGTGAAATCTTTGAATTGAATGCCATTAAGCAAACGGTTACTAAAAAATCAAACGAGCTTAAAAACCCAACCTTAAAGAAAATTAACGAATTTTGGAAAAGCTATGAAGAGATGCTCTCTCCTCAAACCCTTTTAGTCGCCTCAAAGATATCAAATAAATTAGCTCAATCCCTAGAGGATAATACTTTATAAAAAAATCGCATTGAATTTAATTATTTTTTCTTATGGATATTAAAATGAAAATCCTTAACCTACTCTTCATAATAATGTCGTTCAGTTTTTCTGCATATGCTCAAAGGACAAAAGTAGTCTTGCTGACTTCATTATTCATTCCAGAGAAGGCCCCAGTATTTTATCTAAATAACCTTTACATAAATTACATAGATAGAATTGAAAAAAAATTCAGAGGTCATTTTGAGAAGAGTAACTATCAAATAGAAGTAATTCATAATGCAAATCAATATAATCTTTATCATACACTAGAGGATGAATCAGTTGAGGGAGTATTTTGGCTTAGCCATTCAAGCAAAGATACTTCTAATGAAACTATCGGGGTTTCAATGCCTTCGAGACTCTTAGATTATGACCTTTTTGATGTTGCACCGATACTGCAAAATTATCATCCCAATCTTAAATGGCTAAGTATTATCGGATGTCATTCAAAAAAAATATTAGATCAATTAAATGTGAATAATAAAAATGGGCCTGTTACTTTTGTTTTTGATAAAAGGATAGATGCATATAGAGGTCTTAAAAAATCACTAAAGGCAAGCCAGTTGATTTTAAATAGTAATTCGATTCAAAAGTCTAACATCGAGAGTGGTGTGAAAAAGAAAGCCTATTCAATTTCTGTTACTAGAAAAGTTTTTAAAAACTCAGTTAATGAACTGGCCCCTTCCCTAAGAATTGTCATGGGAGGACAACTAATTGGTGTCTTTGATGAAATCTCAGAAATTGGATATACAACTCAATCTGCAATCCTCGATGTTTCTATAGAGCAAAATGAAAAAATGAATGATAGAAAAATTATTCTTGATACAGGCTTAAATCCAAGTGGATGTCTTTTTTACCCAAAAGGAATAAGAGATAAAAATAAAAGAGTACGAAGATCAAAAAATGAAAACTCTCGTGAGCTAAAATGCAGGTCGATTAATATTGGTGATATATCAATTTCTGGCAGTACTTCTGATAAAAATTGGGATAGATTTGAAGACGCTGAAGGAAATCCAATCGGGATAGGATATCATTTGTTCAGATAATATTCATAATTCTAATAGTTTTAACTCACTGAAAGTTCATCAAGTTCCAGGAAACCAGACTAAGAGAACACCCATGAAAGGGCTGGAAACAAAGTTTTTTTATAATCTTTGTGCTTTTTTCAGTTTTATGGAGAGACCTTGCGATTTTTAATTGTTGAGTTTTCTAACTTGCTTTCGCTAAGGCATGTGCTAAAAAGCGCTTACTAGATTAACTTTCGTCATTTTCATATTGAACAACTTTTTATCTTTTCATTTAATAAACGTGATCAAGATGGTATGTTACTTGTCTCGGGAGGTAGCTTTGTCACTACGAAATTTATCAGATCAAAAACTAATTGCAGATACTAAAATGTGGAATGAAAAAGAAGAGCATTGCACTCGCCAGTTTTTAAGGCACATTAATGAAGTCAATAGAAGAAGGCTTTTTTGTGATGACAAGACGGATTCACTATTTAAATATATCCGCAAAAATTTCAATAAAAGTGACAGTGAAACAAGCAGGAGGGTTTTAGCCGCAAAAACTCTAAGGCATGTCCCTAGTGCAGATAAAGCTCTAGCAAATAAACAAGTAACACTGACAAACCTAGCAGAAGTCTCAGCTTTAGTGGGAAATATTAAAAGCAGTAAAAAGAAAAATGAAATACTAAATAGTATTAAGGGGAAAACTCAAGCTAGAGAGTTGGTAGACGAGTTGACTGGAAAGAAGCGAACCACACGGTCTAAAACTTGCTCCCATTCAGATGGAAGCCTGCGTATTCATCTTACCTTGGTGGGACAAACTGCAAAAGACTATGAGTTTATTAAAGAGCAGTTATCTAACAATGGAATCTATAAACCAGAGGATGTCATCGGACATGTCATTAACTCTACGGCAGAGTCTATGAGAAAAAAGATTACAGGCATTGGATCAAGAAAATCTAAAGTAATCATAAACCCTAGAACCATCTCAGCTGCTATCAAAAAAGCAGTGATCGCAAGATCAGGTAACAAATGCGAAAATTGCGGTTCAAAATACAATCTCCACTTTGATCACATCATCCCCTATAGTATCTCTAAAACATCGACGATTGGGAATGTGCGCCAGTTATGCTCAAATTGTAATGCAAGAGCTGCAATTGTGGCACTTTCTCAGACAAAGATGGATTTATATATAAATCAGAGCTAGAGCAAGACATCAATACAGGATACCCATTACCAGAAAAACTCGACTTTGATAAAAGGTGCTCTCCAAACTCTAATAGGTCACAAGTTTTTCCAGCGCCGTGAACAGCATGGCCTCACAACTTATTCCAGAAAACTTCCATATTTTTTTAGACTACAACCAAATGCGATATAATTCGCAAAACTACAGAAGGCATCAACCTTTGTTTCGCAACATTCTTGGAGAATTTATAGTATTCTCGGCTATATTGTCTCAGCTATTACAGACTGTGTTTGGTTTGGTTTTTCTATTCTTTGAGCTAGGGCAAAAGACACATGAGAAACTTATATTCTACTTGAAAATCTCATTCCAACTTTGATCATTAAAACCAACAGATAAAACTTTTGTGCCCTTTTCTAAAATAGGCCTTTTAATGCTTGAGGGATTGTCGAGCATAAGCTTAATTTGCTTGGCCTCACTGCTACTTTCAAAACCCTCTTTAATTTTCCTAAAAGTAGTTCCTCTTTTATTAACAGGAATCTCACCGTAGAAAGCGGCCCATTTTTTAATATTTGAAGCAACTGGTGCTGATTTTTTGAAATCCACAAATTGGTAATCGACTCCCTGAGCGTCTAGAAATTTTTTGGCCTTTTTAACAGTATCGCAATTGGGAATTCCATATAGGGTATAGCTCATCATAGTCCTTAGATTGGCAGCGGGTGCTGCATAGCACACGCAAAAGTCGTAGGCCCTATTGTACTGACGGTGATAACATAAACCAATGAAAAATATTATTTTCACAGGCGGGGGAAGCGGTGGTCACCTCTACCCAGCTCTTGCAATTATTCATCGCCTCAAAGAAAACCAGCAAATGGAGCTTCACTACGTGGGCAGCCATAATGGTATTGAAAGTCGTGTCATTAGAAGCGAGGGCATTGAATACAAGGCCGTTAGCACCGGAAAGCTCAGGCGCTATCTATCTCTAGACAATATCCTAGACCTCTTTAAAATTGGACTCGGTCTCTTTCAATCACTATTTTATATGCTCAAATTTTCGCCTCGTGAAACGGTTGTCTTTTCAACAGGTGGCTTTGTTTCAGTCCCCGTAGTTATCGCGGCCAAACTAACTGGAAAGAAAGTTTTCATCCATGAGCAGACTTCCCGGGTAGGGCTGGCAAATAAAATTGCCTCCTATTTTGCAGATATCATCTTCATAAGCTTTGAGGCCTCCAAAGATTTCTTTCCTCTAGAAAAAGTGATCTTTGCTGGATACCCACTTCGGGCCGGTATTTTAAATTCAAAAATTAAAGATGTACTCATAGGCGGCGTTAATTTAGCTAGCTTGGACAAACCTCTATTATTTGTAACTGGCGGAGGAAACGGCTCTAAATTAATCAATGATTTAATCTTATCCAATTTAGCTAAACTTAGTGAGCGCTACTTTATCATTCACCAAGTTGGCAAAAACCATATTGAACAATTTAAAAGTCTTCAAAATGAAAATTACATCCCTGTAGAATTACTCGGCGATGAAATCATTGATCTTTACAAGAAATCAGCTGTGGTCATATCCAGGTCTGGAGCCGGAACTGTCAGTGAGCTCATTGCACTTGGAATCCCCTCTATTTTCATTCCTCTCAAAATCGCCCAAAAAAATGAACAATTTCACAATGCCTGTGAAGCAAAAGAAAAGTTGGGCTCAATCATAATCGAGGAAGACCAACTCCCCAGCGTAAATATACTGGAAACCTGTAGTGAGATTGAAAAGAAGAAAAGAGTGGCTACCGATGCCATCGATGCGACACAAACAATATTAGATCACCTAGTTTAAACTAATCGGCGAAACACTATCTGCGAAATACTCCTATAAAAAATTTGAAAGGAAAAAATCTAGAAACTGCCTTTGCGTATGCACTATATTCATCTCTAAACTTTGATTTCATTAACTGTTCTTCATACATTATATTCCAATGCCACAGAGGATGCAGTAAGACCGCCCACAACATAAAAATATAGTCATTTAATAAGACTGCTAGCCCAAAATTAAAAAATGATAAAAATGCACCGTACAGAGGATGTCTAAAAAATTTGAAGGCCTGGTCTTGAACTAGTCTTTCCCCTCTAAAGTTTGGAGGAAGAGATTTTAGGCTCCAGGCAATAATTAAAAAAGTCACCAATGTGAGAATACAAAAGATACTAAGGCCCACACTATAGGTTTCCAAAATGGGGCCAATTGAGACTGTCTCTTTTTTCCATATGAGAATTAATAAGATCAGCCCGCTCAAAAATAGTCCTCTGGGACCTGCACCAAAAAGTTTTTGATATTTTGTCATCACATAAACTCATATGCATAAAAAAGGGAAGCACGGTGCTTCCCTTTATTTATTTGATAGTATTTTACTACTTAAATAGGCTCTACAACAAAAGTTTTCTGAGACACAGTCCCTTCTCCAGGGTAGCTAACTGTCACAGTAAAAGTAATTCTCTTACCGGCCAGCTTTTTGTCTTTGATTTTGTACTCAAACTCAATAACTTCAGCTTGGCCTTTTCTAAGTACTCCAGTAGTCTCCATAGACTCTTCGTACTTAACTCTTTCGCCTGAGTCGTAGTTTGAAGTTAGAGTCACTTTAAAACCTCTATTAAGAACTGTTCTACTAGTATTGAAAACTCTTACTTGAACTTTTTGTTTCTTCTTTCTTTTGAAAGTCTTGTTAAATGTCAGATCAAGGTCAGTCATAATATGACCTGAGGCCATAACAGTTACAACACTTTCCTCTGTGTCACCACTTGGTAGTAGCACCTTAACTTTAAATTTAATGACGTCACCTTTTTTAACTGAGCCAGCGATCTTTCCAGTCACAACATTTTTCACTGTGGCCTGAGAGGTTGCTGGGATAGCAGCGACTAAAACATTACCTGGAGAATCAAAAGTAATATTTGGTGTTAAGGCCTGTACAGAAACCTTAACTGCTCCCTTAACACTTGAGATTCCACCGTAGTTGGCAAAACTTGTGGTTAAACTAACTTCTGAGCCAGGAATATACGTATCATCTTTAGAGACTAACTTGGCCCCTTTGAATTGAACGTAAGCGTGAGTGTCAAAGTAGGCTTGAGTTGCAATCTCCCCTTTTTTAAATTCCTCATCTTTAATTACTGGGTATCTATCATCAAAACCAATCTTAAGGCCGTCTTCATAACCTTTAGCTTTCGCATCAGAAGCACCAATGGCATCGTACTTAGCAAAGTTAACAGGATATGATTCCTTGTAACCTTCATCTTCACGATCTGCCTTATGAGCATCGTAGGCATCACCACGCTTGATGCGGATGTCTTCAATATAGCCAGCTCTGTATTCAGTAGCGTAAGCCGCTTTGTATGAACTTGTGTACTTTGACTTGTAAGACTCTTCACATGCAGTCACAAAGTCAATATACCCAAGTACACAATCTGCTTTCGATGCATCAGGAGTAACTGGGATAGTGAGTCCTCTACCAGCTCCATCAACAGATCTTTCATAGGCACTAAACACGGTAGCTTTTCTCGCTATCAGTTTATCAATCTTCTCTTGCATTGCCTTTTCAGGATCCATTGATTGCATCCCTTCGTGATTGATAGATGAAAAGGAATCAGTCACTGAATCAGTAATGATGTCAGTAATGTTTGACTCTGCTTCAAATCCTGATTGAAGAAAGCTTGAGTTGTTATCAATTTCAACTTTTTTAGCTGGTAGTACTGCTAAAATATCTGATTTTCTCTTGCTCTTACCTTGTGGGAAATCTTCATTTAATGCTTTTGTTTCAGCATTTTCAATTCCCTTGGCCTCACCGGCATCTTTTCCGTCGTCATAATTTTTGACAACAATGTGTCTGCCGTTTTCATAGCCTTCGTCTTTACCTACTGATAGACCATCTTCAAGTCCTTTAACAAAGCCGGCAAGTAAGGCCTCTTTAGTACCAAAGTCAACTCCGGCAATGATACCTTTTTTTCTACCTTCGATGTCACCATCAAAGCCACCTTTAGATTCACCTTGAGTTTTTCCTTGTGTCTTACCTTTTTCCTTAGCGGCAAGTAGTAGTGAATTGTACCTGTCTCTCACTTCAGCATACTTAGTAAATTTCGCAGCTGTATCTGCCTCAAGTGATTTGGCATAAGTATCTTGAGCATCATAGTCATCCCAAGCTGCAATAGAATCTGATCTAAGAGATGGAAGTCTTGATTCATTGTCATCAATGACTTCTTCTAATCTTGCTATCTCTTCACCGAGGAATACAATTTGCTCTCTGTTGTATTTGATAATTTCTCTTTTGTGTGTGATCTCTCCTCGAAGTTGCTCAAGGTAATCTTCAAGCTGAGCGATTCGGTCCACAACGAGAGACTTCTTATCTTCATTTGCTTGAATATTATAAGCAAGACTGTCTACTACACCTCTTTGATATCCAAGGTCTGACTCAAGTCCATCAATTCTGGCAATAACAGCTTCTCTTTCAGCTCTTATATCTTCAAGAACTCTGTAGGCACGAGATAACGTATCGTCTGCTCTGTCCCTTTCCACTCTGAGTGTTCTTTTTCTTCTTCTTCTTTCTTGTATCTTTCTTTCAATTTCAGGAATTCTAGTGTCGATAAAAGTTAAACGATCACTTTTTTCTGTTAGCTTATCTGATTTTCTTCTAAGGTTACCGGCAATCAGATCAAAGGCCGTTTGAGCAGCTGTCACTGCTGTCGCTTTAGCAGCATGCCTTGCTTTCGCCACTCTGAGAGTTTCTCTAAGAGTAGGAAGTGTTGATTCAAGTGAGGCCAGCTGAGTACTAAGAGTATCTCTTTGTCTAACTTTAGCATCGAGGTTTCTTTTAGCTACTGTGATCTTACCATCAATGGACTGAAGCTTAGTTTTTGCACTTCTAAGCTGCGTTTTATTACTGGCGAGTTTGGTTTGCTTAGCTGAGAGTGATCTCTGCTTGGTAGCAAGAGTTGATTCAAGAGTGCTTTTGTTTGATTTTTGTCTATCTAACTTAGTCTGGAGTGGTGATAACTGTCTCTTAACTGATGCTAGGCTTGTACTAAGAGAGCCGATCTCTCTTTCTAATGCAGCTACTGCAGCTTTGTACTCAGGCACTTGTGAGGGATTTCTAAGGATCGCATCAAGCAATATTTTCTTATCATCCCTTTTTGTCACATACCCTGATCTTTCAGTTTTAAGTGGAGCTAGTCTTGACTTTGCGCTGGCAATCTCTCTTTCAAGAGAAGATTTTTTAGTCTTAAGTGCAGCCACTTCTCTTGTAAGAGAAGTAATTTGAGTTTTTAGTCTGGAGACATCTTGGCTTGCAGTACTTACTTTTGAAGCAAGACTAGCAATCTGAGTGTTGAGTGCTGTTAGTTTTCTTTTCTTAGCTGCAACCTTAGTAGTGATGGCCGCAATTTCTGTTTTCAGTGAAGCTATTTTTGCAGTAGCTGTATCAATTTGTGCTTTAAGTGGTCTAATTTTGGCATTCAAAGCATCAATTTTTGTATTGAGACCAGCAAGCTGTCTTTCTAACGCTGCAATTTTTTGTTTCTCAGCAGGTGTTGGATTAACTTTGGCCTTAAGTCTTTTTAATTGTCTTGCTACTTGAGTCTTCTTTTGAACAAGTGGTCTTTTTTGCTGGCGAAGTGGCTTAATTCTCGTTTGAGCAGTTCTTAGTTGCCTAGAAGCAGTTCTTTGTTCAGTCTTCTTTGTAGTGAGTGAACTTGAAAGAGTGCTAATTTCTGAATCAAGAGTCTTCTTTTCGCCTCTTTTGGTTGTAAGAGATCTCTTCCATGCTGGAAGATTTCTTTCAATATCAGTTTTCTTAGCTTTTGCACTAGTTAGTGCTGTTTGTTTACTTAATAGGGAACGAGCTGTTGTTTGAAGTGCTCCTTCTTTTGTCTTTAGTGTTCTTTTAAGTGGTGAAATCTTTGCGTCAACTCCTGAGATTTGTCTTTCAAGAGCTGCAATTTTTGTCTGAAGCCCTGAAACTTTTGCTTTAACCTGAGGGTGACTAGCTGGATTTTTCTTAAGAGCTGCGAGCTTTGCTTTCTTAGCAGAAAGCTTTGTACTAAGATCAGCTTTCTGAGTTTTTAGTGGAGCTATTTTTCTTTTAGTAGCTGCAATACTCGTCTTGGCAGAAGTAATCTGAGTTTGAAGACTTGAGACCTCTGAAGTAAGAGAGCTAATTTGAGTATTAAGTGTACTATTCTCACCTTTAAGTCTCGTTACATCAGCAGCAAGAGTCCCTTTCTGAGTTTTTAAGGCCTGATAAGTTGCTTTAAGAGATCTTACCTCTTTTTTGACAGCTGCAAGCTCTGCACTTTTCCTATCGACTTTTCTAACTTGAGTTTCAAGTGCAGTCTTGGCACTTGCCTTACTAGACTTAAGAGCTGCAAGCTCAGTCTTCTTTTGATCAAGTCCTCTTTTCTTTCTTTGTTTTTGGGACCGTAAATCTCTAACGGCCGCTTCAAGTCTGGAGACCTGTACTGCTAGATCAGCCCGCTCTAGTGTAAAAGCGTCGAGCTTTTCTTTTGCTCTATGATTTTTTTCTCTAATTTGTAAAATTCTTGCATCGAGATCAGCAAGCTCTCTTTCTAAGTCAGCCACATATTGGCGCTGAGCAGATCCTCTACTTTCAACATCTGAAAGCTGTGAGCGAGCGTCCGAAAGTCTTCTTTCCACTTCATCATATCTTGCCCTGGCAACCCCGAGCTCCCTT
>Ga0257117_1001355_pt1 | contig 14706 bp, 10 predicted proteins | sample SI112_135mmetaG_FD_190157 | JGI IMG/M metagenome (GOLD analysis project Ga0257117, IMG submission 190157) | Marine microbial communities from Saanich Inlet, British Columbia, Canada - SI112_135m | ecosystem: Environmental > Aquatic > Marine > Inlet | place: Canada: British Columbia | collected... | reverse complement strand
AACTCATCAATTTTTCTTCCCAGAAAATCGGAAACAACAGGTACAGCACCGAATGACATTGCCTCAGCAATAGAATACCCCCAGGCCTCAGAGGGTGAAAAATGAATTAATACATCCAGACTGGGATAGAACGTTGTATTTAGTTCAGGTGTGGTTAATTGACCAAAATATTTAACTCTTTCGGGGAATTGACTGGCAAGTGTTGTAATTTCATCGGCCCGCTCTCCCTGCCCAGCCACCCAAAATTTCGCATCAGGACAGATTTTATTTAATTCCTGAAAAAATGGTAGTAAATCCACCGCTCGTTTATCAACATCAAGACGCCCGGCATAACCGACGCAAAATCTGTTTAATACTCTTCTTTTTTTTATGTTCTGTAGTGGTACAGCATTAGGCACATGGCACAGCCTTTTCTTTTCAAACTGTTTCTTTACATTGCTCATTGCCAGAAAACTGAAGCGACTTACACAGATAACCATATCAATTAAATCAAGATGTTGAAGCAGACAGGCAGCCTGTTCAGGTCTGTTTCCGTGATTAACCACCATTAACCTGAAATACTGCCTGTTACAACGCAAGCGCCGAAATGCTTCAAAGGCATCATCCAGGCAGGTCAACATGACTATATCAGGATCTACTGTTCTTATTGTTTTTTCTATTGCCCGTACTCTACCCTCTACCGTACCGGTACGCCCATCCATTCGAACAATAGATAACCGGGGACGCAACTGTTCCACCTGCTTTGGATCATTGAATTTTCTTCCCCAAGCAAGCCCTATAACCAAATCCCATCCGTAAAGAGGTAGTGTCTCATTTAGATTTTCAATCCAGGTACCAATGCCACATGCAGCCGAGGCTGAAGAATACAGGACAAGAAGCTTTCTATTTATATTAGAAGAGATCATTTGTTGTATACAATCCCACTATCTGCTTTTTCATGATGTCGAGATATTATTTTCATTCAAGCCTGCAAAGTTAGTAAACGGCATAATGAACATATTACAAATCAAGGACCAGTTTAATACCGTTTTCTACTATCGTAATCCTGAGAACCCGTATGCCTTGTAAGATAAGAGTATTCTGTTTCCTGTACTAATTTCTTTTTTCCCGGAATATACCTGAAAAACAGGATTGGACGATCACCTACTTCATCGATAGTATAACGCGTTCCTATGCCTGCAAATTTTCTCCCATTTTCCTTGTCAATCCAGAAACAACTATGTGCTCTCAAATCGTTACGATCATACGCCCCGGAAACAAAACTCAATAAACCCGTTTCATTGCCATATGTATAAGCGGAGAAACCTATCTTTTGCGGAAAATCTTCAATGATAATGATAGTCCTCTCTGGTGGAAAAGGTATCAAATGTTGGAGTGATGTTATGACATTTTTCTGTATTTGCCAGGATTCAACCCATTCTTGCGATCGCGTAGCAGTACATACAGCGAAAACAGTTATTATACCACATATCAACATAGTGAATAACGCTCGTGACAAATTCCCCGTCAACCTTGGAAGAATACCGTAACATCCACACGATAAAATAAAAACAAATCCTAAAGAAGTAAAGTATTGATGGCGATGTTCTATATACGGTGTGGATACTAAAGTCAATATTCCGATAGGTGCTATGAACATAACACCACCCATTAAGATACACCGCCAGAAGTTTTCAGGGACATATATTGATATCCGATCGCGCCAGACATTTTTTACGAATATTATCCAGACAACTATAATTGCAAAGAACAACGTAAATATTTTCCAGATGTCGATGTGCCACCATTCCTTTAAAACAGGCAAATGATAACTCCTCAACCCCGCCAGTGTCATATAGATGTGAATATCTAAAGTCTTTCTCAACAACGTCATCGAAGAAGTCACAATGTGAACAAGTCCTGTATCCGGACGAGTCTGAGGGTATTGGCTAGATGTAAACATAACCAGGAAACCGCCTAATAAAATTGCACTAAGGATATAATGCCAGGAACATAACAGTGACTGTCTAAAATTCTTTCGTTCATCAGCCGCCCAGGCTAACAAAGGCCAAACTACTAACCAGCTAAGGCTTTGTTCATGAAATAGAATTGCCAAAACGTAGCAAAACAGTGAAAGGACAAAACAACGTACTTTATGGTCGTAATCACGAACATAACCCAGAAATAACCAGGCAGAAAGTGATAAGAGAGAACTTGAGACAATGTTCATGTCACAAATAGGCCAGAATATTGTCTGGAGATGCCAGGGTATAACAGCAAACGTAGCACTCGCAAACAATCCAATGAACCAGTTCCTGAAAAAACTACGAATGAAAAGAAATACGCAAAAAACAGAAAACAAATGAAGAGTAGCCATCCATAGTTGATGAGACAAACTATGAGCACCGAACAGTTCGTACTGTAAAGCTGCTAAAAAATTGCCCAAAAGACGCATCCCTCCAAACATGCGCAGTCCGTCTTTAAAAGAATAACTAATATCGTGATGAGCAGCCCTTGAAAGGTAAATAAAGTCATCAGAATAAAACCCACGGTTATTCACGGTAAGAAGTATTGGGACCATAATACATAAAACTAGTATCGGTAGAACAATTTTGTTCATACGGCAAAAAGGCATATTATTTTTTTCTAAACTGTTCATACAATTGCCAATCTGCATAATGAGTCAGTATATAAATAAGTAAGAGACAACAAAATCATAGAATGCAGCAAATATTAATTATGGGAGATAGAGAAATGATTGAAACTGTTGACAACAAGAGAAGTCCCTATGCATTTTGTACAATACTATTCCATCTCTTAAAGATATCATAGAAACTTCCCGTCATAACGCCTGTTTCATTACTCAAACTTCACTTCCACGGAGAATTCGAGGTGTTGGTAACGGTATGATGAAATCGCCTTTAAAACCTTTCTCCTTCAGTTTCGGGGCCAGTTCATCTGCGATATGCCAGGAAAACAGTAACGCATAATCCGGTTGATCATCAAATAACTTCGACTCTTCAATTATAGGAATCAAGGTACCTGGGACGTAATTCCCGATTTTGTAAGAACCCTTAATTTCCAGAACATAATCTACGATACCATCATCAATCCCAGCATAATTTATCAGTGTGCTTGCACGGGAAGGTGCCCCAATTCCATAGATACGGTGACCATTCTTTTTTAAGTTCAATAAAAGTGCATGCAATTCCAACTTAGACAATACAACTCTCTCTTTAAATTTAAGTAGCTGCTGTTTGTCTAATATTTTTTCTTCTTCAACCATTAATGCATCTACACTGGAAAGTTTTGTATATTTGCCCTTCCTGGACGCATACACTCGAATTGAACCTCCGTGAGTTGGAATGCGTTTTACATGAAATATTTCCAAATCATGCATATTCAAGAGATGGTTCAGGCTATGTACAGAATAATACCGTAAATGTTCATGGTAAATGGTATCATACTGAAGCGTCTCAATGAGTGATGCGAGATAATGGGACTCAGATATAAATACGCCATCCGGAGTCATCAGTTCGATTATACCCTCAACAATGTCATGTATATTTTCAATATGGGCAAATGCATTAGTGATGGTTACGACTTTTGCACGGCCCTGATCCTCGACAATCTTTGCTACTGCCTTGCTATCAAAATAAGAAAGAAGAGTTGGTATACCACGTTCAATAGCTATGTTCCCGATATCCTCAGGTGTGATACCCTGTACACGATGTGCGTCCGCAAAATTACTTAGTAGATTACCATCATTTGATCCGATATCTACGACTAAATCATCCGGTCCTACCTCAATCAACTCTCGACATTCTTTGTACAGCTCAGCAAAATTTTCGCGGAGGATTTTTGTTGTACTACTGGTGTAGGGATAGCTTGCAGGGAATAGAATCTGAGGATCTACAATCAGCCCTAATTGAACAAGATGGCAATTAGGACAGCTCAACCACTGTGCAGGATACGCGGGCTGCTCCTGTGGTTGGCTATTAATAGGTAACATTAGATTTACCGGTGGCAAATATCCAACGAATAGGATCGGATCAAGATCCGGGTTGCTACAAACTTGACAATTGTCAACAACAAGGCTTGATCCCGTACCAGCTACCAGTGTTTTATTATTTTCCACATTTTTACCTCATGTACTTGGTTATTTTTTTATAAAATATATGAATCTTACTAAGCTAATGGGCATACCGAATGTTTTCTACTTTACCGGCTTTTCATTTGCGTGATCAATATACCACCGTGCGGCAATTGGCAACCCCTCTTTAAGATTTACTTCTGGTATAAAACCCAACTTTTTTAATTTACTGATATCCGGGCATCTACGAGATGTACTGCCCTCGGTTGATTCACCAGAGACAATGTTGATATTCTTTTCAAAGAAATTGCCGATTTCAACTGCCACACTCTGTACAGAAACCTCCTCATCATTACCTATGTGATAGATATTCAGATGTTCACCCTTTTCCATAAGCAATCTCAGGCCATCAATAAAATCGCTGATAAAAATAAAAGCCCGTGTCTCCCAGCCTGACCCCTGAATCGGGAATTCAATATCTTTACTGTTAGTACTTTCACAAATCTCCTTCATTCTTACGATAAACTGAGGTATTACGTGTTCCCATCCCATGTCAGGCCCATATACATTGTGTGGGCGAAAAATTATGACCCGATCAAAATGTTTTCGACCATAGTTAATGGTCATTAATTCACTGATAATTTTACCACCTCCGTATGAAAACCTGGGATTCATTGGATCAGGAACGATCAATGGACAAGTTTCATCAGTCGGGGTTACCGGTGGTGTCTGATACACTTCTGAACTGGATGCTAAAAAAAATTCTTTGATTCCATGTTCAATGCAGGCATCAAGTACGTTCACGATTCCTTTCACGGCTACGTCCAGTACGAGCTCTGGTTTGGTATAAAAAAATTCCGTTCCATTAATATAAGCAAAGTGAAAGACACTATCTATTCCTTTACATGCCCGCATGACGTCATCATAACTACGTATATCTCCATTCACAAATTCAATATCATTTTCAACCTCTTCAAGTCTGTGTACATCCCCCCTGGAATTATCATCGAGGACCCGGACGCTATGGTTATCTTTCACCAGATCAATAACAAACGCACTACCAATAAAGCCGGTACCACCAGTAATAAGGTATTTCTTTTTATTCATAATTCAGTGAAACAAGAATTCTGCGTTTCATCAACATTTGTGTCAGCTATTGTTTAACAAGATATTTATCAAATGATATTACTTTGTATTATTTACAATTGAAGCGGTTTAGCCGTTTAAATGTCGATTTTTTAATCATTTTAATGTCTGTTAAGCATCGGTAAAAACAAGACCTGTAATTAATCTAAATACCTTATTTGCAAGACGAGTAATATACCACCTACAAATGAACTATCAAGCATCACATAAAAGCTGCCATTCCTGAAAAGCCACTCTCTTTTCACCAAGCCTATATATCCTGCGTCTCTGTCAACCATACCTGTTAATCGTAAGATAATTTATAATAAAAAGCTTTGCCTTGACGACCATACCAGACATGGTATTGTGTGAATTCTGTAAGATTATTATAATGGTAATTTTCTTCGATATGAATCTTTACAGATTGAGGTTTAATCATAATGGGTTTAAGTAACATGGCCGCATCAAAAAATTGAGGAATGTTGTAGTCAAATATTAGTTGAGTATCACCAGGACCTTCAAGATTAACAATGCGGGCTTCTTGATATTGAAAAATTTGATTAAGAAGCTTTGGGTCGCATTCTAGTTTTTTTAATGCGATAAATTCGTCAACAATGGATTGCAATTCTTTATAGAAACTTTTTCTTTCAAGGGAGAGTTTAATGAAACTCACCTCTTCAATAGGCCAGCGCACAGCAAGCAAATCAAGATCAGAGGTGTCAACCATAGGATCTCCTTTGAGGAAATTATCTAGATAGTTCTCAACACGATTCATTTCTCTATGCAAAAGAGGAAATTGATTATTTTTGTTTTCACGTATTTTCTGTAAAAAGAATTGCGCAAAATCCATAATACGTTGACCTAAATGCAAATTAAGAAATAAGCAGATAAAAAAAGCAGATTTTAGACAAAAAAATGATTGTGTAAACCATGTGATTTCCATGGCCATTCTCCAATCAGGCGTTGGCATCGTTGATGTTGCAATAATGATTTCCTCCGTCTCTGTAACAGGATCATCATTAGACAAAGAGCCATGCTTGCTTTGAAGCGGAGTCCAAATGGTTTTGACTTTATGTTCCTTAATATATTCTGGTTGAGCCATATCTGTATTGGGAAGTATTCGAATAGGATAGATTTGGATTTGATCGTGCTCTCCAGAGGATATTATGTTTTCAAGACCGTTAATAAAGCTTTCGGATGTTTCTCCGGGAATACCAATGAGCAGGTCCGTATACGTCGATAAATTAGCTGCGCGGTATTTTTGTCTCAGTTCTTTTGAATGGTCTAGGGCTATATTAGATCTTTTGATATTCTTTAAAGCTTCTTTGTCAAGGCTTTGATAGCTCATTGTTATTGGGTAGCAAGCACTAGCCGAATTTAATATTTTAGCCACCTCAAAACATTTGTCCGTAGCATTTTTTGCCCAGGAAACAATAACTTTATTGGGAAATCCATACTTGCGTTTACAATAGACCAAACCCTTTGCTGTTACAATATCCTGATCAGACCAGCCAAAGTTTGAATCAGCAATATAGAGGAGGTTGATTTCATTCTTAACAAACCAATCCATTTCTTGCTCTATGCGTTCTGCGCTGGCCCGTGCCTTCAGGGCCCGGCTTTGATTTCCCCAATAACAAAATCCGCATTGAAAAGGACATCCGCGATTTGTTTCCCAGATGGCATGAAACTTAATTCCACGATTCATTATGCCATCAAACGTACCATTAAGATAAGGAGAGGCCAAATCATCCAGATTCTTTGTTAATTGCCGTGCAGGAGAGGGCATGTAGACATTATCGACTACACGGTGTAAACCAGCTAAGGTCAGTAAATCTGTATTGTTAAGTAAAGCTAAACTATATTCAAGAAAAGAGGATTCACCCTCGTTTCCGATGACCGCATCAATAAAGGGGTGTTTTCGAAGAAAGGGATCGGCGGCACCAACATCGCAAGGTACACTTGGCCCGCCAAAGACAATAATAACGTGCGGGAAGCTCTCTTTAGCTAAGCGAGCTACTTCCAAGCTTAAATTGATATTCCAAAGATATGTCGAGAATGCCAAAATATAAGGGTCGTCATATTTTGCAACAATTTCTTGTGGCGACATACGTTCATATAAGAGATCATTGATTTCATAGTTACGATTAAACTCTTCATTAGAACGAGAATGTGCCGTAATAAGTCCTATTGATAACGGAATCCAGGCTTCAGAGCCAAAGAATTGGACAAACTGGTGCATCCAAACTTCTTTTTTCTTTCCAGTTGCTTTCATGTTGTAGAAAATATAGATTTGTAATAATTGTGGTTGGCAAGCCACCAAGACACAAGAAAGTTATAAAAAACAGTAAAATAATTTCTAATATTCGTATCAATTAAGAATTTTTTATTCACTGTGACACCACTTCCTCATCACTCAGGTTATACGTGTGTTTCGAATAGTAAAGTCCCACCGTCAGGCATATTAATTTACTATGCCACCTATACCACCCCCACAAAATAGTAGGCCAAAGGCATTTTCAAACTCGTGTAAAGCCGTTGCCACCGGTAATAAGGTATCTCTTTTTATTCATAATTCAGCAAAACGAGAATTCTGCGTGACATCGACATTTACATCAGCTATTGCTTAGCAAGATATTTCTCTAACGTTATCACTTTATGTTGTTTGCGATTGAAGCGGTTTAGCCGTTTTACTCCCCAGAAGAACCACCTTATGTATTCCTTGAACCAGGCACCCAGTCTAAATGTTGAATTCCCTCCAAACAAACGATCAACAGAAGTCAGAGGAATTTCACCTAATCTTAATCCTGATAATTGGGCCTTAATCGCAAGCTCAAAAGCAAAAGCCCATCCGATCGGCCTGGCTTCAATGGTTAGCTGTTTAAATTCCGATTTTTTAATCATTTTAATGCCTGTTGTAGCATCGGTAAGAACAAGACCCGTAATTAATCTAAATACCTTATTTGCAATGCGCGATAGAATTCCTCCGATTAATGATCCTCCCAATCTTTTACCACCTAATGCATACCGTGTTCCACTGACGAAATCGCATTTCTTTGTTTCTATAAGCTCCAGCATTTCTTTAATCGCCATAATAGGAAAAATTTCGTCAACTGCCGTTATTAAAATAATTTCACCTTTGGACACTTCCAGTCCTTTCTTTATCGCATTTTGTGCACCTCTTCCTAAATCATTAAATACCAAGCGAATGTTACTAAATTTATGCTGAAGATCTTTAGCACATTCAACGGTATTATCATCAGGATGATCATAGATAACGAGAATTTCATATGGTATATCAACCGTAGCTTCGAGAATTTTGATCATGATACTAAAAGCCTCCTTCTCGTGATATACAGGCAACAAGATGGAAAGTTTATAGTCATTCACCACACAATTTCCTTTCTAGAATTGAAAAACCAGTTAATCCTGCTGGTAATAACGCTTGATTTCCGAACATACGGTGAGGACATCGGCATCAGTTAGGGTAAATGCCGATGGCAGCCAGATCGCTTTTTGTGAAAGTTCAGTACTCGTTGTAAAATGATCATCTGGCATTAGATAAGGCGTTTGTGTGTGCAATGGCAGCCAAAACTTCCGGCAATCGATCTTGAGATTCTGAAGGTAATTGTCCAGTTCATTTCGATCTTCCACTAACGCATCTGTCCACTGTGGGAATTCACCGTCAACAACCTTAAAACTAAACAACGAAATTCCTTCAATATTATCGAGTTCCTCTTTGTACATCTGGTACGTACGTTTCATTCGATCGATTCTAGAGTCAAGAACTGTTAATTGCCCAAGCCCTAAAGCAGCCTGAAGATCGGTAAATTTAAAGTTATAGCCAATCGCATAATGAAGATCGTCACCTCCTGTTCCTCTTCCATGCCGTCCCTGATCCTTCAACTCACGGAGTCTTTCATGTATCTCTTCGTTATCAGTAATAATAACACCGCCCTGACCGGTTGTAATGGTTTTGTGTGCCGATAATGAAAAACACCCGGTGGTACCGTATGTGCCTAAATACTTGTCATGGTATTTCGACATAAAAGCTTCTGCCGCGTCTTCGACAACATAAATATTGTGACTTTCGGCAATCTCAAGGATTGCCTGTAAGTCGGCAGCTCTACCACTTATATGCACGGGTATGACAGCTTTAGTTTTGTCAGATACTGCCTGTAAGAATTTCTCGGGACTTAACGTTAAACTCTTTGGATCAACGTCAACTAATACTGGTGTTGCACCGCACATACTAACGGCATTTGCTGTCGCAATAAACGTAATGTCTGGAACTATTACCTCATCGCCATGCCCCACCCCTAAGGCTTTAAGTGAAAGAAACATTGCCGCTGTACCACTGGTAACGGTAACGGCAAATTTAGACCCAAGTAAATTTGAAATCTTTTCTTCAAATAATGCCGTCATTTCTCCTTCGTTGGGAAAACTGCGATCGATAGCTTGACAAATGAGCCTCTTTTCTTCGTTTCCAAATCTTGGTTCCCACCATTTTATCTTCTTACTCATTATTCAACCTCACCACAATTTGTTATTTTTTTTATCTTTTCATACTGCCTCATAACATTAGATTTATTTCTATTAGAAGTAAACCTTATCGGTACACCCGCGTAAACAGACCATGGTTTAAAGTCGAAACCCGTTGGAACAAAACTGAGAGCACCGATAACAGTCCCCTCAGGAATAGTGTTATTCGGCATCACCACAGAGTTTGAACCGACTGCAGTAAAGTTCTCCATTACCACATCGCCCGTTATAATATGATCTTTGATCTCACTTAAACCTTCTGGAATTATTGTGACGATATCGTTCTTAAAGTCGTCACTTGTACACCAGATCTTTACCCCGGCAGACAGACTGCAATAATCCCCAAGCCGGAACAGCCTATCCTTACCACCGGAAACACTGCATCCCATAGCAATATGAGAGTACTTCCCAATCCATACCCTTGTAGAGAAATAACAGTAATCATCAATAATAGAATAGTCGCCTACATCGAAACAATCAGGATGCCTGATCCTGCAATTCTCTGATATAATTGGCTTCATGTTAGTAATAACTCCTGTTCACGCCAGCAAAGCCTGATCATCAAAAATAGTTTTCTTTATTGGATTAACTCTCATCATTACTAAGATGCCTTGCAAACTCTTCCTGCTTAATGCCTAAATGCACCGCCGCAATGTTTAAGGCGTGATTGATTATGCCTTCTTTAATCCAAATCATGAGCATCTTTGCACTGCATTTTACCAGCTTTATATTCTCTTCCGTTGAGCAATCATTAACTTTAACTACGTTTGGAGCAAAGTAACACCACATTTTGTTGCCCAGGCGTCCTGTATCCGGAATAAGAGTCCCTAACAATTTTACCTCATTAGCCTTATATCCTGTTTCCTCCAAAAGCTCTCTATGCGCTGCTTCTTCCGGACTTTCACCTTCTTCTACATGACCACTCGGCAATTCCAAAGTGTTGCCTTCTACAACAGGTCGATATTGTTCGACCAGTAGTATCTGGCCATCATTCGTTATCGCCAGAATTGATACATAGTCAAGCAACTTTAAAACATAATAGGGATCTTGTGAGCCATGGTAACACTTGGCTTTGACATCGAACCAAGGTGTTGAAAATACTGTTTCATTGCTAACGATTCTATTTTCTCTCACCATCTCGTTTTGTAATTTTCCACAAATCAACAAGTTCTATTGTCTCTGGAATTAAAAGCCCTTTATACGCAGAATGAGGAACACCTATGATTATTATTTTACTTAACTTTATAATCTCTTCTTTTGAAATAAGTGTTGGATCCTTGGCAAATTCGTCGGAGTACAATACGTCAGCTCCGTTAAATCTGAGGATTTTCCCTAACTTGTATGACAACGAATCCCTTATATCATCAATATCGGCCTTAAAAGCCATACCTAAAATCCCTACACGCATGTTTTTCAGGTTATATTTTCTTTTTAACGATTCTACGATGAAATTCGGTAATCCTTCATTGATCATCATCGCTGTATGCCCCAATAGAAAGTTGTTATGGTTGAATGCGGTTAATTGCATAGTATCTTTTAACAGGCATGGACCAGCCGCAAAGCCGGCACTGGGTAACGAAGCAGCCCTGCCATAGCCCTCTGTCATAGCATGCCGCACTTGATCGTAATCAGCGCCAAAAGTTTGTGCAATCATATAAAACTGATTTGTTACGGCAAACTGGATATATCTCCAAGCATTGGTAAACAGCTTTACCAGCTCTGCTTCCTTCATTGAAGTCTGAATGATATGCGGCGAAAGTAAGCTGAAAAGTTTCGATGCTTCGTCCAATGCTCTATCACTCAGCGCAGCAACAATCTGTGGTAATTCTTTAAGCTCTTTGATCGCGTATCCCTGAACAATTCGCTCAGGGCAATAGGCGACATGCCGTACTTCTTCATCTTTGCTTAATAAATCCTGGAGTTGTTGTGGAGTATTAGGATAAACAGTACTACGAATAATTATGATCTGTGATTCATCAAGATAGGGTTTGAGTTGAAGACAGATTTCCAGAAACGCACGGGTTTTCGGATTAAGGTACTCATCGATTGGCGTGCCAATGGCAATAATAATAAATTTTGACTTTGCAACAATGTCAATATTAAGAGAAACCTGTAACTTGCCACTTTTTAATACGTTCTTAAGAATAGCCTCGGCCCCATACTCAATAAATGGCATACTCCCCTTTTGAACCAAATCCGCTTTATCAGGGTCTATATCGTATAAACAAACACTGAGACCCTCATTTGCCAGACAGATACCCAAAGGCAAACCAACATGTCCCAACCCACCGACAATTGTTACATCTAAAACTTTGTCCATTATTATCTTCCTGTATACTCATCTCAAATTAGTTTTCGGATTAAACCCAAAAACTAATTTGCCCGAGTAAAGTCCCCGGTGTTTTTTGTCCGGGGATAACTGCAACCAAGATTTGGTTTTTTGAAAAGTCAAAAACCGAACCGCTTTTAGTATAATAAATTATACAATATTATAAGTAATTACCGTCCTATATCAAACTTTACCGTTAGTTATAGAATGTCCTCGATCTTTAACGTTAGACGGTATAATTAGATGTTTACCAAATTTGTCAGATATAGTCTGCATGCTTAACGTAATAAGTATAATCAGCCATGGGGCACAATAAAAGCGATAACGAGCCATACTATCAAACATAAAATGACAAGTTGAGCATGCCGTGACAAGTATTAAAGCAAGAAGCAATAACATCGCGCGACGATCTTCAACACCATATACAAATAACGACAACGCAGACAACACAGTAAAAGATATTAAAAAAGAGTTAAGGATTGCTCCCGGGAAGAAAACAGAGTTAAGAATTTTTACCGGATTATCTCCCATAATAGGTGGTGTCCAGAGTTTACACATTTTCTCGGTTGCCGCCATTGAAAGAAATTCAACAGGTGAATCGAGTATTCTCCGCCATGCCGCCTTTGCAAGAATGCCCTGAACTTCTTTATGCCCATACATAGATATCGGTAGAGCATTTTTTCTTGATAATTCCTCGCTCTGAAGCTTACCTAACTCTTCGAAGCGATCCATGTTATTCAGACCAGTCCCACGTTGTTGCTTGAGAGTACCTGCAAGCAAGGCTAGCCCTCGTCCCTCCATGTAACTGGGAGAAAATTCCCCCTGGAATCTATAGTTGGCTAACATAAGCCATAATATCGAAGAATAAAATATAGCACTTAATACAACAATTGCAATAAGAGAACGGCGCAACGACAAGCCCATCTTACGATTTACTATAATAATTAACCATACTACAGCCACCAGCCACACCAGCACAGCCAAGGGCCTTATCCAATGGCAGATTCCCAGGTTTATACCACATAAAAAAATATCTAATATCCACCTTCTACTTATCCAATATTGAGGCAAACTACTCATTACTCCAAATCGAATAAGCCAAAACAGGGCAAAAACCATAAAAAACGTGAATGTAGTTTCCGTTATCAGTACTCGACATAAGATCACGTGTGACGGAAACACAGCCAGTAATCCGGCTGCGATCAAGCCCATACAGGTTTTGCCACTAACCATCGTAGTTATTCTATACACCAGGTAGACAGTGAGTGTTGACGTAACAACGTTTAATAACAATGCCGCCAGCACATTGTTCTCAAAAAGCATGAATAGTGGAGCCCATAGAAGCCCGACATGGCTACGGTTGAAAAACAGCATCGGGTATTCACCTTCCATAAAGCCTAACGCACTTCCATAATAACAACCCTGATCACCTACATATGGTTGTTGTGGTGGTGTATGGTCTACATTTAAAACCGTAATTATTCGTAAAGTAAAAGCTATGGCTATTATAAGGCCCAGCCACAACGTACTGTATCTTATTCTTGGCGATAGTAGACATTTTCTGATGACTGCCGATTGATTTGCAGCCCATATAAGCGCTATGAATAATATAGGGGAAGTCAGATAAATAAAAAATGCTGTCCTTAACGAACCGGAATAATAAAGAAAATACGGACCATCTACACCTGTCCGCATCTGTAAATACCAATATATCTTGGTAGCTATTCCTGACAACATCGGTAATGCGACACTGATCGCAAAGACTTTCACTGCCAGGTTTATGTCAAGCTTTATCGTTTTTAACATTTTTAATTCTTACCTCAAAAGCTGATATCAGTTGACTAATATTTAACAGAAAGAGTCTCGATCATTTTTTTTGCCTGACTTCAAGTAATTAGGTAAATCCCTCATTTATCAAACCGAAGTTGTTACCACTGATTACAGTCGGATTAAACCTCCGGGACTTACATACTCCCCGGGAGGAACCTCCCATATTTGTTTTTCCGGTTTGTACTCCAGAAGTAACTCATGCTTCTCAGGAATAAAAAATTCACCACATGCCCGGTTAATGCATAACAAGTAGTCAAACCCATCAAGCGAATTGGTACCCAATGCTTTACCAGTAGTATCCTTCGAGTTCAACGGGACAAAATTGACATCCGGGCGGTACAACATGTAATGAAAAAGCCAGCCAAGATGCTGCGACGCGACAGCGACTCTTGCGTTAGGTTTCACCACATGCATAAACTCTTTAACTCGATTGTTTCCGTAATATCTTCTTGCATAGTAATGCCGGTCACGCCCCCAATTGGTTTGAGCCCATATACCCTGTTCATCAAATCCCGGTACGAGTGTAAATTGCATAATACTTTGCATAAAAGGTACGCCTACCAAAAGCTTTGCCTGATTGATAACACAGCAGTAAACGAGTATTGACAAAGCCACTATCTGCATTGCCTGTAACTTCCAACGTCTCTCCCACCGGGATAGCCAATACCCGAGGCAACCAGCACCTCCTACGAATACAGGTCCGAAAAAGCGACAGTGCCATGGCATCCACGACAACTGCCAACTCAGAACAACAGTGTAGACAACCAACACGATACTGACCATACGTAAATACGCTGATCCGCACAGCAAT
>Ga0257117_1001353_pt1 | contig 14717 bp, 14 predicted proteins | sample SI112_135mmetaG_FD_190157 | JGI IMG/M metagenome (GOLD analysis project Ga0257117, IMG submission 190157) | Marine microbial communities from Saanich Inlet, British Columbia, Canada - SI112_135m | ecosystem: Environmental > Aquatic > Marine > Inlet | place: Canada: British Columbia | collected... | reverse complement strand
CTAGTAGATTTTATCTTGTTCCAGATACTTGTTATTTTGTTTTCCATAATAGTATTTATAAGTGTTGAACCTTATGTAGTTGCTACGCAACCAAGACTTCGTCTTGTACCTAATATTGATACTCATTAGATAATATATTTTGACGAAGTGTTTAGATGTACTTCACCTGTCCGAAACAGGTGAAAACTACAATCTGACTATAGTGCCTGAGTGTACCTTAATCTGATAACTTACTTTCGTAAGATTAGTGGGGTGATTTGTTCCTCACTTTTACATCAATTACCATTAACCACGGCAGTTGAACTCAATAGAAACTGATTAAGTAATTTCTATTTTCTCTTTGGGTTTTATTTTATTTAAATCTGACCTTTACCCTTTATCAGATTATCATTATATAATTGTTCGTCTTCAATACTCTTCAACATTCCCCTCGTATCCCTACGAGTTTCGGATAGTCTTAAATAATTGTCCTATCAAACTTGATATGTAACGATATATTGAAGTCTTTAATCACTTCGCTATACGCATTTATTAACTATTTATAAAAGTTTGTTTAAACTTCTATAGTTCTATTTATACAAGTTATAGTCTGCGCAAATAAAATATTTTTGTATACTCAACTTTTTGTTTGATTCTGTAGTGAAGTTTACATTTAACTTAAATCATCTGTTTTGCGTGCTTAAGAGCAGGGTTATTCTATTTGTTCTTCTAATTTTAAGACGTCCTAAGTGCATACAATTACATATCTCGTACAATCTACTCAAACTGTAAAAAATGTACTAGGAATGCGTCTGGCAGATAAAAAATACACGCAGATTTTTTTCAAAGTAAAATGATTAAGTTAATCTAAACAGATCCCTTAAGTAGAGTATTAATATTATTTTGAGTTTTGACACTAGTGTGTTTTGTAAAATGATATTGTTCATCTAACGTTCATCTAATTGTTCATCTATAGTGCAGACATAAAAAAACCCCAAAAGTATTGCTACCGTTGGGGTTTTTGAATATTTCAAAAATGAAATGAGTCTTACATTCCCATACCACCCATACCACCCATACCGCCCATTCCTCCAGGCATACCAGCAGGCATTCCGCCAGCAGCATCTTTTTCCTCGGGTTTGTCAGCAATCATAGCTTCTGTAGTAACTAATAATCCAGAGATAGAAGCAGCATCTTGAAGAGCAGTTCTCACAACCTTAACTGGGTCAATGATACCTTTTGCAAACATATCGCAATACTCTTCACTTTGAGCATCATAACCATATGATGTTTTTTTCTGCTCTAACAATTTACCAACTACTACTGAACCATCTACACCAGCATTTTTAGTAATCTGTCTGATAGGAGCCTCTAATGCTTTTCTTACAAGATCCACACCTGCTTTTTGATCATCACCTTTTACTTTAAGTTTTTCAAGATCCTGCGCAGCATATAGAAGAGCACAACCACCACCTGTTACAATACCTTCTTCAACAGCGGCTCTAGTTGCATTTAAAGCATCTTCAACTCTATCTTTTCTTTCTTTAACTTCAACTTCAGTTGCACCACCAACTTTGATAACTGCAACACCACCTGCTAATTTGGCAAGTCTTTCTTGAAGTTTTTCTCTATCGTAATCTGATGTTGTTTCATCAACTTGTTTTTTAATTGAATCACATCTAGCAGCGATATCTGATTTTTTACCACTACCACTAACGATTGTACTGTTATCTTTATCAACTTTAATCTTTTTACAAGATCCAAGGTCTTCAAGTTTAACATTTTCAAGTTTAATTCCTAAGTCTTGAGAAATTACTTGGCCACCAGTTAGTATAGCAATATCTTCAAGCATAGCTTTTCTTCTATCACCAAATCCTGGAGCTTTAACAGCAACAACTTTTAATCCACCTCTTAGTTTGTTTACAACTAAAGTAGCCAATGCTTCTCCCTCAACATCTTCAGAGATAATCATTAGAGGTCTACCTGATTGTACAACAGCTTCTAATAATGGAACCATTGGTTGTAAGTTAGTTAATTTGCTTTCGTGTAATAAGATAAAGGGATTTTCCAACTCAGTAGTCATTTTATCACTGTTAGTGATAAAGTATGGTGACAGATAACCTCTATCAAACTGCATACCCTCAACAACATCTAATTCAGTTTCAATTCCTTTAGCCTCTTCAACAGTAATAACACCTTCGTTACCAACTTTTTGCATAGCTTTTGCAATCATTGATCCAATTTCTTTATCACCATTTGAAGAAATTGTTCCAACCTGAGCAATCTCATCACTATCTTTTACTTTTTTAGCAGAAGCAATTAAGTTTTCTTTTACATTTTCTACAGCTGCATCAATTCCTCTTTTTACATCCATAGGATTCATTCCAGCAGTAACGTATTTAATACCTTCTCTTACAATAGCTTGAGCCAAAATTGTTGCAGTAGTTGTACCATCACCAGCTTCCTCATTAGTTTTGCTAGCAACTTCCTTAACCATTTGAGCACCCATGTTTTCAAATTTATCTTCAAGATCAATTTCTTTAGCAACAGAAACACCATCTTTAGTAATTCTTGGTGCACCATACGACTTATCCATAACAACATTTCTGCCTTTTGGACCTAAAGTAACTTTAACGGTATCAGCTAAAATGTTGACACCTCTCATCATTGCCGCTCTTGCTTCAGCGTCAAATTTAATTATTTTTGCCATTATACTTTCTCCTTTAGATTAAATTATTTACCTGAAATACCCATAATGTCTGACTCTTTCATTATGCTGTATTCTTTGCCATCAATTTTGACCTCAGTTCCTGACCATTTGCCAAATAAAACTTTGTCACCAACTTTAACGTCCATTGGAATTAACTTACCATCTTCTGTCTTGCCACCACCACCAACAGCAACAACTTTACCTTCTTGAGGTTTTTCTTGTGCTGTATCTGGTATGATTATTCCACCGGCAGTTTTTTCACTACTGTCTAAAACTTCTATTAATACTCTGTCATGTAACGGTTTAAATTTCATAAATTCTCCTTTTAAATATGAACTTCATATAGATACTGACATGACTATTTCAAGATAAGATAACAAATTAGTTATTAAAAATGCTAGGAAATTGAGGATTTTATGGTTTATACCTTAAATCATGACTAAAAATTTAGATAATGATGGTTTTCGATCAATTGCTGATGATTATGACCTATTTTACATAGACTTGTGGGGGGTGATCCACAATGGAATAAGACTTCATAACAAAGCAATTTTAACTCTTAAAAAAATATTAGAAATTAAAAAAGAATTTGTGTTGTTAACAAATGCACCAAGACCCAATCAAACTGTTAAGGTTTTTTTAGAAAAAATGGGTATGGAAAAAAATATTAGAGAACATGTCTTTACCTCGGGAGAGGCATCTTTGAATTATCTCAAAAAATTTCATTTTACAGAAAAATTTTTTCATATTGGACCACCTAGAGATTTTGATTTATTCAATGATTTTAAAAACAACCAATCAACTGATATAAGTAATTCTCAATATTTGTTATGCACAGGTTTATTTGATGATTATGATAAAAATTTGAATTATTATAAAGAATTGTTTGAAAATCATACAAATAAAAAGATGATTTGCACGAACCCAGATCTAATTGTAGATCGAGGGAATATTAGAGAGTTGTGTGCTGGATCAGTTGCGATGGTATTTGAAAAAATGGGTGGTGAAGTAATTTATTTTGGAAAACCTTACCCTGAAGTTTATAATCAATCTATTGATAACATAAATAAAAAAATCTTATCGATAGGAGATAATTTAAATACAGACATAAAAGGTGCAAACCTTTTAAATTATGACTCATTATTAATTTCTAATGGAGTTCATAAAAACGAAATTATTGACAAAGGAATTGAAAAAACATCAAAACAATACGAGGCGATTGTTAATTATATGCAGTCAGATCTAAAATGGTAAAATTATTTAAGAACTTTAGTATTGATAAGAAATATAAGAGATCAATAGTTTTAATTGGTAACTTTGATGGAATGCATTTAGGACATCAAAAGTTGTTCAAGTTAGCTCAATCATATAAAAAAAAATATAATCTAAAAATTGGTGTAATAAATTTTGATCCAATGCCAAAAATGTTTTTTAATCAATCATTAAAAAATTTTAGATTATCCAATATAAGTCAAAAAATAAATTTACTAAAAAAATTAAAAGTAGATTTTATTATAACTAAAAAGTTTGATAAAGTTTTTTCTAAAACAAAATCGATTAATTTTATTAGACAAATTTTATTTCAAAAGTTAAATGCTAAATTCATATTTGTAAGCAACAATTTTAGATTTGGAAATAAAAGAGAAGGGGATGTAAATTTATTAATTAACCACGAACTAGATTATGATTATAAAGTAATCAAACCTAAACCTTTAATTACAAGTAATAAAATTATGTCATCAACTTTAATTAGAAATCTTTTAGAGAATGGGTATTTGGATAAAGCAAATAAACTTTTAGATAGAAAATGGTGCATAGAAGGAAATGTACAAAAAGGAAGACAAGTTGGAAAAAAAATTGGTTTTCCAACATGTAATATTGATATTAAAGATTATGTCTTAGCCAAACCAGGAGTTTATGCAGTTAAGGTTTTGAGAAAAAATAATTCTAAATATATTAAAGGTATAGCTAATCTTGGCTATAGACCTACATTTAATCAAAAAAAAATCTTGTTAGAGGTTCATTTATTTAATTTTTCTGGCAATCTTTATAATAAGTATTTATCTGTTGAGTTTTTAAAATTTATAAGAAAAGAAAAAAAATTTAAAAATGTTAACCAGTTAAGAGCCCAAATTACAAAAGATTTAAATATTGCAAAAAAAACAAAATGAGTAAGTCACAAATAAATCTACCAAAAACAGCTTTTTCTATGAAAGCTAATTTGTCAGTCAGAGAACCTGAAATTCTAGAGTATTGGAAAAAAATTAATCTTTATAAAGAGTTGAGAAATTCAAGGAAAGGTAAAGAAAAATTTGTTCTTCATGATGGCCCTCCATATGCAAATGGAAATATACATATGGGAACTGCACTTAATAAAATTTTAAAAGATATAATAGTAAAATTTCATCAAATGGATGGAAAAGACTCTATTTATGTTCCTGGATGGGATTGTCACGGTTTACCAATAGAGTGGAAAATTGAGGAGCAATATAAAAAAAATAAAAAGAATAAAAATGAAGTTCCTATAGTTGAGTTTAGAAAAGAATGTAGATCTTTTGCTGAAAAATGGATTGAAGTTCACAAAAGTCAATTCAAACGACTAGGTGTTATTGGAGATTGGGAAAACTATTATTCTACAATGAGTTTTGATGCAGAGGCTCAAATAGTTAGAGAGCTAGGTAAATTTTTAAAAGAGGGAAGTTTATATAGAGGATTTAAACCAGTGTTATGGTCAACTGTTGAAAAAACAGCTTTAGCAGATGCAGAAGTTGAATATCAAGATCATAAATCAGACACTATCTATACATCCTTTCCAATAAAAGCATCCAATATAAAAGAGCTTGTAGGTAGTGAGATAGTCATATGGACTACAACACCGTGGACAATACCTGCAAATAAAGCTTTAGCTTATAATGAAGCTCTTAATTATGTATTGATACAATTAAATGACGAAGGTAATTTTAAAAATAGGAAAATAGTTATTGCAGAAGCTTTGATCGATTCAGTTGTTAAAGAATGTTCAATAAATGATTTTAAAGAAATTAAAAAATTTAAAGGTAAAGAGCTTAATGGAACTATATGCAAACATCCTTTTTTTGATTTAGGTTATGAGTTTGATATTCCAATGCTTGAGGCAAGATTTGTAACAACTGAACAGGGCACAGGTATTGTTCATTGTGCACCCAGTCATGGTCCAGATGATTTTAATTTGTGTTTGAATCATGGAATAAAAGCAATTGAGACTGTAGATGGTGATGGCAAATATACCAAAAATGTTCAATTATTTGAAGGCATTCATATTTTTAAAGCTAACCCAATCGTTATAGAAAAACTTAAAGAACAAAAAAAACTATTATCAAATGGTGAGCTAGTTCATTCTTACCCACACTCATGGCGATCAAAAGCACCACTTGTTCATAGAGCAACACCACAATGGTTTATATCAATGGAAAGTCATAAATTAAGAGACAAAGCTTTAAAAGCACTTGATGATACAACTTTTTTTCCAAGCAAAGGAAAAGAAAGATTGAAAGCCATGATAGAAACAAGACCTGACTGGTGCGTATCTAGGCAAAGAGTTTGGGGAGTTCCGCTTCCAATTTTTGTTAATAAAAAAACAAAAGAAATATTAGTAGATGATAAGGTTAATGAAAATATTGCAAGTATTTATGAAAAAGAGGGTTCTGATTGTTGGTTCTCAGATAGTCCACAAAGATTTTTAGGTGAAAAATATAACGCAGATGATTATGATAAATTAAGTGATATTGTTGAGGTTTGGTTTGATAGCGGTTCCACTCATTCATTTGTACTTGAAAAAAGAGAGGATTTAAAATGGCCAGCATCAATGTATTTAGAAGGCTCTGATCAGCATAGAGGTTGGTTTCACTCATCTTTACTAGAGTCATGTGGAACTAGGGGTAGAGCTCCATTTGAATCAATTTTATCTCATGGTTTTGTTGTTGATGGTAAAGGTTTAAAGATGTCAAAATCACTAGGAAATGTTATTGCCCCAGAAGATATTTTAAAAAAATATGGGGCTGATATTTTAAGAATTTGGGTTGCCTCATCTAACTATGCAGAAGATTTAAGAATTGATCATTCTATTTTAGATCAACATGCAGATTCATATCGAAAAATTAGAAATACGTTTAGGTATTTACTTGGAAATCTTAATGATAATCTTGAAGAAGTTGATTTTGAAAAAATAAATCCAAATGAATTACCTGAACTGGAGCAGTTTATGCTTCATAAAATATATTCATTAAATATTAATTTTAAAAATTATTTTAAAAATTATGATTTTCATAACCTTTATAAAGAATTATTAAACTTTTGTACTGTGGATTTATCAGCTTTTTACTTCGATATTAGAAAAGATACTTTATATTGTGACCCCAAAGACTCCAAAAAAAGAAAATCAACAATTTTATTATTAAATATAATTTTAAATTCATTACTTAAATGGTTTGCGCCAATTTTATCTTTTACAACAGAGGAGATATTTAAACTCTTGTCAGATAGCAATAAAAGTATTCATCTTGAAAAATTTATAAATTTTCCAGAAAATTTTAAAAATCAAAAATTAAAAGAAAAATGGAATGAGTTAATAAAAGTAAGAAATATTTGTAATATTAGTATTGAAGAAAAAAGAGCCAGTAAAGAAATCGGCTCAAGTTTAGAAGCAGTATTAGAAATTAATTTGAATGAAAAATTCGTAGAAATTACCAAAGGAATAGATTTTTCCGAATTATGTATTACATCTGAAGCAAAAATTTCATTTAAAGAAAATGAAGAGATTAGTGTAAAAACTTCCATTGCTAAAGGGGTTAAGTGCCCAGTATGTTGGAAAATTAGTGAAGAAGTTTGTATAAGACATTCTGAATGATTTTAAAAAATTTATCAAAAAATTTTTATATCAGTCTTATTTTAATAATATTAATTTTTATATTAGATAGAGTTTCAAAAGTATTTATAATTTATTTGACTGATAAAAATTTGGTTACTGAAATTTTTTCATCAAGATTTTTAAATATAAGTCTAATTTGGAATAAAGGAATAGCTTTTGGTTTTTTTTCGTTTAACCAAGAATATTTGTATAATCTTTTAACTTTAATTATTTTATTAGTAGTTTGTATAGTTCTAGTAATGATTATTAAAGATGAGGGTTATAAAAAATATGCACTAACAATGATATTTGGAGGAGCTATAGGAAATTTATATGATAGAGTTTTTTTTAAAGCAGTTCCAGATTTTATCGATTTTCATATTGGTGAATTTCATTGGTTTATCTTTAATGTTGCAGATATTTTTATATCCTTAGGGGTATTTTTTATGATTTTATTGGAATTAATTGATAATAATGATCGAATTCATGAATAAAACAAAAGCCATTTTTTTAATAATATTAATGTGTACAACCCTTCTATCCTGCACTTCAATTAAGAAAGGGTTGTCATCTTCAAAAAATAATACTGATGAATTTTTAATTGAAAAAAAAGCTCCACTAGTTATGCCACCTGATTTTAATGAATTACCAATTCCGAGCAATAGTTCAATTGAAAATAATGAAGAAAGTAGTGTAAAAAAATTAATTAATAAATCTGGAAATGAAAATTCAAATATAGAAAATTCTAATAATACAGAAGGTGGACTTGAAAAATCAATTCTTGAAAAAATAAAAAAATAATTAATGCTAACATCGGGAATTAAATTTTTAAATTTTAAAGAAAAAAAAAACAGTTTAGTTGTTAAAAAAAAACTGAAGTTACTCTTACAAAAAAAAGATGCTGTAATTCTGTCCTTATCTAAAAATTATAATAATAGCTTTGATAAAAAAGATATTAAAAGATATAGAAAATCATCAAATTTTCGAATAATTGGAATGGGAGGTTCCACCTTAGGTTCACAAGCTATATATGATTTTTTAAATCACAAGATAAAAAAAAATTTTACTTTCATTAATAATTTAGATGCCAACAAAAAAAAACAAAAAGAAAAAAAATATACAAATATTATTGTATCAAAATCAGGCAATACAGTTGAAACAATTGCTAATTCAAATATCTTGATAAAAAAAAAAGAAAAAAATATCTTTATCACTGAAAATAAGAATAGCTATCTTTTCCAACTTGCACATAAATTAAAAGCAGAAATAATTCATCATAATAATTTTATAGGAGGTAGATATTCAGTTTTGTCTGAAGTTGGAATGCTACCTGCTGAACTGATGGGTTTAAATTCAAATAATTTTAAGCAATTAAATAACATTATAAAAAATAAAAAATTTTTAAATTCATTAATATCAAATGTAAGTACAACCCTTTATTATATTAATAAAAAAAAATTTAATTCCATCATTATTAATTACGATAAAAAATCAAAAAATTTATTTAGTTGGTATCAACAATTAATTGCAGAAAGTTTGGGAAAAAAATCAAAAGGTTTGTTGCCAATTATTTCTTCAATGCCAAAAGACAATCATAGCGTTATGCAGCTTTACCTGGATGGTTTTAAAAATAATTTTTTTACATTTTTTTATGTAAAAGAGAAAAATTCATTAAAAATAGATAACAAAAAAATTCTTCCAGCTCAAAAATTTTTAAAAAACAAAGATATTGATAAAATTATTTTTGCGCAAAAAAAAGCTACTGAAAATGTATTCAAACACAAGAATATTCCATTTAGAAGTTTTGAAATTGATAACAGAGATGAAAAAACACTTGGTGAGTTATTCTGTTTTTTTATTCTTGAAACCATTTTGATTGGAAAAATATTGAAATTAAATCCTTATGATCAACCAGCAGTAGAATTAATTAAGAAAGAAACTAAAAAAATATTAATCTGAATTAAAAGTTAAGAATATAATTTTTGCTATTCCATATGTTTTTTCCTCAATAATAGACAGAAAATCTGGGAAAACATCATCTGCTCTTTTATGCCTATGCACAATAATAAGACCATCATTATTTAAAATCTTATTACTACAAATATTAGTTAAAATATTTCTGAGATTTTTATCTTTGTATGGAGGATCCAAAAAAATTAAATCAAATTTATCTTTTAGGTTTTCTATTTTAAAATTTTGGTGGATGTCATCTTTGATAATTTCATAATTTATTTCAGACTTTAAATTATCTAAGTTTTTCTTTAATATTGGTAAAACATCATGATAATTTTCTACAAAAGTTACCTTTTTGGCTCCTCTGGAAATGCACTCAATTCCAAATGACCCAACACCAGAAAATAAATCTAATATGTTTGAATTTTCTAAGTTTATATTTAGTTTTTTAGAATGAGCAATAATATTGAAAATAGATTCTTTAGTTAGGTCTTTTAATGGTCGTGTATTTTTATCTTTTGGTTGAAGAATTTTTTTACCTTTAAATTTTCCTGATATAATTCTCATTAAGATATTACTTTATAACCAATATCTTTCCTACAAAAACCATCTTTCCAATCTAAATTATTTATTTCTTTATAAATATTTTTTTTGGCTTCATTAAAGTTATCTGAAAGAGATACAAAATTTAAAACTCTTCCCCCAACAGCAAAAATTTTATTATCTTTTTTTAAAGTTCCAGCATGAAAAAGATACTCATTGGAACTTTGAGTAAAATTTTCTAACTTTTGAATTTCAATATCTTTATTAAATTCATCAGGATAACCTTTGGAGCACAACACAACACATAAACTTTTTTTATTCAACCATTCAATATTAATTTTATCAAGCTCGCCATCACAACAAGAAAGAAATATTTTAGATAAATCAGTTTTTAGCTTAGGAAGAATAGTTTGACACTCAGGATCACCCATTCTTACGTTGTATTCAATAAGAAAAGGTTCATCTTTAATAATCATAAGTCCTGCATATAAAAAACCTTTATACTCAATATTCATTTTAGATAATCCTTGCAATGTTGGTTTTATGATCTTGTTAATAATTTTTTTTTCTAAATCATTATTAATAAGTCTTGATGGTGAATATGCACCCATACCACCAGTATTTTTTCCTTTATCTCCCTCTAACACTCGTTTGTGGTCTTGAGCAGTACCAAAATTTTTAATAGTTTTTCCATCACTAATAATAAAATAACTCATTTCCTCGCCTTCTAAAAATTCTTCAATTAATACATTTTCTGCTTTTCCAAATTTTCCATCAAAAATTTCATTTACAGCTATTTCTGATTCTAAATAATTGTTACAAATATAGACACCTTTTCCAGATGCTAAGTTATCAGCCTTTATTACAGTAGGAAAATTTGAACTTACTAAAAATTTTTTTGCATCATTTTTGCTAACAAAGACTCCAAACTTAGCAGTAGGAATATTATAATCCTCACACAGTTTTTTTGTAAATATTTTAGAACCTTCCAGCTGGGAAGCTTCTTTACTGGGCCCAAATACCTTAATATTAAATCTTTCTAAATAGTTTACTATACCTTCAACCAAGGGTTTTTCTGGACCAACTATTATTAAATCAATTTTATTATCTAAAATAAAATTTTTAAAATCTTCAAATTTTTCAATATTTATGTTTATATTTTTTGCTATTTCTGAAGTTCCTGCATTTCCTGGAAAGCAATAAATATCACTGATTTTATTAGATCTTTTAAGTATTTCACATATTGAGTGTTCTCTTCCACCACTTCCTATTATTCCAACTTTCATATATTACTGTATAAACCAAAAATGACAAAAAAATTAGCAAAAATAAAATATTTACCAAACAATTTTGAAATTATAGAGCCTGGTGATTACGTCGAGTGTGCAGTATCTGGAAAATTAATTAGTATTGAAAATTTGAATTATTGGAATGTTGAACTGCAGGAACCATACCATTCTTACAAAGAGGCTTTTATAAGAAGAGAAGAGGCAGATAGTAAATAGCGTTTTATTTCCATCTATTATGGGACCAGATCCATTGTTCTGGTTTTTTTAGAATCATTTTTTCAAGAATTTTATTTAATTTATCAGTTATAATTTTAACTGATGAGTCTTCTGCAAAGTTTATAGGTTCATAAACTGTTATTTTAAATTTAATTTCATTAAAACGTTCTATGTAAATTGGAACAACTGGTATACCAAATTTCTTTACTAGCTGAGCGGGAATTGTTGTTGTAAATGCATCTTGATTAAAAAAACTTGATTTAATTCCTTCAGTGACTCTTTGATCTATCATTAATGCTGTTGAATAATTTTTTTTATGAAGTTTTATAAGCTCTCTTACTCCGCTCATACCTTTTTTAATTTGTTTTTTACAAATAAAATTTTTTCTTATCTTCTCCATTAATTTATTTAAAAAAACATTATTTAAAGGTCTGTAAATAGCCGATAGATTTATTCCTGATTTTTCAATTTGCATTGCCATTAATTCAAAATTACTGAAATGACCTGAAATAAAAACTACTGGAGTACCTTTATCTCTAATTTTATTAAGTATTTCTTGTCCATCTATAATAATATTTTTATTATACTCATCTTCTCTAAATTTTCTAATAAACATGTATTCAGCAAAAATTCTTCCATAATTATCCCACATTTGATTTTTAATTTTTGTTATCTTGTTTAAGGACACAGTAGGTAATGCTTTTTTAATATTTTCATGAATTAGATTGCTAGATCTAAAGAATGGACCAATTATTTTGAATAATTTTCCACTAAGCCTTGAAGATTTTTTTAGTCCAATTATTTTAAATATCAAAAATAAAATAATAATAAATATATATTGAAAAAAATATTTTACTTTACTCATTTGATTGAACTATAGCATTTATTAACTTGTCTTCATCAACTATATGTAATTCAGTTTTTATAAATCTAATTTCATTAATATTATCATTCTCTAATCTTAAATAATCTTTTTCTGTTGTAATAATTTTACAATTAAGTTTTTTTGATAAATCTAAAATTTTATCAATATCTTTGTTTTTAAAATTATAATGGTCTGAAAACTCAATATCTTTTACTACATTCATTCCATAATCTCTAATCATAGATATAAAAGTTTTGTGATTCCCAATTCCTGAAAAAGCTAAATAATTATCTTTTAAATTGAAATCTTTTAAATTTAGAGGAATATATTTTCCCTCATGAATATTAATAGAAGGATTAATATTTAAAATCGTTGAAGTAATATTAGATAAATTTTCGGAATTACCGTTTAAAAATACATGATTATAGTTTCTAAGATTATTTAAACTCTCTCTTAAAGGACCAGAAGGTATCGTCATACCATTGCCAACCCAGTTCAAATTATTAAAACAAACCAAGCTAATATCGTATTTAATAGAATGGTCTTGCAAGCCATCGTCAAAAATTGCTATTTGATAATTTTCTTTTTCAGCTTCAATTAACGCTCTAATTCTTTTGTTTGCAGTAAAAAGCTTACCTCTGCTTCCCAAGAGCTTCTGTTCATCTATTTGGTTGACATAAGATTTTTTTATAAAACAAGATCTAATTTTCTTTTTACTTAAAATTTCATTTATTTTTATAGAAAGAGAAGTTTTTCCTGTTCCACCAATATAAATATTACCAACACATATAGACTTTATATTAAAATCTTTTTGGTTTCTAAATTTAGTTTTTAGAAAATTAATTATTTGAATAATAATTGATAATGGTAATAGAATATATGAATAAATGTTTGGTTTTTTATAATCCCAAAACTTAGGTTTTTTTAGGTTCATTATCGATATAAATTTCTAACTCTTTTAAAGTTTTTTCTAAAATTGATACTCCAATTTTTTTAATCTTTAATGCTCTTCCCATATCCTTTTTAAAAGTAATTGCAGTAATTAATTGTCTTATTGATGTTATTTTTTTTGAAATTTTTAAAGATTCTAATAATTTAAATACATCTTTAAAATTATCAATATTTGGACCATGTAAAATTTTAGCTCCATAACGAGCTGCCTCAAGTGGATTTTGACTACCTTTTGAAACTAGAAATTTTCCCATTAAAACAGTATTACTTATTTTGAAAAATTTATTTGAATCTCCAAAAGTGTCAACAATATAAATATCAATATCTTTTAAAGTTTTTACTTTTGAGCTATGAGTAGCTACTTTTAAATTAAGATTTTTAATCTTAGATATTATGTCCTGAACTCTATGTATATGTCTTGGTATAATTATGGTTATTAATTTTTTATTTTTTTTCTTTAAATTAATATGTGCCTTTGCACAAAAAACTTCTTCATTAGTATGCGTACTAGCAGCAATCCATGTTTTATATTTTTGAAATTGAATATTAAGTTTATTGTCAATATCATCTCGTTTATCATGAGTATTCTCAATTAGTTTTAAGTTTCCCAAATTTTTGATTTTATTTACCTTTAACTCACTTAAATATTTTTTAGTATCTTTGTTTTGAGGATATGCAGCAGTTATTTTATTAAAAATTGACTCAGAAAAACTTTTAAATTTTATCCATTTTTTAAATGATTTTTTTGTAATTCTTGCATTGATTAAAATTAAGGGAATTTTTTTATTTCTTAATGCAGCAGTCATGCCTGGCCAAATCTCAGAATCAACAAAGATAGCGACATGAGGTTGCCAATATTTTAAAAATTTATTTATTAAAAAAAAATGATCAATCGGAAAAAATTGATGTATTGTTTTTTTGAATTTATATTTTTCTAACACTTTTGATGAACTTAGGGTGTTTGATGTAATTAAAATTTTGGATATTGATTTTTTATTTTCATATTCATGAATTAGCGGAATTATACTTAATATTTCACCAACACTTGCACCGTGAAACCATATTAATTTACCAGCTCCTCTTTTTTTTGAAAAAAAACAAAATTTTTCTTTAAACCTTATTTTGTCTTCTTTATTTTTTATAATTCTAAAAAATATAATTAGAGGAGAAAAAAGTAATATTATTGTTATTATTGTTTGATAGATAAAAAGCATATTTACTTTTGAATTTGCTTTTCATAAAAATTTTTATAAATATCAGATTTAATCAAAAGCTCATCATGTATTCCATAATCCATAACTTTTCCTGATTGAATTACATATATTC
>Ga0257117_1001350_pt1 | contig 14746 bp, 14 predicted proteins | sample SI112_135mmetaG_FD_190157 | JGI IMG/M metagenome (GOLD analysis project Ga0257117, IMG submission 190157) | Marine microbial communities from Saanich Inlet, British Columbia, Canada - SI112_135m | ecosystem: Environmental > Aquatic > Marine > Inlet | place: Canada: British Columbia | collected... | reverse complement strand
ACTACACTGGATCCAGGCAAAGGATACTGGGTCAAGCTACAAGATGATGTAGAAGAGATAGAGGTCACCCTGAGCGGTACAGCTGTCAATACTCCAATCACTCTACAGTCAGCTACTCTCTATTCAGGCTGGAACAGTGTAGGTGTAACTGAGAATGTTGTGATTTCACAAACGGCGATCCCGGAAGAGATTAGCTCCATCTGGGGGTGGGAAGGGTACTGGGTGAGCCATATAAAAGATGTGCCCACCTTCCTCAATAGTTTGCAGAGCTTTGATCAGAATAGAGGATACTTCGTCTACAGTGATCAGGCGGCGGGTAGTGATACCTGTGCAGGGCAGTAAGAGGGCGCTGTTATTAAGGGTTGCCAGTCATCTACCCTTACAGATGTCCGTTCAGGAGTAGCATGTTGTTAGGGGGTAGATGTCTGGCTGGCCCTAGTGAAGGAAACCGTGGGCCGATAGCAGTAGGTCTCTACAGCGTGAATGGCTATGGAGATTGGTCGAATGATCTTTGCCCGTAAGTGCCACAATTCTCCTTGATAGGTAACAGACCCAGAAGAGTAGAGCTTCGGAGTGATGTGTTCTGGCGTTAGCAGCAGCACAAAAAATCTGATTTTCTGGCCTATTTTTGATCGGCACGCAGCACTCCCTATTACCGACTCAGGCCGGTAATCAAAATTTGCCTTCGGAGTGAAGTCTGCAAAGGCACTCATGATATCGCCTCGATTACGGGTGGTGCTCTGGGAAATTGCCCACGCATAAAAGATTGGACAATGGTCATCACCGCACCGCACCGCAGTGACGACAGATATAGGTTGCTGTTTCTTCTGGCTGCCTCTGTTGTTCCAGCTCTTCACTACCCGTGCCCACTGCACCACCTTCATGGCGCTCTATCAGATCGGCACCCTCCTGCTTGATCAGCTTACGTGCCTTTATAAGGTTATCCTTGCGGTGTGCATTGGCAAGCAGTCCATAGTGACGGATACGGTGAAACCCTGATGGCAGCAGGATTTGGAAAAACCTTTGAGATTGAGTGCTCAGATAACCAATACCAACAGATAACAGAGACAAGCCTCAAAAGTAGGTAAACAGATTATGAGTACAAAGGATCTTGCTATTGCCCTATCTGCCACTGATTCACTACTCACCTATCAAACATAGATCAAAATGAAAGATTACCCTGTATACATCAAGCCACCTGAGCCAGTAACAATATCCACAAGTGACCTGAAGCCTAAGGCGCAGGTGAAGTGGAAGCCCTTGTTGCTAATGACTACCTTCTCCATTGTGGTAGTAGGGTTCGTAAGCGGTATCTTCGGCTAACCGTAAAATGCCCAGAAGAACGACATGCCACCATCTATGGCAAATGAGAGCACCAGTAGCATAAAGATGATGTTGATCTGTACTTGTTGGTAGCTCAGCATCAATGCAGAGGTATCGATCCTGTTGCTCAACCCTGATACCTGTTCACCAACCTCGGATACTACTGATGTAACCTGCTCGTTAAGCCTGCTGGTAGTCTCTGAGAGCTTATGATTCAACTCAGTGGTGGCATTGCCCATCTGTTCAGAGAGGGCTGCTGTATGAGCTATAGCGGGTGTTGCAACAGATGCAGCTATACCTGCTGTCTTGGTTCCGATGTTACGGAAGAAGTCTCTGCGTTCTTGGTTCATCCAATAGACTCTAGCAGTAACGGAGGGGGTGTTGCAAACTGTATGAAGGGGAGTGAATTGAAATCAATTTGTACCCCAAATTGTACCCCAAAACTAAAAAACCCAAGCAGAATCTTTTAAATTCAAATGCTTGGGATTAACGGATGGCGGAGAGCGAGGGATTCGAACCCTCGATACGTTTCCGTATACACACTTTCCAGGCGTGCGCCTTCGACCACTCGGCCAGCTCTCCATTTGAAGGCGATATAGGATATACGTCCCTCTGCTAGAGCGCAAGGATTTACGCCTAGGTCGTCGTGTACCTGTATCAAGGCAGAGCGCTGTATTGAACGGGGTCTGGTAGGTGGAGGGTTGAAGTGGGGAACGCAATCTCTGCATCGCACTGATCGATGATCTCTATTATCTGTAGCAGAACATCCTGCTTTACCTCATGAAATCGTACCCAGTTGGTGGTTTTGGTGAAGGTGTAGATAAAGAAATCGAGTGAAGAGGGGGCGAAGGCGTTGAAGTTGACGATCAGAGTTTGACGGTTATCGATCTCGGGGTGTGAGACCAGCATGGCCCGTACCCGGTTGATGATGGTCTCCATTTTATCGGCATCACAATAGCGGATGCCGATGGTCTCTTTGATGCGGCGGTGAGACATCCTCTGTGGGTTCTCTACGCTGATATTGGAAAAGGTTGCGTTAGGAATGTAGAGCGGGCGTTTATCAAAGGTACGCACCTTGGTGAGTCGCCAGCCGACCTCCTCTACAGTCCCTTCAATATTTTGGTCTGGTGAGCGGATCCAGTCTCCTGGTGAGAAGGGACGGTCAAGGTGAATCATGAGTCCGCCAAACAGGTTGGCGAGCAGGTCTTTGGCAGCAAAACCAACCACCACACCACTCAAACCACCAAAAGCAAGTACACCGGAGATGCTGTAACCAAGCGTCTGTAGCATGACCAGTGCAGAGGTGATGAGAATGGAGCTGCGCAGCAGGCGGTTGATGGAGTCAACCATTGACTCATCAATTGTTCCTCTCTTGCGCTTACGCCCCTCAATATAGGCGCGTTGTCCCTGCTTGGAGAGACGGATCAGAAACCAGGTGAGTGCACTGATAACACCGATATCACGCAGTGGGGTGATGGCATCAAAAATTATAGCGGGGGTTTCATGTTGGGCAATGCGGGCACTGAAAGCAATTCCGGTGACCCAGATCAGCAGAGTCAGGGGGGGTTGCATTGCGCGCAGAATGGCATCATCCCACAGGTTTTTTGTACGCTGCTCCGCGCGAACGAGCAGGCGTTTTAAGGTTATGCGTTGTATGAGGTCAATGGTGAGTGCGATTAGAACGACGGCAAAGATCTGGAAAATCCAGTGAGGGTGTTCCAGCAGGGCGGTAAATTGTTCAATCATGGTTAAAGTATAACTGCTCAATCTGGGTTAATTCAAAAACAGATCAAAAGCACTTTATTGGTGCGTTTATCTGGTGCTGTGCACCATTATGGTTCGTTATTGATGCTATTTTATTGTGTATTTTATATAAGTGTTTGAATTTGCATTGTGGTACGGTTGTTGCTCTTCAGTTGCATCAATACGGGGCAAAATTGCCTGGTACTGCATCATGAATGAACTGCACAGCCCTTTGGCTTACGTTAATGAATGGAGATGAAAAATGAAAATGGTTACAGCGATCATCAAGCCTTTTAAGCTGGATGATGTAAGAGAGGCGCTCTCAGAGATTGGAGTGAATGGAGTAACGGTCACAGAGGTAAAAGGGTTTGGCCGTCAGAAAGGCCATACCGAGCTCTATCGTGGTGCTGAGTATGTGGTCGATTTCCTTCCCAAGGTGAAGCTGGAGATCGCAATTAAGGCAGAGTTGCTGGACCGGGTGATTGAGGTGATCCGTGAGGCGGCAAATACTGGCAAGATTGGTGACGGTAAGATCTTTGTCTCTAGCCTGGAGGAGACCATCCGTATACGTACCGGGGAATCTGGACCAGAGGCGGTTTAGATTGAAATCAAGATAGATAGATTTAGATATTAAAGAGAAGTTAATAATGTTGCAAAATCAATGGATTGAAAATATTGCCAGAGCGCTGTTAGTGCTCGTTCTTTTCCCTGAAATGGCGATGGCGGAAGAGGTCACCCTGAATGAGGGGAATACCGCGTGGATTCTGACCTCAACAGCACTGGTGCTGTTTATGTCTTTGCCGGGACTGGCTCTCTTTTATGGGGGGCTGGTACGTTCCAAAAATGTGCTTTCGATACTAATGCAATGTTTTGCAATTGCCGGTATCGCCTCTATTCTCTGGCTGTTGGTTGGCTACAGCATAGCCTTTAGCGGAGGAAATGGTGGCTTTATCGGTGGGTTCTCGAATGTACTGTTTGCAGAGATTCAGGAAGATACTCTCAGTGGTGACCTACCCGAATCTCTATTTGCGATCTTTCAGATGACCTTTGCGATTATTACGCCAGCACTGATTATTGGTGGTTTTGCGGAGCGTATGAAGTTTTCAGCAGTACTACTCTTCTCTGCGATCTGGTTGCTTGTTGTCTATGCACCGATTACACACTGGGTATGGGGTGGTGGCTGGTTGGGCGAGATGGGACTGCTCGATTTTGCTGGTGGTACGGTTGTCCATATCACTGCGGGTGTTGCCGCACTGGTCGCTGCACTTGTACTGGGGCCGCGTAAAGGGTTTCCTGGCACAGCGATGCCTCCACATAATATGACCATGACTGTAACAGGGGCAGGGATGCTCTGGGTAGGGTGGTTTGGCTTTAACGGAGGAAGCGCACTGGCAGCCAATGGGGATGCAGCGATGGCTATTCTGGTGACTCATATATCAGCTGCGGCTGGAGCAATTACCTGGATGCTATATGAGTGGAAAAAATTTGGTATGCCTACTGCTCTGGGTACAGTGACCGGTATGGTGGCAGGCTTAGGCACCATTACACCTGCATCCGGTTTTGTAGGGCCAGCAGGAGCCTTGGTGATAGGTATCGTTGCCGGTGTGGTCTGTTTTAATGCCGTTATGTTGATTAAGCGTGTCTGGAAGATCGATGACTCACTTGATGTGTTCCCGGTGCATGGTGTGGGCGGCATTATCGGCACCTTGATGGCTGGGTTTTTTGCTTCAGACCAGTTAGGTATCTTCAGTGGGCAGGGGCTTGCTGAAGGGGTAACAATTGCAGATCAGCTTGGAGTACAGGCTGTAGGTGTGGTCGCAACGGCTCTCTATACTGCGATTGCAACCTGGGCCATTTTGAAGGTGGTTGCCATGATGACAGGTGGTCTACGTGTGACAGCAGATGAAGAGACAGAAGGGCTGGATATCATCTCTCATGAGGAGCGTGGATACGATCTCTGATCTGTGTCAGGTCATGGTAAGTGAAAGGGGCAGTACATCGGTGCTGCCCCTTTTGTTTTTATGTTGGTCTGCCTTATGTTGGGTTATTTAAGGACGGTTCTAATGCTGGTGGACTATCAGCTTCAGTCTCAGTCCCGGCTTCACTTTCAGGTTTATTTTCAGATTCTGTAGGGGTTGGTTTTTTGAGTCGGTGAGCTGGTTTTGCCAGAATCTCCAGATAAAAAGAGGTTAAATTTTGTTGCTCAGCCTCATTGATGAAATTGTTAATCTCAGCGACATGAATATCCTTTGCCTCTTCTGCACTGCTTCCATATTTACAATCAAAGCCCCAGAAGTCGGCCCCTTTGGGTAGCTTCTTTTTGCGCTCTCTCTTTAAGTACTTCTTGACGTCATGTTTGGCAGCCTCAATAAGCCGGGGAGCTTTAATCTTGGGGTGGGTTAACTGAAATATTTTTCTCATGGTTGTCCTTTTTGGCAAGGCGGGTACACGCTGTGATCTGCGTTCATCATAACATGGGTGTTAGCCGCCTCTTGTTTGGGTGATCAATGTGTTGCTTGATCACCCCAGATGGTTTTGAGCCGATGGTCACGACCACAGTTCCAGCGATAGTACTTGTAGCGGATCGGGCTGTTTTTATAGAAATCCTGATGGTAGCTCTCCTCTCCTTGAATGGGGTAGAAGATAGTGGCTTTTAATATAGAGGTTACAACCGGTTGATCGGGAAACTGTTTAATAATTTCTGCTTTGGACTGTTCGGCGATTTTCTGTTCCAGTGCGTTGGCGACGAAAATAGCGCTCCGGTAACTGGGGCCTTTGTCACAGAACTGTCCGCTTGCATCGAAAGGGTCAATATTGATCCAGTAATAGTCCAACAACTCTCTGTAACTGATTTTGTTGGAATTGTATGTGATTTCAACGGCCTCAAAATGACCACTATGGTTTCCGTTGTAGGTGGGGTTTTTCAGGGTTCCTCCAGTGAAACCGGAGACCACATCAGTTACCCCCTTCAGCTTCTCAAAATCGGACTCCATGCACCAAAAGCAGCCACCTGCCAACAGAGCCTTCTCGGCACTGGCGCTGGATGTATAGAGGAGAAGAGTGGTGAGTGAAAAAAGTATAAATCGAAGGTTCATTTTGTCTCTCCGTGTGGTTGCGGTAGGGCCTCACCCCTCTCCTCAAAGCCCCGTACAATATGCCCATGAAAAAAGAGATTGAATTACTGGCTCCTGGCGGGGATGTGGACTCGATCAAAGCGGCTATTCTGGCTGGTGCGGATGCAATCTACTGTGGTCTGGATAAATTCAATGCCCGTAACCGGGCCAAGAATATCACCTTTGAAGATCTGAACGGGATCTTGAGGCTGGCACACCAGCACAGCTGTGAAATTTTCCTGACGCTCAATATTATTATTGTCGAGAGCGAACTCTCGGCATTGACTGGCTTGCTGAACAAGTTGGTGAATACTACGCTGGACGGGATTATTGTTCAGGATCTGGGGCTATTTTATCTGCTTTCTAGCCACTTCCCTACGCTGAAAATTCATGCTTCTACCCAGTTAACGACCCATAATGAGGGGCAGATTCTCTTTTTGAAGAAGCTCAACGCGATCCGGGTCAACCTCTCTCGTGAGATGAATATTGATGAAATTACAGAGCTGACCCAGGTTGCGCACCGCAACGGTCTGTTAACCGAGGTGTTTGTACATGGCTCAAACTGTATTTCGTTCTCCGGACTCTGTTATATGAGTTCTGTGCATGGAGGGAACTCCGGTAATCGGGGGCGCTGTAGTCAGCCTTGTCGTGATCAGTATCTGACTACGGCAGAGGGGAAGGATTTTCCGCTCAATATTAAAGATAATTCGGCCTATTCAGATCTTCGGGCGCTCTCTGATGCGGGCGTTGATTCGATCAAGATTGAGGGGCGCATTAAGAAGTACCACTACGTCTATACGGTGGTTGATACCTGGAGAAAGCAGTTGCAGGCGTTTTATCAGCAGGATTTAGTGGGCGGTGATGACAGTGGCCTGCGTAAGGTCTTTAATCGTGATTTTTCGAACTCCTTTCTGCAGGGAAACATCAGTCAGACGCTGTTTATTGATAACCCCAGAGACCACTCTGCAATCTACCATTCTCAGCAGAAGGGGGGGGCAGAGACAGAGAAGCTGGATACTGCAAAGAGAGAACTCTATGATTTGAAGAGCAGGATTATCGATGATGTAAAAGTAGGGATTGAGCCACTCAGTATCAACAGGGCACCCTTGAAGCTCTCTTTCTCAGGCTGCAGAGATGAACCGTTAATGGCCTCGGTTAAAACGCCTGAAGCGGCCTTTGTGGTGTGTTCAGAAGATCATCTTGCGGTGCTGAACTCTGATAAAACGAGGGGAGGACAGAGTCTTGATTACACTTTCTTATCGAAGCGATTTAAGGGGGTCAATGATACGGAGTATTTTATTGAGTCGTTGGAGCTGGAAGGGTTGGAGCCTGGTCTGGCCCTCCCGTTTAAGGCGCTTACAGCGCTGAAGAACCGGCTGCTGTTTGTGTTGAACGGGTCGAGAGAGTACGTGAACCCTGTGGAGCTGCCGCGTTTACAGAAACCGCCTGTTGATGAGGTAGCTCCGGCACTCTCTCTGTTGATCTCTGCTGAAGAGGATCTGTATCTATGTGAAGAGACAAGTGCGGAGATCTACTTCCAACTACCGAATAGTTTGCACAGTACCCTGGATGAGCTGGTTGAGCTGTTTAAGGGTAATCAGCGACTCATCCCCTGGTTTCCTGCACTGTTGATTGGTGAGGATTACCAGGCAGCGGTTTCTTTTCTACAGCAGGTGCAGCCCGCACGTATTGTTACCAATAATAGTGGGGTTGCTTATGCGGCCTACCGGCAAGAGGTCTCTTGGGTGGCTGGACCTCATATGAATCTGGTTAACTCATTCAGCCTGTTATGCCTCAAAGAGCAGTTCAATTGTGAAGGTGCTTTTATCTCTAATGAGCTCAATAGGGGGCAGATTAAAGGCATCAAAAAGCCCGATAATTTCAAGCTCTATTACAGCATCTCCCATCCGATTGTATTGATGATGAGCCGGGTCTGTATGTTCTATCAGGTGACAGGGTGTAAGAAGAGCATTGTCGATAATAAGTGTATTGAGCGCTGTGAGAAGTCATCGGTGATTACCAATTTGAATGGAGTCTCCTTTTTTATCGATAAGGAGAGAGGGGGATATCATCATGTCTATAATGAGGCCAATTTCCTTAATACCGATATTTTGGGGGATATTCCGGGGTTGTTCTCCAGCCTCTTTGTTGATTTGAGGTGCGTGAAGACAGAGACTCAAAGATCAGTTGAAAAATCTGAGTTAATCCGGCTGTTTGAGACATCTCTCAATGGAAACCAAGAGTCAACAGAGCGATTGCGGCAAGCACTTTACCCGACTACCAATACCCAGTACCAAAAGGGGATTTGAGAGTACCTTTGATTTTGATCTGCTGTGATGGGCTGTATTGAGGTGAGGAAAATCGGAATAGGGTAAAATTCCCGCCTTTCTCTTTAGATTACAGATAAATCAATGTCCAAAAAGGTCCTGATAAAAACATTTGGTTGCCAGATGAATGATTATGACTCTGCCCGTATGGTGGAGTTGTTGGAGAAGTCGCACGGCTACCGGCGTACTGAAAACCCGGAAGAGGCGGATCTGCTGTTGCTTAATACCTGCTCAGTGCGAGAGAAGGCGCAGGAGAAGGTGTTCTCACAGTTAGGTCAGTGGCGTCCATTGAAAGAGAAGCGCCCCGGTGTGTTGATCGGTGTTGGTGGTTGTGTTGCAAGTCAGGAGGGAGAGGCGATTCGTGGTCGTGCCCCGTTTGTTGATCTGGTGTTTGGGCCACAAACGTTGCATCGTCTGCCGGAGATGTTGGATGCAACAAATCAGAATCACAAAGCGGTCGTCGATGTGTCCTTTCCTGAAATCGAGAAATTTGACCGTCTGCCTGAGCCTCAGGCCAATGGGGTGAGTGCGCATGTCAGTATTATGGAGGGGTGCAGCAAGTACTGTACTTTCTGTGTCGTACCCTATACACGAGGGGAGGAGGTTAGCCGTCCGTTCGATGATGTGATTGCCGAGGTGGCTGGGCTGTTGGAGCAAGGGGTTAAAGAGATCAGTCTGTTGGGACAGAATGTGAATGCCTATCGTGGAGTCATGGAGGATGGAGAGGTTGCAGATCTGGCAACCTTGGTCCACTTTATTGCAGCGATGGAGGGAGTGGGACGAATTCGTTATACCACCTCGCATCCGATGGAGATGACGACAGAGCTGATTGAGAGTTATGGCGAGGTGAGGGAGTTGGTAAGCCATCTTCATCTACCGGTGCAGAGTGGTTCAGACCACATCCTTGCGATGATGAAGCGTAACCATACCGCGCTGGAGTATCGTTCTATTATCCGCAGGCTACGCCAGCAGCGCCCTGATCTCAGTCTCTCTTCCGACTTTATTATCGGCTTCCCCGGTGAGACTGAGGCAGACTTTATGGCAACGATGGAGCTGATTGCGGAACTCCGTTTTGATCGCTCCTTCAGTTTTATCTATAGCCCCCGGCCAGGGACACCCGCCTCAGATCTGCCAGATGATGTGCCACACAAGGTCAAGCAGCAGCGTCTCGCACGACTACAGGAGCGGCTGAACCAGATTGCGATGGAGATCAGTCGTGAGATGGTCGGTACGGTACAAAAGGTATTGGTGGAAGGACCGGCACGTAAAGGGCCGGGTACGCAGGTGGCGGGTCGTACCGAGAATAATCGTGTGGTCAATTTTGATGGCCCACTGTCACTGACAGGGCAGTTCGTTGCGGTGATGATAACGGAAGCATTGCCGAACTCGCTGCGTGGTAAGCGGGTCGCGGTATCATGAAGCCAGTTGCCTCTGATTTGATGTTGGAGCCTGCTGATAGTGAACGGCTGGCTGTACTTTGTGGTGAAGCGGATGCCCATCTGAGACAAATAGAGGGTCGCTTGGGAGTTGAGATAAACTATAGGGGGAATCAGTTTCGTATTGTAGGGGATGAGCTTTCGGTGGGGCTTGCGCAGCAGGTTTTGGAGAAGCTGTATGTCGATGGCGAGCGTGAAGAGGTTCGGGCAGAAGAGCTGCATCTATTGCTGAATGAGGTGTTGGTCAACCTGGAAGCACAGGATGATGCAGAGGCTGCTGAAGTAGCACGCTCTATCCCTGAAGTTACGATCAAGACGCGTAATAGGGTCATCCGTCCGCGCGGACCGCGTCAACATCGCTATATGCACCAGATTGTGACGCATGATCTCAGTTTTGGTATTGGTCCTGCAGGAACGGGGAAGAGTTATCTGGCGGTAGCCAGTGCAGTGGATGCGCTACAGCGTGAAGAGGTGAAGCGGTTGGTGTTAGTGCGTCCCGCTGTAGAGGCGGGTGAAAAACTGGGTTTTCTGCCGGGAGATATGGCAGATAAAATCGACCCCTATTTGCGACCACTCTATGATGCACTCTACGAGATGCTCGGGTTTGAAAAGGTGGCCAAATTAATTGAACGCCATGTGATTGAGGTGGCGCCACTCGCTTTTATGCGGGGGCGTACCTTGAATGACTCCTTTATTATTCTGGATGAGGCACAGAATACCACGGTGGAGCAGATGAAGATGTTCCTGACGAGGATCGGGTTTGGCTCGACAGCTGTGGTGACGGGTGATGTGACACAGGTTGATCTGCCGCGTCATACTCAATCAGGGTTACGCAACGCGATTGAGGTGCTGCAAGAGGTAGATGAGATTGGTTTTACCTTTTTTCAATCGATGGATGTGGTGAGGCACCCTCTGGTACAACGCATTGTGCGTGCTTATGATGGGGAAAACAGCTGATGGAGTTGGTACTGCAGCGGGCAACAGAGGTTGATGGGTTACCGGATGTGACGGCGTTCACAAAATGGGCAGAGATGGCGTTGGCATCGATGGGTGTCACGGTAGCCGGTGAACTGGTGGTTCGTGTTGTGGATGAGATGGAGAGTGCCGAATTGAATCAGCAGTACCGCCACAAGAGTGGTGCGACCAATGTGCTCTCTTTTCCGTTTGAGGTGCCGCCGGGGGTGCCGCTTGAAGAGCTACCTCTGGGCGATCTTGTGGTCTGTGCTCCGGTCATTCAACGTGAGGCCAGGGAGCAGGACAAAACGGAGGGAGCGCACTGGGCTCATATGGTGGTACATGGCGTATTACACCTGCTGGGGCTAGACCATATTGATCCACAGCAAGCGGTAGTGATGGAGGAGAAAGAGGTGGGGATTCTGAAGCAGCTTGGAATCTCCAACCCCTATGCGTAAACTACACATTATCGATTGAATAGACCCTGTTTTACATGAATACAAAAGACCGACCTACCATCGGTTCCTGGTTTCGTGCTCTGTTTACGAGCACACAGCATCAGGGACCATCTAATAAATATCAGCTGATTGAAGTACTCCGTGCGGCCCACTGGAGACAAATTCTGGATTCAGACAGTCTGGCGATGCTGGAGGGTGCTCTACAGTTCTCTGAGATGCAGGCACGAGATATCATGATCCCCCGTTCTCAAATGGTGATTGTGGGGTTGGCAGACTCTCCTGAGGAATTTTTGCCGGTTGTCATTAAGTCAGCTCACTCCCGGTTCCCGGTAATTGGAGAGAGCCGTGACGAGGTGGTGGGTATTCTGCTCGCGAAGGATGTACTCCACTGGCGTGAAGAGGAGGGGCACTTCAATCTGCGTGAGAACCTGCGCCCGGTTGTCTTTGTTCCTGAGAGTAAACGACTCAATGTGTTGCTGAAAGAGTTTCGTTCCAGCCGTAACCATATTGCTATTGTAGTCGATGAGTATGGCGGGGTTGCGGGTATGGTGACCATCGAGGATGTGTTGGAACAAATTGTTGGTGATATTGAAGATGAGCATGACCTGGAAGACGGTTTCATCCATCGTCATACCGCTGTGCGTCATACGGTGAAAGCGGTCACGCCAATTGAGGATTTTAATGAGTATTTTTCCGCCTCCTTATCCGAAGATGGGATGGATACTATTGGTGGTCTGGTGATTCGTCAGTTAGGCCACCTGCCGATACGTGGGGAGAGTGTAGAGATTGACCGTTTTCGTTTTAAGATCTTAAGGGCGGACAATCGCAGAGTACATCTGCTTCAAGTCAATGTTGCACCGCTGGGTTCCGCACTGTTGAATACTGATCAGGACGGTGAATAGGCGCCATACGTTAGGGATGCTCCTTTCCGGAGCGTTACTACCCTTTGCTTTTGCCCCTTTTGAACAGGTCTGGGTTGCGCCTGTTGCAATAGCGCTGCTCTTCTATACCTGGATGCAGTGTCAATCGCTGCGTGATGCACTTCGGGTGGGTGGTTTTTTTGGAGTTGGCTTCTTTGGTGTAGGGGTGAGTTGGGTCTATGTAAGCGTTCAGCAGTTTGGTGGTGTGGGAGAGCTGTTGTCGTTGCTCATCGTGACGCTATTTATTGCACTGCTTTCCCTCTTCTTTATGGTTCAGGGTGGACTGTTTTATCTATTGAGGGAGCAGTTTTGTTCTGTGCGCAGGTGTCGAGTAGATTTCCTGTTGCCACTTATTTGGGTGCTATTTGAGTGGGTGCGTAGTCATCTTTTGGGTGGGTTTCCCTGGCTTCTGTTAGGGCATACAGCGCCTGGATCATTTTATCGAGGGTTGGCACCATGGTTGGGGACCTATGGGGTTTCATTCTATCTGGCGTTATTGGCATTGCTGGTTGTGTTGTTGCTACGCCGACCGGACCCCCCGTCGGGTTCCAAAAAGGGGGTGGTTGCAACTGTTGTCACTCTATTGGTTATAGGGTGGGTGAGTGGGACCATGCACTGGAGTAAACCATCGGGGGAGCCCCTCTCTGTTGCTCTGGTTCAGGGTAACTTCTCTCAAGAGGAGAAGTGGCAGCCCGACAACCTCTCGATCAACCTCAACCGTTATAAGCAGGCAACTGATTCGCTCAGACAGGCTCAATTGGTGGTTTGGCCAGAAACGGCAGTGCCTGCATTTCGTCAACAGGTAGAGCACTCATTTTTAGAGCCTCTTTCCCGGCAGTTGGCGATGGAGGGGCGCTCCCTGTTAACTGGTATACCACTGTTAACTAAAGAAGATTATCAATATTTGAATGGGATTATTCTGCTGGGAAAAGAGCAGGGGGAGTACCATAAGCGTCAGCTGGTCCCCTTTGGTGAGTATATGCCGTTTCGCAGTTGGTTCATGCCGTTGCTTGAATTTATTGATATTCCCTTCTCCAGTTTTTCGGAAGGCGCACGGAGTCAGCCGCTGCTCACTGTAGCGGGGCAACCAATAGCTGCGACGATCTGCTATGAGGTGGCCTACCCAGAATTGACATTTTCTCATTATGCGGATGCAACACTATTGGTGACCATCAGTAATGATGGCTGGTTTGGTAACACCCTTGCGCCTCATCAGCACCTGCAGATAGCACGTATGCGTGCGCTGGAGTCAGCTCGACCAATGTTGAGGGCTACCAATACCGGTATCACTGCGATCATTGATGCTGAAGGTGAGGTTATACAACAGCTACCACAGGACGAATTTGGTGTGTTGGAAGCAATTATTCAGCCTCAAAATGGGGTGACCCCCTATTTATCTTGGTTTACAAAGGGGTTGTTTTAGATTGTTTATAAAATAAATGAATAAAATTGGTTAAAACTATTGATTTTTCAGGATAGTATGGCATAAAATCAAAATCTGTCTAAAAAATGCGCTTTTAATGTGTTTGCATTCAAGAGAATTCTTTTATATAATAGGTTCTCGAATTGTGAACTTCACGGAACAGTAAGAACTTTAATAGATACGACTCATGACACGCCAACGAACACTTAAAAACCAGGTCCACTCTACAGGTATTGGTTTGCATTCTGGTAAAAAGGTCCATTTGACGCTACGTCCTGCACCTGAAAATACCGGCATTGTGTTTCGTCGTATTGATCTGCCGAACACACCTCATATTGCGGTATGCCCAACCTGTGTTGGAGATACCCGACTCTCTACAACTTTGATGAAAGATGGCGCCACAATATCAACCATTGAGCACTTAATGTCCGCTTTTTATGGGATGGGTGTTGATAATGCTTTTGTCGATTTGGATGCGCCAGAAATACCTATTATGGATGGCAGCGCAAGCACTTTTGTATTTATGTTGAAAAGTGCAGGGTTGGTTGAGCAGGTAGCAGCCAAACGTTATATCCGTATCCTTGAGCCGATTGAGGTCAAAGAGGGCGATAAGTACGCCAGCTTGAAACCGTATAACGGCTTTAGTCTCTCTTTTGAAATTGACTTTCAGCACCCGGCATTTAGTGATGAGCACCAGACGCAGTCGATAGATTTCTCATCATTGCGCTTTGAGAAAGAGATCAGTCGTGCGCGTACCTTTGGTTTTATTCGCGATGTTGAAACCTTGCGGATGCAAGGCTTGGCGCAAGGTGCAAGTCTGGAGAATGCTGTAGGTCTGGATGAATTCCGTGTTTTAAATGAAGACGGCCTTCGCTTTAAAGATGAATTTGTGCGTCATAAGATTCTGGATGCAGTTGGTGATCTCTATCTGCTGGGTAGCCCGATCTTGGGCGCTTATCATGGTCATAAATCAGGCCATGACCTGAATAACCAATTGACACGTAAGGTGCTGTCTACCAAAAGTGCATGGGAATTTGTAACCTTTGATG
>Ga0257117_1001337_pt1 | contig 14898 bp, 10 predicted proteins | sample SI112_135mmetaG_FD_190157 | JGI IMG/M metagenome (GOLD analysis project Ga0257117, IMG submission 190157) | Marine microbial communities from Saanich Inlet, British Columbia, Canada - SI112_135m | ecosystem: Environmental > Aquatic > Marine > Inlet | place: Canada: British Columbia | collected... | reverse complement strand
CTTTCTTTCAAGGCTCTCTTTGCAGCGTTGATAAGGATGCTAAGGTAGACGAAAAAGATCCAACGGTAGGCTTTTGTAATAGAGGGAAAGATTCCACAGGTGTTAGACCTCATTGTTGGTACAAGCCACTTTAATATTTAAAACAAAAAGATTTAAAGATACAAAAAGCTCCTGAACAAACAGGAGCTTTTTTTTTGTGATTTCTATATTCTGGGAGTCACTAATGTTTTAAAGAATCTAAAGAAGAACACCAAGTACCCCAGAGTCCAAAAACCCATGGTGCTATGAAGGGCAGGGTAATAGTGATCAAATGCTATTAGGGGGATCAGCACTCTCATTACGGCCCCTAATAAGGTGGCCAAGTACATAAAGATCATCCACCTGTCTGCTCGAATTTCTCTTCCTGTGTGCCCTAGAACTACTCTGCCCATGATTCCTAGACCCATTATCCCTAGAAGACCTGAGGTAAGTAGGTGGGTAGTGATTGTTCCATTTAAGAGAATAGGGAAAAAGGGCTCAAGCGCCAAACTGAGTAGGTGGAGTAGCATAAAAGCATAGGCCACATAGAGTATCCATAACATGGGGAACTTTCGTGTATGCAGGGGTTTCCAGCGCATATAACGGTAGAGATTTGTTATGAGACAAAATAAGGAAAGGAAAACCTGAATACTAACAGGATAATAAGGATAGGGAATCAACAGTATAAGCGGGATCACACACAGTAAATTGAGCTTGAATGGTATTTCTTCAAAGGCCTTTGGAGCCTTTTTGCTTAGAAAGAAGGGAATGACCTTGCCAGCAACTGCAGCGATTATCACTCTTATCAAACCTAAAGCGATCACCTTACCTGTTTCCGTATAGGCCACATTTTCTACTAAAGCTCCCCAGCTAAAGAGAAATTTAGATAGACCAAAGACTGTAAAGAACACTCCCAAGGCAAATGAGATTTTTCTATTTTTTCTAACAAGATTCACCACTAATATCAGCAGCAAAAGGGAGAAAAGTACCCCAAAGCTGAAAGTGATCTGTTTAGAAAAAAATGGGTAAAATAGGGCCAATCTTTCTAGTACCCATAGTAGAGATAGAGGCAAGATTGCTTTGATACCATAGCTTTCGGTATTGGCCCAATGGGCTCCGGCCGTCAGGATAAAGCCAGAAAGTAGAGCTGAAGTAAAACCAAATAGCATTTCATGGATATGCCAGTCGGTCATATCAAAGTACTCACCGTAATAGGTGTAATCGCTAACTAGAAAGCAGATAAAGAACATGGGGACAAGTGTGGCCGCAAGGGAAGCAAGCAAGAACATGGCCCTGAAGGGTTCAGAGAAAACGGTCAAATATCTCATGCTGCAATCTTATCAATCAAGGGAACAGTTGGGTAGCCGTAAAAGACAGCTGCAGTGCAGATTTAGGCAATCCCCATTTTCGGGACTGCCCCCTGTGTAGTTGGTTTTGTCTATTATGTTATGCCGTGGCCCTATAGTTATGAAGACTTTTAATGTCATACCTAAAGGGTAGCGGACCCATGAGCCACTCTTTTTCAGAGTCTAGCAAAAGGTGCATCAGATCTGTTGAGGTGACAATTCCCAGCAGATGCCCGCTTTGATTTGTAACTGGTAAGCAGTCAATTTTGTTATTGAGCATAATACTGACGGCGTCACTAACACTGCACTTTTCATCACAAGTGCGAACTACTGTGGTCATGATTTTTCCAATGTGCATATTGGGCACAATCATAACTCCATCTTCAAGAGTTGAGTGAAGGTATAGGTCTCTATCTGAAACAATTCCGACAATCTCCTTGCCTCTTATAACAGGTAAATGCCTACAGCGAAGGGCCGTCATAATATGGTTGGCATCTTTGATGCAATCATCCTCTTGCAGGGTCACAACAATCTTTGTCATAGTAGTTTTTACGTTCATATGCTCCTCCTTTTTTAATCATGGTCCTCTCTCTATTTATCGCATGGATGGGGGGGAGATTTGATGATCCTAGTTATGAATTTGGATGAGTTTCTTTGTAAAAGTAATTGATTTTCTTTACCTGTAATTAATTAAGTCAGACTAAAAAACTTTGGTACTCCTGGTGATGACTTAAGGGGACAATTTTTTACAGATGCTAGTGGCATAGGCAAAATAGGCAAATGATTAGCTGGAGTAACATTTATTGTGAGGCCGAGCTGTATAAAGCTGCAGTTGCCTTATACACCAGACCCATTTTCAACTGGAAGAAGGCACTCTCAAGCGGTGTGGACCAAAAGAATTTTTACGATTTTGCCAGTGTTGGTCTGAGGGGGATTGATAAGATTCACCGCAAGCTACGAAGAAAAAGCTTTCAATTTGGGAATGCAAAAAAAATTGATTACCAATTCAATTCACGGATGCGAGAGATTTATATTTATTCTTGGGAAGATAGGCTTGTGGATTTGGCCCTATTTAGAATGCTCAATCAGGCGATGCACCATCAATTTGCACAGAACTCTTACGCCTACAGGGCCCAGGGCTTTGGAATTGATTGTTGCCAGAAAGATATCGTGAAGACGTTGCACCAGCATAGTTCACCTCATTTTCTCATTAAAAGAGATATTGTGAATTATTTTGGTTCCATTGATCATCAAATTTTACTGGATAAACTAGCACAGTATATTGATCCCCATGATTATTTATTCAAGTTATTAGAGCAAAGAGTGCGATTTTCTTATGAAGATGAGGCACAAACTAAAGTGGACTCTGTGGTGGGAGTTCCCTTTGGCACTTCTATTGCTGGTCTTTTGGCCAATATATACTTTACTAAGCTAGATCATCAAATGAAGGTCATAAAAGGGCTGAAATATTTTAGATATGCCGATGATTTTTTAATTCTTTGCAGGGATCAAAAGCTATTTAATTTGGCAAAAGGTCTATTCGCTGATGAGCTGATAGAGCTTAAGCTTACCAGCAAAAAATCTCATGAAATAAATTTGGAGATAGGAGAGTCTGAATACTTTGATCATCTTGGCGTGCGGTTTTTTGGAAGTGGTCACACTAAATTGACTGTGGAAAAGCAAAGAAAGATACAAAATTTATTCAAATACGCCTTGAGAAGGAAAAAGAGTAAAATATTGAAAATAAAAGACCCTCATAAAAGGGCCAAACTAGCAGTGACACTGATCAAAGAGGCCCTAGAAAAAGGGATGAGAAATGTAGGAATCATTGATTACTACTTGAGGCATTCCAAGGATGAGGCGCAATTAAAGTCACTTGATTTGTGGCTTGCTCAATTAGTGTTAAAATTCTCACTGGGAAATGGAAACAAAAAAGGAAACTTTAAAAAAATTAGCTTCCAAACTCTAAGGAAAATGGGTCTTCCCTCACTAGTTCACAGAAGAAGGTTATTAGCTCACTCAAAAATTGATTCACCTTTTTTCATTTGGAATAACCACCAAAAAGAAAAAGGGGCCAAGGCCTTCCATCCCCACTAAATAAAACCATTGAATCAGTTGTTTTAGTATGAAACAATTGTCAGATGGTTAAGGACAAAAGGGGAGTGATTGCTAGGTCATAATTATGACTTTCTTCCCTGACTCAAAAGCACAGAACCTAATTTATTTGTGGAAGAGAATATTCTATGTAGATGGGTGTAATTGAAGTCGGTCCAGATACTTAAAAGTATCAAGACAGACGTTGTAATAGTCACACTCTTTTGACCTTTACCATCTTTGATTATGATAGTTGACTACTTCGGGAGGTGAATTGGGAATCGCATCATTTTTAGGTCGATGGAATAAATGCCCATACTGCCAAAAATACACTGCCAAGAGCTTTCTGGGCTCAGTTGAGTGTGCAACTAGGACTTGTAAACACTATAATCTGGGTTTTAGTGAAAAATATCAGCACGCTTTTTATGGCGACGAAATCAAAGGTTCAACTTCAAGTGTGAGAGGCGATAGGGTCTATATCAAATACAAAAATCACCGTGGTGAGGATGTGCTATTTAATGGCGAGACAAACTCGCTTGAGCTAGTAAAAAATCATCTCAAAGTAAAAGTTTTCCCAAAAGACCAATTTATCTATTTAAGTAAGGACAAAATCTCAAATTATCGTGATTTCTCAGGTCTTGTTAATTGATCCTTTAAGTTCAATACCACCAATTCTACAACTACAGCTAAACTTAAAGTATTTTCAAAAAATGCCGAACTTGATTGTGCGAAATGAGGAGATATTATGAATAAATTTAGTTTAGTAACCTTGGTGGCATTTTTGCTTGTTACTTCTTTCATAACAAATGGATACTCAAGTGAGTCCGGATCTGATCGTAGCGTTGCACTTTCGCTAACAGGGATCGCAATGCTTGAAGAGCGAGAGGTTTCTCGAATAAATATTTACCATGAGCATTTCAAAGACTATTTTGAGAAGGTCAATAAAGGCGGTACTTTTAATTCCATCGAAGAGTTTTATATTCAAAGAAAATTTTCTGAGGTTTTAGCTGATAAAGATGCTAGTGGGGACCTGAGTGAAGAAGAAATTCAAGCTGCAGTTGAAGAAAGTAAGAGTATTAGAGCAGCTGCTCTTGCAGGCGATGATGAAGGAGATCTAATGTTCTCTTTCGATTCGGAAGATTCAGAGCAATCCGGGGAGCCAAGGCCACATGATCTCTACAAAGAAGAACTTAAAAAAAGAATAGCAGAAAATGATCCTGTTCTTTCTCGGACAATGGCACGGGCAGGAAGAGTGGTTAATGCCTCAATTCTTGCTGACTATAAAGAAGAGTTGAAAAAAGTGAACTCCCCAGAAGCTTATATGGAAGTGCATCGAAAATTCATAGCAGATTTGAAAAAGGCGGACATAACTCTTTCAACTAAATTGTTAGACGATTTAAATTTTTTCAGATACACGAATGCCTATGTGAAATTTTATCTTCCAAATAGTAATGAACCTCCACTGAAAGGAATGAAGCTTCCTCATCCCTTTGAATATGCAAAAGAGATTGCAGATGGTGATTTTTTATCTACTAGTGAAGCAAAATTAGTAAGTGCACTATCATTATCTAATCCAAAGACATGTCTAAGATGGGATGATGGATTTCCTCCGCGTATTTACCGAGATAAGGAAAATGGATGTGGAGCCATATGTGCTGGTGCGGTAAAGTGTAAAAGCTTTTTTGGTAAATACGAATCAAAGATTGTTAGTTGTAATCCACGAATTTGTAAGGATAAGAATATTTCACTGGTAGATATGGCCAAAGAGTGTGCAGAAATGGTTGGCTATGAACCTCCAGCAAAAGCTGAAAAGAATTTCGACGCCGATCCATGGACTATCTTTGAGAGAGGTCCCTATGTTTTTAAAAATAAAGATTACAGAGGAAATACCTGCGTCGGAATTTGTGTGGCCGTATCAAATGCAGAGAGCATAGGCCGCGATTTTAGTGGAGGTGAAGTAAGTAATCGAGTGAGCAAGATAACGACTTGTCATCCAAAAAGTTGTGCAAAAGGTGCAAAGGCTTGCTGGGATGATCCAGATTATTCCTCTAAAGACATCAAGTCCTGGAGCGATAAGAAAAGCTCTGAAGCTGATTCCGGTGGATCAGTCTCAGAATAAAACAAGCTTAGTTTTAGGCACTATGACTTCCTTATAGTGCCTAGGTCTTTAATCACTTTTTAGGTAGTCCCAAAAAAATTCTGTAAAGACGTCTTCACTGTAGCCCTCGGCAATGGCCTGTTGAACTTTTTGATGCTCAGCTCTTTGTCTAATAACCATGTCCACTCTTTTTTGAGAGTAGTAATACCATTGGTATACTTCCTCTCCCACCTGACACCTTTTGTCCTTGGCAATTTGCTTCACCCTTTGTCCAAAGTAGCTTAGAAAAGATTTCAGGGAATGGTAGGCACCCAATGTCATCGCCTTATGTTCTTCTAAGATGAATGATTCGCTCGTTACCTTTCCATTAATAAGGTAGGTGGGGCGAGCATCTTCTCCCACCCGGCATTTACCAATATCGTATTTTAATGCCACAAGGGCCGCTTCTTCATTGCTGAGAGATTTAAATATTTCTGTGAAAACCATCATTTTATCTGTAACCATGATCAATTCTTGTTTAGGAGGCGTGGAGCTGATTAGAATACTTCTTCTAGGGCAAACCTTATCTGGTACCCACTCTCTACAGTGGCCATTATCGCGATTCATACACCTCAACTGACCATTGGGAACCATCTCCTGTGGAAGACACTGCGAAAAAGGGCTTTGAATAAAAGAAACGAAAAATAAAATAGTAAGTGTGGTGTACTTAATAACAATCATATTAGTCCCCCTTGGGTGAGACCATATTATAGATACATTGGAAATTTGGGGTTAGAGCAATTTTTTTTAAAAGAAGAAATTACAGTTGTGTATACTAGAAAGGCAGATTTCCAATTTTTGTAAATAGAAAGATTTCAATTGCTTTATTTTGTATACAAGAAGCGTCAACAAATGGCCTATAAGTTTCCGGGTGTTAACACTAGGGACATCATAAGTATTTATTTAGTGGCGCTTTCTTTATTTCTCGATGGTTAGGACTAATTCGTTTTGGGCCTTGGCGTTTTCTAGGAGGACGACAGCACCTGCACGACTGGTTTTAAAGAACTCGCTTCTTACTTTAAAAGGAAAAAAACCGGCCTGTTCAGTCGAAAAGCTAATCATCAACTTAGAGCCTGCCATGATTTTTTGTTTCATTGGTGGCAATCGAACTACTACTTTTTGCCTTACATTGAGGCTGACGGGGGCATATGCTCTGGGGTATTTATGGAGCTTATAAGATGAATCATCAGTTCTTACAACGGAAATATTGGCACTGATAACAGCTCCTGCACTATAGTTACCAAAATTTAAAACAAATGTTGCAGGTCCATTGACATAAATATCTTCGTCAATACTGATAACGTGAGTAGACGTCTTAGGGTGGCCAGGAAAACCTGTTGCCAAATAATCATATAAAAAAGCAACCCCCGATTCATTAGCGCTTAGGATGCCTTTGGGAATTGCTGGCATTGTAGAAGTCGATTTCTGAATTTTGTAAACTTTTTGTGTTAATTCAGTGAGCGGGTACTTGTCTCCTGTTATGTAGGTCCTAGCTTTTCTTAGAGATGCTGCTGTTACTTTTTTTATTGAAGACAAATCAACACTTGAGGGATCTTTTGAAAAACCATAGAATGCTTTTCCCATTTTAGTTTTTGGAAAATTACCGCAACCATGACCGTAGTGATGGAGGTAAAGAAATGTATTTTTATTTTCCCTCTTACCATTTTGCACAGCTAAAAAAGATTCTAATGTGTCTCTAGAGTCCTGGTCATTGTCTAGTCCGGCAGACAAAAAGACAGGGAAATTCAAGTTAAGTAAGTCTAGATCAAGTGTTCTTTGATCTACATAATGTGCTCTTCCTCTTTTCCCGTGGCCTAGATACTCCATTAAATCTTCCCATTCAGCTAAGTCTCTTCCAATAAGTTTGTTATCGTAATCAGCTAATGGTGCGTTAGTGGTATAGAGGTATCTTAATTTTGTACGGAAGTTTGTAAGCGTTGACCCTTCACCTTTTCGGTCAGCATATTTAAATAATGCAAGCTCAACTGTATTGCCGGAGGTGAAGCTGTCACTTAAAACATTGATAGGGGCACTACAGGCAAGTACCGCACTAATGCCCTTTGTTTTAGATAGTCCAGTGGCAAGGGCATTAAACCCATCATAGGAAACCCCGTAAGGAATAACTTTCCCATTACTAAACGGACTTGTTTGGATCCATTCGATGGAATCTCCACCATCTGAAATATTATGTTTATGGAGCCATTTGAATTCACCTTGTGAACTATGCACACCACGGTTGGATTGAACTACAAAGTTGAAGCCTTTTTCTAGAAACGAATTTAGATACTGATTGAGGTAGAAGGTGGCATTTTTAGAGAAGTATGGAGTTCTAAGAAACATTGTGGGCCGTTTTTCGCCTCTTTTTGAAATGGAAAAGGTACCCATAGTTTTGCCATCACTCATTAGTACATCATCATAAGAAACCTGGTAATTTTTCAATGTTACGAGGCTAAATTTATTGATACTTTTTCTATTGGACGAGCCAATGACCATTAGCATTTTTAAACTTTTAGTCTGTAGACTTTTGAATTCAACTTCAATTAAGCTGACAGGTGCTTGCACGGTAATGATTTTTCTTCCCACGCATTTAAATTTCTTTGACTTTAAAGATTGAAGATAACGAAGGGAGTATCCTAGGGCACGCGGTTCAGGAATCCATTTTTCCAATACAAAGGGATCCACCCCTGATGTAAGCTCACCACAAAAAGCAGTTAAAAAATCATTTTCAAATTTATCACCTGATTGAATAGGAGAATCTGTATTTATATAGGGATCGATATTATCAGAAGCGAGCTGTTCAGAATTGATTTTAAGGATCTCTTTTTCTAGCTCTACAGTGCGAAGTTCTTCCCTTCCACATCCAATGGTTATGACGCAAGCGCACAGCAAAAACAGAAATGAAGATTTCAAAAAGGGACTCCTTATTAAATGTAAGTTCTAAAGGAGTTTTTGCTAAAAATTTAACTACTGGCAAGGGTTGTTAGGAAAAGTTAGGTTTTGTAAGTTTGGCCACTGCTCAATATGTGTTCCAACTACTAGTAACACTAAATTCCTATTTAGATGATCTTACTGCTTTTTTGTAATGAATGGCCGAAGCTTTATTTTCAAGCCCCCACAGCTTCCATGATATTGAATGGTACCACGAAGGTTAAAAAATTTTTATTCAACTCATAATTTATATTATCGTGTTTCTTTTTATGAAATTTGATTCCATTGCATTGTAAATTTGTAATACTAGGTTCTGCTTCAGATTCATGTGTTTACGAAACTTGCAACAAAACTATTGTTGGCAAAAAAAGTAATAGAAGGCGACCGTTGATTATCATCAATTTTTGAAATCTCTTTTGGGGTTAATTTGTCTAAAATAAGTGGGACAATTTAAAAACGGAAAATTGCAAACAACATGGTTTGGATTTAACGAGCCACAATCAAAAGGTTTTTGAAAGACAAATAAATAGGGATTTACACTATCTCTTCGGCGTCTAGCGGCAGCACTCAGTTAAGTTACAGTATTTTTTCCTATCACAGATTCATTCTTTATTGATAGAATTTCTCTTCCATGAAAATTATTATTTTAATACTTATCATATTGCCACTCGGTTGTAGCAAAAATACTGCAAACCCAGACTATGCTAACTTTACTCTAGTGGTTGAAAAGAATACTCGCAATGGAGTTCTAAGTGATCCAACAGGCAATGATGACTTCAATTGCTTTGGAGTTATGGTTGAATATGAAGAAGCCTCTGGTCCCGGCCATTGCAGCGACACCAACTCGAATGTTTTAATTAAACCTAATGTCGCCTTCGGGTCGAAACTAATGGGGGAGGCCATTGGCGGTCAGCTACTAGTTGGAGCTGATAGGCACTTTGCTGTGGTTGGCTTTCAATCAAATCTTCCTTGTCCTACTTTGAATACGGCCTTGAATTCGGTGGCATCAGACAACTCCTATCCTTATCTTTTGGGTACTGTGACACAAGATATACTGGAGGGAGAAAATACGATTGCCCTTGGTGCTTCCTTTAGTGGTAGTACTAAAATTACAGAATGTACTGGAGTTGTAGTCTACGGCTCAGCAGGAGCTGCTGCTGCGACTGTGGCTCCGTCAAGCTTAAGCTACAGTCGCCATTACTCAGCATTTGTAGACGGTGTTGTCGGTACAAGTAACACCGCCACAATGGGAGCAGGGGACGCTATAACTTACTCAATACTACCAGATATAAATACCAATTTAGGCCTTAGCTTTGATACTAGCACGGGAACCATTTCTGGAACCCCCAGCACCAGCGCTGCTGATACAGATTATACTATTACTGCAACTAACACTCTTGGTTCCACAAGTGCAATTATTTCTGTGAGAGTATTAAATGCTGCAACTACATTTGTAGTAAATAGCGCGGGAGATGGCGCTGACGATTCCCCTAATGGAATTTGCATGAGCTCAGGGTTTTGTACTTTAAGGGCCGCCATAGAAGAAAATAATTCTCTAGGTGCAGGAAGTGCAAAAGATATATTTGTACCTATTTCCCATTCACCGATTGTACTAGCAACACAGCTTTCTATTAGTTCAGGTAGTTTCAACTACTCTATTATTGCTGAGGACCCAACTAATACTCTCTCCGGTGGCGGCTCAAGGCACCTTTCTATTGCGGGGACAGGAACAATAATTCTGACCAATTTTAAATTGGAAAATGGTGCCCATGCTACTGAAGATGGTGGATCAATTAAAATTACAGCTGCTGGGACAGTTACACTAGAACATCTTTGGTTTGATAATAATGGAGTCACTGGTGGTGCCAATGGGGGGGGAGCCGTTGCTGTTGTTGGAGGAGTAGCAGCAACTGTTAATATTTTTCATAGTAAATTTACCAATAATTCTTCAGGTAATTTTGCAGGCGCACTTTACTTTGGATCCTCTACTTCTGCGGTTCTTATTGAAGATTCTCTTTTTGAAACAAATGCTTCAACTGTTGATGCAGGTGCTATTAAGGCGAGCTCATCGTCTATCACATTAGATATTAAAAGATCACTCTTTAAAACCAATGCCTCAGGGGGAGGCGGAGGGGTCATATACATTACTGCTGGATCATCAATAACTATTACTAATAATACATTTTATGGAAATGCTGATACACATGCCAGCAATGGAGGAGGAGCCGTAAGGATGACTACTGGTACGGCCACTTTTCTCAACAATACTTTTTCTAATAATACTTGTGTTGCCACAGCAGCAGGAGGTGCACTTTACAATGGATCGGGAACGATAACCCTGCAAAATAATATTTTTGATGGAAATCTTGCGAATTCGTCTCCGGATAGTTGCAAAGCAAGCACAAATATGACCTCAGCAGGGGGAAACAAATTCTCAGGAGCTGATATTGCATCTGGAAAATGCACTAACTCTGCAGGTACCAATGACATTGCAAGCGACTCTAACATTTTTCTTTCTGCCCTTGCTGACAATGGTGGAGTTAACGGAAATTTCACCAATACAATGGCCATATCTGCTGCTAGTACTGCCCTTGACGGCGGGGTTGCAGGCTGTCCAGCCGTAGATCAAAGAGGTGAGAGTCGGTCTGGTACTTGTGATGCTGGGGCCTACGAGCTTATTCCATAGACAGAGAATCATCTTTATTAATTGAATCCACAGTGTATGTTCCTTATTTAGGAAACTCATCTCTCATAAACTGAGTTGGATCACTTGAAAAAAGAGAAACAAAGACGTCATAGCTAAAAACAGTATTTTCACTATAACCAGCACCAAATCGTGCACCTAGGTAACCAAGGTAGATATCCTCTAGGTTTCTTCTTTTCCAAGTAGAGGGCTCAAAAGGAGCAGGATCTTTAGGGGCAATGGTGAGCTGTAATAGTCCACGGATAAGGCTCATGGGGTTAAAATCAAAAAAAGTCTTGGGGATTTTGATTCCAGCGAGGCGACCATTAGTCCAATACTCATAAAATGTATTAAGAGAAAAAGGAATGAAGTAGGCCATTGATTTATCTGCAGGGAAATTTTCAGAGAGCCATACAGAAAAATAAGAAATAACATAAAAGTGATAGAGATTTATCGTTGTATTAATTCCTTTTACCATTGGAGGGTAGGAGGATTCCTTTGGCAATTTTAAAATTCTGCTAGTCAGTGACTCGAAATCTTTTGCAATGTGCTCAAAACTTGGCCCTTTAACTTTTCTGAATAATTTTATATGGGCGTTGATATGTGGGGCTTGGACAATAAAAGCAAAGTATTTAATAAGCTCATTTTTGTTCCCGCCGACCTCAGTTAATACCCACTTATAGAAATCATCTGTATTTGGGTTCACTTCCAAATATTTGTTGGCCTTAACAATAAAATCAAGAGTTTTCTTTTGGCCTATAAATTTTAGGAACTCTGAATAATAAATTGATCCAGCTTCAACTAACCCTTTTTTCGTTTTTACTCGAAAGTCAGTATTTTCCATTAACGCATCGGCCATGAGCTTGCATTTTTTCTTTGTACTATTTTCCATTGCATAAAGCTTACAGCGTGACTTAATGACACTTGCAGTAGTTTTGCTAAGGTATTTTGCAACGATAGACATTTTTATATTTTCATTTTTTTTTGTAGCACTAAACAGCGGTGAGCTAAATAATGAAAATACGGTGAGGGTAATTAGAATATTTAAATTAGTCGACATTGTGAATTTCCCCGATATTTTAGTTTCAGGGGAACATATCCAAGCTTTTTAGGAATGTAAATTGTTATGAGATGAATTTTGATCTGGAATTAGCTTTACTGTTTCAACAAATGGAAGCCATCTAGCAGCTCCTTATCCACCCTTAAATCTTTAAAGTCTTCTGGGAAAGTAAACTCTTGGCATGCCTTTTTGCGAGCTTGGTCTCTAGGGTTTGTTAACTTTGTATGAAAAGCACCATATTGAAAGGCCTGCATTATGGCGGAAAGAGAATTTTTATAATCATTGCTGCCATAAAATTGGCAGTTAAGCCCTAATATTGCATCTAATAAATCTTTTTTATCATTTTGTGAAAGATCTGTTTGACCTTCTCGCTCTCCATTTAGAGTTTCAATAATTTGCACCGGAATATTAACATCTTGTCCCTCTGTCTCTAGTAGCAGATGCTCTAGCGCTTCTATATTTTTCCCATAGGCTTTGTAATCTACAAACCTCATTCCAGCCACAACGAGTGCGTGGTTTCCGCATTCGTCGCGATTCTCAGGATTGACTTGAACTTTACTACCACTAACAATCGGAATAGCACAGACACTTAAAGCAGCGCTATGGCCTTTTTCTAATGCCCTGACTATCTCGAGATGTTTGTCCTGATCATCTTTACCTGCAAAATCTATAAATTCTCTCATACCAGTAACACTAGCACTGAGAGTAAAACGATTTTTTTTACATTGAGGTGTAATTAAAGTGTGTGTTAAAAATGATTCAAAGCCATTAGATGCTTCCAGAGCTCGGTAAATATCGACATCCATACTAATTTGTTGCTTTAGAATCTCAGCCATTATTTTGACTATTTTTTTCTCTTGTCTTGACTGGCGTTTTCCTAAGAGATGTCTATTATTCACTAGCTCAAAACTATAGAGAGGATTCTCTTTTGAGCAGTCGCATTGGTCTCCTAGGCCTTTACCGACAATTTTAAACCACTTACCATAGAATTCTTTAAGCCTTTCAATAACGCAGCCAGGAGAGGGGCTACCATCAATATTTTGACAACGTTTTTTTGAAATTTGGTCATAAGGAGCCTGGCTTTCGAGGCAGATGCCTTGTTCAGCTCTTGGGTTCTCTTTGGCCAACGCTAACTTTGCAATTGATTCCACTGGCACCCCTTTCTTCGCACCTGGAGCCTCAGTTAAAACGTTAAAGTAAATTCGAGTAGCATCAAGTACAGAAAGCTCCTTTCCACAATTTTCAGGGTCATCAAGGCACATTTGCTCTTCGCTTAAGGCAATCGCTGCCATAGAAGCGCATAGATATCTATCTTTTTGGTCTTTTACTTTAGAAGGGAAGCGATTTGTGTAGTCAATCGTGGGACAGTCATCTGCACCAATAGCAAAGACACTTATAGGAAAAAGAAATATTAAAAATAATAATATGGTCATTAATTTCACCCTGATTTTTTGTAAACTAGATTTTAGTGAGTGCAGAAAGTTTGAAACTGCACTCACGCATATATTTAAACTAGTTAATCAATAATTACTTCAGAATCAGAAGCTCCATCAGTCCCAACTAAATCCGATGGTCCCTCTGCACTAACGTCATAGATCTCCAGTTTTTCAAGTTTCTGGGCTCGGATCGAGCATTCAAGAAAACCCATTTGTGAGATAGGTTGAAGGTGAGGCATATTGTAATCAGGATCGGCCAAACGCTCTTCGATTAATTCAAGGTCATTTTTAAGAATTGCTTTTCTTAATCCTTTTGCAGTTAATAGTTTTTTTCTTTTTGTTTCTGCTTTTGCCTCTAACCTTGGACGAGTTTTTTCTTCCCATCTCTCTTTGGCCTTAGCAAGAATCTTCTTAGAGGTCTTGTTCTTTCGCTCCATTGATTTCTTTGTAAGAATTAATGGCAGTTCAATTGAGTCTCCAATTTCATGCTCACTTATATCATAAAGAAAGAATTGCTTATTATCTTCTCTTTCAATAGGAGCAGTACTATTATCAAGTGCCTCTGAAAATTGGTCATTTGTTAATTGATAGCATAGCTCATCTGTATCAGAGTTTCCTGATATAAAGCTTTTATTAACTTTGCCCCAAGGAGCAAGAGACAACCCAGTAAATGTAATACTTCCGCCTCTTGCTTCAGCATGATTATAGGTAAGTGTTCCTGGAAAAGGTTTTTTCTGTTTGGTTACTTCGGTTTCTGTCATGCCATGTACGGCAGATACATTCGCCACAAGAATAGCTACTGATACAATAGTTTTTAAATTCATATATTCCCCCCAAAGAAAAGTGATGGTCTGACTTCTAAAAAGTCTGACGAATAATAAAAATAATTTTTAAGGTTTTGCTTGTCACCCGACAATCAAATGCAATTTTCTTTTGTAGTAATAAATAGCAAGTAGGATGCCAAAATGACAAAACAATAGAAAATAATGGGCAAGTTTTGTTGAGTCTATTCAAGAGCTTGGGCAACTCAATAATGGCTGTTGTAAGTAAAAAGTGACGAAGTGTAAAAAATTGTTGAAAAATTATACAATTGCCAAGTAACTACTCAATAAAAAGAGGCTAGATTTCTAACTAAGCAATTTCAATCAGGTTTTGTAGAGCTGGGATTTTGAATTTTTTATTTAATCTGTCTTGCA
>Ga0257117_1001330_pt1 | contig 14969 bp, 12 predicted proteins | sample SI112_135mmetaG_FD_190157 | JGI IMG/M metagenome (GOLD analysis project Ga0257117, IMG submission 190157) | Marine microbial communities from Saanich Inlet, British Columbia, Canada - SI112_135m | ecosystem: Environmental > Aquatic > Marine > Inlet | place: Canada: British Columbia | collected... | reverse complement strand
AAGAGAAGTTCCTATGACCCCTCCCACAACACCACCTAGGATCACAAAACTATAAAGTCGTTTTGACATATCAGGTGTCACACTGTCGTTTAGGAATGAGAAAAAACATGCACACATTAGAGTGACAAAGAGATCTCCAAAAATGTAGAAGCCCCAAATATCCACAACAGAAGGTGTGTTAATTCTAACGGCCCAGTAAATAAAAAAGACCATGAAGAATCCACCAAAGAGATGGGTCAGCTTTTCTTTCTGAAATCGTTTTGCCATTTTTGAAAAGACCCAAAAGGCCAGGAATGCCACAAACATATTCAGGCATTTTGCCAGAAGTTCTGTTTGGGCCGCATTAAAAGACCAATTAAAAAACTGAAAGTTCATCTCATCGTAGTGACTGATGAAAAGCGTCTTTTTTAATGGCTTCATAATCCAAAAAGTCGTTATCACCAAAAGAAAGTAAATCGACATAAAAGAAACTGGCATCAGTTCCTCTTTTTTCAAGTTAAAAAAGTTTCTAAAAAACCTCATCTTTGCCCCCTTAAGCAAATTATTTTGTGTAGTAGTTCCATCTCTTATTAGTGGTATTGCAAGTGGCCTTGCCAAAAACACTAGGAAGAGGTGAATTTATATCGCTCAAATATCTATAACAATTTAAATCACTGGGTCCGGGATAGCCCTCTCCAATTACTGAGTTTGTATCAACTTGTGCCATCAGCCAGTAGGCCTCAGGCCCTAAAAATATTTCACCGCCAACAATATCTTGCTCATGCCTTCCACTGAGTAGCTTTTTTAGTGATGTCTGGGCCACAAGTTTATGGGGCTGTCCTAGGTAATCACTATAAATAGCAAGCCTGATATTCCTAGCGCTACTTTTAGCTATATAGCCTATTTTTGAAAGCAGTGACTTGTGATCAAGAACATATCTAAAGCCCCTAAGATAGCCACTACTGTGATAACTTTTGTAGCTCATCTCTTTAGCAAACCCCATTTCGGCCAGCCGATAGGTGACGGGTAGCTTTTTATCTCCCATATTATTTTTGAGGGTCTTAATATCTTCGGGAATTGTGTCCAATTTAAAGTAGGAGTTTCCCCAACAAACGAGATCATCAGCACCCCAAGCACAGCTATGGTAATCTCCGCTAATTATTCCTTGAAATTTTTTACCGCTAGGAAGAGGTGGAGTATTAATCTGCCCCATGGAATTATCTCCCCAGCAATTCACTCCCTGGTATAAGTCCACTGCACAGGTATGATTTCTGCCGGTGGAAATATCCACTACAATTTCAAGACCCGCTGGAGTATAAATTTGACCGTAAGTTTTATCTCCCCAACAAATTGCCACATATTTAAGATCTTTTTCAAGTTCATCAATGACACAGTTGTGATTGGCACCACTTGATAAGGACACAGGATTTTTTAGACTAAGAGGAACATCGATTTGTGAGTGGCGATTATCACCAAAGCATCTCACCTTTCCCACATTACCAGTATCTTGCAAGATACACATATGAGAGTCCCCTGCGCTCATTTTAGTCACTGAGCCAAAGTAGGGACTCAGTGGCATCGCATGATCATCTCCCCAACAGTCTAGCTTTCCAAATTTGTCGATAGCACAGCTAAAAAGGCTTCCGCTTGCAAGATGCTCCACATCTTTAAGATTTTTCGGGGGCGTCGACTGGCCCTTACGATTATCTCCCCAGCAAATCACTCTTTCAGCCGTGGCCGCGCAAATATGCCTTTTACCAATGGAAACCAATTTGGGAGAAATCAACTCCACCGGAATTTTATCTCCTCCGAACTTGGTATTGCCCGTGCATCTAAGCTCAAGCTCACCACTACTTTCATCATCAATGTGGTAGCAGCTGAGCTGTCCTCCCACTGATATATCTTTTAAAGACAAAGCGTTTGAGTCAGGTGATACCCAAAAAACAAAAATACCTATAATGAGTAGTAATTTGTTCATCTCAACGTCCGCCAAGTCCAATTAAATCTATAATTTGAATTTTTACAAATGTGCTAAAAAACTTTTGATTACTTCTGATAAGTCCAAGTTTGACTATATTTTGTCCGGCCCTAACGATAGGAGTTCTGACAAATTCAAAAACTAGAAACTTCCAGGTGCCACTGTAAAAGAAATCGAAAACTAATCTAGATTTTTCTAGAGTAAAGGCCCCATCTAACATCACTCCGGCCATGCCCTGCCCGAGACAGGAGTTAAATATTCCGAATGTAATAAAGAACAAGAATCGATGTGATCGTTTCATAAAAAAGAATACAGGTCCTCCAATAAGAGTTCCCACTATCGCCATTATTATATTGATCATACTTTGACGATTTATTGTCTTTCCACCACTTTTACTAGTTACAAAAAAGTACTGATCCTTCATTTTCTTTTTGAAGGGCATTTGCAGTGATCTTCCAGCAAACTCCATAGTAGTTGTGATAGCGGTGTTGACAATAGTAAGGGCAGCGATGCTGCCCTTATTTGCAATAAAATGATGTGACCATCTTGAAAGAGAGCCTGCAACCATCTGGCCTTGTCCCATGATCCATCCTGTAATAAGAATGGCCCAAAGTTTTTTACCTGACCGAATGGCCTCCTGCAAAACGCCCTCCTTTAGAGGTTAAAGAAATCTCCCATGGGGACGTCTTTTTTGATCAAATCCTTAAGATGAGGAATTTTAAGTAAGATAGTACGAATTGTAGGGCCTTTAAGCTCTTTTAATACAATGTCGTTGATCTCTGGGTGAGATTCTTTCTCATCCAGTTCACCTTGAGCCGTTAGACCCAGAAGTTTACCATCACCATCTAAAAATGCTCCACCCGAGTTACCTTGTTGTGTGTGACAAGGTCGGTCCAGATAATCTGGGTCAACTGACATGTACTCAGTAGTGTCAGTTGCCAACTTACCAAAACAAAGAGCGTAACTTGGAAGTGATCTTCTTTTAATAAATCCTGGAGGATCAACTTTTAATCTCCAGATCTCAAATCCTTCTTTAGGATATTTTACACTGTCGCTCATATCTGCAAGAGGAACACTTCCATGCCAAAAGCCTGGATAGTCTTCGAACTCAAGGAGTGTGTAGTCAAGACCAGCTTCTCCTTTATCTCCTGTAGCTAGAACTCTTCTACACTGATAGCTTCCGATTCTCTCTTCACCGTCTCTTGTGAAAACCATGAAAGTTTCATCGCAGGCTTCTTGTGTAGAAACGCAGTGGTTATTAGTTAAGGCGTAACTTGGAGAGATCATCACAGCATTACAAAATGATGCTCCTCCAATATTAAGATAGCCTAAACCTTCCATACCCAGCCTAACTTCCCTGGGGATACCCCAGGCAAGATTAGCAAGAATTACCAATGTTAAACCAAATACTTTTTTCATTTTATATGGCCTCAGTTATTGTGACATCAACTTCACCGGTTTTTGCGTCTTTAAGTGTGATACCGATGTCATACTTTTCAGGTAGGATGTCTTTCTTCTTAAGTTCAACGATTGCTCTGTTTACTGGATTTTTAATTACCCTGTGAGCTACGTATCTAAGAGATCTGGCACCAAATCTAAAGTCAACACCTTGATCAGCAATGTAAGTAACAACCTTTGGATCTAGAACTACTTTATTAGCATCTACAAACATTCTCTTCACGTTTGCTGTTTCAAGAACTGCAATCTTACGTCCCTCTTCAGGATTTAAGTGGTGAAAGACAACAATATTGTCAATGCTGATACGACCCGCAAAGTAAGAACCAAACTTCTGGTCTTTAATCAGATCATTAAGAATTCTCTGCTTCAGACCATTTTCAGTTTTGGGTATTTCTTCTTCTTTGTATTTCTTACCAAAGTGACCTGATGGCTCTGGAATTTTAAGAACGTTGACGTCATATGCATCAATCATATCCATTCCAAAGTTTGAGGTAAAAAAGATAAAACCGTTAGAAAATTTAGCTGTTACACCGCCGCCTTTTGAAGCTACTTCACCGTCTTCAAGAAGACTTAAAAGAGAATCAAAAATCTTAGCGTGGGCCTTGTCAATTTCATCAAAGATTAGTGTAGAAGTAGGATTGTTTTTAACCCATCTTACAAGTAGTCCACCAGCTGGGTTGTAACCCACATAGCCTTCAGGAGCACCAAAAAGAGTGTTCACATCAGCGTCACTTGTGTACTGAGACATTGGAAAAAGCTTAGGAGTCATCTCAAACATTTTACCAGTAGTCTTTGCAAGATAAGATTTACCAACACCAGATGGCCCTAGGAATAAAAAGATCCCTGCAGGTCTTTCATCTTTTTTATTGTTAGCCGCAAGGTTTAGAAGTTCAGCTTCAATAGCGTCAACAGCTTTTCCTTGTCCTACGTATTTCTTTCTTACGTCTTTTTGGAAATCAACAACTCTTTCGAGAAAGCTTCTCTTGTCCTTGCCTCTTTTGAGAACAATGACGTTTGCATATTCACCAACAAGAGCTTCAAGATCAGTCTTAGTTGCTGTATATGTTTTAGAGTCATCTGCTGGAGCCAGCTGATTTTCCATGAGTTCAATGAATGTGATCCCAACTCTTGGGTGATGCTCATCAGGAATATACTGTCTTGTGAGTCTAACAAGGTGCTTTAACAACTTGTCATTAATGATCACATTAGTACGTCTTCTAGCTTTTTTGGCCTTGTACTTGTAGATCATCATCAAAACATCATCGTTTGGATCAGAAACATGGATTCTAGTGAATCTAGAAAAGAAAGCTTCTTTTTGTCTTACTAAAGACATTTCACCGGGAGCATCTGTAAGAGTTCCAATAACAGCTAATTGTCCGTTCGCAAGGTTAGTCTTCATAACCTCAGTCACGTCAGAGCTATCATTTTCCCCTGTTCCCATTCCCACTAATTGATGGATTTCATCCATTAGGAGGATTGTCTTTTTCCCAGAGGCAGCTTTTACGATTTCAGTCATTTTCTTTTCAGCTAAACCTGAAAAACCTTCACCGTTTACAGCACCAAGATCGATGATATGAACTGACCAGTCTTTCAACCAATCGGGAACTTCACCTCTAACAATTCTTGTGGCAAGTCTGTAAGCAAGAGCTGTTTTACCAACACCAGCTGGACCCCAAAGCATAGTTGATCTTTTGGAATCATTTCTAAATCTTGCAATCAGCTTATCAACCAACTCATCTCTTCCCAAAATTTCAGGAAGTGTTGCATTGGTTTCAGGATCTGTTAGATCATTTGACAAGTGAGAAAAAGGTGAGTACTTCTGAAGCGAGATTCGATCAGATTCAGTAAGATCAGCGAAGATTTTACCTTTTCCAGATTTTTCACAACCTTCGAAATATGACTGAGAAACAACTTTCTCTTGTACTGCATACCCTTTGCCTCTAATTGGCGTAATTCTAATTTTTCCACTTCTTAAATCTTTAATGGAAATATTCTTACGACAAATCTTTGGCTTTATTGATTTATCAAGAGAGGTCCATGAACGAATTTCAGCATTTCGACCTTGAAAGTAAACGCCCATGACGCCACTTTTAGTAAAAACGAAAGTTCCAGGCTCTGCACCAATACGATATGGCTTGTTTCCTTCGATCCATACCATATCACCTTCTAAAATATTACTCGCTTTTTGATTGCCAGCAACCCTAAGACCAAGGCAATGCCCTGATGGAGTTTTCTTAACCCAGTCAAAATTTTCACTAGGAAATTTGCTACAGTCTGCTGCATACAAGGACGTCCCCGCACACATAAGTAGAACTGTACTCCAAAACTTTTTAAACCGCATATGATCCTCCCAAATTGGATGAGAATAAGCATAGGTTAAGAAAGCGGTGGCTACTTCTTGCCACCCTTACCTTTACCTTTACCTTCTTTTTGTTTTTGTCTTTGACGTTCACGTTCCCTTTCATCAGATCTTTTCTTCTCTTCAGGGTCGTCACCTTTTTTGTCGTCACCTTTCTTCTTGTCTTTTTTATCCTTATAGTCGCCTTCCCAGCCACCTTTACCTTTGCTGTCTCGTTGACGTTTTTTAAGGATATCTTTGATTTGCTCTTCAATGTCATCAGGCTCTTCAACTCTTCTGTGATCGCCTTTACCATTTTTAGCAATATCATCTAGGATGTCGCCTTCCCAATCGCCCATACCAATACTAATAACGTCTACTGACTTACAGTTTCCGTATTTAGTAGAGATGTCTTCTGCACGATCTTTAGCATTTTTGTTCCCACACGAATCTGCTCCGTCTGTTAGAACAATCACACTGGCACATGTACCATGATCAAGCCTAGCTACTTCGTTTTCGGCGTAAGTTAGAGCGAGTGATAAATCAGTTGCTCCTCCTGCTCTAAGTCCAGCTGCGCGTGCCACAACCTTTGTATGAGCACCGACTGTTAGAGGTACCTGAGTCTTTACATAGTTATGGCCACATCCTGAAAATGAAATAAGCCCAACGTAATCTTTCTTATTAACCTTCGGAATAGTCCTTGCAATCACTCCCTTAACTTTCGTCAAAGGCGCTCCCATCATAGAGCCAGAGATATCGAGAACAAAGAGAATAGCATTTTTCTTGCGAAAGAAATCGTCTTCCTCTGCGAAGGCATTCATCCCAAAAGCTAAGGTAAGAACCCCAATCATCATGAATTTCATAAACATACTCCTTTATGTTCTAAGTCCTATTTAACAGGAAATCCTGCTTGCGTATTATTTACAATCACTAATCTGCCAGATGGAGCTTGATCGATGTAAACCTTTCTGACTCTTGGAAAAATCTTGAGCATAATGGCCTTAGTCTTATCAGCTTCTTTAATGGCAAATAGATGTTCTGCAATTTTTCTCTTGAGATCGCCCACGATTTTCTCACGAATTGGAGAAGCACCAAGGGAGCTATCAAGGCTAGTTGAAACAACATACTCAAGGTAATTGTCACCAACCATAATCTTGATATTTTCTCTGAGCATAAAGTCTCTACTTAATTCTTTTACAAATTTCTTAGAAACTAGTGTTAGTTGATCTTCTGTAAGAGCTTTAAAAATCAAAGTTGATTCTTGAAGTCTTGCCCATACGTGAAGTGGAATTTTTTCATTAGCAGGAGTCTCACCACTGAGAACATATTCTCTTAGAAGTGGAAGAATTTCTTTAATGCTAAGGCTTGAGGCTTCTGAAATAAGCTTGGCGCCATAGTTACCAGTCATAATAATGATGGCATTTCTAAAGCTTAGCTCATTGTCTGTTCCTTCAGCGTAGATCCCTCTTTCTATAAGGCCTCTTAGTTCTGCAAGTTTGACAGCTGACTTATCAACATCATCAAGTAGTAATACATAAGGCTTACCCTTTTGATTTTTTACCATTTGAGTGATCATTGAATCTGGATCAAATCCAGTGAAATAACTCATGTCAATCTTGATCATTGGTACACCTATTTGCTTAGCAAGTAGCTCAGCTGTATAGGTTTTCCCAACTCCAGTAGGTCCTGTGAAAAGAAATTTTGCGATGGGCTCATCCATAGAGATGATACCAAGCTTTAAAGAGATGAACTTATTAACAATTTCATCTTTAACTTCTTCATGACCTACAACTTCACGATCTAGCATCGCTCTAAGAGCAACAGTATCCATTTCTTCAAGTTTAGTGGCATCAAATACGTAAGATAGAAAGTGCTTTCTAACTTCAAGAACCCCAATCTGTGTGATTCCCTTGCTATTGATACTCCCGTGAGTTCTCGCCAAAATTTCTGCTGATCTAATTGATCTATTTGGTTCAACATCTATTGGAAAAAGCTCTCTTGCAGAGTCAAGGATAATACCCTTAACACCTTCGCCAAAACTAACCTTGAATTTTCCTTCAAGACTTCTCATGGCCGCTGAAAGCATCGCGTCCAACTCTTCTGGTGGAGGAGATGTAACAGTAACGTTATAACCCATATTCTTAACTTGTGGGTTAGCAACGTTTATATCTCTCCAGAGAATGTCATCTGCAGTAGTGATAATTCTAAGTTTTCCGTCTTTAATCTCTTTACGGAAAAATCCTAAAAATGCATCCATCGCCTTATTAATATTGGTTGGCCCTAGACCTGGATCATCTAAAAAGTCATCCATCAAAATAAGTACTTTTCTACCAAAAAGTGCATTTTGAACTTTAATCCATGGAGGAGTTCCACCATTTTTACATACACCTTTAGGACAAATCTGATCAGAAGCTGTTTTAGCAGCGATCACACTAGATAGCGGAAAATGAAAGATTTCAAATTCTTCCCACTCAACAGAGCCTTTCTCTTGTTGTCTAACAATATACTTTGTCACTGACTTAAGTAGTGATGATTTACCAACGCCGTAAGGCCCTGACATATTCACCCAAGTCATGGTCTGACCTTTTAATAAAGATAGTGCTCTTTCAATATAAGCATCTCTAATAAAGATACTATCGAAGTGACCAAGTCTAGCTCTTGAGCCCCAATCTTCTGCATAACTCATAAGAAGATTAATCTCTAGTGACTTAAGCTTTGTTCCGTATAGGTTCTTACCAGCATCTAGTGGAAGAAGTGAGCCATCATCACCGAGGATGTACTTTCTTTTTCCGCCTACTGCTAGGTTTTGAATAAGAATTGGAATATTTTCGTAAAAAACAACTCTTTCATCAGAACGAAGAGTAAGGATTTGAGATTTGCTCTCAACCTTTCCTGTACCGTCTAATTTAAGAAATTCAATACCTGTTGCCGTTGGAAGGAAGATCCCGTCTCCTGTAAAACTCATCTTTGGCCCCAGCTTTGGATGTTCCTCAAAGCTTGGAACGATGACTTGGTTTTTTCCATCATTGCCGTGTCTTACAAGTTTTAAATCTTCAGTTAAAAACAACATATTGTGCCCGTCCCTACTCAGTTGATATGAGTGTGGATGAAGTGAGTACAAGTTGTAGGGATTTTGACTTTTAAGAGTCTTGTTTCTATCCGCTTCATGATATCTAAAAATAACCTTTTTAGAAGCGGTTACCAGATACATTCCCTCTCTGGCTGGAACAATCTCTAATGGAACCCCATTGTTAATTTGTTGAGTAGCTCCCTTTTGGTCTTTAACCAAAAAGAATTTCCCATCAAAGATGGCCCAAACTTCATTACGAGTTTTGGGAACTTGACCAGAAGCGTAGCCCAAATAGATTTCCTTTCCAATGAGAGGAACTTTCCAGCTACCACCAGAAGAAATATCTTTAAGATCTTCTCTTCCAATAGTTTGGCTTCTGTTGTGTAAGTAAATACCAGGCTTCACATCAATACCTATGGTTTTGAAATGAGCCGCGGCTTCCTTATACATAATAAGGTAATCGGATCTAAGTTTCAGCTCGCCTGCAAAAGCACCTAAGCTTGCAAGTAAACTGCCTAATAAAATTAAATGCACTGGTTTCATGTATTCTCCCCAGAATATTTATTCACAAAAATAAATTTGGTTAAAATGAATCTTCAGAATCGTCGATATCTAAGATATCGGGTAAATCTTCAATTTCGCTGTTGTACTGTACTAGTGATTCTTGAACCGACTGTGATTCGTCGAAAGCATTTAGATCGTGGTCTGTGATAACATTTGAAAACGCGAGTGCGCTACAAAATGTAAGACAGAGGCCCATAATTACCTTGGCCATAATCCCTCCTTGAGTTGATTAATTCGAATCATTCTATGTCGGCTGAGAATTTATTGTCTATCTAAAATAGTCTGTCATTTAATAATTGTGTTCAGCTCTGGAGCGTACTGTTCACAATTTGGGCGCTATCAAAAGGGACAATGTGGATAAATATTTTTACAGTTCGCTTTCAATGGCCAAGGAGACAATAGTTGTAAGTTTTTTTAAGTCTTCAAAAGTCACGTTGTGAAAGAGGGCAATACGCATTTGATTGCGTCCTAGCTTCCTATAAGCATCAATTCCTTGCAGAATTTTTTTCTTTCGAAGCACATTAATAAGATCTGAAATGGGAATTTTTTCATCAACGTCGATACAAGCCACGGCGCGGGATCGAACCGAATCTTTCTCAACATAACAACTGAGATATTCTTTTTCACTTGCCCAGCTGTAGAGAAAATTCGCTTTTTCTTCAGCAAGTTTTTGCACTTCAGAATAACCGAGCTTATTCATTTCTTTAATTTGCTCGTTCATAAAAAATAATGTGGCTATGGCGGGAGTATTATAAGTTTGGTTTTTTTCTCCATTGGTTATGGCCGCATTCCAGTCCATAATGCCTGGTACGTAGCGACTCTTGTCCCCTGCTATGCTAAGGGCCCTTTCAATTGCTTTGTCACTCATAATCGCCACCCAAAGGCCTCCATCAGAAGCAAAAACCTTTTGAGGTGAGAAGAAGAAAACATCGACCTTAGAGACATCACAAGGGCACTGACCAGCACCTGAGGTGGCATCCATACATAGAAGTGCACCTTCTTCTACTTTGGGCAACTCGCTCATCTGAACACCCGTAGATGTTTCATTCAGAGTCACACATACAGTATCAGCACCAGAATTATCGCCGAACTGATTTCCTTGTCCATACCCGGCGGATCTATTTTCTGCTTCAAGCCAAGGGATGGAATCAATGCTTTTGAACCACTTGCTAGAAAACTCACCACAAGTATAGTGAATCGATTTTTTTTGTACGACACCCAGACCAATCATATCAAATAGTAGCGTAGCACCGCCGTTACCCAGAACAACTTTGTGAGTGCCCCCCACACCGAAATATTCTAGCAGGCCTTCTTGGACTTCTTTTACTAAATTTTTAACTGCACTTTTTCTATGTGAAGTGCCCATTAAATATTTACCCGTTGCGGCCAAACGCTCGAGATATTCCACTGGTACCTTCGAAGGACCACAAGCAAAACGTGGGTCAGTTGGTATAAGTTGGTCTTTAACTGTGAAATCTTCAAACATTTTCGGCCCCTTGATGTAAACAGATATTTAAGTTGTCTCTTTTTATTGGTCAATTGAGATCATCATTCTATAATAGGACATTGCTTCGGACAAAAGGTTTAGAGTAATTTTTGTGTTTCAGCACTTGTGAAGATGCTGAAAGAATTACAAGGATTTAGTGTGCCCATTACTTTTTTTCTCAAATCTCTTTGTGTCCTATTTTTAATGGTTCTTGTGACTGATGGTCAATCAAAAACAAAAAAGACTTGGGCATATGATGAGCATAGTGGCGAAGCGGAAGAAAGAGACAATGATCTCGATCAAAAACACAAAAGCACATATGAAAAAGAATTTGTCCCCTATATGCACAATATCGGGCTCGGTATTGGCACCCACTCCCCCTTTTTGGGAAGGGTCCAGGTGGATGATTCAGGCACACAAAACGGACTTGAATTAAATCCCGCCTTTACTCTTTCAAGTATGTTTCATTTATCTGAGCACTTTGCCTTCACTCCATCCGTCAGCTATATCTACTCGCGAAATAATGCAGTGGATTTAACCAAGAAGAAAGAATTTAACTTCAAGGCCGATCTCTCATTAATCCTGACCACCGGAATTGGCCCCTTCCATTTCCTCTTCTCTCCAGGTCTGTACCTCACAAGAATCTCTGGAGATGGCGGAGAAACCACTTTAAAAAATGGAAATGCAACAGAGTCATTCTATCTTCCAAAGGAATCCTCTACTGCCTATAATTTTTCAACAGGAATAGGTAGCCAGTGGTACCCTTTTCAAAATTGGTCTTTTAAATCAACTCTTGATTTTTTCAATTACCTTGAACCAGACAACCTTCGATATTCTTTAACACTAACTCTTAATTGGCATTATGTAGATCCAAGCAAAATGTGGAGGTAGCGCATGAATTATTCATGGACCGTGTTGGTCCTGACTGTGACAGTCAGCTTCAATTTGTGGAGCTTCACACTAAATAATAATGTGGATGCAGCTTTTGATTCTGAAGAAGTTTCCATAAACCTCTCCTCCTCTTCCACTTGTATAAATACAGGTAAATCTACAAGTCAGATACTAGGCTATCTTGAAAAGGCCATTGACGAGTTCTGGAATACTGTCCCCACCAGCAACCTTAGGCTCAAAAAAGGAACACTGGTTTCAAAAGGATCTGACTTTGAAAGCGATCCTCTTTGCCAAGGTGGTATCAATTCCCCTTGTACTCCCAACGGGGGCTTAACTGTAAGTGATGGGATATTTATTGCTTGTAATGACAATATCGTAAATTTTGCAAGCACTTCAATTGCAGCGGCCACACTCACAAATAATATTGAGGGTACTGCTATCAAAGGAGCTCTTATTCTTTTAAATGACAGAACAGGCTCACAGCTAGCAAGCCTTGATGATGGTGCTTTCATTTCTGTTATTGCTCATGAAATTGGTCACGCCATAGGCTTGGGCCACAGTCCCGAAAAAGAAAACTTAATGTATTATTCAACGGTAACTAAAAGAGAATCTCTGGGCTGGGATGATATAGAGGGAACAACCTATCTATACCCCAAAAGAGATAAGCTCTTTGGACTGATTGGATGCGCGCCCAGCGGTTTTGCTGAAAGAGATCCAGAAATCACAGGAGAAGCTGTCATTTCTCCCTCACACTTGAGAGTCACAAAAGAAATGGAAAAAAATGAAACCATTTCGGCATTGTTTTCTCTACTACTCGGCCTTCTCGCAATGCCATTTATCATCATTACACTTCAAAAAATAAAATCTAGGAAATAATATGAAATCACTCATCATCATCTTCTCAATATTTTATGCTCTTACGGGCCTTGCTGAAAAGGCCAGCGTAGATCAACTTAAAAACCATCTGACTTACTTAACATCGAGGAGTCTTTTCGGCCGTACACCTGGAACACCGGGACACAAGCTGGCACGCGATTATATTACCACACAACTAAAAACCATTGGCATGAGTGATATTCATATCAACCAGGACAGACCACGGCTGTATATCCCAGGAAGAGGTAGAAATTGGCCAGATGTGTACAATATTGTGGCAAAGTATGAAGGCGTTGGCGACCATAAGTCTTGTATCGTGTACTCTGCCCATTACGACCATGGAGATAGAAAAAAGAAGAATTTCAAGCCCGGTGCGGGTGATAACGGCTCAGGTGTTGTGGCCCTTCTCGAGCTAGCAAGGCTTCTAGTTAAAAATGCTCCTGCCCTATCTGCAGATATTTATTTAACTTTTCCAGATCAAGAGGAAAACTATATTGCTGGCAGTCCAAAGTTAGTAAAACATCTTCTAAAGAGATGTCCCAAGATACTTTTTAATGTCAATCTAGATCTTGTGGGTGGGAAATTTTTTAAAGGATTCGAAAACCACATACTTGAATTAACGGGCGGAGTGAGTGAAGATTTTTCTGAGCTTATAAAAACTGCTGATAAGAGTGGGATTCAAATTATCAGTAATGCTGTTTACCCAATAGAACCTCTGGGAAAAACTATACCACGATCAGATTACTCCTCCTTTAGGGCAAAAGGAATCCCCTTTATATTTTATACATCGGGAACCCCTTGGTATTATCACACCACTCATGACACCATTGATAAAATTAACTTCCCATTTCTGGCAAATGTTGTGAACAGGCTCTACTCCCTTGTGGACACTTACCAGATTTCTGAAAGAGGAGGCGCTGACTTTTCTTTTAATAAAAATCAAAAAATTGAAATTGATCGTGATGGATTAAATTTTGCTGGAATATTGAAAAAATACATCGCCTTCAAAAAAGAAAACTTTATCACTGATAAAGAAGCCAGTGAATTTCAATCTTTAATAGATAACCTTGAGAACCCCAAAGTGAAAACTCGTAAAAGAGATATCCACAAAGCAGTCCTCAAGCTAATAAAAAGTATTGGCTCCAAATACGGTGATTATACCAAAAAACCCTAATCACAACTCTCTGAGATAGAGGCTTCGCCTCCAGCATCTTCTAGATCAGATTCCCAACTCTGCGCCTCTTCGTAGCTTAGGTCTTCTTCTACAACTGATGGAGCAGCATCGGCAATATCTTTTGCCTCTCGAAGTCCAAGACCTGTAAGAGACTTGATCGCCTTAACCACGTTTAACTTGCTAGTACCAACGCTATCAAGATTTACATCATAAAACTCACAGCTCGACACTTCACTATCATCATCTGAGCTATCTTGGCATTGGGCCACAAGTGAAGCAGTTAAACTATAGGACTCTAAACTTATCTCAAGAGCTTTTGCCGTCTCAAGATCTAGGTCTGACTTGACCGCTACAGGAATGGAGTCGAGCATTGTACTAATGTTGCTCTCAGACTCTCCCAGCAGTGCTGTTAAACTTGTCGCCAAAGCACTCTTGTCTGAATAAGTTGCATTCACCACAACTGCATATGTTGAGCAAGAAAAGCTTGAAGACTCTGAGCTTTCTTCTTCTCCTTCACTTTCTTCCTCGCAATTTGAAACCACCTCGGCTTCCCCCCCAGCAGCTTCTAGTGAGACTACTGTTGCCTCTGCCTCTGCTTCAGAAACACTACCTAAAATAGTTGAAGGAATTGTATCCACAAGCTCTTTAGCTTCTTTTAGTCCCAGTGAAGTAATACTCTTTACAGCTTTAACCACATTCAGTTTACTAGAACCATAGCTTGTAAGAAGAACATCGTTGTCATCACATGTGGCCATGACCTGAGAACTCACAAGCAAAACAATTAAAGCACTTAGAACCATTTTCATAATCTTCTCCATTTTATTATTCTCAGTCTTTTGAGTTTCCACCACTAGTGTCTTCCCCTTGAACTTCTTCTTCGAGGGCAAGGCCAGAATTTATCAGATGCTGATCAATTTTTGTTTCCATCACATCAAAGGGAATACTAGAGTTAGTAAAAAATATTTCATCATTCCCATGGTATCTCTCTAGGTAGTCTATCGGAACGATCAAGCATTATCTTGAGATACAATGCTTTTTATTTATGAAATATTGGATTTTGCAGCCGGAATCTGAAACGGCAACAGGCCCTTAGTTGGCGGCGACGTTTTTAGGGCGCTTTAATTTTCCCAGCAGCTTTCTGGCGGACCTCATTAA
>Ga0257117_1001324_pt1 | contig 15015 bp, 16 predicted proteins | sample SI112_135mmetaG_FD_190157 | JGI IMG/M metagenome (GOLD analysis project Ga0257117, IMG submission 190157) | Marine microbial communities from Saanich Inlet, British Columbia, Canada - SI112_135m | ecosystem: Environmental > Aquatic > Marine > Inlet | place: Canada: British Columbia | collected... | reverse complement strand
GATTTGTACACTGGATGCTGGAACATTAAATTTTGGTGATGGTTCAACAATCACTGTTAATACACCCAATGATTTAAGAAAAGCTGCTAAGAAATTAAAAGAAATTGGTGTGAAACCAGAAATAGAAGCTTTTGATTTAGGAAACATGTGGTTCGGAGCCCAGTTATATAAAGAAGGATTATTAAGTGATCCACCAATGTTTCAAATGTGTTTAGGAATACCTTGGGGAGCACCCGCAACTACTTTAGCAATGCAGGCTATGAAAGATATTATGCCCAATGAAGGTGTGTGGTCTGGTTTTGCTATTTCAAAAAATGAAATGCCATTTGTTGCTCAGACGGTTTTAATGGGAGGTAATCCAAGAGTTGGATTAGAAGATAATTTATATTTATCAAAAGGTAAGCTTGCTACTAACGCTCAATTGGTTGAAAAAGCTATAAGAATTGTCGATGAGATTGGTTACACACCGATGACACCATCTGAGACTAGAGAGAAATTAAAACTTATTAAACATAAGTAATGTTAAAAAAAAAAGATTTAGTAAAAATAAAAAAACCAAAAAATTCTAATACTATATTTGGCTTACCAGCTAAATCTTACATCGATGAAAATTTTTGGAAAAAAGAATGTGAAACAGTTTTATCTAATGGCTGGTTATTTGTAGGTCTTGCTCATGAACTTAAAAAAGCTGGTGATGTAATTCCTCTTTTTATTGCAAACAAACCAGTATTACTTGTAAAAAATGATAATAATGAAATTTCTGCTTTTCACAATGTATGTAGTCATCGATGTTTAAAACTTGTAGATCAGAAAATGAATGTTGGAAAAATTATACGCTGTCCTTATCATGCATGGAGTTATGATCTTGATGGTAAATTAAAAGCAGCTCCACATGTTGGTGGAACAGATCAACATAAGCCTAAGGGATTTGATTTTTCTAAACATGGATTAAAATCAATAAGAATTCATGTTTGGAATGATTGGGTTTTTATTAATTTTAATGGAAAAGCAAAAAAATTTGAAGATTATGCTAGACCACTTATTCAAAAATTTGATGATATTGATTTAACTAAATTAAAATATGTAACAACTTTAGATTTTGGAAAAATAAATACTAACTGGAAGTTTATTATTGAAAATTTTATAGAACCATATCATGTACAATTTGTTCATAAAACTACTACTAATCAGCCTTTAAAGAACCATTATACAGTTGTTGATGGCATGTGTTATGGTAGTGGAGTTGATGTTGATGAAGAGGACACTGAGAATAGTGCTGCTTTGTCTGTAACTTCAAGATATTTATCTCTTTTTCCAAATTTTATAATTGGTACTTACTTCCCAAACCAAATTGGAGTTTATCTAAATATTCCAATAAGCCCAGGCATAACTTCACAAAAAAGAGTAATTTATACTACGGATGGTAAAGATATGAGTGAAAAAGAAATTAAGATGACAAAAAATATATGGTGGAATGTTCATAAAGAAGATCATGAAATATGTGAAAGACTTCAAGAAGGTAGATATTCTCCAGCATCAAATGAAGGTGGTCTTTTATCTCCTGTTTGGGAAAGAGGAGTACAAGCATTTCAAAAACTTATAGCTGATGCTACGATGAAATCTTTTAAATCAATAAAAAGGAAAAAAAATGTCTAAAGAAATTAATCTTGAGGGATATAGACTCGCTCATACTATGATAAGAGTTAAAGATTTAGAAGCATCTTTTAACTTTTACTGCAAAACTTTAGGAATGAAAGTTTTAAGAAAAACAGATTATCCTGATGGAAAATTTACAAATGCATTTATTGGATACGGACTTGAGAATGAGTCTCCTTGTCTAGAGCTTACACATAATTGGGATCAAAAAGAAGATTATGACAAAGGTAATGGGTGGGGACATGTTTGTATTGAAACACCAGATGTTTACAAAGCTTGTGATGATCTTGAAAAATTGGGTATAAATATCACGCGAAAACCAGGTCCAATGAAACATGGAACTAGAGTAATTGCATTTTGTGAAGATCCCGATGGATACAAAGTAGAATTGAATGAACCAATAAAAGTATAAACCGAAAGGAAAAATAATGTCAAAAAAACCTCAACTATATAAGTTTAAAGATATAGAAAATAGACTTCATACTTTAGAGCCAGGTAAAAGTTATATTAAACCGTTTGTAACCAGCAAAGTTAGTAACACAATGTGTGGAGGGCTAAATTTTTTAAATAAAGTTTCTGTACCATGGGATTTAACTTGTGATGAAATTATTTACTGTATGGAAGGAACTTTTAGACTAACATGTGATGGGCAGTCTTATATCTGTAACCCAGGTGATGTTCTTTATATACCTAAAGATAATCATATAGCCTACGAATGTGATGAAAAATGTGTAATATTTTATGCCGCCTATCCCCATGATTGGAAGCAACAAGCGGGCATTACATTTGTTCCTGGAATAGATCCTGAGGATATGCCACAATAACAAAAGATGTAAGGAGATCAATATGAGCAAAAATGAAAAAATTTATTACGAAAATTTTAAAGATGCGGTTGAACGTAATAGAAAAAAGATATCTTCAGTTCATAAAAAATTAAAGAATGCTGGCGTAAAATATATTTTATCAAGTTGGATTGATCTCCATGGTATTCCAAAATCAAAACCAGTTCCAATGACTGATTTTGAACCTTTATGTTTAGGAAAAGGTCCTCAGTTCGCTGTTCATTCTATTTCTTTTGTTCCAGAATTAACACCCGCAGACTCTGATCAAGTAATGTTGCCAGATTTAGATGCTGTTTATATTTGCCCATGGGACATTACTACAGCTATTATTTTTGCAGACCTTTTTTGGGAAGACAAACCTTACAATGTTTGTCCTAGGCAAGCTTTAAAACGTAACATGCAAAAAGCTCAAGATGCTGGATACAAAGGTATGGCTGGTGTAGAGCCCGAGTTCATTGCAATGAAATATGATGAAAATGGTCAACCTATAAAAGCTATTGATACAGACCCTATAAAAGGTATTAGACCAAGACGTCAGGCTTTTGGTTATGATGTTGAACATTCATTAGACTCAATGCATTTTCTAAAAGAATTAATAGATATTCTTAATGGATTAGGATGGAAACTGCATGATGTAGTTGCAGAAGGCGCATACTCTCAATTTGAATTAGATTTTCATTATACAAATCTTTTAGAAATGGCTGATAGATTAGTGTTTCTTCGTATTCTTCTTAAAGAAGTTGCAAAAAAACATAACATGTTCATTACATTTATGCCAAAACCAACGATAGGTGATTGGAGATCTGGTGCTCACATAAATTTTTCAATGATTGATAAAAATGGAAAAAATATTTTTGATGCTGGAAATAAATGGTCTAAAGAGTCGTTGTTTGCTGTGGGTGGGTTGATGAAACATGCAGAAGCATTAACTTCTATTACATGCTCAACTGTAAACTCGTATAATGGACTGGTACCAAGAGTAGGTGGGTTTGAAGGTGGTACTGTTACTTGGGCACCAACAAACATTACTTATGGACATAATAATAGGTCTGCTCAGTTTAGATTACCTCAAAATAGATATTGTATAGAAAATAGAGCAGCAGATATGACAATGAACGTATATTTAGCTTTTTCAATGACACTTTCAGCTGCCGTAGAGGGAATTAAGAAGAAAATTCATCCAGGCAAACCAACTGATCAAGATCTTTATAATATGGCCGATAGTGAATTTAAAAAACTTGGAATTAAAAGACTTCCAAGAAATTTACTTATGGCTATTGAGGCTCTTAAAAATGATAAATTATCCGATGAAGTTATAGGTTCTGTAATGAAAAAATCTTTACTTGCCTATAAGAATGATGAATGGGAAAGATATCATCAAGCTGTTACTGATTGGGAAGTGAAAGAATATCTCAGACTTTATTAATTCATGAAGGATTATGAAAAGTTTAAATTAGGAAACATTAAGCTTTTATCTGGTAAAATTTTAAAATCTGCTGAACTAGCGTATAAAACTTACGGTACGTTAAATAAAAGTGGATCAAACGTTATAGTTCTTCCAACATTTTACACGGGTAGTCACATTAGAAACGAAGGATTTATAGGAAAAAATAGAGCCCTAAACCCAAATAAATATTTTATTATATCTGTTAATATGTTTGGAAATGGTTTTTCGTCATCTCCAAACAATTCTATTAAAAATCAATCAGGTTCAAATTTTCCAACCTTAACTTTGTGGGATAATGTTTATTGCCAACACAAACTGATTACAGAAAAATTAAAAATAAAAAAAATTGCACTAGTAACAGGTTGGTCTATGGCTGGTTGTCAATCATATCAATGGGCTGCTCAATATCCTAATATGGTAAAGGCTATTCTTCCATTTTGCGCTTCTTCTAAAACATCAATCCATAACCATGTATTTTTAGAAGGAGTTAAAGCTGCACTTACAGCTGACAAAAGTTGGAATAAAGGTAATTATAAAAAACAACCTGTTGAAGGTTTAAAAGCTTTTGGCCGTATTTATGCAGGATGGGCTTTTTCTCAAAATTTTTATAGAGAAGAGCTATATAAAAAACTTGGTTATAAAAATTCAGAAGAATTGTTAAATGATTGGGCAAGAGATCATGCAAAAAATTGGGATGCAAATAATTTGTTATCAAAGTTAAAAACATGGCAACTTAACGATATAAGCAAAGGACCAATTTATAATAATAATTATGTTAAAGCACTTAAATCAATAAAAGCAAAAACAATACTGATGCCGTGTAATCAGGATCTTTACTTTAGAACTGAAGATAACGAGTATGAAAAAAAATTTATTCCACATTCGTCTATAAGACCAATTGATTCATCTTTTGGCCATTGTGCAGCAAATCCAGGGAATGATAAAAATTTTGAAAAAGAACTTGATAAGAATATTAAAGAATTATTAAATTAAAAATGTCAAAAATTCAAAAAGTAGCAATAATAGGCACTGGTGTAATAGGAGCTGGTTGGATCATTCGATGTTTAGCACATAACAAAATTGTTTATGCTTTTGATAGAGATTTGAAATTAAAAAAAAATTTAATAGCTGAAATTAAAAGAACTTGGCCATATGTAAAAAAACTTTTTAATAAAAAAACACTTAATCTTAAAAACTTTAAATATTTTACCTCTATAGAGAAAGCTTTAAAAGATGCTGATTTAATTCAAGAATGTGCAAGTGAAAATTATACTTTAAAAACAAAGTTGATGAGTACTATTGGAAAATACGCTAAACCAAATGCAATTATTTCATCAAGTTCCTCAGGACTATTACCAACAAGAATTTATTCTAAATGTAAACATCCTGAAAGAACAATTATTGGACACCCATTTAACCCAGTTTATTTATTGCCTGCAGTTGAAATTGTACCTGGTAAAAAAACAACAAAAAAATTTTTAAATAGAGCTAATAAATTCTACAAATCAATTTCCATGAACCCAATAATGGTAAAACATGAATTACCCGGATATTTATCTGACAGATTGCAAGAAGCTTTATGGAGAGAAGGGCTGCATATTATTAATGAAGGACATGCAACTACTAAAGATTTAGATAGAGCTATTGAAGATGGACCAGGTTTAAGATGGTCATTAATGGGAACTTTTTTAACTTTTCATTTAGCGGGAGGAAAAGCTGGCATGAGACATATGTTAGAGCAATTTGGACCAGCTTTAAAACTTCCATGGACAAAATTAAAAGCTCCAAAACTATCCAATAAATTAATTAATAGATTAGTTGAAGGAACAAAAAAACAATCTAAAGGAAAATCAGTTACCAAGATTTCAAATATTAGAGATGAATATCTTGTTGAACTTCAAAAGCTTAGAAAAAAGTTTGAAAAAAAATTAAGATAAATTAATCATTTCTTTCTGTGTGTCCATCTACAGAAATGACTTGTCCTGATACTTTATTTGAATCATTAGAAATTAAAAAAGAACACATTTTTCCAATATCTTCTTCTAAAATCCACTGCTTCATTGAACTCATTGAAACAAAATCTTTCTCAATTGCTTTTGTTGAAACTTTAGTAAATTTAGCCTTATCTCTAATTACTCTTTTCATTCTATCACCCTTAATTGTTCCGGGACATACTGCATTAACTCTAATATTAAATTTACCTAGTTCCATTGCCAATGTTTTTGTAACACCAATTATAGCCCATTTACTTGCAGCATAAGGAGAGCGAAGTGGAAAACCAAGTATTCCAGCCGTTGATGATATATTTACTATAGATCCATTTTTAGATTTTTTTAGTAAAGGGATAGCTTTTTTTGTAAAATAGAAATGACTATTCACATCTATATGTAAGGTGTTTTCCCAATCTTTTGACTTCAATTTTTCAAGTGATCCTGTAGGTCCTGCTATTCCAACATTATTAATTAAAGCATCAATTTTTTTAGTTTTCTTTTTAACTTTTTCAAAAAAATCTGAAACCTGATATTCATTTGATGCATCACAGAGATAAGCAAATAATTTTTTATTTTTTAATGGATGCTTATTTAGTTTGTTAAGAAATTTACTATCTATATCACAAAGATAAACGTAGGCTCCTCTAGCAAGACAAACTTTTGCTGTTGCTAAACCTATTCCAGATGCTCCTGCAGAAATTATAATTCTTTTATTCTTTAATGATTGGTTAACCATTAACTATGACTTTGTTAAAGATGATTGAAGTTCTTTATTAGTTATATATCCTTTAACATTTCCACTCTTATCAACTACTTCGCAGTTTGCATTAGTACAAACGATTTGAGGCAAAAACTCTTCAATAAACTGGTCTTCCTGCACTTTAACTAAATTTGATTTATCAATACTATTTACTTCATTAGCATTTTTCATGATTATTTTTGCTTTTATTACTTTTGCTCTATTTACGTCTTTAACAAAAGCTTTTACGTAATCATCAGCTGGTTTCATTATTATGTCCACTGGTGTTCCAACCTGGACTAATTTTCCGGCATTTAATATTCCTATGTGATCTCCAAGTCTTAAAGATTCATCAAGGTCATGAGTAATAAATATTATTGTTTTTTTTAATTCTGATTGAAGATCAATCAATTGTTTTTGCATGTCACTTCTAATCAAGGGATCTAATGCACTAAATGCTTCATCCATTAACATAATGTCGGAGTTTGTTGCTAAAGCTCTTGCTAAGCCAACACGTTGTTGCATTCCACCAGATAGTTGGTTTGGAAACTGATTTTCAAAACCATTTAGACCAACATCATCAATCTTTTCCATTGCAATTTTATCTCTTTCTTCCTCAGTTTTACCCTGCATCTCCAATCCATAGCCAACATTTTGCATTACGGTTTTGTGTGGAAATAGACCAAATCTTTGAAAGACCATACTAATTCGATTTCTTCTCCAATCTATTAGCTGTTCTGGATTACAATTCATAATATTGGTGCCATCTATATGAATTTCTCCTTCTGTTGGATCAATTAATCTGTTTATGTGCCTAATCAATGTAGACTTTCCTGAACCAGACAACCCCATGCACACAAAAGTTTCGCCTTCTTCTATTTTTAATGAAACATTGTCTAGTCCTACCGTATGACCCGTTTGTTCTAAAATATCATCTTTTGTTGCTCCATCTCTAACCATTGGCATTATAGATTGTGGTTTATTGCCAAAAATTTTATAAATATTATTAATTTCAATTTTTGACATTATTTTTTTTCCTTCTTAACAGGTGAATTTCTTTCCTGAAGTGTTTCTCCATAAGATTGAGTAATTCTATCTAGTACAATGGCCAATAATACAATTGCTATTCCTGCTTCAGCTGCTCTACCAACATTTAATTGTTGAAGACCTAGAAGAACTTCATCACCCAAACCTCTTGTTCCAATCATTGATGCAATAACAACCATTGATAATGCCATCATTGTACATTGGTTAACGCCTTGCATTATATTAGGAAGTGCTAATGGAATTTGAACTCCCCATAATTTTTGTTTTTTACTAGCACCAAATGCATCTGCAGCTTCAGTCACTTCAGTATCAACCAGTCTAATACCAAGATCTGTTAATCTAACTAGCGGAGGCACTGCATAGATAAATGTTGCAATAATTGCTGGCACCGCACCAAGACCAAATAACATTATACCTGGAATTAAATATACAAAGGCTGGAATTGTCTGCATTAAATCTAATATAGGAAGAATTTTTTCTCTTACTTTGTTAGCTCTAGACATCCATATTCCAATTGGAACACCAATAATAAGACATAAAAAAATACTAATTAACATAATTGAAGTTGTTTCAATTGCTTTGTCCCAAAAACGAGGGTGTAAAAATCCAATAAAGAATGTACAAAAACCAACCGCTACAGTAGTTTTAATTTTTTTACCACTTGCGTAATAAGCTAGTATTATAACACCTATAATAACTAACGGCCAAGGAGCCTGAACTAAGAAATTTTTTAAACCCATTAACAAAAATAATAAAAAATTATTTATTGCCTCAAAAATAAAACCATAATTTTCGTTAAGTGCTTTAAACCATTTATTAATGAATGGCATCAACGGTAAATCTAGCCATTTGGGCCAATCACCTAGCCATGAAAAATCTTTAAATAACTCACCTATAGTTTCAGGTTTTCTTTTTGATGAATTATAGCTTGTTATCAATAACCATATAAAAATACCTAATAGACTTAAATTAAATAAATTTTTTTTATTTTTAAACATATGATTATTTCTTTTTTTTTAAGAAAGAGCCCCGTAGGGCTCTCTCAAATTATTTGTAATATAAAATTAAAGTGCTGCTTTTACTTTTTTAGCAACATCAGCAGGAACCCATTTAGTCCAAGCTGACTCTGATTTTAAATATTCTTTAGCAGTTAAAACCATATCACCATCTGACTCATCTTCGTAGAAGGCTAACATTTTATTAACTGTAGCAGTAGGTATTGAGTACTGCGATAAGAACTTAGTTTCTGCAGGGTTTGCATCAGCCCAAGAAGTTAATACAGATTTAGTTAACGCCATATCTCTATATTCACTTGCACAAGACTTAGTATATGCATCTGGACCTTCTGCTTTGATTTTTTCAACAACCACAGACATAGCATCCCAACATTCTTTGTTGAACTTAGGTTCTGTTAATCTAACTAAGTCAACTTTACCCATTAAGCCAGTTGGGGCCCAATAGTATGTAAAGATAGGTTTTTTTTTAGCAAAAGCACCTGCAACAGCAGCATCTAATGCTCCACCAGAACCTGGATCAAAGTTAGTATATAAACTATCTAAACCGTACTCTTTAAGCTTTACTAAGTTTACAGTGTAGCAAGTCCAACCTGATATACAGCTAGTTAATCTTCCTTTTGAAGGGTTTTCAGGATCTTTAAATAGCGCAGCTATTTTAGGATCTTTCATATCTTCAACAGATTTTAAATTGTATTTATCAGCTGTAGTTTTGTCCACGTAGAAAGCTTGCTGCGAGTCTGGTGTATTTACTCCAATGTTTTTAATAGTACCAGCTGCAACATGTGGCTCGTAGTTAGCAATAATATTATCGTACCAAACTTCAGTAATCACATCTAGCTGCTTATCGTAATGAGCTGCCATAATTGGTGTTGTACTTCCTTTTGTTACGGTAACTTTACAGCCGTATCCTTTTTCTAATATAAAAGAAGTAATTGCCGTATGGATATTGGCACTACTCCAGTCGAAATCCCCCAATCTTGCTTTACAAGCAGCATTCGCACTAGTACCTACCAATGTTAATGTTGATATAAAGAAGGCCGAAAGAACTAATCTTTTTAAAAACTTCATGTTTTCTCCCTTTGTTAATTTTAATATTAAGAGTTAATAATGTATGAGTTGAAAATACAAGTTACTTTTTTAATAATACAACTATAAAGTGCATTGAAATGATACCAAAAGTAAATAATCATTACGAATGTTAAGTATAAAAAAAATAGAAAAAAAACAAACAAATCTTAATATTGAATGGAGCGACGGAGAAAAAAGTAATTTTAATTATTTTTGGCTAAGAGACAATTGTCCTACAGCACATGATAAAGATTCAAATCATAGGATGTTCAATATTCTTGAAACTTCAAAAGATTTAATTGCCGAGGAGTCAAAGGTGAATGAAGAGGGTAAGCTAGTAGTAAAATGGAGTGAAGGAAATCACACAAGTTATTACGATCAAAAATGGCTTAGAGAAAATTGTTATACATTAAAAAATAAACAAAAATTTATTTCACCCTATCAATTATGGAACAGTTCTTTAGAAAAAAATTTAAAATCAATAACGCTGGATCACAATGAAATTTTAAATAGTAAAGAAGGATTATTAAAATGGCTCAAGCTTTTACACTATAAAGGAATTGCAATTGTTAAAAATGCTCCAATAGAAAAAGAGTCAGCCTTTCCCGTTTTAAATAGAATTAGCCATACAAGACAAACATTTTTTGATACTCCATTTGAAGTTATAAATATCCCAAAACCAAATAACTCTGCCTATACCGCACATGCTTTAAGAAACCACATGGATTTACCTTGGTTTGAAAACCCACCAGGATACCAATTTTTACATTGCTTGGTAAATTCTGCAGAAGGTGGAAATTCTTCAGCAGTAGATGGGTTTGCAGTGGCTGATTATTTAAAGAAAAATGAAAAAGAAATTTTTGAAACCCTTGTAAACACACCTCTTAAATTTAGAGATAAGGACTATACTCAAGAAACAATTAGAAACTTTCATGCTACTGCTATTTCACTAACTAAAGATGGAGATTATAACGATATAAGATTTAGTGTAGCAACTATGGATACTTTAGATTGCCATCCAGATATTATGGACAAAGTCTACAAAGCACATCATAAATTTGGAAATCTTCTGCACGATGATAAATTCCAAATTAATTTTAGATTAGAGCCAGGAGATATCTTTTCATTTAATAACAGAAGAGTTCTTCATGGAAGAACAGCTTTTAATCCAAATTCTGGTCATCGTCATTTGCAAGGATATTATATGGATAGAGATGAAATTTTGGGAAGGTTAAACTTTTTAAAAAAATAACCTTACAAATTTTCAAAGATTAAGTTATTTTTTTTATTATATTTATTAAATTCTGATTTAGTTTTAATTGTATAAAAGTATTTTTTAATTTTTAATTTTTGAATATTTTTATTTTTTAAATAAAATTTATCTAATATTAGACAATTGATATTCTTGTTATTTGATTTCTTAATTATCTTCTTAATACTTGCTGGTGGTGAAAAAGATAAACCAACCTTGGTGTTTTTTTTAATCTCAAGTAGATTATAAATATTTTCGTGTTTAAAAGAAATAAACACGCATTTCTTATATTTAGATGTATCCTTTAATAGTTTTTTTAACAGAGGTTTTGATAAAATTGGCTTAATTTCAATGAAAAGTGGATATTTATTTTTTGAAGATTTAAGTAAATCTCTTAAAACTGGAATTGGCTTATTAAACTTAGTGCTAATTTCATTAATCTTTGAATAATTAAGATTTTTTATACTTAGATTTTTTTTAAAAGTTCTTTTTAAAGTAAAATCATGAAAGCAAATAAATTCATTATCTTTTGTTGCATGAATATCTGTTTCAATCCCATACCCTTTTCTAAATGATTGTTTAAACGATTGAATAAGATTTTCTTTATGATGTTTGCTTATAATTCCTCTATGAATTAAATGCATACTAATTATTTATTTTAGCAAATGCGCAAATTTTATTCCCATCAAGATCTCTCAAATAACAATAATATTCACCTGATGGTCTTATGCCTGGTCCTCCTTCATCTTTTCCGCCTAACTTAATTCCAAGATTATAAAACTTATCAACCGTTTCTTTTGAATTTACTATGAATGATATTTGTACACCGTTACCAAAAGTTGCTTTTTCTTTATTAGCTGGATTTGTTACATAAAACTCAATGTCTTCAGGTTTTTCTTTTGATGAATATCCTGCATATTTTTCATTTGTTACAGCTCTTTTTAAATTAATAGTTTCAAGCATAGCATCATAAAACTTAATTGCTTTATCAAGATCATTAGTCCCGACCATTACAAATCCAATCATAAATTAATTCCAACCCGTAACTGTCTTAACTTCTAGATATTCTTCAAGACCCCACACTCCACCTTCTCGACCATTTCCTGATTGTCTAAATCCACCAAAGGGGGTTCCTGGATCTGCAGCATTACCATTTATGTACACACAACCTGATTTAAGTTTTTTTGCAACTCTATGAGCTTTTTCTTTATCTTCAGTTTGTAAATAATTTCCTAAACCATATTCAGTATTATTAGTAATCTCTATTGCCTCTTCTTCTGTCTCAAAAGAAATGATGGATAGAACAGGGCCAAATATCTCTTTTTTTGCTATTTCCATATCATTTGTAACATTTGTAAAAATCGTTGGCTTAATAAAATAACCTTTGTTCAAATTGTTTGGTAGGTCAGGCCCACCTGCTGCTAACGTAGCGCCTTCTTCAATGCCACTTTTAATTAGGTTAATAATTTTATCATATTGTGTTTTTGAAACTACAGGGCCTATATGATCTCCTTTCTTTGAAGCTATATCTACTTTGATCAAATTTGCTTCTTCTGCAGCTTCTTTAATAGCTCTTTGATAAATAGATTTTTCAACCAACATTCTTGTTGGTGCATCGCATGATTGCCCAGAATTACTCATAACGTTCCTAATTCCATCTCTAACTGCATTGGGGTAGGAGTCAGCAAAAACAATATTTCCACCTTTGCCTCCTAACTCCAAACAAACTCTTTTAATTGTTTCAGCTGCATTTTTAGAAATTAATTTCCCTGCTCTTGTTGACCCTGTAAAAGAAATCATATCAATATCGCGATGACCAGATAAATGTGTCCCAACTCCAGCTCCATCGCCATTAATTAAATTAAAAACCCCTTTTGGAAAACCAACTTCATCAATCATTTCAGCAAACAGCATTCCTGAAATAGGAGCAATTTCTGAAGGTTTTAAAATCATTGTGCACCCAGTTGCTAAAGCTGGAATAACTTTTAGAGCAATTTGGTTAATAGGCCAATTCCAAGGAGTAATTAATCCACAAACACCAATAGGCTCATAGTAAATATGGTTATTTGATTTTTTATTAAAATGTTCGTCAAATTCAAAATCTTTAAGTCTTAGAATAAAATCTTCTAAATGTGATTGACCAGAGGCAGTTTGCACCTCTGTTGCCCAATCCATAGGTGCACCCATTTCTAACGATATAGCTTCAGCCATTTCTCTAGACCGCTTTTTATAAACTGAGAGTAATTTTTCTAGGTAGTTTAATCGGTCTTCTTTGGTAGTTTCTTTCCATGTTTCAAAAGCATTTTTAGCAGATTCAATTGCAGCATTAGTATCTTCTTTTGAGCCTAAAGAAATAATTGCACATGGTTCCTCATTACATGGGTTGATTACATTAAAGTCATTTGGTCTTTTTGGCTCGACCCATCGACCGTTGATATAAAATTTTCTCTTATCTAGCATAATAGTATTTTAACATAATAATTATACTTCATATCCTTTTTCTTCTTGTTCGTTATCAATTAATTCATCTGGAAATCCATCTGCTCTAAAATCTATATTGTTTAAGTCTTCCATTCTCTTAACAATCATTGAAGACCAAGCTCTTGAGCCATATTTTTTTTGACCATCTTTAAATATTTTTACAATTAAAGGAGAAACTTCTAAAGGAGCATTTAACCTTTTTGCTAGATTATCAAACAGACCTGTATCTTTTAGAACAAGATCCATTGTGAAATTAATATTATATGAGCCATTTAAAATTACTTGGCTCTCAGTTTCGTGAACGAATGAATTTCCAGAGGAAATAGCTATACCTTTATAAACTTTTGATAAATCTAAATTAGATTTTTTAGCAACAGTCCATGCTTCGCCAAGAGCAACTAAATGAGTAGATGCTAAATAATTTGTAATTACCTTTAAAACAGTGGCTGAACCAAGTTCTCCAGTATGTAAAATTTTTCTACCCATCACGGTTAAAGCAGGTAATATTTTATCAAATGCATTTCTTTCACCTCCAACAAATATTGAAATATTCCCAGTTGCTGCTCTATGACAGCCTCCACTTACCGGACCATCTAAAGGTATAGCATCTCTTTCTTTAACTAATTTTCCTAATCTTTTTATCTCCAAATATCCTATTCAAAACATTTATTTTCTTTTATGTTAAATATATTTATTGAATATGGTTTACCAAGATAATAGAATTTCGAAAATTTAAAAACTTTTCTTTGCGTACTCTTTTCTTTATAAAAAATATTTATTACCGTAAAATTACACAATCTGTTTTATTCACTCATCAACCCCATAATTGTGCGTAAGCATATTTCTTATCCGTAAAAGTTTTTGAATAAGGGAGGGTGGCAACTAAATGAATTCTATCTTCTTCCCCGCCATTAAAAAAATTATGATATTTTTTAGCATTTACGACACAAAGATGAGAGATAGGATTTTTTTCATTTGCTTTGAATGCCACTTTTACCAAATTCCATATACATATTAAAAGCAGCTTTATAATTCCAAGCATCTTTCATAACACAACCGGATAAGGGATTATTAGAAATCATTATTTTTTCTTTCTGCATAAAAAACCAAACTTTATAATATGTGGGCTGCGGTTTTATGTAATAATCCACTTCTTCTTGTAAAGCAAAAAATTGTTTATTTTGTTCAAATTTTTCTTTAACACAATCTTTAAATATTTTGATTAAAAGTTCTTTATTCCATTTAAATTTATCATTTAAATTTACTAGATTACAATGATGTTTGTTAATGATTTTATTTTTTAACAAATGGTTAATTAATATTGTAGATAAATTACTCAAATTTTTTTTACTGATTTTTTCAAATTTAAGTAAGACTTCTGGTTGAAGCCATTCATCGTATCTGCCGTCTTCCATTAATTCATTATTTTTATCAGTATGCAAAGATGAAGACATTATAATAAAACTTAAGTTATTT
>Ga0257117_1001316_pt1 | contig 15072 bp, 13 predicted proteins | sample SI112_135mmetaG_FD_190157 | JGI IMG/M metagenome (GOLD analysis project Ga0257117, IMG submission 190157) | Marine microbial communities from Saanich Inlet, British Columbia, Canada - SI112_135m | ecosystem: Environmental > Aquatic > Marine > Inlet | place: Canada: British Columbia | collected... | reverse complement strand
TTTGAAATATCCCCAGCTTCCACTTCACAACAACCAAGCAGAGCTAGACATCAGAGAGAGAGTTATCAAAAGAAAGATCTCACTTCAAAATAGATCAAGACAAGGCATGGAGGCATGGGATTTGATGCTATCAATAATCTCAACTTGCAGAAAACTTGGTGTGAGTTTTTGGAAATACCTAGATGATCGAACTTCGGCCCGCGGAGAACTTCCTTTTCTTGCCCAAACTATACGATCTCTTTAAAAACAGTATATTGGGCAGTTACAGAAAATCTGTTGAATAAATCGAGAGCATTGTAAGAAAAACAATACTCATTCCTTTTACTTAAATTCAGCCGTAAAATATAGAGCACTTAAAGTGTGCGAAGAAAATTGGCGTTAATAACCTTGGGGGGTCCATGAAAACGTTTCTATTATCTACAATTATTTTTGTTAGTATCATTTCGGTAAGTTCTGCGAGTACTATCTGTAGTTTCTATTGCGTAAAGACAGAAAGTGGAGTTTCTGGTGCGAATTTAATCCCAACATTATTCAAATCAGAAAGCAATGAACTGAGTCAAGTCTTAGGGACAGAAGCTATGGCACATTGTGAAGAAATGAATGAAGGCAGTCATCCAATCGGAAATTTTATTATCCATCCAGATGGTAGCTACGACGTTAATTCAATGAGTGCTGATTTACATACTCATAAAGCTAACTGTATTTCTCTCTAGGAAAAATTAGGGCCATAAATTCTCCTCTCCCTAAAGTGAAGTCCCACTAAAGAACGTCCTGAGTCTGGCCCTGTTTTCGCTGGTGTCATATTCGGGACACCCTTCATAGTCCCTATCGACCAGCTTAGTGACTCTGTACTTCCTATCATTTACAGAATTAGTATATGTATTGGTCTCTATTGATTCTATCCACTCTGATATTTTTGAAATTTTTTTAAAAGTTGTATTTTCTTGAATTTTAGATTCCATCAGAAGGCTAGCTATACTTGAAGCATCGCTGTGAAAAATTTTTGACTTAATTAATTCATCAGCATGGCAGATAGAGCTGATTGATAAAATGACACACAAAATAGTTACTTTCATAGACCCCCCTAGAGCGTAAAATTATGACTTAATTTTGAAAGTAGCATATCTTTTTCAAGAAAATTCTCAAGTAAAAATACCTCGAAAATACCACAATCCATTACTAATGAAAGTATTTCATTTGCCAATGTTACAAGTCTAAGTAATTTTTTTGAGTTCGGTATGAAAGGGATAGAATGCGAAAGCTAGGATTTGCAAGAACTTGTTGATGTATCCGTTAGTTATCCTCATTAAACCAAAAAGTACGAGACGTGGTACAAGCGGACGAATTTTACGAAAATTTAATCAGAGAAAATTATAATAAAATATTAGCTCTTAATCTCAAGCGTATTCACCTCAGGCCCATGCATCTTAATATACTCATTATGAAAAGTATTAGAATCAAGCCCCGATCTATCTCTTCTATCGTAGAGTTGCTCTCTGGTTAATTGATACCCCTGATAATTTTCAAGATACTGTTTCCTAGTCACACCAACGACTCCGTTAAACGCATCATCAATTCTTTGCTTATGAGCAAAGTATAAGTTCTCGGGAAGCTCATCTCTGGAGAAAAATCCAATCTCCAACACTTCACCTTTTTGCTCACAAAGTTTTCCATTGATGGCCTTTGCCCTAAAAAGTGCGCAGTGAGAGTCTTGCATTAAATTAAATTTAGAATACATACCAACCATTGAGGTAATTTCAATATCAAGGCCAACCTCTTCTTTTGCTTCTCTTATGGCAGCCTCACAAATAGACTCACCATCCTCTACAGTTCCACCAGGAAGACACCATACTTTGAAGTCATCACGCTTGGTAAGTAAAATTTGATCATCCTTAATTAGGGCCATATTTACAGTGAGTGTTGGCATAGAAAAATTTCTCCTCAGTATCTAAAGTATTTCATGGCAACGATTTGGCAGATTTTTTCTTCTCTCCAAAAAGCGTGCAATAAAGTCAACTTCTTCTTCTTTTTTTTCGAGTGCTTCTTCAGTAAACCACCAAGCAAGTGTTTTGTCACAAGCAATATCTTTTGGATCAGCTTGGCCTTTGCATAGTGGACCATTACCAGGGCATTTTAGTCGTACATGAAAATGATCATTATGCCCCCACCAAGGGCGGATTTTTTTTAGCTGGTCATTATTGAAACCATGATGAGTAGGGTGATCACACAATTGTTTTTTAATAAGTGGGGTAACAAAGATTCTCTGAACTGTATTGTTTCCGGACAAGATTTTAAGTATGCCCCTTTCTCTCGGCGTCCACTTCTTTGGGTTTAGCTTTTCATGGGACTCAGTCAACACAGAAGAAGCTGAGATGGTTTCTCTTTGGGCGAGATCGAGTGCTTTGCCACTTGGGAATGTTTGCATCCATATATCGACATCAAGACCTATTTGATGAGAGGCATGGCCTGTAAGGCTTGGGCCACCTTTGGCGTGGCCTAAATCTGAAACGCTCAATTTTACACCATATTTTTTTTGAACCTGCTTTGCACTGGATGTGATGAAATTTATCAAATTGGGGTGACCCCAAAACCTTCCCCTTGATACTCTCATTGTCTCTAACCCTACTTGTGAAATGGGTAGAGAGACGGCTCCAATAAGACATCCTGAATTGTATCCACCGATAGATGTTGCAACTCCTTTTTCTGGAACTTGTTGGGAGAGTTGATGGATTTCTAAATTTGGTCGACTTGAGCAACCGAATAAACAAATTGAGCTGAAATAGAAAAGAATATTAAAATATTTCACAAAAAAAGGATAGGGGGGATTTCTGGGATAGTCTAATCAAATAGAAAAAAAAAAGGCTTGGACAATTCAGTCCAAGCCTATAGACAAGGGGGATGCAAAAAAGGGATTAATTCACGATCTCACATAAGACATCGTGCTTATCAATATTTGTTCCAAACCAATGCTTAAACATTTTTTTCTTCGCCAGGCGATCAATATCTTTTTTAGTCATGGTGCCTTTTCGAAGACTTCTTCTATGCATTCTAATGAGCCGTCTGTAACGAGCTCTTTTTCCATAGTATAGAGTTCGCACTGGTCTATTAAAAAATGAGATTTTCATTTTAGTATCGGGGTTTGATTTGGCCTTTTCAGCTAAAGCTGCACAATGGTTTAATTGCTCTAAGCCTTTTTCATCTTTCATGTAAGAGTGCATCACAAGAGCTTCATACCTAGGCTTTCCGGAATAGCTATTGTTACCCTTTTTATAGTCTGACTCCGAAACGACACTATCTGCTCTCATGATAATGACAAAACCTTCGTGGATAACTTCATCTTTTGAGTTTCTTGTTTGCATGTCTCTTACTCTAAAGACACTTCCCACGGCGGTGATATCAGCTTTTCTTTTATGGCGCTTCTTCCAGCGCTTATAAAACTTTTTTAGAAATTTCTTATTTTGTTTTTTTACAACAGCAATCTTTTTTGCTGCTGCTACAGCAGACGCAGATGAGGCAGCAGGTGCAGAACTCTTTGAAACTGAGCCGCCTCCTAAGCTAATTATCTTGGAGATAGCACTGGACGCAAATGTGAGGGATAAAATGAGAATGATGCTACTTACTAACCTGCGCATAACGTTCAACCTCTTGAGTCCGGTAGTTTTAAAGCCCCTCCATTATCGTATGAAACAGCGCGGGGGTCCGAGAGAAACGACGAAGCTGAAAGAAATGCTAGTAATATTATAGGCTTGGATGTCATGTCGGGATTCCCTCGACTCAAAAGTAAATATTGTAATTGTGCAAAAGTCGCCTCGTTTTATTGTCAAAATGGCCCAAAACTGACTTGTCATGGAGCGAGCTCTTATCTAAAGTGGTTGAAATTATATGGGTAATTCTGAAAAAGTTGATGGTCATCAGCAATATTCAAACAAAGGTAAGAGGGGGTGGCTTGAGCTACCATTTTATCGTTTTGTCCTTAAACAATTTTTGCATTACTTTCCTTTCTATATAATAGGCATTATCTCGCTTTATTTCACCCATAGACTTCAAACCGAGCTTCCCTTTTTGGCCAAAGAGTTAGGGGAGTTAGTCGCTAGTGGAAATAGTGAAAAGGCACCCATAGGACTTTATTTTCTACTGGCCTGTGGAATCATTATTTTCAGATCTTTATCCAGAATTTTATTTTTTCATCCCGCCAGAGTTTTTCAAAAAGAGCTTAGACTTGAGATGCTTGAAAGACTTGAGCAAACTAATCCTGAGAGATTTTCAAAGTTTAATCCAGGCCAGATTTACCAACGAATATATATGGATATTGAGGGCATACGAGGTTTTTTTGGGTTTGGAGTTCTCCAGACTACAAATATGGTGATTGCCTTAGTTGTTATTATTCCTCGAATCGTGGAGTTTGATTCTAGGATCTTAATTGCATGTATTCCAATGCTAGTCTCTCTTTTGATTTTTACTGTCATGACTGTTTTTAGACAGCCTATGATGAAGAGAATCCAAAATGAGCAAGGGGATGTTCAAAACTTTATTATTGAGAGTTATTTAGGAAAAATGAGTATTAAAAATTACCAAGCGGAATCTCATTTTTTTAAAAATTTTGATACCCTTAACGAAAAAGAGTTAGATACTTTTTATAAAATTGGATTTGTCAGAGCATTTGGGATGCCTCTTATTGCTCTAGGAGTGGGTCTGTCTTTTGCTTACGGAGCTTATCTTATTCATATCTATCAAATGCCGGTTTCTTCTTTAATCTTATTTTCAGGCTTTATATTTTTATTTCAAGAACCTCTGAGCTTTATTGGTTGGATCGGGGTGGTCATAAGTAGAACTCTCGCTTCATGGTCAAGGCTAAAAGAGTTTGTGGAGGCCCAGTATATTCCGACTGAAGGTGAGATAAAATTGAGGGAGAGTAATCTTCAAACAGCTTCGAATCAATTTAAAATTCCTTTTTGGGACCACGATATTGAATTTGAGATTGTACCGAGTCAGTGGACCGTATTTGTGGGCCTCACTGGAGAGGGTAAGTCCTATGTTTTAGAAAAAATAGCACAAGTATTAAGAGAAAAAGATATCCCTTTTTCTATGGTTGCCCAAAACCCTTATCTTTTTAATGACACCATTGAAAATAACCTCTTCCTTGGAAGCGAAGTTACTGAAGATCGTAAAGCGCTGGCGTACAAGTATTTAAAGATATTCTACCTTGAGGGATTGGGTGAAGATATTGATGATATTTTAGCGCTCGAAGTAGGAGAAAATGGAAAAAGGCTTTCGGGGGGGCAGGCGAAGAGACTATCTCTTGTGAGGTCTTTGCTATCCAATGTGCCAACCCTGATTTGGGATGATCCATTCAGCTCCGTTGATCTGATTATGGAAAGAGAAATTATTAAAAAGCTTCAAAGTATGGAGGAAGTCAAAGATAAAACAGTGTTACTTTCAACACACAGGCTCTCTACTGTAAAAAAGTGTCAGCGAGTTGTGCTTTTAGATAAAGAAATGGGAATTTTAGAAGATGGAGTGCCACTGGAATTAATCACCCAGGGCGAAAAGGTATATGAGCATTTTGAAAAGCAAATGGTCTAAATTTTTCTTTGTCAAAAAAGGGTTGTGGCTCATCGGCATGGTCCTTTTGACTCTAATTCTTTCGGGAGTTATCGGCTTTTATATTCCAAGAGCACTTCAAGATATTTTTACTACATTTTCAAACAAAGATCTTTTCCTTCAAAGTCTCGTTTTTTTTGGGACTTGTCATTTTCTCAATTACTTTACAAGGGCAGTTTATCAACTTTGTATAAATAAATATCTAAAGATGCTAATAGCCCAAGTCAGAGGAGATTGTTACCAGAAGTGGTTGAGTAGCTACGAGACTTATGAGGAGGGTAGTGACCGAAAATCCTACTATCCTATGGGAGAAGTTCTGGCCCGAATTATGAGCGACTCAGAATCCATTAAAGACTTACTAATGTCGGGTACTTTTACAATCCTATTTGATTTCACTGTGATTATTTCTGGATTTATAAGCTTTATCACCCTGGATGGAAGAACTGGTGGCTGGATTTTAATGACGGAATTTTTCGCCTGCGTACTTCTCATTTGGGGAAGTAAGTACATGGCCGTTGTTTATATGGAAGTGAGAAAGGCGATTGGGAGACAATCGAGAACTCTTTCCAATTTAACAGGGGGATTTTCACAAATCTACTACACACCTCACCAAAGTTATCCACAAAAAAAAGGTGAAGTCGTTTTTTCTGATTTTTTAAAAAAGCAATTGAAGGCCAATATTTGGGATGCAAGTTATTATTCTTTTGCGGAGTCACTTTTTCCTGTTTTACTTATTATTTTAGTAGTTTTAATGAGAATAAATCCAGTGAGAGATTTAGTAGTTGTAGGTGTTTTAATTGACTTGATCCAAAGGTCTATTAATCCAATTAAAGGAGTTGCAGGAAAAATTTCCAACTTACAAAGAAGTCTTACTGGAATCTCCAGGATGGCCTCCTTTATGGATGACTTGACTAAGGGAATGAGCTCAAGTGATAGAAAAAAAATAGATGCAAGTTATGATATTGAGAAAATTGAAATAGATGTAAAATTATTTGAGTATGAAAATACTACTGCAACCAAAGAGGATGGGTTTAAACTTCAAAATGTGTACCTCGAGGGCAGACCCTCAGAGATGATTGGAATCGCTGGAACTTCAGGGTGCGGAAAATCGACACTTCTTTCTATCATATGTGGTCAGCTGATTCCCAAAATAGGTGAAATAAGAATTTTTGATAATAAGAAAAACACCTTGGTATTTTCAAAGAATAATTTAAGCGAGCTTCCAACATACCGTGAGTATATTGGACTTGTTTCACAAGACTCCCATGTTTTTACGGATAGTTTAAAAAATAATATTACCATGGGGCATGACAGTGTTGATGGTAGTTTTGAGGAGTTTTGGGAAGAAACTATAAAGCAAATTCCTTACATCGGCTCCAAGTGGCAGGTGGGCCCTGAAGACCTGATTACTCCTGACTCGCTTTCTATGGGCCAAAAGCAGCTGATCTCGGCATTGCGCTCATGCTTTCTAAAAAGGCCAATTGTCCTTTTTGATGAAATATCTTCAGGCCTCGACTCTATGCTTGAGGAGTCTCTGAGCAGGATGATTAAAATACTCCAAAAAAATTCTTTGATTATCGTCGTGGCCCACAGAGTAGAGACTACAATGTCAGCAGACCGGATAATAGTAATGGGAAACGGTCAAGTAAAAGACGTTGGGCGACATGAACAATTGCTCACAAGCTCAATTACCTACCAGCAATTTGTGGCAGAGCTCTCTGTATAGTTTAAAATTCTTATGTTACCCTAGCCTGGATAATTGAAATTACTGAAATAGGAATGATTTATGAAAATGAAAAGCTTTAAGATTCTGGCTCCTGCCTTGGTTGCGGCAGTAGTGATTTTACTCGCTTGTACAAAAGAAGTTATCTCCGGTCCGGCTGGACCAAATTTTATTTTCAAGCCTGGAGCGAAAAGTGGAGTGGCCGCTAAAGTCGGTACAGAAGAAATCTCTATTGGTGAGCTTACTAGTGGCATTGAAAGTGAAATCTATGAAGCTGAAAGAAAAGTTTATGAGCTTAAATTTAACAGATTGCGCTCACTTTTATTAGAAAAAATGATGAAGGGTGACCCCAATAAAAAAGGTCTTACCAATGATCAGTACATGGATAAATACATCGCTAAAGGGATTAAAATAGGCAAAGCAGAAATAGAAGCTTTCATTAAAGAGAGAAAGATTCCTGCTCAGCATGTGACCCCTCAAATTAAAGAGAGAATTAAAGGCTTCCTTGAAACAGAAAAGAAAAAGAAAGCTGTTGATAAGTGGCTTGGTGAGAAAACTGCTAAAAATCCAGTTGAAGTTTATATCGCAAAACCATCGAGACCAACTTTTAATGTTCCTGTAGCAAACGATGACCCCTATAAAGGTGGAAAAAATGCTAAGGTCGTGATTGTTGAATTCTCAGATTTTCAGTGTCCATTTTGTGCAAAGGGCGCAGACCTTACGAAGCAAATTTTGAAAAAATACGGAGACAAAGTTAAGTTTGTTTACAAAAACTTTCCTCTTCCTTTTCACACTCAGGCCCATGGTGCTGCTCAAGCTGCTCTATGTGCAAAAGAGCAAAGTGTTGATTCCTTTTGGAAGTTTCACGACACAATGTTTGCTGACCAAACAAAATTAGCTCTTCCAGATCTAAAAAATACGGCCAAAACTTTAGGGCTAAAGACCGAGCAATTTGCTAAGTGTCTCGACTCAAAAAAATATTCTAAGGCCGTAGACGACAGTTTAAGTGAAGGAAAAAAAGTAGGTGTCCGTTCTACTCCGACATTCTATGTTAACGGCAAGCTCATAAATGGGGCCCAACCCCTTGAAACCTTTTCGGAAATCATTGACGAAGAGCTCAAACTCTAATTTTCAAAAAATCTGCATTATATAGAGTCTGCTGGGAATATTTTCCCAGCAGACTAGTCTATGACATACCGTGTATATTTATATAAGGTGTCACCAGGATCGGACCCATGAAGGGACCGTCAGGTAGGAGAAAACAACTTGTCCATGGATGGAATAGATTACAGCAGAGCACTATCTCGCCAACGCGAGGGTTATCAAAGTGAGATTCGCAAGAACCGCGAAGCTTATAATGAAAGTCTGAATGATCTAGAAGAATCTCATGAAGCCGTAGAAGCCAAGCACCAAAAAAATAGAATGGAAGATATCAGGGGTACTGAAGAAAAGTATGCCCAAGATGTTGTGGACAATCGAGATAAAATAAGAAAAGCGATTGGGGGAAAGGCCAATACTTACAATAAGGCCATGGAAAATGCCCAAAAGGAATTTACAAATATTCGAAGGGACTTGTCTGGAAGGTATAATAAAAAAATAGATAATATATCTGAGAATTTTAAAAACTCTCACGACAATACTACTCAGTTATATAAAAATATTTCAGATCAAAATCAAAATAATTATCAAAATAAATTGGGCATGATTCAAGAAGGAAATGAAGAAGGTCTATCTGCTTTAAGAGGTGAGTTTAACAACCAAATGAATGATCAGGTAGAAGAAAATGATCTAAGGCGAGAGCTAGAAGTATCGAAGCTTACTAATGGCCTTAGAATGGAGCAAGAAGATAATAAAATCAAAAGAGATTCTGATAAAAAAGAATACAGGGCCAATCTAGACAATATAAGGGCAGTTCAAGAACAAAATGTAAAAACTCTTGAACAAAACTTGCAGCGTGGTCCAGAAGTGATGAGAAAGCAGCAGCAAGGCACTCTGAGAAAGATGGAGTCACGTTTTGATAAACAATCAACTGATTTTAGAAGGCGTCAGTATGTAGATAATAAAGAGACTTCAGCGCGCCATCAAAATGCTCTTAATGATAATACAAAAATGCACTCAAAAGATAAGCAGGAGCTGACAAGAAAGATTGATCGAATTATTCAGGAGCAAAATAAGCTCAAGGACAATACTGTTGCCAAGACTTTTAATGATTCTAGTGTAGATTATAAAGAAGCCAAATTTAAAGGCCTGCAAGACCAAGTTGTAAAAATGCGGGAAAGACTTGAAGAAGAAAATGTTCTCAACCAAGAGCAATTTAAAAAAGATCTTCAAGGCAAAGCCGACATATATCAAAATGAGGTATCAAAAAGGTCTAATAAAAATGCCTCAGATTTATTAGCTCAAAGAGCAGAGCACGCAAAAAAGCAAACTAAGATCAGGGATGAGTTTAGAGGGAGAGAGCTTGTCTCTAGTGCTCAACATCATAGAGAAGTTGAAGATAGAAAAGTTCAAAATCGTCGAAAGATCGATCTTCAAAAAAAACAACTTGTAAAAACTCTCAGAGCACTAGAGACGAACAATACAAAATTATTTTCTGAAATAAGAGGTGGATTCGCTAAGGAAAAAACGGAGATAATCCAAAAATCAAGAGAAAATAAAGCTGTTGATAATGAAAGAATAAGAACTGATTATGAAAGAAAAATGAATGACATCAGAACAACCTTTCAGAAAAAAATTGAATTTCAAGATGTAGAAAAAGAACGAATAGAAGGTCAGTTATCTGAGAAACTTGTGGATAATCAAAAAAGAAGCCAAAAGCAAATTAACTATCAAAATCATATATCAATGCTTAGAGATAATGAAACCAAGAATTTTATGAAAAAAAGGCTTGATACCGCTGAGAGAAAATTTGAAAAAATTTTGAATTCACTTAAACAAAATTCTGATGAAAAGCTTAGAAATTATATGCACAATAGCCAAAGGCAAATAAAAAAGCTTTCAACTGATTACGAAGATGTAATGGTAAGAGAGAGAATGGAAAATAGGCTCGAGCTCGCCAGGGTAAATACTTCAAATAAAGAAGTACTGCATAGGCTTAGAGAGTCTAAAGCTCATGAAATTGAGAATATGCAGACGAGGTTTGATAATCAACTTCAAAATATTCGACGCGCCTATGAAACAAAAATTGACTCACTTAAAAATTCATAGTTTTATATAGTCCCTAAGGGGAATTAATATGGCCAAGAGAAGGGCAAAGATTGTTGGGACACTTGGTCCGTCATCGAGCAGTGTCGAGAAAATTTCAAAACTTATTGAGGTGGGATTAAATGTTGCTAGGGTCAACATGAGTCATGGTACTCATGAAGGTCATAAGCAAACCATCGCCAACGTGAGAAAGGCATCCAAAGAGATGGGTTATGAAGTGGCGATCTTACTTGATCTCCAGGGCCCAAAAATTAGGGTTGATAAGCTCGAAGAACCAATTGAATTAAAAAACGGTGAGACCTGGGCCATTGGCACAATGAAAGCTCATGCCAGCAATACTCAGTACCAAGACTGCTTTATCCCCACTGTATATGAAGACCTGGTAAAAGATGCAAAGGTTGGATGTACAATTTTATTCGATGATGGGCTGATGGAAGCAAAGGCCGTAAAAAAAGAAAAAGATGTTCTTGTCATTGAAGTTATTCAAGGGGGAACTCTAAAATCTAATAAGGGAATTAATCTTCCCGATATTGCTGTATCAGCTCCAAGTTTTACTGAAAAAGATCACAAAGATCTTCTTTTTGGCCTTCAAAATGGAATCGATTATGTGGCCTTAAGTTTTGTAAGAACTGCTGAGGATATAAAACAAGTTAAATACCTGCTTCATAGTTTAAAAACTAATGTCCCTATTGTTTCAAAGATTGAAAAGCCTGAGGCCATTGAGAATATTGAAGAAATTATTAAGGTTAGTGATGCCATCATGATTGCCAGAGGTGATATGGGGGTAGAACTTGGAAACCACCTAGTTCCATCCGTGCAAAAAAATATCATCCACCTTTGCAATAGCTATGGGAAAGCTGTTATCACAGCGACTCAAATGCTTGAAAGTATGATCGTCAGCCCAAGGCCCACAAGAGCAGAAGCATCTGATGTGGCCAATGCTATCTGGGACGGAACAGATGCAGTTATGTTAAGTGCTGAGACTGCTTCTGGTAACTTTCCTGTTGAAGCGGTTGTTATGATGGGAAAAATTATTGAGGAAGCTGAAAGAGTACCCAAAGATCGACCGCTTCTTAGAAATATTGATTTAAGTGATGTTTCGTCGAGTCTTCAAGTTGCAGCTTCAATGATTGCAGAAAAACTTTTTGCCAGGTGGGTTCTAGTTGTCACTCAAACTGGAAATTCGGCCAAGAAAATTTCTCGTTTTAGGCCAAGATCTCCTGTACTCGCTGTTACTAACTCAGTAACAGTTGTTAGAAAAATGTGTTTATATTGGGGAGTTAGTCCCTACCAATTTTCAAATTATCAAGAACTCAGTGAGCTTGAAAATCAAATGCTTCAAGAGCTAAAGAGTAAAAAATTAATAGAAAATGGTGATAAGTTGGTCATTGCCAGAGGGGATGGAAAATTCTTCAGGCAAGGGACTTCAAATACCCTTAGAGTTCACACAATCAATGACATACCTAAAGAGGCCAATAGTTCAAAGGGCCTGCAAGATGCTGAGTTCGATCGAGGAAAAATCTTGTTAGACACAAATATTTGTGTGAGTTGTCAAAACTGTATTTCCATTTGTCCTTTCGATATATGGACTAACTCCAAGGAATTTAACAACTCTACTCGTATTAATGAGGCAAACGCACATAGATGCACCCTCGATATGGAGTGTGTCAATATGTGTCCTGCTGGAGCAATCGAAATAATCTCAAAGGTTTAATAGGCCCCAAATCTGTGGTAGATATTCTGTGTGAATACTACCGAAATACAAGAAATTTTAGATAGCTGTAGCTCTCCACATGTAGATTGGGGCTACACTGATGTGACCGAAGCTCAGAGCTTTGATCACTTTGATGAGTGGCTCAAACTAGGAAAGCATGGTGGTCTTAAATATTTATCAGATCACAGGAAAGATTTAAGAGATGATCTTTCAAGTGTTTTCCCCAATTGTCAGTCCGCACTTGTTTTCTTATTCAGCTATGCTGAGCAAAAGCATATAAGTGATGATTACGTAGTTGAAAAAGGACCAAAACTTTCAGGCTATGTAACCGGCTTTGATGGAAAAGATTATCACTTTGTGATTGGCAGCTACCTTGAAGAGATAGCAGAAAAACTCAGCGCGAATATTGCAGGTTTGGGCACTAAACTAACTCTCGATATTCATCCTGTTCTAGAGCGCGACTTGGCCTACCGAGCAGGCCTTGGCTGGTTTGGAAAAAATTCAATGCTGATAGGTAAAGCTCATGGCAGCTATACACTTATTGGATCTATTTTACTCGATCAGAAACTTGAAATTGAAAACGTCCCATTTGAAGTTGATCATTGTGGAAGATGTAAGGCCTGCGCTGAAGCCTGTCCAACACTCGCAATTGATCCTGAAACGAGAACCATCGAGGCCAACAAGTGTATTAGTAATTATACAATTGAAACCTTTAAGGATGTGGCCCCTCTTGAAAACCATCAAAACTCTAACGGCGAAGTGTTTGGCTGTGATATTTGCCAGGAAGTTTGCCCTTGGAATAAAAAACAATGCTTTGATATTGATCCCATGAAAATTGAGAATTTTGAGGAAAAAAATTCTTTGATCATGGAATATTTTTATCAGGGCTCTATGGAAGATAGCTACCTTAAATTTGAAAAACTGAGTAATAGAGGATTTAAAGATACTTTTAAATTCACTCCCATCGCCAGAACAGGCAAAAAAGGTCTTTTGAAAAATTTTAGATCCTTAATGTCTGCAAGTCAGTAGAGATATTTGAATTCCGCATAAATATGAACAGATGCCCCTTCTGGTTGGTGATGGGGTAGATTTTTTGGCCTTGAAAGGGTGGTGCTGGTAATCCCTTTTTGGATTAATTTTTTCTTCAGTTTTTCAGCACCTTTTTCTCCGACCACCACATCATTTTGTCCTGTAATGAGGTGCACTCTTTCGGCCTGAACCTGTATTTTTTCTTTCTGATCGTGAATCCAATCAAAGAGATTTGAGGCCTTCAAGCAAGGAGAGACTAACTGCTCTCTGACTTCGAGAGTTTTTTTGTAGAAGCGACTCTGAAAAATATGGTTGCCGTCAGTGGATGAAATGCCAAATCCAACACCTAAGAGTATTTTGGGAAGATTAGAAAAGCATTCAAGGGTTGACGAGCGGAAGGCAGTTAGAGCGCCTAATGAGTGTCCGCCTAGTATTAGTTTGCCACTGGGCCCAAGTTTGTAACCATGTGTGAGAAGCTTAGAGTAGGCCACCTCAAAGAGCCTAGGGCTATCATTAACAAAATCATCGAAGCTCTCAACTTCGTAGTAATTTCCTAAGTAGTGGCCAGGTAGATCAAAGACTATGGAGGGGATGCCTTCCTCAGCGAGTCTCACGCCCCACGGCAACACATCGCGCTTGCTAGCGGTATAGCCATGAGTAAAAATGGCGAGATGCCCAGGGCTTGCACCTTCATTGTCAGGGTGGATGAGCATTGCAAAGGTTTTAAGCTTTCCAAATTGGAACTCGAGCTTCTCAATTCTGATACTCATGACGCGTGGCCTCGTGGCTGGTTGGGAAATGTTAACAACAATATATGAGCTTTCAGATGAAAAAAAAAGTTTTAAAGCTATTGACTGGCCAACTTCCTGACTGTAATTTCTTTTACGCTTTAAATATTTAAAGTTATGCCCTCTTAGCTCAGTTGGTAGAGCAAGGGACTGAAAATCCCTGTGTCCGTGGTTCAAATCCGCGAGGGGGCACCAAACAAAAAAAGCCAGACCGAAAGGTCTGGCTTTTTTTGTTTGGACGCCCCTGAGGCACGAAGGAGCCGACCGAATAGGGAGGGTCCGTAGCCGAAGGAGACCCCCGAGCAGGATGCGTTAGAATTGCAATGATTACCCGAAGGCAAAGCCTTCGTCCAACAAGCACCCAACTTTTTCAGCTCTTTAAATCTGACTTGAGTCATAGAAACGACAAGAGAAAACACTTACCTTAAACCAAAAGGAGTAAACATGGATATCTCAACAATAACAACCTTCTTCAAGTTTCTAACAATCGTAGTAGGTTTGATCTATGTCTTTTCGGCACTCATGATTTTTTTCTGTCAAAATTTTATGATTTCCATTCAAAAGAAATTCATTGATTTTGACGATGAAACGATCAAAAAGTTTCTTTACGGTTATGTAGCATTATTTAAAATTATATTTATAGTGTTCGTTGTAGGTCCTTACTTGGCATTGTTAATGATGTCCTAATAAGGCATTGCACAAAGAATCGTAGTTCGATAATCGGGCACATGAAACCCCCGAGCCAAGCCAGCCGCACAGAACACGGTAGAATTGCAATGAATCCCCGAAGGTAAGGCCTTCGCCCACCAAGCACCCTCTTTGCACAGGAACCCACCACCTCCAGCAACAACCAGTTTTCTAACCCACCACAATAGGCTATATATGATATTGGTTAGCGTTCATTCAACTTGCCACAAACAGACATCCCTTTCGTGAGTTAAATTCGATTAAATTTATATGATTATATTTAGACCAAGGTGGCCAGTTGAATAAACGCGCAGTGGACTAAAACC
>Ga0257117_1001315_pt1 | contig 15075 bp, 11 predicted proteins | sample SI112_135mmetaG_FD_190157 | JGI IMG/M metagenome (GOLD analysis project Ga0257117, IMG submission 190157) | Marine microbial communities from Saanich Inlet, British Columbia, Canada - SI112_135m | ecosystem: Environmental > Aquatic > Marine > Inlet | place: Canada: British Columbia | collected... | reverse complement strand
ATCTAGTCATAACTAGGCACAAACTATACTGATTCACGCCTAGCACGCCTAGCAGTTGAATAACTATAGTGTAGGACAACACAATGTTTCGCTATTTCACGCCTAGCACGCCTGGAAACCTTGGGGAGTGGTTGTAGGACGACAAATTGATGCAACTGGCGTTTAGTGTTGATGACAACTCAAAATCATCAATTCACGCCTAACACGCCTGGCAAACTGAATAGGTATAGTGTAGAGCAAAAAAAAATCATAACTGATGAGGCATCAATTGCCGAAATAATAAAATTAATTTTTTATTATCTTATGAACAAAAAAACTGCTGACCGTCAGGTAAGCAAACTAATCCCAAAAGGCGAGGGCTACAATATTGCCAATAGGCTCCCAACTGCAAAAAAGTTTGGAGTAGAATCGATTTATCTCAAGCAAATAGATGAATCCACTCCAAAGAAATTTGCAATGATAAAGTGCAATTGTTGCACTAGAATGGTTCCAGGTGTTATAGTTACACTTGGTGGTATACGAGATGAAATACCACTCCACATGCCATGTTTGTCTTGTGGCAGATGGTTGGGTCATCTCGAAGAAGATCATGGAGACGTTCTAGAAAAGATGTGTCTTGATTGTTTCAAGGAGGAAACATCATGAGTACTGAGTATGAATCTTCGGTAAAAGAAGTATTCATTGTAAAAAAAAGCACCAAGATGGACTCAGAGGAATTTGTGTCAATACAACTCAAATCCTCTGAGGATTCCATTGAGACTCTACTTCAAAAAGCAATATCTGCATCAGATCCTCCTGCATCTGAAAAAAAAGATAAGAAATGGGGGATTCAATAATTGAATCCTTACTTTTCATCTTTTCAAGAGGTTAGTATGAAATGATTTGGATAGTAGCTATTGCATTAATTGCGTTACTGGTAATTTATTGGTACATTACAATTCCTTTAATTGTTATAATTGTAATTTATTGGAATAAAGAATCAATACAAAAAAAGATTGAAACAAACAAAACTGAAAATGCATTAAGAAATAAAAAATTAACACAAATTAAAGCATCAAAGATTATTGGAGCTAATTGGCAATATGTTGTTTTAAAAAATGATGTAGATTATTTTAATCATATTTGTAAATTATGTAAAAATCATGAATTACAATTAAAATCATATTCATCTCAAAGTACAGATAAAGAAGAATTTCAAAATATTTTGATAGTTTTTAGTACAGCATACAAAAATTTGGAAGGCAATGTTCTTTCAAAAAGATCATGCTCTGAGAAATTAAAATCAGAAATGAAAAACAAGTACAATGTTACATCAAAAAACATGAAACATTTGTTAGATAATTTTGATGAAATAAAAAAACAAGCATATGAGACATATCTTCAAGAACAAAGACTAAAAGAAGAACAAAGAAAAGAGCAAAAAAAACAAAGAGAAGAGAGACTCAAATCAGAACTGCTAGCCAAATTTGATCTTACAGAATCACAGGCAAAAATTCTATTCAAACGTAATTGGCACAAGAAATTGGGTTTGAATTCTGAGGAATTGCTTTTAGATGTCCAATCTGTAATCATCGACATTAGATTTGAGCCTAAATTCAGGAAGAAAGTCTATCCATTCTTTGATAAAGTTATCAGATTAATTGATAATCTCTATCAAAAATATGATGAGTTTGCTAAGGAATATGATTACCAGTTTGAAGATGTCTTTGAGTGGTCTGTTGATGTTTTCTTTCAAAAAGCATTCTGGGAAGAATATAATCAATTCAAAGAAAAAGCCTCAGAATACAAAGAGTATTTTGAGCAATATGAGGCAGACTGGAAAGATGGAGATTATGATGACGAGTACTCAAAATATTATGAGTGGTTCACTAAAGATGATACTGACCTTACTGCATCTGAGGCATTCAAAGTACTGGGATTAGATCAATCCTCTACTCCAAAACAAATCAAAGACAGATTCAGAGAATTAATCTTAAAGTACCATCCAGATAGAAACCCTGGTTCTGAAAATGAGGAACTAACAAAAAAGATCATTGCAGCATACGAGTTTATTCAATCAAAGGCGGCTCATGCATGATGCGGGGGGATGTAAGTTGAGAGTAATGTGGTTGTATCTTGGAATACTTATGGCATGTTCTGGAATTGGTACGGGGTTTGGAATATTTTTAATCATTCTATATTTTTGGGATGATATTAAAAATTCCATCAAAGAGAGTAAAGTGGAAAATAATAATCCAAGAGAACCTGAAAATCAAGAATCTGCTGAATTCATAGACCCTAGATATTATGATAAGGATACTGCTGAAGAAATGAGATAGCATGATGATTTAAAAATATGATCTAATAGCACACACATCAAACTAGATTATCAAATCAAGAAAGAAGTGCAAGTACAACTAAAAACCCTGCAACAATAATTCCACCTAAAAAGAAATATCCTTGAATCTTATTTTCAGTTACTCTGCTTTGAGGATAATTTTTGTATTGGTCCCTTTTTTGTCTATCTCCAAATCTTTTTTGTTCTTTGGCAATATCTGCAAAAGAATCAGTGATTTCATCTTTTGTTTTTTCTTTGTCTTCCATGAGTATAATTTGTAAATAAAGTATAAGAAAACTCCCCATGTAGTTCTATGATGAACCCAGATGAACTGTGATGAACTATGGGTCAGCTAGATGAACTATGGTTCAACAGGGGTTGATGAATAAACTAAGACAGTAGTTATCAAATCAGGCCCATTTTTGTGCCTAAATCATAAATAGTTTCAATATATAAAGTTCATATTGAAAATTATTTTTTTACTTTTACTTTTAGCAATATCTAGTGGATTTGCATTTACTGATGCTTTTGCAGATGTTACAATTGTTCCAGTAGCAGGTTCTGGTGCTCCTGGATGTGAATCATCTGGATGTTATTCTCCAGGTGCCCCTGTAATTGAGATTGGTGAATCTGTAATCTTTTCAAATACTGACAGTGCAGCTCATACATTTACTGCAGGAAATGGTAATTCTGGTGCAACAGGTGAATTTGATACTGGTTTATTGATGGCAGGGGGTTCGTTTAAGTGGACTCCGTCATATACTGGAGAATTCTCTTACTTCTGTATGGTGCATCCTTGGATGGAGGCTGTAATTTATGTTGATTCTGCTTCAGTAAAGCCCTCAACAATTTCAGTGAGGGTTGATAGATCATCGTATGATGATGGAGACACAATTAAAATTTCAGGTACTGTAACTAATCCTCAGTCCGGTACTCCAGCTAGTGTAATTGTAAAAACACCCAATGGTGATCTTGTCAGTATAAGTCAGAGCGCAGTAAGTTCTAGCGGTACATATTCTACAGAACTTACAGCTGGAGGTTCATTGATGAGCGATAAAGGCACGTACAATGTTGTGGTGCAATATGGAACTGAGAATGTTTCAGATAATACTAGTTTTTATTTTTCAGGTACTGTAACATATCCCAACCCTGCACCTTATGGAACTGATGTAACAATTCCCAGAGATACAGGTGCTCCAGGTTGTGAGAATTCAAATTCTTGTTATTCTCCTTATCGAATTACAGTTGATGAAGGAGATACTGTAAAGTGGTATAATGCAGATTCTGCAGCTCACACTGTAACTGCAGGTACTCCTGGTAATGGTCCTAGTGGGGAATTTGATTCTGGAATGTTAATGGCAGGAAATTCATTTTCATCTAAAATGTATTCATCTGGAACTATTGATTATTTCTGTATGGTGCATCCTTGGATGTTGGGAATAGTTTCCGTTAACTCTGTGTATGTTCCCCCAACACCTACTCCTACCACCCCTCAAAATCCTGGAATGGAAATTACTGCTACTGCAAGTAGAGGTTCAGATACTATTTCTCTTACGGGCTATGCAGTTTCAGACACTACAGATGTCACATTTAGAGTGACATCCCCTAGTGGAAATAATGTAGTAGCTGTTGATCAAGTCTCACCAGATTATAATGGGAGATTTGCAGTAGAATTTCAAATTACCTCAATGTGGGAAGAAGATGGATTCTATACCATTGAAGCAATACAATCTGCAGGATCAGGTTCGTTGTATAATCTAGAAGTACTTGTTGAAGTGACAAATGGAATGACTGAAAAAACCTCTGTAGTTGCATCTAATTTAGAAACAGGTAGTTTTCCACCAACCCCGACACCTACCCCCACCCCTACACCAACAACTCCTAACGTTCCTGCATTACCAGTTCCGTATGGTATGAATATTGTAATCCCTAGTGGAACTGACACTCCAGGTTGTGAAGAATCTAATGCTTGCTATGAGCCACGAACATTCTCAGCTGGAAAGTATTCTACAATTACTTGGTTTAATTCTGATTCAGCAGCTCACACTGTAACTAGTGGTAGTCCGGGACATGGTCCTGATGGTGAGTTTGATAGTGGTTTGTTTATGAGTGGTAGTTCATTTTCACATAGGTTTACTGATGATGGTACTTACAATTACTTCTGTATGGTACATCCTTGGATGGAAGGAAAGGTAGCTATTACTAGAAGCGGTGCAACTATTGAATCTCCAACAACCCCAACCCCGACACCAACCCCTGCACCCACCCCGACACCAACCCCTGCACCTGCCCCTTCAGGCTCAATTTCAGTCTCCGTATCTGACTCTCAATACAGTCCTAGTGACTTGGTGACAGTCAAAGTCTCTGCCTCAAAAAGCACCAATGTTGCCATTAGTGTAATTGGTCCAAATCAAGATAGTGTTGTATCTCGTTCAGTATCTACTGACTCTAGTGGAAGTGGTTCATTACAATTCAAATTGCCTGAATCTTCTCAAAATGGTTCATATCGAATTGATTCAACTGCAACAATTTCAGGAAACAAAGTTTCAGACTCTGTATCATTTACTGTAAAATCAACTACTGCTAGAATCAGTATTGCTTCATTACAACCAACTGATCAACAAGGTAATGTAGTTTCATCATTTACTAAAGGTAAACTTGGATTTGCAAAAATAGTCCTAAGTTCTGATTCTAGTGCAAGCTCACTTGTTACAATTAATTTGTTTGATTCAGATTTGACTAGTTTGGGAATTGGTTCATTTAAAACAACACTTAGTTCTGGAGAATCAGAGATGACTTTATCATTTTTTATTCCAAATGATGCAGAATTTGGAACAGGTGATATCTATGCAAATGTCTTTTCTGATTGGCCAAGTCAAGGTGGCGTTCCATTGACTGGCGAATCATCATCACAGGTGAGAATTCAATGAAGAGCATATTATTTTTAACAGTATTGCTATTGGTATCTGCAGTTCCTCTATCTTTTTCTGATACAATAACCATTAACACAAACAAAGAACAATTTGCAGGTGGCGATACTGTGGAGATTAATGGTAATGTAGAGAATGGAGTTGCAGGAGACTTTGTTGCATTAGAGATTAAAGACCCAAATGGTGAGACCATTCTCATTAGAACTGTTACACTTGGTGATGGTGGAGCGTTTTCTCTGAAATTTAAAATCCCGGAATCTGGATCTACAGGAAGTTATGATATTGTAGCAAACTCAAAACAAGGTGGACAAACAATTACTCAAACTAAAACTATTACTCAAAGTACACAGCAGTCAACTGAAAAAACATCTGATACAAAATCCTCTAGTGGCGGAGGCTGTCTGATTGCAACTGCAACATACGGTTCAGAACTATCTCCTGAAGTTCAAAAGTTACGAGAATTAAGAGATAATTCACTATTATCTACTGAATCAGGCACAAATTTCATGAATTTGTTCAATGATGTTTACTATTCATTTTCCCCAACTATAGCTGATTATGAAAGAGAAAACCCTGTATTCAAGGAAGCAGTGAAACTTGCAATAACTCCAATGATAACGTCACTGTCTATCTTGAATTATGTTGATATGGATTCAGAAAGTTCAGTATTAGGATATGGAATATCTTTGATTGTGTTGAATGTTGGAATGTATATTGGAATTCCAATATTTACAATTATAAAAATTAGAAAATGAAACCATTAGCAATTATTGGAATTATTGTTGTTTTATTTTTTGTTGTTAATACAATAGAACCTGTATTTGGAATTATCTCATATCCTTCACTTAACCAAAGATTACATGATTTACCAACATATTGTATTGTTGACCCTTATGGGTATGCAACATCTGATAGAGGAAAATATGTTAACATGGCAGTAAAAGGTGTCACTGAATGGGATGATAAATTACAAAACTATGAAACAATTAATCCCTCAATTTGGAAAATGAATTCAAAAATAATTTCTTCATCTACTGACACTTCTGGATGTGATATTGTAATGAGTTTTAAAAACAATGTTGAGCAAATTAGTGGTGATGGTAAATACACTATTGGAATATTTCGTAGTGCTAGTCAATCCATTGAAATTGCAACTCAAGGACTAAGTTTTGAAAAAATTTACAATGTAATTATTCATGAGATAGGACATTCGATTGGATTGGGTCACTATGTATCTGATGATGATGATGAAAATAAAAAATGGTATTCAGGAAAAGAATTCTCCCCATCAATTATGATTCCTACAACAAACAGTAATCCTTCACTTATGACAATTACTGGAACTGATTTGAATAAAGTACGTGCAATTTATGGCTCTGAAGGATTTTATGCATTCTCATCAAAATCTGCACCATTAATTCCTACACCAACCCCTACACCAATTATTCCAATTAAACCAATAATTCCAATAAACCCATTTGAATCAATAACCATTTCAAATGAATTGATTGTTGTAAAAAAATATGAATCCAACTATGCCAAAATCACTGGCCAGATTGATGAAGATGTTTTCCTTAAAGGCCATCCATTATACGTTCTAGTCAAAAAACCTGATCATAGTTTTGATACTCACAAGATTCAATCCACTGCTACTGGATACTTTGAATTACCTCTAGTTTTTGATGATAAATCAACAAAAGGATGGTATTCAGTTGAGGCTAGTTATTTGGAGCATATTGATCGTTCAATGAATTTTGATTTCAAAGTAGTTTCTGAATTCTCACAAAATACTCCTAAAACAAAAAATTTTGTCTTCCCTGCCCCTGAAATCTCAAGTGGGCCCTCAAAATATGGAAAATACTTTGATGATATATCAATTACAGTAAATGGTGACAAATACACTGTTACATCCCAACTAAGTAAAAACCTCCCTTCAAAACAAATCAGAATTTCTGCTGAAAATGAATGTCCATTCAAAAAACAAGTCTATGAAAAAGACTTTAGAAATAGCATGGGGACAAAAACATCTTTTTCATTTTATCAATCAAGTCACGGAAAACCTACTAACTGTTCAATTCATTTCACTATCACTGATTTTGAAGGGAGTTTGTTAGATACAACCAAAGTAGATTATAATTCTCAAACAAAAAAACAAAATGATCTATTATCTGAAACTAAAAAACCTGAAAATAAAATAAATAATAACCCTATATTCACTGATGTTCAAAAACAAAAAATGAAATTACAAAATGAAGCAGCGATATTACAGCAGGAATCATATTTTAAACTTGAGGATTTTAAAAATGATGTACTGGTATCAAAAAAATCATTAGAACAAGTTTCTGTAAATTCCCCTGAACAACAAAAAACAATCGATAAAGCATGGAAACTTTTGAAATCTAATCAGATAATTTTAAAGAATATCACTGAAAGATTTCAAAAAGGGGATGGAGAAATAAGTAATGAAAAATACGACAGTGTATCTTATTTGTTTGACATACGGAGTCATGAATCTAAAAGCATTGGTGAAAACTTGGTTGAAATATCTCGATTAATTGAAGAATCTAAATCTCAAATTAAAGAAGAATCTACACATCAATCTTGCTTTTTGATGTGGTGTTGGTAAATGAAATCAATAGCAGTTATCACAATAACCTTCTCCCTTTAATCCAAAATTTTCCTCTGAACTGTATGTCCTCATTGATAGTTTATTGTTCATGCTGTAAGAAGACGATGCACTTTGATGAGGTGAGATTTTGATATGAGAATTGGTATCATAGAAAGTGTGTTTGGCATATTACTCACTTGATAAGACTAGATAATTTCTTCTAAATGATTTCACGCCTAAGGGCGTAGTAATATTTTACCAATTCTCTTACCTGTCTAAAGTATCCTACTGCATTATTTTCATCTGAAAAAAGCGGAGTTCCGAGATCATGATTATTTTTTGAAATTCAGGTATGATTTTGTGCCTAAATCATAAATAGTTTCAATATGTGAAGTTCATATTGAAAATTGTTTTTTTACTTTTACTACTAGTGATAACTAGTGGAGTTGTATTTGGGGATGCTTTTGCTCAAAAAATAATTCAAGATGATGTTACTGGAGGAGATTGTACTCTGATTGGCACATGGGAATCTTCATCAAAAACTTGTACATTATCAGGAAATATTTCTGAAGATATTATTGGTCCCAGTGTAAGTGCAGGAATTGTAATTCTAGGGGATGGAATAACTTTAGATGGGAATGACTTCATTCTAACTGGAATTGATTCACCTCAAGGACAAGGTGGCGGAGTTGGAATTATTGCTTATGGAAACAATGTCATCATTAAAAATTTTTCAGTAACTGGAACCTTTAGTGATTGTATTGCTGTGTATCCAGCCTGGCCTGATTACAATACACCAAATGATAATATCATAAAAGATAATTCATTAACTTGTGGTTCAAGAGGAATTTATGTATCTGATGCATTAACAACAACAGTTCAAAATAATGTGATTGAAAATCATGGGGAAGATGGAATTGTAATTAGTAATTCTGATGGTGGATATATTTTACAAAATACTGTTTCTAATAATGGCAGATATGGAATTCAAATTGGAAATTCAAATGGAAATACAATTGATGGCAACACAATTAACAATAATGTGAATAATGCAATTAGAGTTTACTCTAGTGACAGCGGTAACAGTTTAACAAATAATTCTATTGATGGCTCTTCATCTTCCACAACAACAGATGGTGTTGTTTTACTTTCTGGAGACAATACTGTTTCATCAAATATCATTTCAGGTTTTACTGGAGGTAATGGACGTGGGATTTGGATTGATTCAGATAATAATCAAATTTTAGACAACACAATTTCTTCAAGTAGAATTGGAGTGGCAGTTTGGTCTGGAATAAAAAATAATGTTATTTCTGGAAATACATTTAATTCTAATTCTGAATATGCCTTATACGTTTCAGGACCTACGAATACAATTTCTGAAAACACTGTTTCATCTAGTTCTAACAATGACATCGTAATTTCTGGAAGTTATGCCACAGGAAACATTGTGCAAAATAATTCTTGGTCAAATTATGATGAACCTAATGATGCCTGTTATGATGATAATTCTAATGGATTTTGTGATGATCCATATGTGTTCTCAGGAGGTCAGGATAACACTTCAAAATGTATTATTTGTGAATCCTCTCCACCCTCAGTCCCACAAGATGGTGAATTTGTTTTACCATGCTCAATGCAAGAAGCAGGGGACGGAGTGTCTGCAGGAAGTTGTCATGGATTTTATACAAATGAAAAAGCGAGAGCAGAAGTTGGGATAACTTATCATTCAGGATTATTTCCAATTAAAGATTATACTGCAACAGGATATTTTATTGGCGATGATGGAGTTCAAGGACCAAACATTACTGTGAATCATAGTTTGATTAATCCTAATACGTCTGCAACATTGGTCTTTGAAAATTCTCAAACAGGATTCGTATCTGAATTTAAAATGCAGATGCTTGGCGGTGACTTGGTAGTAGATGAACCTGACACAATTCCTCCTGTAATTGTAGTTCCAAATAATATGGCAATAGAGGCTACAAGTAACAACCCCTCACCTGTAACATTTTCTGTAACCTCCACTGATGATACTGATGGACCATTAACTCCGGCATGTTCTCATAATTCAGGAAATAATTTCCCAATTGGATTAACTACTGTTACTTGTACTGCAACAGATAATGCTGGAAATGCAAAGTCTGAATCATTTACAATTACTGTAACTTACAATCAACCATCATGTGGTGCTGGAACTGTATTTGATGAGAATAACAATTCATGTGTTTTAGAAGGAACTACGGACCCAACACCAGAACCAGAACCAGAATTTAAATCAAAAGTAACTATTATTCCAACACCAGGATCAGGATCACCTGGATGTGAAGAAACATCCACAGGTTGTTTCATCCCTGATACTGCATATGTGCGAGTTGGAGGAATTGTCACCTTCTCAAATACTGATAATGCAGCACATACATTCACAGCTGGGACAGGAGGTGAAGGAAATAGAGGAGACTTTGATTCTGGAATGATTATGGCCGGAGGAGATTTTGAATTTTTCCCTGATGATGATGGGGAAATTCCATACTATTGTATGGTTCATCCTTGGATGGAAGGGTTACTAGTAGTGGGGGGAGAACCTGTACCACAATCTGAACCAAATTCTTCTAATTCTGGAGTAAAACTAATGTCAATTTCACCATACGAATTTGATATTGATGACAAATTTACGATTTCAGGATCTGTGTGGGATGATGAAAAAACATTACTTGTCGCATCTATGAAAGGCCCTCACGGTGAAAAATTAATCAAAAATACCGTCTCTAATTCTGATAGTTCATACTCTTTCATTCCTATAGATGCCAGACAATTGTTTAACACTGATGGTACATATTCTATTACCGTATTTTCAGAAAATCAAAGAATTGAAGATGGAAGAACAATTACCCTTTATTTTGATGGTGATGAAATAACAAGATCTCCTAACTCCAATCCGCCATCCTCATCTGATTTTGAATTAGATTTTGAAACTAGTGGTATGAGTGTACTAAAAATTGAAGAAGATGATAATTTCATATCTTTAATTTTAACTGTAGATGTTACATCATCTATGGGAATTTTAGAAATAACTTTTCCTAGAGAATATTTTGATTCTGTTTTTGATGGTATAGATGATGAGTTTATAGTATTAGCGGATGGTAATCTACCAAATTTTACTGAAACTCAAACAAATTCTCAAAGTAGAACATTGAGAATAGATTTACCTTTGGGTACTGAAGAAGTTGAAATTATTGGAACCGTATTCCATGGAAATATCTCAAATGACTTTCCAAATAATTCCCAATTTACAGTAAAATCTCATCAATCATTGTACAGTAATGGTGATAATATCATCATTTCTGGTTTAATTGGAACTTTGGCAGAATACTCTCAATCTGTAACTATTGTAGTTGTTAGTCCTATCGGAGAGATTACATCTATTATGCAAGTAATACCTAGCACTGATGGAACATTCTCTACAATAGTTAAAGCTGGAGGTACCATGATTGCTACTGGAACTTATGAAATTAGAGCACAGTACGGTTCTTCAAAAATTACAAACACATTTTATTATTCGGGTGGAGATCCTGGAACTACTCCAACACCTGAACCTTACCCAGAATTAGATGATGAGGTAACAATAGTTCCTGCACAGGGTTCTGGTGCACCTGGATGTGAAGAAACATCATCTGGATGTTTCATTCCAAGTATTGCATCTGTTTCAGCTGGTGGTAAGGTAATTATGAAAAATACTGATTCTGCAGCTCACACATTTACTTCTGGAACTCCTGGTGATGGGCCTGATGGTAGATTTGATACTGGATTATTGATGGCTGGAAGTTCATTTGAATGGTCTCCATTTTCTGAAGGCACAGCACCGTACTTTTGCATGGTTCATCCTTGGATGGAAGGATTAATTCTAATTGGAACAGGTACCAATCTTCCACCAACTGAGCCAAATGATGATCATATTGATTTAGAAATCAAAATGGAACATGGAGTTTATGATATTAACACTGTAGCAGTTTTAGATATTTCACTTTCAGGCACAAATAAGCCTCAAAATGTGGCAATTGATGTCACAGACCCTAGAGGAACAATTGTGATTTCTCGTTCTTCTATGGTTGATCCTGGCATGGGGATTGCATTTGAGTTTAAAATAGATGAAAGTTTCAAACAAGGAAATTACAAAGTAACTGCAACAACTTCAGATGAAAATAGAATTGTCCAAGACAACACTTACTTTAAAGTAAAATCACAATTCAATTCTTTTAAAATTACCTCTGTTCAAGTGACTGATCAAAAAGGAAACCCTTCTAATTTAGAAGCAGGTGAAATTGGATTTATCAAAGTTAATCTTGAATCAAACAAATCTATTGCAACATTAATGACTGTAAACATATTTGATGCAGATTTAACTAGTATTGGAATTGGTTCTATTAACACAACATTGAGTTCGGGTGATTCTGAAATTATTTTGTCCTTTAACATTCCTGATGATGCAGAAATTGGTTCTGCCAATATCTATGTCAATGCATTTTCTGATTGGCCAAGTAGTGGTGGAATTCCATTGACAACTGAAGTCTCAATAGTGGAGGATATAGAATGAAATTAGTATTGGTTGCTTTGTTGTTAATGATTAGTATTGTTCCTGTATTTGCACAATCTGTAATTTCATTTGATGTGGATACAACAAAGTTTGCTCCAGGTGAAATAGTTGAATTAACTGGAACTGTTGGAACTGGACTTGAAGGTAAAACAGTTGCAGTGGAAGTAAATGATAGTGAAGGAAAAATAATTTTGATCAGAACTATAACATCCGATATTAATGGAAACTTTTCTCTAAAATTCAAAGTTCCAAATGATGTAACCCCTGGAGATTTGAATATTGTAACTAATGTAGAGATGGATGGTCTATCTTTTTCTGAAGAAAAATATGTGGAGGTAACTACTAGTTCAGACCCAATATGTGGAACTGGAACCATTCTCAAAGATGGAATGTGTATAGTTGATACTTCAAAAACATCTAGTAAAACTAGTGAAAAATCCTCTAAAGGTGGCGGATGTCTTATTGCAACAGCAACTTATGGTTCAGAATTGGCCCCTGAAGTTCAGAAATTACGTGAATTACGTGATAATTCCCTACTATCTACTGAATCAGGCACCAATTTCATGAGTACTTTTAATGATATTTACTATACTTTCTCACCAATTATAGCTGATTATGAAAGAGAGAATCCAGTTTTCAAAGAAATGGTCAAAATTGCCATTACTCCAATGATTAGTTCACTATCGATTCTCAATTATGTTGATATGGATTCTGAAAGTTCAGTACTGAGATATGGAATTTCTTTGATTGTACTTAATGCAATGATGTACATTGGAGTCCCTGTAGTTGTAATTATAAAGTTGAAAAAATGAAATTATTAATTATTTTTGTCTTAGCATTTGTTTTGTTAATCCCTAGCAATGTTCTTGCACAATCAAACAATGACGTTGGAACACTTGATGTTGGACAAGATACATACGAAGTTTTATCTTCTGAAAAACTTTTCATAACTATTTCTGGAAACATAAAGTACACATTAGGAACAAAAATGGTTACACTATCTATTGTAAATCCTGACAATGAACCAGATGGTGCAAAACTAGTACCTTCTTCAAATGGAAATTTTGAATACATAATTGAATTTGATTCTGAATCCATTAAAGGAGAATACAAAGTATTTGCATCCTATAATGGGGATGTTTTTGAAACAAAATCATTTGTTCTAAAAGAAAAAAAACTTTCTATTGAAGATATTCTCAAAGCCCGAGGTGAAAAAATAGATAAAGAAGAACCTGTTATCCCTGAACCTGTTGATGAACCTATTCCTGATGATCCTGCACCTGTAAGTAACCAATCACATGTTCCAAATTTTGCAGACCCTAACAAAGATCCTCAATACTACCTTGATAGATACTATAATGAAATCAAATACAAACTGTGGTTTGATAGTAATTATCCTGATTATACTATAGAAGAAGCAGTAGGATTTGTTCCTAAAAGTCTAGTTCCTGTATGGGTGAAAAATATCAGTTTGTGGTTTGGTGAGGGTACTATTTCTGAAGTTGAGTTTTTAGATGCTGTTTCATTTCTAATTAAAAATAATATTTTACAAGATGAATCTAATTCATCTGTTGAGGATAAAGGGAATTTTCAAGTAATGTATGATTCAACTAGTAATTTAAAATACATCAAAATACAAAATGATCTAAAACAATTGCAATTTTTTGAAAAAAAGTCTAAAGATCTCAATTCTAAACTAAATCTACCTAGCAATATCTTGGTAAACGTTGCTGAATGTAATGAAATCAATGCATTTTACGATGGTAGTATCGATACCATAATCATGTGTTATGAGATGATGGAGTATCTAGATGAACTTTTCACTTCCATGTATGATGATGAACAAACAATTCGTGCAGGAATTCATGGTGCATTGGAATTTTTCTTTTTACATGAACTCGGACATGCGTTAATTGATGTCTATGATATTCCTATTACTGGAATGGAAGAAGATGCAGTAGATCAACTTGCGGCAATAATTTTGTTACAAAAAGGAAATGACGGGATTCCAGCAATTGCTGCAACTTCTGTATTTTTTGGAGTTCATGGAATGTCTGTCACAGATGTTGATCAGCTATCTTTTGCAGATGAACATTCATTAGATTTGCAACGATTTTACAATATCTTGTGTTTCACATACGGAAGTGATGTGACTGAATATGGAGTTTTAATCGATTTGAATCTATTACCTGAAGAAAGATCAATTCGTTGTACTGATGAATATTCTCAAATATCTCAAAGTTGGAGAACTCTTTTGTCCCCCTATGAAAAATCACTTAGTTTGATTGATGGGTGATTGATGAATGAAACCAATAGTAATTATCACAATAACCTAGTCTCTTTTATCACAAAATCCCTCTAAACTGTATGTCCTCATTAATCGTATATTGTTCATGTTGTAAGAAGACTATGCATTGGGATGAAGTCCGATTCAGATATGAGAATTGGTATCATAGAAAATGTGTTTGGCATATTGCTCACTTGATAAGATTGGATAATTTCTTCTAAATGATTTTACGCCTAAGGGCGTAGTAATATTTTACCAATTCTCTTACCTGGCGTAAATTTATCTGATATTTTTTATGGTATTGTGAGACATTGATTTCCGTATAATTGGTAACAATTT
>Ga0257117_1001283_pt1 | contig 15353 bp, 12 predicted proteins | sample SI112_135mmetaG_FD_190157 | JGI IMG/M metagenome (GOLD analysis project Ga0257117, IMG submission 190157) | Marine microbial communities from Saanich Inlet, British Columbia, Canada - SI112_135m | ecosystem: Environmental > Aquatic > Marine > Inlet | place: Canada: British Columbia | collected... | reverse complement strand
AAAAATAAAGAGTTGCAAATAAACTATTAATACACAGATATAGTAACGTAAAAATTACAAAATAATGGCCCCAGCTAATTCGCATCAGAGTATGGTACCAATCATCCATAAATTTTTTCTGAATTCCTGTTCGCTTTAGATTAAAGCTGCCATCAGAGTTTATCAGTGATTTTGTTGGTGAGTTCGACATTAGTAAACGATAATTCCAATATTGTGTTGTCGCAACTTAAATCTTGTTTTGCACTAATTTGAAGCCTTTAAAAAACTATTAACCAAAGTATTCACAACTTGTTCTTTTTCTATAAGAGGCAAGTGACGGGTCTCTGGAATTGAATGAAACTGAACTCTTTTTATCGCCTCTAATACAAATTTATGTCCTTCAAAAGGAGTAACCTGATCTCCTTCTCCCCAAATCAGTAAAACTGGATACTCAGCCTTGCCCACTTCTGAATAAAATTCTTTGACATCGTTCAATGGGAAATACTTTAGAGTAGACAAAAGTGAGGCCTTAAAACCCAGATACCCCATTTGGATCTTCATTTTTTCTTTGAGATCTAAAAAATTTTCTGGTTTCATAAAGCACTTGGAAAATCCCTTAAAAACAATTTGTCTCCCCAGCACATGGGTAAGATAACTACCGAGAAATGGAAGCTTCAACAGTCCTGCAATTTTTGGCGTATTTGAAGCAGCCCCGGCCGGATCAATTAGAGTTAAACTGTTTATCAATTGAGGGTGAGAAGCAGCAAAGTGAGTACTTATAGCTCCTCCCATGGAAAGGCCCACCAGATGATTTTTTTTATCGATACCCACTTTTTCAATCAACTCTATTAACTGTCTTTCAAAGAAAGCGCTGTCATAAGCCTTTTTAGGTCGATCAGAGTATCCTCTTCCATATAAATCATAGCGGAGTACACGAAAACCAGAGTCCACTAGATCACGAGTTAAGGCGTCCCATATGAAGCTAGGGGTACTAAAGCCATGAACCAAAATGACTTGGGGGTCTGAATCATTGCCACTCACTTGGTAATAAACATGCCCATCACTAAGTTGACAAAAATCTCCTCCTATAATCTCCCTTTCTTTTGAATCAAGAACTTTCTTCTCATCGTTAAAAAGAAAAATAGTAAAAATGAATGCAACCGCAATAATTACAGCTACCAGGGCCATCTCATTCTCCGTGTAAATTTAAATGGTTGCTCTCGAGCTACTGCATGTCAATAAATCTCGGTATCTGTTTGCGAAAAAAACATATTCACTCAGCGCTGCATCAAAGAGTCAAGCCTTTGAATTTTTTGTAAAATGTCTGTATCCACAACTTGCGTGAATTGATTTAATATTAATTATTCGTAGCAAGTGGGAAGCTCTTGACAGGTAGAACTCAGAATTGGAAAGAAAACAGACAGAGGATTGAGTCCCTTATTTCTTCGGCAAAGGGTTCGCTCAACCCCTTTTCATTAGAATGGGATTTTGTAGAAACATTTAAACGTCCAATAATTTTAATGAGCAAGCTTACAGGAATTTATGGAAAGGGATTTAGGAATTCACTTGATATTCGTGTAAAGAAAATTGACTGGGAATTTAATGAGCTTCCCAAAAACTTTCACAATTTCAAAATTCTTCACATCTCCGACTTACATTTAGACGAAAGACCAGACTTAGTGGATAAAATCTGCTCCCTTATTGAGGGGCAAAACTTTGATATAGCGGTTTTAACAGGAGATTTTTACTGTACCGCAAATTCAAAGGAGCAAGACCAATTAAAGGAAATCTCAGAAAGAATAAAGCAAATCACGAGTTGTTACTCCACAACTAACGGAAACTTTGCCATCCTTGGAAATCACGATGGCCTGGCCATTATAGAACACTTAGAAAATATTGGTCTAAATCTACTCATAAATCAAAAAGTCGACCTAGAGATCTCAGGACAAAAACTAAGAATCATTGGAGTCGATGATCCTCACCTATTCTACAATCAAGAAATCAAACAGACATTAATGGAAGGCCAGGAACACTTTAGTATCGCTTTAGTTCATTCACCTGAGGCCTTTGACTATGCTGAAGCAGGTGGCTGTAATTTCTATCTATGTGGTCATACCCATGGAGGTCAAATTTGTCTTCCCGGTGGAAGGCCAGTTTTAACTCACTTGAAAAGAGGAAAAAAGTTTTCATCTGGCTCGTGGAGTTACAAATCAATGAAAGGCCATACTTCAAAAGGAGTGGGAACAACAGACGTTCCTCTACGCTTTTTCTGCCCCCCAGAATTAGTTATTCACACATTGAAGTCTATTTAAGATTCATGACTTATAGGTAGAGTAATGGTGAATTTTGAGCCTTCACCTTCAACAGATTCTGCATGGACTGAACCCTCGTGCACAAGAGCAATGTTTTTAACAATACTTAGACCCAGACCTGAGCCCCCAAGCTCCCTGCATCTCGCTTTATCAACAGAGTAAAACCGCTCAAAAATTCGCTCTAGATGAACTTTCGATATACCTGGCCCTTGATCTGCAACTACAATGCTAATAGTTTTCTCAACTTCATTGGGTCTAAGTGTAATGGAAATATTGGTTTTTTCATCACTATACTTGATGGCATTATCAATCAAATTAAGCACGGCCTGTTCTATCAGTCGTGAGTTGACTGATACCAAAGCATCCCCTTTAGAGTCTACTTTCAAATTAATTTCTTTATGCTTTGCTTTGGCCTCACAGGCAGAGGCAGCATTTTCAATTATAGGAGCTAGTTCAGTGAGCTCTATTTGGACTGATTTTTGATCCCTTTCAATATCGAGCTCAGATAGTGCTAATAAGTCTTCAGTAATTTGACGAAGCCTTTCGGAGTTTCTTTTAATAATTAATAAAAATTCATTTCGGGTTTCATCTGAATCAATTTCCCCTGCGAGCAATATATCGACGTACCCGTGAATAGAAGTAAGAGGAGTTCTTAACTCATGACTAACATTGGCCACAAAATCTTTACGATGATTTTCTAGTTTTACAATACGAGTAATATCATTAAATACCATCAAGATACCTAAATCATCACCATTAAATTGTTTTAATATACTGCCGTGTACTTGCAGATATTTTCCATTTCGAAGCTCAATTTCCTCTTCTATGACCGAGCTTTGTTCTTTAACTTGATCAATGAAATAATAAATCTGATTATTATCAAAGACATCTAAAAGTGGAACTCCCTTATAGTCATGTGAATAGGGAACATCAAAAAAATTACATACGGCCTCATTTAAATGAAAAATACCACCGTCCATATAAACAGAAAGTACCCCTTCAGACATTCCACTAAAGATCGCCTCTCTCTCATTACGCTGACCTTGTATTTTCTTAAAAAGACTTCCAAGCTTCTTTGCCATTTCGTTTAATGAATGAACAAGTGAGTTGATTTCAAATGTGTCATTTGAATTAACTGGAATACTTTCGCTAAAGTTACCGAGGGCATAGTCAGATGCTTTTTCTTGAATTCGGTAGAGAGAAGAGCTTACTCTTTTTGAAGTTAATGTTAGCAAAATAGTAAAAAGCACCCCCAAAATCATAGTTCCCCAAAAAACTTTGTAAGTGTAACTCCAAAGTGCTGGTCTCAAAGCATGAGTTGTGTATGAGTGCCTAAGTACGGCCAATACTTTACCGTTGTCGAAAAGAGGAACAGCAACATAAATGGAGTCCTCATTAAGACTATCACTAAATCGCCGAATTCTTGCGACATTACCTTTTAAAGCTTCAATGACTTCAGGTCTTTTTCCGTGATCATCGAGCAAGTCTGGGTTTTTCGAACTATCAGCAATGACTCTCCCATCAATTAATATCACTGAGATCCTCTGCTGACTTTCGCGAGCTCTCTGGTCAATAAATCCCCTTAATTTTTTGATATCCTTCACTTTTATGTAGCCAAGAACCGGCTTTTTTAAAACAGTGGCCATATTCTTTAAATGCAGAGTTTTCTCATCGTGATAGAAATTTTTAAAATGGTAACGGCCTAGATAAAGCAGCGCTAGAAAACCTGTTAGTGATAAAATCAAAAACTTAGGAAATAATTTTCGAAATAGCGTTGGCTTTCTCATGATTTTTTTGATGGTAATATTACCGCTCATTCCTAGCTGCTAAAAAAGTTTAAAACTGTATGATATATTTATACCTTCAATGATAAAGGTATCTATAACTCATTGTAAATCGTGATAATTAAAGAAATATTGGGTTCTTAACTACTGATTTCCTTAACCGTTAACTATTTCTCCAAACAATTACTTCTGACTCTAAGATATCATGAGCGTACCTTTCACCAACCATTTAGGAGATCGCTATGAAGTATTTTATCATATTAATTCTATCAATTAGCTCATTTAGTCTACTAGCTGCAGCTGAACGCTTTACCGCAATTCAAAGAGATGGGGCCAATGTCAATATTAACTGCAGGACTTCAAGCTCTAGCTCCCAATTCCAAAGGGCCGAATATGATTGGGAACTCGAACTTGATAAGCTCACAGCTGCCGAGTGGGCGCAATTTGAAACAAACTATGAAGCTGGTAGCTCTTACGTAACACTTACAATTGATACCAATACTTTTAGTAGTGGCCCAGTTTTAGCAGCTAATGGTGGTAAATACTCTCTTTCTATAATTGATAGCAGTGGAGTAGAGTTTGCAGTTGCAAGTGATATTTCAGTATATGATGGGAAATACGAACTCAATCTTGACCCAAGCTTGATAGGCGAGCTTATGCAAAGTGACACAATCTCGCTACGTGTCTCAGGTTTTGCCTTTGTTACTTGCGGGCGCTTTAATTCAGGACAAGCTCAATCAAATTACTATGCCAGAGGTGTTCATTTATATTACTAACTAGGGGCATCGATCACATAGTGGATATGTAGTTTGCTCACATATGATCCAAATATCTTTGAAAGTAATTAGCTTGCCATCTTTTGTAAACTCACCTGAAGCTTTAGCCGCATAGTTCGTCACTGTCCCTCCCGCGGGAATTGAACGAGTATGTGACACTGTCTGATCAGTTAAATTGAAAATAATGGCCGCTCCTCTGTGATTCCACCTCCGGGCCATGACTCCATTATAGCTAATATCAATAGAGTTTCGATTGGCACCTCCATTGCTTGCGAAATGATTATAAGAAAAGCTTTGAAGTGCATTGGAGCAAATAAATGTATTAGCACTAGAAGTTGGGCCCATACTACAAAATAAAATAATCAATAGAAAATATCTCATAACTTACCTCCGAGAAATGATTTAGTGCTCAGTAACATATATAACTGCGGCGAGCAATCTCCCAATCTTATTGCCATTTGAGATTTAAGTACTATAGACGGAGAATTATTCGAAATTTAAGTAATCTTTAATTCCTCATTTTTTCCTATAAACCTAAGTTAATTAAAATGAAATTAACCAAATTAAAACACAATACTTGGAAACTCAGGGCTACAATATAGCACTACAGAAATTTGGAGATTAAATGCAGACTTGCCATAAAATTGTACCTCTTATTTTATTACTGATACTTCAAGCGAGCTGTACTTCAAGTTCATTCAAAAATACGAAGAGTAGTTCGGGAGTAAAAAATATCATTTTTGTTATAGGTGATGGTATGGGACCTGGACAAATTGGCCTCTTACTAAGTTATGCCAGACAGGCTCCCCATTCAGTTTTTCCCAATAAGAAAACTGCTTTTGATAAACTAGCAGAAAAAGGAGAAATGGGTATTTCCATGACCTACGCTCACAATGCGTTAGTTACTGACTCCGCTGCCTCCGCAACTCAAATGGCTTCAGGAGAATTTGCTGGCTCAGAAATGATTGGCTCAAACTACCGAGGAGAAAAAACGACAACGATACTAGAGCTGGCCAAAAAAAAGGGAATGAGTGTGGGGCTTGTTTCAGACACTAGAATCACCCATGCTACGCCCGCTGCATTTGCTGCTCATCAAAAACACAGATACCATGAAAATAAAATTGCACGCGATTTGGTAGAGCTGGCCCCTGATGTCATGCTCTCAGGTGGCCTTCGCCACTTTATTCCAATGGAGGCCAGTAACAAGTCATCAAAAATCCACTTTGATTTAAAAAAAATGACAGGTGGAAAAATTCGAATTAAATCAAAAGGGAAGGATCAAGAAAATCTCCTAGAAATCATAAAGTCAAAAGGACACAAGCTAGTTTTTACAAAAAATCAATTAAAGGATGTGGAGGGAAAAGTTCTAGGACTTTTTTCATACTCTGCTCTTCCCGACGGTATAAAAGAGAGTAGAAACAAACACAGTAGTAAGCGAACGATTCCCACCTTAAAAGAGCTTACTGAAAAATCAATTGATCTATTATCAAAAAATGAAAAAGGGTTTTTCTTAATGGTTGAGGCGGGACAAATTGATTGGGCCGCACACTACAACGACACAGGAACAATGCTTCATGAAATGATAAGGATAAATGAAACTCTAGAGCATATTTTATCATGGGCAGGCAGTCGTGATGACACTCTAGTTGTTGTGACTGCTGATCATGAAACAGGTGGCTTTGGCCTTAGCTATTCAGGAGATTATCTCCCCTCCCCTAAAAAATTAAATGGCAATGTTTTTCGCGGAAAAACCTTTCAACCTCAATTTAATTTTGGGAAATTAAAAATACTAGACAAGCTATATCAACAAAAGAAAAGCTATTCTGAAATATTTTTTGAAGACTTTGATTATCTCGCCAAAAATCGACAAACTCCTCGCTCTTTGGCAAATATTATTAATAATAATACCAAATTCCCAATTACGATCAAACAAGCAAAAAGGATACTCGCAACCGAGAAGAACCCCTTCTACCAAAATGGTCACAAATATCTTGGAGATAAAAATGTTCCTGTAATGGGAAAGATGGGAGCATTTTACCCTTATCAATTAGATGATAACCGGCAAAACCTATTGGCAATGGAGGTGGCGACCAGCCAGCATGTAGTGTGGTCTACAGGCACTCACACCAGCACGCCTGTGTTAGTATTTGCCAGTGGTCCTCCCAAAGTAACAAAAGATTTCCAAAAAATACTCCATCATACTGAGCTAGCTAATTTACTAAAAAAAACCATTCAATGAACTAAAAAAAAGGGCCTAAATATAGGCCCTTATCAAACTTTTTCAATATTTAAAAAAATTAATCGATAAAAATATCACCTTCTTCATCGAATTCAACAGGTTGTCCAGCCGAGATAACAGACTCATCAACTTCAAATCTTTTTGCCGAAATGGCCCTTAAGATCGATGTACCATCTTCGTAGAAAGTAGCTGCACATGAGCTTGCTTTAGAAGCAGAGTTTGCAAATCTTAGCTTGTGACAGTGATCCATTGAAGAAACCTCAACTCCGTTGTAATTTTCGTTGTCTTTAAGGTAGCCAGTTTTTACCCTACCACTCGAAAAGAAATAAACGCTATTGGTAAATTTTCTGCCATCTACTTCAATATTCACATTGGCGCCTTTGCCTTGTGAAACCATACTGATCAGACTAGTGGCGAAAAAGTTAACTGTCGTACCTGCAGGAAGAGATAATTTCCCTACAGTTGCTGCACTTGAAAGAGTAACACTCTTAGGAACCTTATTTGAATAAAAGCTATATCTTCCCAGTGCCACGTTAAAGCCTGCAATAGATGAGCCCAAAGTTGTGACTCTTACTTTTTCGACTTGATGTAAACGTCCAAAGGAAACTGCTGTTCCTTTTGAGAGTTTTACATTTCCAGAAACCCACTGTTCACCAACTGTAGCACTATCCACTTTAGAGCTGTAACCAAGTGAGAACTTTGATCCCGCTGGAAGTACTACTTCAGGAAGTGAGTCAGATTTGTAACCTTTAGGCTTTTCATTTGAATTTTTAAATTTGTAGAGAAAAGAAAACTCTGAACCAAGGGTTCCCTCAGTAAGATTTCCCTCTTCATCAAACTCAACTACTGTTTCTGCAAGGAGAGGAATTTTTCCATATCTGTCATTTTCTGCAGAGACGCTAGCTCCGATTGTCCCTCTATTAATTCTTCCACTATCGTGGAAAGTCAGAAAGTCATTTGAATACCTGCCACTTGCTCTTGGTAAGAAAGTCATTCCCGCAATTTCAATTGGTTTAGAAAAAACTAATTTTGAAGGCATTCCCGACCACTTATCAAAAATCAGCTCCGCTCCTTCGGGAACAGTTATAGAGTAGTCTCTGAGTACAATACGAGGAGACTCACCTGCTGGAGATTTTACTTCTCTTAAAGATCCTTTTTCACTGAAAGCAATTACAGTTCCTTTAGGAAAAGTATGGTTTTTTAATTTCAGTGGTCCTTCCAGTCTTACCCACTTAGGGTTTGAAGTTTCTGAATTTGGAATATAAAGAGATCCCTTCGGGAAAAGTGTTCCCCAAAAATATTCTGCGTCTCCTACTACTTGATATAGTGGAGCGACTATTTTACCTGTATTATTCAAAGTTACTTTTGTTCCTTTGTCATAAAGGGCACCATTTATTGTTCTTGCTTCTGCCATTAAAAATGTTTTGAGTTTACCATTAGCATGGAAGCAAATATTTCTTTTTGCAGAATCATTACTTACCCCTTGAAGCTTCGTAGCATGCCCTACAACTTTAAAATCTCCCAGCTCTGTGGTGTCATTTATGTAAGCACACTCAAGCTCACCCGTAGGATAAAAGCTAACCTTATGTGGTCCCTTCCAATTTCCTCTTAATTCTACTTTTTTGCCATTAAGCGTGTATTCAGTATCTTTGTACAGCTGAGCAGTTTGTAGAGTTCCATCTTCATAAAATCTCACCATTGAAGTGCCCAGTCCCCCTAAGAGGTTCAGTCCTTTATAGGTGATCTTTTCAGCAAGGTGTCCTTGTTTAACACTGCCATTTTTTCTGTAAAACTTAACTGCTCCACCATTATCTTCAAAAAATGGCTTAAAAGTAAAAAATCCTATTTTAGTAGGCTCAGAAAGGTAAGCAACTTTTGGCACACCCTTCTTACCAGCATAGAGGTCAATATAACTTCCCTTAGCAAAGTTAATTCCATTAATTGTGGCCTTGCTACCGGCCAAAACAGTACGAGGTGTACAATTTTTAAAAAAGTACCAACCTCTTTTCTTTTCTGTGATTTGCTTTTCACAAATACTCTTTAAGTTGGCCCTAAGCTCTTCAAAGTTAGCAGCCTTATCGCCTTCAAGCATTGTGATGTAGTGATAAATGTCACTTCGGTCAATTCTGGCTTTTCCTTTTTCATCGTCTTGAACAAATAATTCAACATAATCTGAAGTTTCAAACTTCTCTGAGAAATCAATAAAAATGTCATTCTTTGCACCTGGAGTAAATTTGTTGCTTCTAACAAATCTTGCCACGGCATTAAGCCCAGTATTTTTTTCAAGTGTATTCGTTAGACTGGCCCAGTCAGTATCTTTGCTCCAATCTTTAAGCTCTTTTTTTACATCTTTTGAAGTTTGAACAACGTCTTCAAAGAAATTCAGTAAATTTTCAGTTTTCAAGTTTTTGATATTTAATGAAACTGAATCAATATTTTTTAATTCAAAATCAAGCCCTGGAAGAATTCTTCCCCAGATATTGTATTGCATGGAAGGGCCCATAACGATTTGATACTTTGGTGAGTAAACCTTCCAAAATTGATTCCCAACAAGAGGCATTCTATTAGTTACAACAATCTCAGCTCTTTGGTAAAGCTTCCAGAAAGTCGACTGGTAGTGAACCGGCTTTTGTTGAGCATAAAAAGTGATCTCTACAACTTGCCCTGCTACTTTTCTAGTATAGGTGGTGATTTCATCACTTTCACTTTTTACAGAGTACCCATAGTCTTTAATACTCTTTTTGAAGTCTGAGACAAATTTCAAGTCGCCTTTGTCTTCTTCTGTACATCCATATCTTTTATCATTACATTTTTGAATGGAAATAAGTACTTCAACTTTTCCGTCTTTAAATAGCTCATTGTATTCAGGATACACTTTTGCCACTTTTTTATAACTAACATCTTCTTTCCAAAAAACGGCTTCATTAAAGGTTCCATCTTTTAAGTAGCATTTGTTAGCAACATGATTAAATGACCGAAGGAAGTTATTCATTGTTAAAATGCCACTTTGAACTTTTTCTCCCAAACATAGGTTTTTTACATCGTTCAAAACTCTTTTCCATTTAAGTCTAGGCTTTGGTAGTGCCTTTTTCTTAAGAGACTCAAGAGCGAGATCTTTTAGATCACTCACACCTAAAATTTGATAGTAAAGCTGGTGAATATTTTTGGGAGATTTAAAACTTAGATCATAGTCAGAGATCTTACCTGCACCATCTTTTAGCTCAAGCTCTCTTCTAACTGAATAAACAACATCAAGGGTTCCAGATGCTTTATTTACCACAGTTTTATCATGGTCAATTTTAATATCTACCACTCTATTCACTTTCCAAACTTTTCCAGAGTTTAGGCCATTTGAAAATCTCATATGTTTTTTTATCCAGTACTCAACGTTGACCGGAATGACTGAGCCATCTGCACGAACGACAGGGTAGCCTCGATTTTCGTCTCTTTGTTGATTAAAAGTGGCCTTTAAATCATAGTAAGTTTCAGGAAGGCCAGCACTACTTCTCCACCTATCAACATAATGAACCAAAAGATGGTCTTCAAGTTTGACAGGGATTGATATTTTAGATTCAAAGCCAAAATATGTAGCCGATTTAATATTAGCAGTTAAAGGGGCCATAGCATCTTTTAATGCACCAAGATCAACAGTTGCAAAAACATTGAAACTTGATAACAAAAACAAAGTGGAGCACAGAGCGGTAGTCTTTTTCATTTTTTCGATTCCTTGGAAGTCATGAATTTTTTATCAATATTTCCGGTGGTAACAAATAAGCCAGTGTATAAAAACAACCGTGAAATATTTTCAAACTCACTAGAAATAGACAACGCATCGCAAACTAAATGTTTTTATACAGGCCTTTGAAAATTCAATTTTTTAGTTACAATAAAATTTAACTAAATTAATACTCTGCTCTTACTCAAACAGTCGTTGACATTTAAATGTCATGTTCCAAAAGTAGGTGGTAGAGCTCATTTGAGCGACTTCTTAAAGGCTCGAAATGTAATCACATACTAATTTATAAATATTTTCAGGAATGCTATCAACAGGCTTATTCATGGTTATATTACCTAGGTCCTTAAAAGTAAATTTTGCAAATTGCTCATCAAAGCGAATTTCCCCATGCTCAAAAACCCTTATATTGATATTCTTCCCGCTTACAACTTCAGAGCTCATGCTAACAAATTTTAATGGAGTCACTTCACTATTATCACTTGATATTTTTAGCCAGTGAAATTTCTTTTCTTTAGCGCAGTCAGGGGGTAAACCGAGTTTCTCTACTTCAAGAATACTGACTTCCTCATTCATAAAATAATATAGTGGCCTAAATTCTTTTTCGCTCATGACGATCCCCTAGTTCACAATAAGAAAATTTTAACATAGGTGGTAACTCTAAGTCACTGAAATGATAAATTACAATTCTCCACCGTATGCCAATTAAACACAACTTTATGGAAATTAAACACAAGTGTAATTGTTACAATTTCAGGTACTTACACCTCCTCTAAAGGCCTTGGGTGATACAATTTATGGGCACTAAAATTCTCAAGGAAATACGATGTATATCAAGCAGCTCTTATTGGTCTCCCTAGCAATTCTATTTTGCTCATGTGGAAATGGTGTAGATGACGAAAAGTCTAATCAAAGCACCAGCACTGATGCAACTTCAAAAACACAATATGTTGAAAAAATTGTTACTCAAGTTGAAAATACATGGGGACTTGATTTTGTATCGACCCCCATTGACCAGGCATCAGCTGCAGAAATCGAGGCGTCTAAGGCAGTTGCATATGTCAATTATCGTGAAGGCGGATGTGCTACAGGTTTTTTTATTTCTGATGATGGATTATTTCTCACAAATGAGCACGTACTGAGTCGGCAAAGATGTCACAAAGGAAAATGTCCAAACATTAAAATTATCAGAGATTATAAAATTGGTGGAGCAATAGAAGTTTATGATGATTTTGAAGTACTTGCTCACAATTATTCTCTTGACTACGCCCTGGCCAAAGTAAAATTAAAAGATGGAGAAAAAGTTCCCTTTCTCAAAATGGAATGGTCTGGAGCAACTGAAGCAAAAAATTTCGAAGGAAGTGATTTAAAAATCATTGGTCATCCAAATTGCTCCTCTCTTAGGACAGGTAATGCAATATTTAGCTACGGCCAAGATCAAAACCTGGTACTTAGAAGTATAGCCATATCCGGAAATAGTGGGAGTCCGTTATTTGATCTCACGACAAAAAAAGTGGTAGGACTCTATCACGCATCTTATATGGACTATCCCCTATCTGTATTCATTTTAGTCATAAAAACCACATATCTCAAATCCTGAGACAATTATTTACTTCTTTATTTGATGCGGAATAATTGATAGTAAATAATTAGAGGACCGTCAAAAAAAAGCAACCACACCTAGGTGGCGAGAGTCGACAGACCCCGGGGCCATGATGAGAATGGATTCAATCTATCAGCGAACATGTAACGGGCTCTAGAGTTTAAAACGAAGGCCAGAAGACTCTAGCGGAAACGCCTCGACGATCGAGATTAGGACGATCACCATAGCGCCATATGAAAGTTAATAAGTCCCTACCTAGAGTTCGGCAAGAAGTAGTGTGGTTTTCTTTTTTTCGATGCAATTGCTACAGATAGAGTTATTCCTATTAAGAAGTAAAAAAACTTATAGTTTTCTTTTATCTAAGAAAACAAAAGCTACTACTAAAAAAACTAAAAAACTTAATCCTAATATAATAAGGTCTCGCATTACATAAGCTAACACCAACGTTCCAGCACCCAGCACGCTTCCTGTGCCAATAATTATATCAGCAGTTAATTTTTGATTTTTTCCTTTAAAGTAATTCCCCATAAATCCTATCTATCTTCCCCCGCATACAAGATTATTTGAGGTTTGATTTCTACCACTTAACAAATTATTAGTGGGATTTAAATTACCAGAACTTCGTTTACCTGGAGTATATAACAATTCAGATCCACTAGCATCATTTATTATTTTAGCCGAGCTATTGGTTATTGCATTCAAGAAAGAATATGCTCCAGCAGCCCCTGCAAGAAGTCCAACTCTAATGGTCGCGGGATTTTTTGAGGTTGCTGCAACTCCAAAACCAAATACTGCCGTAGCCCCAGAAACAGCAATCCGGGTCGATCTTTGTACTTTTGGATCAGCTGCAACTTTTTGAGCTTTTTTTACAGTTGCTTTGATTTCATCTTTGTAAATATATGTTGCAACTGTAACAGCGACAGCACCTAATACCGCTAATAAGCTAACATTTCCACTCGGGTCTACAAACTCAGATGGATTATTAAGTGCATATCTATAAAGGTTTGTGTCACCACCGTACAATCCACTAGGATCAAGCGAAAGAAATCGAGCAGAATTAGGATCATACGGACTATCAGGAAAATTTAGGGCTACAGCCATACTCATACTAACTCACTAAAATTAAAAATATTTTTGCAGTTATATTTTATCATGTAGCCTTCAAATTTTTTGCATTTTATTGAGCTTTTTTTAATTTTTGGCCATATTCTGGCCATTTTAAAGACCTTAGCTCCCACTTATCAGCCTTTGCCGATACCCAAAACCTATTCGAGTATTTGCAATCGGAGAACCCGCAGTCAAATTTCCTGCTGTAGCTTGAATTAGATACCTATAATCAAGTATCCACTCTTTGAAAAAAGGGTTAGCAAAATAATACTGTCCATTAGGCTTATAAATATATTCTTTCTTTTCCAAGGCATTTAGAGCATTTGTAACTGCACCGGGGCTTTTAACTCCAATCGTTTTTTGAAAGGCCTTTCCAAAGAATTTTATATCATTTTGTTCTTGTGCCCCTGCAAGCTGGACTATTAGGTTTTTTTGCACTTTTGTTAGCTCTTTTCCATCGAGAATATTTTTAAAATACTTTTGCTCATTCTTATAAATTATTTCTAAAACAACAAAAAAAGCCTCAATATTTAGGTGAGTTCCCTCTGGTAAACTATCAAAGGCCACTCGGCAAAAAGTTTGAATATCTCCAGTAACACCGTAGCAAATTTGGTAAAGGTAATCATAGGCATCTTGCTCTAAAATGATCTTTTTTTTCTTAAAACGGGTCGATATAAACTTATAGAAAATATCTGCCTCTATATGCTCGAAATAGATAATTTCAGCTTGTTTAAAGAAAGGAGAGCTTTGATCTCTAAAGATGTGATCCATTTCATGCCTGATACTACCTACATACATAAAGGGGATTCTCGTAATTTTTTGAATTTTTCCCCTCATATACTTGAGTATTGCCTCGCCGTTTTCTACCTCTTTAATCGCTTGAAATTCATCGAATAAAATAACTACTTTCCCCTTAGTTCTTTTTACTGTTTCGTTCAAAAACTCAAAGGCAACATTCAATGTTTTTTTATATTCTTGTCCTTTTGTTCCAACACCAAAAGAAACCCCACTCTCTGTTATATCGAATTTGGGAGTTAAACGGCTTGCTAAATCTAAAACTTTCTTGCCATCCCAAACATGGCTTAAAACCTTCATACAGGCATCTATAATGGATTCAGCTATATCAGACGGTTCGGTAATATGATAAAGGTCTATATCCACCTTATAATAACCTTTCATCCCATCAATTACATGATGGGCGGTGGAAGTTTTGCCAATTCTTCGATCACCAATGAGTGCTAAGTTGTGACCGCTTTCTAGCTTTTTTAAGATTTTTTCTTCTACCTCTTTTCTAGGGCAGTAATCTCCCTTTGATACGATGGAATCATCAATAAATGGGTTTTTTGCTCTATTCACACGCTTTCCCTTCTTTACTCAGATTTGAGTAATTTTTTATTATCTTACTCGAAATTGAGTAAAATATCAATTTTTTACTCTAACTTGAGTAAAATAGAGGGTGGCTCATTTAGTCATTTTAAAGGGTTAGATACTATACTCCGGCCCTTCCCAAAAAGGCCGTTTTTCCTGTAGGCCATTAATAATGAGAATTATCTCAAATTTCAGGAGGCAAAAATGCAATCAATAATCAACTTAATTATGACCATTGTTACTGTTCTCTCACTTCAACATGGACTACCAAAAATCTACAATTTTGTGAGGTACGAGGCATTGAAAAAAGTTAGTCAGGGACTTCCTGGTTTTAGCAGTCCAATAGTCACCCGGGTAAGTGCCATTTAACGGCCTAAAAGTCACCCACCTCACATTTTGATATGACACGAAGCTTAATAGCATCCCGTTGTATCGGAGGAGGAGTGATTAGT
>Ga0257117_1001280_pt1 | contig 15375 bp, 14 predicted proteins | sample SI112_135mmetaG_FD_190157 | JGI IMG/M metagenome (GOLD analysis project Ga0257117, IMG submission 190157) | Marine microbial communities from Saanich Inlet, British Columbia, Canada - SI112_135m | ecosystem: Environmental > Aquatic > Marine > Inlet | place: Canada: British Columbia | collected... | reverse complement strand
GTTTGTCGACTTATTCAAATTAATGATAATCCGGCTTTTATCAGCATCACCATTTTTTGAGCTACAGCCAATAACACCAGAAAGCATAATGAGTAGGAATATTTTTTTCATGGAATAAGTGTATTAAAGGACAGACACAATTGGTAGAGCTACGCGCCAGGAATGGGGTAAGTATGCTTCATAGTGTCTTTATAGGCCAAAATTTTAAGGCCATGATCAAAGCTCTATATTTTTACTCAGTCTTCGAGGAGGAGCTATGAAATTTGTAATGGTCTTGGCACTTTTGCTGGCCTTTGGTGCTCAGGCATCAGTTGATTTGAAACTTAATGATAAAAAAATGAATCTAGGTGAGTTAACTCAAGCTAGAGGGATGCGTTTGCAAGAAACTTTAATGCTTACAAGAACAGCGGCAACTCCTGCGAAAGTAAAAGTTAAATTTTCTCATAAATATAAAGGACTAGTTTGTATGAGATGGGTTATGAGAGGCAACCCATTTCCAGATCACTACCCAAGATATTCAGATTACGATCGTTATAGATCATATGAAAGATACTGCATGAGATACGCTGAAAAAGTTCTTACTGTTCAAAAAAGTATCAAACTTAACTTTAAAGATGCGGCCATGTTAAGTAAGGTTGAAGTTGAAACTTTTGAAATCACTATTGATCAAGAACGTTTTAAAAGAGCAGACCTGGACTATGAAGCAAAGGTGATCTCAAGTAAGCATGACTACAAAGTAAAAAGTAGAGGCAGAAGATTTGAATTTGATTTAAAATAAGACAATACGGGGGTCATGGGGCCCCCTTTTTTTTAGGTAATCGTATGAAGTTAATAGCTCTATTTTTATTGGTCTCTCTCAGTCAGCAGGTTTACTCTCAAAGTGCTGAGAGACTTGCTATGATGAAAAAAATTAATCCTTGTATGGTAGAAATGCAGCAGCACTGTATGTCTAAGACCACGGGTAAAAAAGAGCGAGGCCATGTCACTAAATGCCTTAAAAAACTTGAAAGTGAGGGGAAGGTTAGTCCTGAGTGTAAAGGATGGCTGGATCAAAGAAGACAAGCGAATCCTTGTATGGACGACATTGAAAAATTCTGTGCAGGAGCTAGAAGGGCAGGCAAGGAATGTTTGCAAAAGCATATTGATGAAATTTCTCCTGGATGCAAAGAAATTTTAAATGCCAAAAAAGACGGAATCGCAGCTTGCCAGGGCGATAGAGAAAAACACTGCTCAGGACTTGAGGGAAAAGAGCTTCGAGGCTGTATGAAAAAAATGGCCACAGACGGAAAAGCTTCAAGCGCTTGCATGGAATTCCAAAAGAAGATGATGGATCTTCAAAAGCGAATGCGAAGAAGGTAAGGTTTCTAGTGAAAAAAGCATGGATTGCTATTTTACTGTTTTTATTAATATTTAATCTTTTTGCCACTGAATTCAAAGTGGCAACTTTCAATTTACACGGCCTACATCCTACAAACCAAGGCCAGAGATATTTTCAAGATGCTAGTGGTAAATTATCTCTCGCTCCATCCAACTTATTTTACTTCACTCCAAAAGAGTTAATCAACGGCTCGATTTTAAGAAATAAGTATATTGCCCGTTGGATTTTAGATCAAAGGGTAGATTTAGTTTTTTTGCAAGAAGTGGTTTCTGGTTCGGTCTCAGGAAAAAAAGATTGCTCTAGTTTTAAAGATGGAAAATATCCTCAGCAATTTGAGAATCAGTCCCAGGCCATTGCAAAAAAGACAGGCTCGTTTGTAAGCTACCTTGCTTGCCGTGGAAACCGAGGTTGGGTCACTGATAAAAATACATTTAATAGAGGCAAAATTGTCAAACTAGTGAAAGGATCTCCTCAAACCGTCTTTAATATTGGCGACAATCCTTACCCTGGTGGGCTTGTTGTCGAGGGCATGGCCTTTGTTGTAAACCCGAAAAAAATATCCGTGGTAAGTAATAAATCGATGGATATCTCCTACAATAAGTATGGAGATAAGCTATTTTTTCAGCTTTTAAAATTCAAAATTAAAGGAAGTCATAAATTCTTCTATGCTGCCAATGTTCACCAAGGCCATAAAGTCTCAGGCTTTGAGCAAGCGCTTGCGCTGAGAGTTTACTTGGAAAAATTAGTAAGCACAGATCGGGTGAATAAGAACTTTGGGGGAGTGGTTATAGCAGGGGACTTTAATGCCAGACTCTACCACAGCCCAGTTAGCAAAATATCTGAAGTGACACTTATTCCCATATTGTTAAAAAACCATGCGGACTATTCTTTCTTACTAGATGGGTTCTTTCAAAAAAAATTAGAAAAGCTTGAAAAAGAATTGTGGAATCTCAATAACTCATCTTACAAAAGATGGGCCACCATATTTAGTGCTAAAGAGGCCAAAAATAGAATTATCAGCGCTGTATCAAACTTCAAAAAATTTCAGCTACAATTTGGCGCCTCCATTTTTAAGTTTAAAGAAGCACTTGAAGTGTCCAGAAGAGCTTCAAAGTGTGGAAGTCAGTGTAATCGAAAAAATAGAATTGATTTTGTTTTTTATGCAGGTGAGCTGAGTCCATCTAGCTCTCACGTCTTTTTTAATCATCATGACTGGGCTCAAGTGAGTGGCACCTATTCAGACCACCCAGCTATTGTCTCCACTTTCTCTTTATAGCTTGCCCCATGTGTAGACATCTCCTACCTTCTCTAAGCTAAGTGCAGGCAGCGAAAGCCATCTATCGTTTCCCATGCCTTCGTATTCCCATGAAGCACCTGTAAGGCCCACACTGTTGGGATCGGTCTCGATTGAGGTTTTGAAGAATTTAAAAGAGAATCTCCAGTTGGGAGGAAGAGATACTGAGCTAACCCATTTTCCTTCAAAAGTTCTGTGAGTAAAAAGCTCGACTGCTCCGCCATTATTGTTATTTAACTGAGGAACCCATGCCCAAACTCTTTGCGTTTCAGCGCTTGCTGGTACATCTTTGACCGAAAGTACCGCTGTGGCCCTCTTTTTAGGGGCCCAGCCCTCACAGTGAGATGAAGTTCCTACGATATTTCCAAGACACGGGATTTTACTTTCTAAATAGGCCAGATCATCTTGAAACCCAGGGGACTTAATATTTTGTGAGTATCTGTAAACATAGAGTTGGCTTATTATCTCTTTGGCATAAATGGCCACTAATTGATCATCTTTTATCACCAAAAGATTCTCATCGTTTCTTCTGACAGCGCTATTAGACCAATTGGCAGAGCCATTAATAAGGGCCAGACCTTCTCTGGGGGTACTCATTATGGCCATCTTATTGTGATTAGATCCATAGGGACCAGTAATTTTATTGTCGAAAATTGTCAATAGATCTATATCAGAGCGATCAGTGCCGTTGGTGAAGCCTAGTGGTTTGAGTATTGATATAGCATGTTGAAAGTTGTCGTCTTCATAGCGTCCGCGATCAAAGAAGAGCTTAACTCTGACTCCATTTTCAAATAGCTCAACTACTTTTTTTGCAAACTTTTTATTGGTAATGAAGTTAGTGGAGATGTAAACAAAGCTTTCTTCAGGTGTTATCAGTGCTTTTGAAAGCTGATCAAGTAGTACTTTTTCAATATTGTCTTCTGGAGCAAAGTAAACTCGGTCTTTTTGTCCCTCTTGAGCGTCTTCTTCAAGAAATTTTTCAAGATTATCGCTGACTTTTTGGCCATCAATATACCTTTCATTTTGGGCGGCAAAATTAGCGAGTTCAAGCCATCTCCCATCTTTAAAGCAAAACTTAATTTCCTCTTCCTTAAATTGAGACTTGTTGTTCACAAGGCCCCATCCTTTGGTTAAGGTTGAACAATTTGATGAGGTCCATAAAATTGCGTTCTCAGGAACTTTTCCGCTGGTAGCAAATTCATGGAATTTACTATCCCAATCAGCGCCTCCACTTTGGCAGTTTTTATTAGAAAATAATTCACAAGCTTTTTTTGAGACTTCTCTGAGCTCATCGAGCTCATCATTGAATTTTTTTACAACACTTGGACGTGTGATCGCTAGCACATTTTCATAATTTGCCATAAGTCCTGAGTAGGTCCAATTGGCAGATCCCATGAGAATTGTTTTGCCATCTATGATGATCACTTTGTTATGCATTTGAGGATTGCCACCTCGGAGTACTGGGACTCTATATCTTATGAGGTTTTCGTGCTCACTAAGTGAGTTCCATACCTTATTTGATTTCCAAGAAAGTTTGTAATCCACTAGGAATTCTATTTTCACACCGGCTTCGGCTTGTTTGTTGAGAATATCTATGAAGTCAGTGACATTGGCATTGTAGGTGGCGATTCTAATAGAGACTTTAGCACTTTTTAGGTATTCCCTCACTGCTGCAATTGGAAGGTCGTCTGGCGAGAAGAAGGCACAGTAGGTGCGGTCAGCACTACAGTTTCCCCTAATATCAGTTTGGGCCTGGGAAACTGAAAGGCTTAGAAGTAATATGCTTAAAATTGACAATATTTTCATTTGGAAGCTCCTATTAATTGTCTTTTGGTAGATCATATCTGGAGATTTATGTCCCCTAGTTTTATAAGGGTTTGAAATTATTACCTCTTTTTAACAGTTTTTTATAGATTTTGGCCCCTTCCAGGGTCATGAAACACTGGGTGACTACAGAGCAAAATATTTCAAAACTCTTGAAAAATTTTCTGATTCCTCTAGTATCTCAGTTTGCAGGTGCCCAAAATGGATCAACTATTTATTAGTGTCATTTTATTTTTTACTATATTTGTCTCATCATTTTGTGGCACGGTTCTTGGTTTTGGTAGTGCTGTCATTGCCATTTCCATGGGTGCCCAGTTAGTTTCTCTTGATAGACTCGTTCCCATTATTGTAATCCTCTCGTTTATTCAGTTTTCAAAAATTTCCTACCAAAATTACCAAAGTGTCTCATGGAAAATAATTCTTAAAAGTATATTGCCAAAAATGGGACTGGGATTGGCCGTTGGATTTTATTTAAAAGCGAGCTTTAAAGTAGATTTCTTACTAATTGTTTTAGGAGTAGGCGTGATCTTTTTTGCCCTTTCGAATTTATTTTTTAAAAAGAATATGGAGAAAAGCCCAAATAAACTTGTCAATTTTGTCTTAACATTCACAGGAGGTATCTTTCATGGCCTGTTTGCAGCCGGAGGTCCCCTTATTGTTAACTATGTTGGAAATCTGACTTCTGATAAGGAAACTTTTAGGGCAACACTGGCCATGGTTTGGGTGGTCCTTAATTTGATTTTACTCCTTCAATTTTCCATTGGGGGAGTCATCGATAAGCAAATGGGAATGTCTATTTTTTACCTGCTTCCTGCAATTTGGCTTGGAGGTTTTGCAGGAGAAAAATTATTGCCAAAAATTAACCCAAGCTGGTTTTTTAAATTTGTACACAGCACTCTGTTGATTATAGGAGTGAGTCTCTTATTTAAGGTTTGATTCGATCTTTGAAATAGAAATCGTCTCTCCTAAAGAAATCAATTCTCCATTTTTTTTCTGAATAAAATAAGCTGGTACTCCAACTAAACTATTTTCTTTTAAAAAGGAGCCAATGCGGTCATCTCTTTTTGTCCAGTCTCCTAATAGGAGCTTTAGTTGGTATTTGTCGATTAGATTTTTAAAATCATCAGAGTGAAGGACAAATTTTTCGTTAACTTTACAGGTAAAGCACCACTTGGCAGTAAAATTAATGAATACCAACTCACCTTTTAAGGATTTCATTTTCTCTCTCGACCAGGGCATCCACGGTAGTTCTCCTGGAGTCATGGTGGCCTGGTTTATTGAAGGTGCTGGTGCTTGATCTTGACTGTGGTAGATGAATCCTACAATCATGGCAATACTTAAAAAGTAGTAAATTGATTTCCACATTTTTGATTTACTCATTTTCTGATGAAAGAAGATGGCAAAGAAAATAAAAATGAGAGCACCTGTCAGATGATTCATGGCCATGGATGTGGGTGATAAAGAGATAAACACATCAAAGAGCCAAATTAATGTGAGAAGTATGGTGAGGCCTAAAAACTTCTTTAGGTTTTCCATCCATAGTCCTGGCTTTGGTAAAAGTTTTAGGCATCCAGGGAAAAATCCTGTTGCCAAAAATGGAAAGGAGAGACCAAGGCCTATAAAAAAGAACATTAAAAAGATAATATGAGGAGGTGAAGTAAAAGCAAATGTTAGGGCAGTTCCCAAAAAGGGAGCCGAGCATGGGGTGGAGAGTATTGTTGAAAGAACTCCTGTTAAAAAGTCTCCTTTGAATCCACCTTTTAATTTTGCTCCCCCTAGCGTCTTTCCACCTGGGGTGCCAAATTCAAATAGCCCAAAAAGATTCAAGGCCATCAGAAACAAAACCATGATCATGGCCCCCACAAAGGAGATACTTTGCATTTGAAAACCCCAACCAACTTGCTCTCCTAATCTTTGAAGAATTAAGACAAGACCGGCCAGTAGTAAAAAGGTTGAAATAACACCGGCAGAGTATGTAAGGTTATGTCTTAGAATCCTCGTTTTTGATTCCGCGCTATGGGCCAAGAGGCCAAAGAGTTTTAAAGAGATAATGGGAAGTACACACGGCATGATATTGAGAATCAGACCGCCTAAAAATGCAAAGAGAAGGTAAGTGAAAAATGAAGTTTCATTTTTCGCACTTTTGGTTTTTACATTTTGACTACCATACGGTGTGAGGCTTTTGTAATAGCTTTTTAGGCCTTCAGTGCTCGACACTGAAAATGATTTAATAAGATGCCCAATTTTTGTTATTTTGAGAGAGCTTGGATCACGATAGAGAAAACTCAAATCCAGCGGTGTTTTTAAATCTCCATCAGTGGGCATTAGCACAGGTGATTCAAGGTAGTCGCCTTCCCATAATATATCCATTGTGCCTACTAGGTTTCCATCATCGTCCGAATATAGATATTCCCTTTTGAATGAAATGATACCATTTGGAAATGGAGTTAATAGTCCTGGCTTTAGAGTCAAACCCTTTGAAAAGGGACCTTTTAGTGAGTAGTGGAGTGTTAGCCCCTCACCAGAGAGTCCTTTTGTAATATACAATTCGAGCTCTTTCGGCTTTTTCCCGTGCCCTGGCAACTGGCGATAACTTTTTTCAAGATCTGATTGGTTCAAGGTGAGGTTATCACCATCTACTTTTAAATCTCCAGAATTCAAAACTCCAGTGATTTCCCCTGAGCCTGGGATGCAAATATGCTTACATACTAACCAGTGGCCAGATAGCTTAAATTCTCCAGTGTGTTTTTTTGGAAGGTGGAAAAATAGTGAGTAGCTTCCTTCATACCCATAGGCCAGAATATCCCCTTCTTCTATATATTTTTTAGGGACGGGCCATTCAAGTTCAGATAGGGTGAGCTCACTTCCATCTAGGCTGAACTTGTTTTTCATTTCCTTGCCAGCATCTCCTGGATTGACCCAGTAGGTGTGCCATTTTTTTTCGTTATGGTAATTTACAGAAAGATAATTTTCTCCATCAATTTCTATTGTCTGCATCCCAAATTTAACAAGTGCTTTGGGATCAAAATCATCAGAGGCAAAGGCATAAAAATTTATGAGGGAAAGCACAGTGATAAGAAAAAACTTCATTTAAGTCCTCTTCGCAGATTCCTGCTCTTTGTAGACATTATTTTATGTCTAAGAATACCTATTGTAGAATATCAATTGCTTATTGTTAATGAACAAGTGCATGCTGCCCTGCTAACTAAAGTACAAAAAGGATAGATTATGATTAGTCCTATTAATCCAGCTACCAATACGGTGATTACCACCTACGAATTCCACAGCGACCAGGAAATTGAGCAAAAGCTTAGCACCGCACATATTACCTATAAAAATTGGAGTGAGCTGGATTTGAGAGCTAGGCTTGCGTTCGTTTCCAAATTATCCCAGGTACTTTTAGATACCCTTGAACCCTTTGCAAGACAAATGAGTATTGAGGTGGGCAAGCCCATAACTGAGTCCAGGGCAGAGGTGAAAAAATGCGCACTTCTTTGTGACAGCTATGTGACCAACTCAAAAAAATGGCTGGAAGATGAGTTGGTCACTGCAGATGGACTCAGTCACCATATTAGTTATGAACCACTTGGGGTTATTCTCAGTATAATGCCTTGGAATTATCCTCTATGGCAGGTGATTCGATTCGCAGTTCCCACTTTGATTTCCGGAAATACGACTCTTCTAAAACACTCCAATGTAACTCCTGGCTGCGCGCTGATGCTTGAAAAGGCTTTTATGGATGCGGGTTTTATGCCTGGATGTTTTGCGACCCTTCTCACTGACCATCAAAGTGTTACTGGTTTAATTGAAGATCCAAGGGTTTGTGGAATTTCACTTACAGGAAGTACTACGGCCGGTGCCCTTGTTGGCGAGGTGGCTGGGGCCAATATAAAAAAAGTGGTGTTAGAGCTTGGTGGTTCAGACCCTTTTATCGTTTTAGAGGACGCAGATATAGAAAAGGCCTGTGAGGGAGCGGTACGGGGAAGGATGCAAAACACTGGACAGAGCTGTATTGCTGCCAAAAGATTTATCATTCACAGTGATGTATACGATCAGTTTGTTGAAAAATTTAAACAGATCGTGGAGTCTAAAATTATAGGAGACCCATTAGATGAAAAAACTCAAATAGGTCCACTAGTAAGTTTAAAAGCTCTTGAAGAAATTGATTCTCAAGTGGTAGATGCAACTTCACTAGGAGCTACAGTCGTTTGCGGGGGAGAGAGAATTGAAGGAGAAGGTTTTTATTATTCGCCTACAATCTTATGTGATTTAAATGAGAAGATGAGAGTTTTTACTGAAGAAGTATTTGGACCGGTTGCTCTTGTTTTTAAGGTAGATGATGATGCCAGTGCAATAGAGCTTGCTAATGCTAGTGAATTTGGTTTGGGAGCAAGTGTATGGTCAAAAGATTTAGATCGGGCCATGATGGTGGCCCGAAAAATTGAATCGGGTACAGTGTTTATTAATTCTTATACAAAATCAGATCCAAGAATGCCCTTTGGAGGAATTAAAAAAAGTGGGCTTGGACGTGAGCTTAGTCATTTCGGGCTTAAAGAATTTTGCAATATCAAAGCCTACAATCTCTACGACTGCTGATCCATCATAAGAGTTTTCTCTAAATAGGACTTTGCATCGAGGGGACTCATGTCATAGACAAAGGCCATCTCTGTTGAGATTTGTTCTTTAACTCGGTCATATAGTTTTTTCTCTTCAACTCTCAATTTTCTTTGTTCATTTTTTAGTGTGAGAGATTTTAAAACGCGGGCCATTTTTTCAAGATCGCCAGTTTTAAATTCATTGAGAAGGTTGAGATAGAAAGTTCTGTTGTTACCTTTTATAGGGGAGTCTCCTTCAGTTTTTAAAAATGTGACAATTGTCTCCATTTCACTTTTATTGAGAAGGCCTCTCAATTTCCCTTTTGTGGTAGTCGATATTTTAATTTTGTCAGTGTTTTGTAAATCACCCACGACGTAAAAGTCCATGGACCTTCCACCTAGGTCTTGATTTTCAATGTCTACGATAATTCCAATGCCAAATCCTGAGCATGATACCGTGTCGCCAATTTTAAACATTTCACATTCCTTGTTGATGTTTTTGAAAAGGGAGGAAACTTAAAAGCAGGGCATTGAAAAGATGTGATCTATAAGTAGGTTCAAGTTCCAATGCTTTTTGGGATTTCCTTGTGAAGCTTTATAAAGCTTCGTCTTGCTATATAGGATACCTTGAGGCTATCATTGCTGTCAATTGGTGCACTTTGACAACACCTATAACTTCTTAAAAATTAAAAGGAAGTGAGTAAAAATGTTAGAAATCACAAAGCTCGATGATCCACGTGTTTTTGAGTATTTATCTCTTAAGGAAAAAGTGCACCAGTCTAGTGACACCGTTGTTATTGACGGAAAGAGGCTAGTTGAAAGAGCACTTGCAGCGTCAGCAAAGATTGAAAGTCTATTTCTTACCCACGACTTGTACGTTAAATATAAGCCTCTCCTTAGGGAAAATGGCGTTGATGAGCAGCGGATCTTTGTTGCTAAGAGACAGCTGATGGAAGAAGTTGTGGGCTTTAAGCTGCACCAAGGAATTATGGCGATGGTAGAGCGACCAGATACGGTTGCACTACGTGAGCTGACTTCTCCTATTGTTGTTTTAAATGGAGTGAACAGCGCTGAAAATGTTGGCTCTCTCGTGAGAACTCAAGTTGGTCTCGGAGGAAAATCTATTCTCTGTGACAAGACCACTGCTTCTCCATTTTTGAGGCGCTCGGCGAGAGTCTCTATGGGATGTTTTTTAGAATCAAAAGTACATGTGAGTTCTGATCTCAAAGAAAGTTTAAGAATTCTAAAGAATTCAGGCCATGTCATCATTGGTGCTGAAAACAGAATATTCGGACAGAGTCTCAATTATTTTGAATGCCCTGAAAATGCAGTTTTTATTATTGGCAGTGAAGCCTCAGGGATAGATAAAGATCTCTATCCCTATATCGATCATTTTGTAAAAATACCGATGGTCGAAGGTGGTGTGAACTCACTAAATGCAGCTATCTCTGGCTCAATCCTACTTTATAAATATTTTGAAACCTATCCTTCAACAATATTTAAGCATTAGTGATTGTTAAGAATCTCCAAAAACTTTAAGAGGCAAAGCAGTAGCTCTCAAAATTTCATTTTGTTTCTCACTATTTATTCCAAGCTCAGAAATTTATCTAAGGAAAAATTTAGGATTCAACTACTAAGTCCCTAATAATACTTTCAGTGGGACTTTATAAAAGTATTTTACTCTCTTATTGTCCATATGAAATTCCCCGAAAAGGGGCTATGACGTTGCGATTTGTTTACATTTTACTCATTTCATTTTCTAGCTTTGGTAGCTATTCGCATGCTGGTACCTCCAAGTTATGTGCACAAATTATAGCGATGGCGGATAGCATCGCTATAAGAAGCTCGAATCTTCCAGTAGTGGGGCCTGTTTTTGATCGATACTTACTGTGGAGTATAGGAGTTGATTCTGGAGTTTCCAGGCCTCTAGGCCTAGGCTTTGAAATTGATTCAGCAGCTCATATTAGGGGGCTTGATTATCTGGTTGAGCAGCAATATCTACTAAGGGGAGAGGTGCCTTGCAAGTCATCGACCCTCAAAAAATGTCTGATACAAAGGCCTTTTCATTTTTACTTGGGGATTCAGATGGGAGTGTTAGTAATTTTCACATAACACCTGATGGTGGGGTAGTTCGTTTTGATTTTGATCAAGACTTTGCTGTTGGCATATTGGATACTTCAAGAGCAGTTAGCTTTCCAATAGGGAGGACTTTACCTGAGAAGTATACCCAAAAGTTTATTACCAGTCTCAGCTCCCTTGAGCCCTCAACAATTCGTTCTCGGTTTACAGATCTATTAACAGAAGAAGAAATAGAGTTTGTAATCTACAGAAGAGAAATGATCCTAGAGGATGTTGAAAATAAGGGCACCCAAGCTTTCTTTTGATTAAAATCTATCTTGCTGTCCCCTATATAGTTTTCATCAGGTCAATGAGAAGTCCTACACTTTGGCCTGAACCGCCTACTTCAGTAACGGCACCTTTTGGGGAGTCGTTCCAAGCATAGATATCAAGATGGGCCCAAGGGATATCATTTTCAACGAAACTCTCTAAAAAGAGCGCAGCTGTGATGGCACCACCATACCCTCCTCCTGAATTGACAATATCGCCAAAGGAAGACTTAATTTGAGATCTGTAATTTTGATACATGGGCATTCTCCAGCAGTGCTCACCCGAGCTGTGACTGGCGTTTTCAATTTTTGCTGCGAGTTTATCATTATTAGAAAATAGCCCCGCAACATCTGAACCCAGGCCTATTTTGATTGCGCCTGTAAGAGTGGCCACGTCAATAACTGCTCTAGGAGCATCTTTTTTCCCCGCATTTTGGGCCATAGTTAATCCAGAAGCCAGTGCGAGTCTGCCCTCAGCATCTGTGTGGTGAATCTCCACTTCTACGCCCGCTTTAGATTTAATAACATCTCCGGGCCTTGCACTTTTGCTATCAATGGCATTCTCTGCAAGGCAGAGATAAATATCTACAGGTTTTTTTATATTTGAATGGTCTAGGTAATAAGCAAGTCCCATAAGGGCCGCTGAGCCGCCCATATCTTTTTTCATTAGTCTCATTCCAGCGTGAGGCTTCACGTTTATCCCGCCAGAGTCAAATGTGATCCCCTTTCCTACAAATGCCACGGGTTTGCCTTTGGCCCCTTGTGGTCTGTACCTTAAATGAACAATACAAGGAGCTGCACTTGCTGAATCCCCTACAGTAAGAAGAAGCTCATAACCAAGCTCACCAAGTTTATTCCTATCAATAACTTTAACTTTAGTATTTTTAGAACCTTTAAAAAGTGTTTTAGCAGCCTCGGCATAAGTTTTTGGATTAAGCTTATTTCCAGGTAAATTTACTAGGTGCCTTGAAATATTTGTTGAAACTCCACATAGGCTGGCAGCTTGTTTAATTTCATTTGAAATAGCTTTTGTCCCATTTTGAATTTGATAATAAGGAGTTTGCGCCCTTCCTTTGAAACTGTAGTGGCCAATTTCAAGTCCCACAAGAGAGCTAATGATTTGATTTTTTTCTACCTTGTGAAAGGTGATCCCTATGCATGTGAGTTTTTGAGCAAGAAGACTAGGCACGAGTGAGCCTACTAAGTTTTTTGCTGTACTTGTATTTGAGGCACATAAAAGTGATGTATTAATTTTGCAAGGTTCTTTGTCCACTAAATCAACAATCCACACTGGCCCTGTTAGTCCTGTGTAAAAGCAATTCTCTTTTGCTGAATTAAAAAAATGATTTATTTGCCACATGGGAAGATGCTTTTCTAGGATTTTAGATTTTTGAACTCTAGTTAATTTTCCTAAAACTATTAATTGCCCTGTTGGTGAAATTTTAGAGGGTTTTTGAAGTAGAGCTGAAGGGATCGAAAGTTTGATGGAGAACTCCTGTGATTTTGGTTAATTAGCTGTGGTTTTTGGATAAAACATACAAAACTTTAAGGTAAATTACAAAGTCTCACATGCGACGCGTCTATAGAATTTACTTTAGTTCGTTAAGATTCGTATCAAATATTTTTAAAAGTTGGTAGGATCTGGAAAATACACAGCTTTTGCTGAAAATTTAAATTGGTGAGGTGACTTTGAAACATTTAATTCTTGCAACTATTTTAATATCTACTTGGCTAGCTTCTGCTCACGCCGTAATGCCAGGCACTGTTTGGAAGAAAACCAAGGTCAGAAATAAAGTCACAGTTTACAGAGGTGATGTTCCCAATTCAAAAATTGTCGCCTTTAGAGGAATTGGAATTATAGACGCATCAATGGCAAAAGTTTTAACTGTTATCAATGACCAAAAAAGAATTAAAGAGTGGATGTCCGATTTAAAAGAGACCAGAATTGTAAAGCAAATCTCTGAAACCCATCGAATTGAATACAATCTTACAAGCACACCGTGGCCACTTAAAAATAGAGATTTTGTTTATTACGTAAAGTGGTGGGTATCAGCTGATAAAAAAACCTTTAAAATTAAAATGGGACCGGCCACTGATCCAAGCGCACCAGTAACAAAAGGTGTAGTTCGTGGGGATTTAAAAGAAAGCGAATACATCCTAAAATCCATAGAAAATGGCACAAAAACAGAAATAATGGTCGAAATAAACGCCGACCCAAAAGGCGCCGTTCCCAAGTGGATCGTCAATATCTTCCAAAGTATTTGGCCTTCAAATACAATTGCGGGAATCAGAGATATTGCCACCGAAGATGGCTATCAGACAGACCCGACCTATGCGAAATTCTTTGCGACTAAATAGGAGCAGGATTTAGAGTCTAGCACAGGTCATTTTTTGACCTACTCAGTTCTTGAGGTATCCAACCTGCGATTACTGGCTTCGGTAAATAGAGACACCTCTCTTTTCTCACCAGTTTGTAAGAAATATATTGTATCAAGCTTATCCATGCCGGATTCTCTTTGTTTTATTAACTTATGTGTAATACTAGCATTTTGATATGCCAACTTGCTTCTCCCTGCATGAGTAATATATCTCTTACAAGGGAGAGGGAGATTTTTATACTCATTGTTGTGATAGATCTCAACATTCTTTTTGCCTACAAATTTTTGAATACTGCTAAAATCCGACCGATTCTCCCTGCATTGATAATAGTAAGTACTTGCGAGTTCTCGGTTTAAAATTCCCTTATGCATATCTTCCCACCAATCCTCAACTAGTACCATGTATTGTTCACCTAAGACCTCTCTTTGCCTTGAAACCATTTCTTCTTGATTACCCCCAAAAAGAGAGTATTGAACAGCATTGGCAATATCATGCAATGTCACTACTTCCTTCTTCTTAGTTTCCCAAATCTCTGATAATTTACTTGCAGAGTCTGCTAGCTGCTGTTCTTTAGAAAATCCAAATGCAGAAAAAGAAATAAAAAGAAAGAAGATAGCAAACTGATTGAAAAGTTTCATGACCCTGCCCTTATTTAAGTGTTTTAAATATCATTTTCTTATCCAGCCAAATTTATTTGACCGGCCGCTCACATAAAGTGATTTTAATTATCTCTTGCATATTGAAAATGACCAGCAAGGCAATTCCTTGTGGAACTATCTGTTGGCTTTATTAGGTAGACGGCCGATATTGTACGTTTGTTTAAAAAGTAATCTCGGTACAATTCTAAATCGTGTTCTGAAATATTGATTTGGGGACAGTAAGTCTTTCCGTAGTAGGCTCCATAGGCTTCACCGTTAGCATCTGAAAAAACAAAGACTCCTGAGTTTTCAACTTCATGACTTAGTGTGGAATATTTGTGGTATTTACGCATGGAAATTATTGTTACTCCACTAACTTGGAATTGACCTTCTCCGTACTCAGAATCTTCTGCGTAACTAGTAACTTCTTCGTCACTAGTTGTGCTAATCACATTTTGTGTCTCTAGTACCTTGTCAGAGAGGCTCTCGAGATCAAATGATAGCTCCTTGGCATTTGCGGTTGTTAGTATTAATGAAGTAAGTGAAATAGACAGTAGTAGTTTAAAGTTCATAATTTCTCCGATGTTTTTTCTCTCTCTAATAATCTTAAAGGAAGTAGGAGATCATTTGGTGGGAGAAATAATTAAGGATAATCTACAAAATTTGTTGAGGAATCTAATTGAGTGAAAAGTAGGTCGTTAAATAAGTACTCTTGTACCTATTTCTTCAGATGAATAATAAGTAATCAATTTCTAGAAAATTGAAGCCCTAACCCCCTTAATTTAGGGTGCTACCTTGGCAGCCCTTTTGCACTTTTATCCCTATTAATTCAATAAATATCCTTTGGGGGGAGTATGAGGCTTGTGGCCTTATTAATAGG
>Ga0257117_1001275_pt1 | contig 15410 bp, 16 predicted proteins | sample SI112_135mmetaG_FD_190157 | JGI IMG/M metagenome (GOLD analysis project Ga0257117, IMG submission 190157) | Marine microbial communities from Saanich Inlet, British Columbia, Canada - SI112_135m | ecosystem: Environmental > Aquatic > Marine > Inlet | place: Canada: British Columbia | collected... | reverse complement strand
TATACTGATGCCAGCAGGTAGTCAGACTGTCTTTAAATCTTGGATGACAGCTCCCCTTATTGATAAGAAAGCAATCTAAAAGAAGGCCACTTCAAATTAAAATGACCCTAAATGCAACCATTAGGCCGCAAAGGTCGCTTTATCATGATTAAAAAATTTGTTATTAAAATAAGGATTAACCCACTTGCCTTTTCTTCTTTCAAAAATTTGGCAAAGGACTCTTTTACTACCAATATTTCTCATGTCTAATACCACATCAAAATCTGTGCCTATTGATTTAACAAACGGGTATAAATCTTCATAAGAGCCCTTATAGCCTACGTGAGCAAAGAGGTGCCCCGTTTGCTTAAACCATCTTCTTCTGTTTTTCCACTTTGTTCTCGTGAAGTAACTATCGAGACATACATTTTCTTCAAGTGGCATTACAACTGGATTGTATTGCAGTCTATAAGCGTACTCTGCTATAGAGTGCAAAAGAGTTGTTTTTCCAGAGCGCTTATTGCCGATAATTAGGATGTTTTTTTTCCTTTCTACATAACTTTTCAAAAGATTGTAGCTAGCGACATCTAAGCTGTCCCACCTCTTAAGGGTTTGAAGGTCAGTAAGTGGATATAACTTTCTTTGTTTTCTCATGGTGGTTCCTTTTTTTGACTTTGATTTTCAGCTCTATTATCTCGCCTTGGTGGGAACTTGCTATGTGGAAAAATTATCCTAAATAAAATATCTACCCGCCTAGAACACTAACCTTTACAGGGGCCCTAAATACTTTTCGTTTACATAGACTTAGGCGAAAGCATTTGGACTTCAATTATTACTTAGGGAGTGTTAGATGCACTTCTCCACTTACCAGACAGCTTCCTCTTGTCACCTACTCACTCCGTGTACCTGACACACTTTCTATCAAGGCGAAATTGTTTAATCAAAATAGTTTTGTATTGATGAGGTGTACTTGCTTGATTTATTGATGGTGGTAGCAAATGCTTTTATGGATGCGCATGCATTTATATCTTTTATGTTATCGCGCCCCTTGGATTGTTATGTCGATTTGTTCTCACGTCCCCCTTATCATTCAATGAAGCTTAGCAAGCTGATAAAAGGGGCTTCTATCAAGGCGAAAATATTTAAACAAAATAGTTTTGTATTGATGAGTCGTACTTGCTCGAACTATTGATGGTGGTAGCAAATGCTTTTATGGAAAGGTGATTACCTTGGCACTGCGATTGTTTGATTTTTTGTGAGAGAGGTTTAAAATGGGCGAGTTTTCGATCACCAAACCCGTTTAGCAGACTACGTTTCAACTGTTGTTAAAATAATATAATGGCATCTTTTATTTTATTAATCATGATGAAAATGGTATGTTAACTTCAATGGGGAGGTCGGATTGTCGTTACAAAATTTATCTGATGAAAAACTAATTGCAGACACTAGAATGTGGAATGAAAAAGAGGAGCACAGTACCTCCGACACATAAATGAAGTCAACAGAAGAAGACTTTTTTGCGATGATGGAACGGGAACGCTCTTTAAATATATTCGTAAGAACTTTAATAAGAGCGATAGTGAAACAAGTAGAAGAATTTTAGCGGCAAAGACTTTAAGAAATGTCCCGAGCCCTGATAAAGCGCTTGCAAGTAAACAGGTGACATTAACAAATCTTGCTGAAGTCTCAGGCCTTGTGCCAATATTAAAAGTAACAAAAAGAAAAATGAAATTCTGAGTAGTATTAAGGGGAAAACCCAAGACCAGACAAGAGAGCTAGTGGAAAAATTAACAGGAAAGAAACGTGCCACCAGACCCCAAGCAAGATCCCATACAGATGGAAGCCTTCGAATTCATATCACTCTTATAGGGCAAACCGCAAAAGTCTATCAATTTATTAAAGAGCAACTTTCTAATAAGGGTCTTTACCAGTCAGATCAAGTAATCGGCCATGCCATAAGTTCTACAGCAGAGTCCATGAGGAAAAGGATTGTTGCGATTGGGTCAAGAAAATCAAAACCAATTAAAAACTCCAGAACCATTTCAGCGGCCATCAAAAAAGCAATCATCACTAGATCAGGTAACAAATGTGAAAACCGTGGCTCAAAATACAATCTACACTTTGACCACATCATCCCCTACAGCACAGGGGGATCATCGACGATCGGTAACATGCGCCAATTATGCGGGACTGTTGAAAAAGTCTATTTTGGCCTTGTTTTTTAGATAAATCTTTGAAAAAATATTTTTTCACAGAAGGATTTATAATGCGCGGCCGTATAAACTCCCAGCCCACTCTCTTTTCCACTATAAATATTGAAGAATTTGTTCCTCAGGATCACTACCTTAGGAAATTGGATAAAGTCATTGATTTAAATATTATTCGAAAATCAACTGATAAGTTTTATTCAAATGGGCATGGCCGCCCTGCAATTCCAGCAGAGATTTTCTTTAGAACGCAAATTATTTACTATCTGTATGGAATAAAGTCTGAGAGACAATTATGTGAACAATTGCAATTTAATTTGGCCTATAGATGGTTTTGTCGAATTCCTCTTGAGGATGAAGTTCCTCATCATTCAAGTCTCTCTAAAATTAGAAGCCGTTTTGGAGAAGAGGTTTTTAAAGAAATCTTTGAAGGTCTAATAAAAAAATGGGTTAAAGAAAAAGTTGTTAATGGTGACAGGATAATAGCGGACGGTAGTTTGCTTGTAGCAGATGCCTCACTGGACTCGACAATTAGGAAGGATGGGAAAAAGCATAAAAAAGACGGTAGTAATAAGGATCGATATTCAAATTCGACTCATCAACATGTTCAGGATAAAGAAGCTCAAATTGTGGGAAGACCAGGATTCACCAAAAAACTTTGCTATAAAACACATTACTCAATTGATGCGAAGTCGAGAATAATTCTTGATTGCTATGGAACCCCCGGAGCCACTCCTGAATGTACCGTTTTTATTTCTCGAATTGATTACATAAAAAACAATCTGGGTCTAAGTCCAAAGGAGGTACTGGCAGATAGTGGTTATGGAAGTGGAGCTATTTATAAGGCTTTAGAGGATAGAGGTATCAGAAGCTACATTCCATTGCATCGTTCGAAGGCAAGAAAAAAAGAAATTAGAAAAAATGGATTTAGTTATGATAAATCAAAAGACAGAATCAAATGCCCTAAAGGGCACTACCTTTATCCTCATAATTATACTTACAGAAATATGCAAAAGTATCGAATGGTTGGAGGCCACTGCAACGGGTGTCCTATGGAAGACAAGTGTTTATCTAAAACACAACAACATCGGGCACTAACTTTGGATCGAGGAATTTATGAAGATTATTCTTATCGGGTAACAAAGAGGCAAGAATCGAAGTTATTTAAAAAAAGGCTTAATGAGAGAAAATGGAAGGTAGAAGGGTTATTTGGAAAAGCAAAGAGGAACCATGGACTTCATAGACTTAAATATAGGGGCCTGAAAAAGGTTAGCATACAAATGTTTATGACAGCAATCGTTCAGAATTTAAAAAGGGTGGCCAATAAATGTGAAATATCACTCAATGAAAGTTTATCCTTCTATTTAAAAAATCATTGTTTGGAAATAATTCATTAAAAATGATGGTTTTTCAACAGTCCCATGCTCAAACTGTAATACAAGAGCGGCCATACTCGCCCTATCACAACAAAAAATGGATCCTTATATAAATCAAAGCTAAAAAATAGCTACATTATCACAAACTCATTTTCTGAAAGACATTCGACAATCGAATTGCGCGCTAACAAAGGTAACTTCAAAGTCCCCGACGAACTCTAAGCTCAATCTACTCTTTGCTAGATTAAAAAGATCCTCCATCAACGAATACTCACCCAATAGCATCTTCTCCACTCTCCCCAGTTCTTATACGGTAGGTTTCCTCTATAGGGATTACAAAAATCTTACCATCCCCTATAGAGCCTGTTTTACCAGCGTCTATGATGCAGCCAACTACCTTCTCACAAAAATCATTGTTGACGGCGATTTCGACACGTATCTTTTTCATCAAATCCACCTCCATTTCGACTCCCCGGTAGGTTTCTAGAAAACCATCTTCCTCGCTGTGGCCAAATGCATCGACCACAGAGAATCGGTGGATATCATTTTGATAGAGGACTTCCTTTAGTGGATTGAGTTTATCTGGTTGTATATAAGCTATAATTAATTTCATGATACCTTCCTTATTTACTTGTGTAGTAGGCCTCAAGGCCGTGCTCTTCAATATCAAGTCCTCTGTACTCCTCATCCGCTGTGGCACGAAGGCCGAAAACCTTTTTAATCAATGCGAATAAGAGATAACCAGTTCCAAAGGCCCAAATAAAAGCTGAACCTATTCCTATTAATTGCGAAAGTGTTTGGGAAAATCCACCTCCGTAAAAAAGACCAAGGTTTACTTGTCCTATACCGAGAGTTTTATCTGCGTGAAAAAGACCCACAGCAAGCGTTCCCCAGACCCCACAAACTCCGTGGACACTAATAGCACCAACAGGATCATCTACTTTTAACTTTTTTTCTATAAAGAGAATACTCAGTACAACTAACACTCCAGCAATAGAGCCAACAAAAATCGCGGCCATTGCCGTTAAATTAGCACATCCTGCAGTTATTCCCACAAGGCCTGCAAGGGCGCCGTTTAAACTCATTGAAGCATCTGGTTTTTTAAATAATATCCATGCCGTAATCATTGAAGTAATAGCACCGGCGGCTCCCGATAAATTTGTGATCATAGCAATTCTGCCAATAGACCCATCCCCTACCGTTGTACTACCTGCATTGAAACCAAACCATCCAAACCACAAAATAAAAACCCCAAGGGCCGCAAAGGGAATATTGTGTCCAGGGATAGCGCGAGGATTTCCATTAGGGTCAAACTTACCTTTTCTTGGACCAATCACAAGAGCACCTGCAAGAGCTAACCATCCTCCCACTGAGTGAACTACAGTAGAGCCTGCAAAATCTAAAAAGGCACCCGAAGATAAACTCTCAAGCCACCCTCCACCTGATCCCAAACTCCCCCAGGCCCATCCTCCAAAGACAGGATAAATAAAGGCCGTAATGACGACACCGTAAACGAGGTAGCTAGTAAATTTAGTTCTTTCGGCCATGGCGCCTGAAACAATGGTGGCAGCAGTGCCAGCGAATACAGTTTGAAAAAGTGCAAAAGTATAATTCCAATCATTACCAGTGGTTCCTGAAAGAAAAAATCCTGTTGTCCCTAAGAAGCCTTCACTTTTACCAAACATAAAAGCGGCTCCCACCATAAAAAAACAAAGACTTCCTATGCTGAAATCCATCAAGTTTTTCATAATAATATTGATGGCATTTTTGGCCCGAGTCAGACCAATTTCCACCATGGCAAAACCAGCTTGCATAAAGAAAACCAAACATGCGGCCAGTAGAGTCCAAACAGTATTTAAATTTGTCTGCAGCGTTTCAAGACTTAAAGGGTCGGCCAAAGATTGAGGAATTGTGAGGATCAAAAGCTTTATTAAAGCAACGCCCATAAGTGCACCTCCGTGTGTGTGTGTGGTATAAACGGATTTTCGCTAATTAAAATCGATATTTCAAATAAAAAAGTCTGACGGCCGCCAGATTTTGGAAAGAATCTAAATTAAGCTAGGGGCCGAATGGATCTACGGCCCATGAAAAAAATGAGATTGAACTTATGGTTTGTACCAACATAAAGGCCTTAGACCTTTTTTGTGGCCTCTTTTCCTTGAACAAGTTGCAACATTTGGATCGGCATTGGAGACATCTTTATAGTGGTCTTGAGTGCATAATGAGGCTGCATAATAGGTATCCATTCTACATTGAGGCGCCGGGTGCTTGTCATTTGTCTTGGCCACCTTGCCTGCATCAGGAGTATCAAATTTTGGTGCACTTGGAAGCTTTCTTAAGGCCTGAAATAAATTAGACAGACTTTGTCCCGCCATTGCTGATCTCATGCATATGGCTGCTTCTTCTGCGTCTGCATACTGCCCGTTACAACTTGCACGTGCAATGGGGTCGATTTTCATCTTGGACACAATAGTGACATTGTCATCGGCCTCCATATATTTTCTCATGCACTTTAGATTTCCAAAATAATCGGCTTGACCTTCATTAGAGGCCCACAGTGGAAAAATAAGGGCCTTGAGTTTTGGTGCGCCTCCTAAGTGGTGTCCCATCTCGTGACATAGAACAAGAGCAAAGCCATCACTAGTTACTGTGCTATGTCTGGCCAGTCCCCCAAACATAGATACTTTCCAAGTAAAGAATTCTCTTTGTGCATAGGCATTAACTGTTCCATCAGACCACTTTCTAACAACTTTTAAAGAGGCCCATTTCTTTTTCACGATGGGAGCATAAATTTTTTCAACTCTATCAATAACTCTATTAAATTCGGCCTTATCAATACCACTAATCCCTGAAAGCTCAGGTCCAATCCACATATTATTTTCTTCTACAATTCCAGACTTTCCCATTGGATCACAGGCAAAGGCATTTCCCACTAGCACCAATGATAGCAGCAAAGTGATTGTCATCTTCATGATTAACTCCCCAAAAATTCATAGTTTTTGCTTTCATCTATTGTGAAGGCCATGGTGGGGTCTTGTCTAATTTAAAAGTTTTTTACTCAGGTTTGCTAGCAAGAGGTTTGATATTTTGCTCATAGAAATAGATCACTTGATCTTGAACTTTATCAGAAATAGATCGGTCTAGGATTCTAAACTGGTTGTACCATTTTCCGTCCTTCCCTTTCTTACTTGGGTAGGAAACAAAGGGACCATTTTTTCCAGTCATGATTTGCACTTCCACTTCAAACACATCGTCCATAATGATCCGTCCAAAGGCCAAAGACTTTCCCACTTCACTTTTTCTCAAATCAAAACCTGTTACTTTCACAGCTGTGCACTCCTATATAAATTGATTAGAGGGATTATCGCTGGGTAGCGATCATATTTAAAGTCTTTTCTCAAATAACTGGAATATTGAATAAACTCACTAGTGCCCAAAGGGTTACGGCCGAAAAAATGGGGATTGTAATATTGTCGTCTACCTTCATAGGGATCATCTCGAAGGCCGTACCCAGGACTGCCGCAATGAATGACATTAAAACGATTGTTAGACGCATGCCTTCAGTGACTGTCAAAAAGGGCACTAAAACACATACAAAGTTGGCCACAAAAAAGGCAGCTGAACCCTCAACACTTTTCCCCTCGGCAATTTTGCGCTTACCAAATGAAATCCCTATTATAGCTGAAAGAGGATCGGCAAAGCCCAGAGTCAATATAGAGGCAATGGCTATGATCTTGGGAAAGCTCAGTATGGTAAGTAAAATGGCCATGGCATAAGGCACAGAGGCCGATTCCTTAAGTTGCTCTTCTGCTCTCAAAAAATACTTAGTTACCGGAGCCAGTTTTTTATTGAGATTGGGATAGGCCACTCTAATTTGCTCTATAATATAAAAACTGCAGGCAAAGGTTCCTAGTATATAGACGGCCTGTTGATGCGAAAGAAAGTAGCCGTATAAGACAGTACAGACAAGACTATTACTCATATGAAAGCCACGCCTTGCAAGCTGTAGGCTATTTCTTGTGGAACGTATGTGAGAGCTCACAGACCCTGTGGCACTCACCTTCGGGGTAACATCGGGTTCTGCCTGAGTAGCAGATTCCCCTTCTTTCAACTGATCATTTTCCATAGTGTCTTTTCGGTTTAAATGATTTCAATGTGACTATAGCAAAGTTGTTTAACAAATCATTTAAGTATTTGTAAAAATAGGACAGCACAGAGGAATCTGCGAATATCAAAATAGATTATTTCTTCCCCATTGAAAGCAAAAACTCAGCCCCAGCTTGCTGGGAGCTAAACGACTCTTTTGAGTCAATCTCTCCCCAATTGTGCTCAACAAGACATTGCCCTATAGCTCCACCCACAGTAGTACCAGGCCCTGTCAAAAGAAGATGGTCAGGAGCAAACTCTTTGAGTGCAACTTCAATGGACTTACTAAAATCGTAGGTAGAGACCACCTGGCGCTCAAGAGTGTATATGTAGAGTTCAGTGAGATTAGTGGAGTGTGGGTAATATATTTTTCCCCTCCCATCAATAAGAGGCAACTGAGGTGCGGAAAATAAATCGGCTCCCAAGGCCTTGAATGCCTTCCCAGGAACTTCCGCTAGAAGTGGCGTATGGAAGGCCTTTGTTCCCAGCAATTTAAAAGGGAATCTCTCGTGAACTTTAGGTAGTGTGCTCATCAATTTTTTTATGCCGGAGCTACTTCCTCCAACTACAGCGTAACCTCCAAATCGAATAGAAATATAGGCACTCTCATTTTTGTTAGGATCTAGCGCAGCTACGTTGTCGTCCAAAATCTTAGAAAGAGAGGAATCTTTTTTCCAACTTTCATCTACTAATGGAAAAATCAACTGAGCTCCATGGCCATACTTTGCAGTCAAATCTCCCATGGTATGAATTAAATTAATAGCACCACTTGTATCAAGAACACCAGAGGCGGCCAAGGCCAAGTACCATCCCATGGAATTTCCACACATCGCCACAACTTCGTACTGGTCTGGATCAAGAGAATAAAAATCGCAAAGGGCACAGGTATAAATCAAATGAGCTGCATTTTCTGCACTATTAAATACAACGGGATCAAATTTATCCATGGCGTCTAACTGAGATACTTCTACCAGGCCCTGTTCTTTTCTAAATTGATCGACTGAATTAATGAAATTCTTCTTATCCCCATGATATTTTTTTAAATGGCCAAGCTCGCTTTTATTATAGGTTCCCCTACCAGGAAAAACGACTACCACCTTCTTTTTCATTTTTCCTCCAAGAAGGTTTTTATGGTCTCTGCAATTTCCTCCGCAGAGGGAAGTACAAATTCAGCTGCAGTTCCTAAAGGGATGAAACAATCTTTGCCGTGCACCCTTTTTAACCTGGGAACAGGATTCAGCTTCTCTATCATCAGTGTCATAAGCTCTTCACTGTATGAGCCACTTTTTCTGCCTTCATCAACAATCAAGATCTTTTTAAATCCCTTAAGCTCATCCATCACGTCATTTTGTTCCAAGTCAGACAGCCACTTTAAATCAAAGAGTTTGGCCCCAGCTTTAAGTGGTGAAGAGAGTGAGTCCATGGCCATTTGGCAAAGTTTTACCCCGTTGCCGTAAGTAACGATAGCTATTTCACCACCATTTCCATAACTTGTGTGACAATTTAAATCTGCCATCTCGTCAGGATCAGGATAAATAAATGTATAGAGCCCATCTTTAGGGGCCAATAAGTCACGAGCATTATAAAGAGCAATGGGTTCTAAAAAAATTACCACTCTTTTATGATACCAAGCTTCATAAAAGGCCCTTCTCAGCATTTTGACAGCGTCTGCTCCATTTGAAGGACAGGCAATGATCACCCCGGGAAGATCCCTAAGAACACTGAGAGAATTATCATTATGAAAGTGACCTCCAAAACCTTTTTGATATCCTAGTGAAGGTATTCTCACCACCATGCCATTACCAAATTGGCCTTTGGAAAAAAATGAAAGAGTTGCTGCTTCACCTCGGATTTGGTCCTCGGCATTGTGAAGATAGGCCAGGAATTGAATCTCACAAATGGGAAGAAGATCATTGTGAGCAAGACCTATAGCAGTGCCCAGTATTGACTGCTCATCCAGTAAGGAATTAAAGACTCTCCTACCGCCGAATTTTTTCTGAAGCCCAGCTGTGACATGATAGACCCCACCTTTTTTGGCCACATCTTCACCAAAAACAAGGGACTGTGGGTACTCAAGCATTAAATCCACAAGAGCAAAATTAATAAGCTTATTCATGGGCCATGGATTTTTTAAAAGCTCATAGTCTTTTCCAAATGTGTTTTGCCTTAAAAGATCTGATACTTCCTTTGTGCCTTTTTGATTTCTTTTTATGGGAAAAATAGACTCCATCACCTCTTCAGCACTTGTAAGCTTTGGTCTTTTGATACAAATATCCCCCACTCTATCAATTTGAGATTTTAATCTATTGTATAAACCTAATATTTCAGAAATTCCGAGTGTTTGGGTGTCGAGCATTATCCTAGCAGAAAATAAAAGAGGATCACGGGCCTCATTTTCTTCCAATTCACTCTTTGATAAATAAAGAGATTCAATATCTGATCCCGCATGACCCATCAAGCGAGTGGTTTTAATATGAAGAAAACTCGGCTTGCGATATTTTCTGGAGTATTCCACTGCACGCTTAGAAACAGCGTAGGCGTCAACAAGATTAGTTCCATCGGCGTAAAAATATTTAATCCCATGTCTATTAGATTGCGTGGCCTTTACCCAGTTTGCAGGAGTGGCCGTTGATATTCCCAGACCATTGTCTTCGCAAACAAAAACAATAGGCATTGAAACATTTTGATAGGCTACCCAAATAGCACAATTGATGGCGCCTTGAGAGGTGGAATGATTGAGAGAAGCATCACCAAAATTACACAAGACAATACTTGATTTTGGCATAACTGCTTCCACACCAAGAGCGCTTGCTCTATCAATAGACAGTGCCGCTCCCACCGCTTTTGGCAAGTGAGAGGCAATAGTAGATGTTTGAGGCGGAATAAATAAGCTTTTTGAACCCAAAACCTTGTGCCTTCCCCCTGAAATGGGGTCCTCTGCAGAAGCTGCAAAAGAGAGAAGCAAATCATAAATAATAGTCTGTCCTGGTAGTTTTTTACTTCTTTGAATCATCAGGGCAGCGCTTCTGTAGTGTAAAAAGGCCATATCTTCAAGGTCGCACACTTCACCTAGAACGGCATTACCTTCGTGTCCGCTCGATCCAATTGTATAAAAACTCTCAGAGTTGGCCTTAAGCGAGCGCGATTTAAAATCCAAAAGCCTGCTGGTAAGCTGACTTTCAAATAACTCAACCAGTTTCCATTTAGGTGGCAAATCGTCTGCCTGAATGATCACATCAGGAAGTCTGCCAGAGCCAAGCTTATTTAAAAAGTTTTTTTCAACAATTTGGGTTCTGCTAAACATAAACTACTTTTCCCAACCCCATTCAATTCGACCGCACTTATCCACGCCATCTTCAAAGACAATATGTTTTTGATAGCCCAGCTTTTTACAAAACGCGGTATCAAAAAATTGAAAATAGGTATCGAGGCAGGGTGCACGGTTATCTTCTATGCTTTCATCATAGAGTGGATCTGAGTACTGATAAATAATCTTTGACCACTTCTTTTTTGACTGGAAACACTTCCACCCCAACTTTTTGCGGTAAATGTCCCAATTCCACCAACCAGGCTGTCTTCCCCAATCCGTAGTTTTATAGGTGTTGAAACCATCATTATTAGTGCACTGTCTTTTTTTGACATGATAGGATCTCTTTTTATCCACACACAAAAGATTGTAATGAGTATGAGTGGTGACGCAATAATCGGCGCCCTGAAGATTCATCTCCTCTAACTTTAGATCACCATCTGTCTTGCAGTACTTACTTGTGATTTCAATGAATACTTCTTTTCGAGGAATATTTTGAACATTAGATTCTTTGACCTTTATGTTTTTGCCTAAGTTGCTGGCAACTACAGGACCTATGCACAAAGAAAAAATCATAAACATTAGTTTCAAGGCAGTGACCTACAATAAAACAAAGGCCCGAGTATCGAGCCTTTTATGTATTGTAATATGATAAGGTTTTAGTTTAAGAATTCCAACTATTTAAAAGCTTATGCGGCTAGAAATTACCAGTTCTTACGTTGGCAAGCTTCTTATAGCAGGCATACACATCTGTATTTGTTTGCCAGTAATCTCTTTCGTCAACACCATCGCCTTCAACCCACCTCTTCTCTTTTTGACAATAAAACTCAAGACCTTGCTTAGCTACAAAAGTAACTCCATCATCTACTGGAAATTTCTTCTCTTTTCTTGGAGAGGTCATCCCATCATAGAGGGCCTTGGCCACTTCACCGCCAATAACCATATAGGTATCTTTCCCATGTGTTGCTATTGAAACACTCGATGTTTTCCAATTCACTTTGTCTTTAGTTTTTAAAATATCACCAGCAAAAGCATTAAAAGAGCCAATCACTAGTAAACTTGCTACGATTTTTTTCATCATTATTTTTCTCCCAATATAGATAATGTCTGAACTCGTAACATGGTGCATGATCAAACTCAATATCATTGAACTTTTTACCCTGCTCCAACTACCTAACCACTTGTAATCTTAATACTCTGAGCACAATTTCGCCTACTTCTATGCTATCTCCCACTGGTCTATAATATAGATAATGAAAAAATTTGAAATAGACTGCGAGTTTCTAGACAACTTTGAAAGCCTTCACACCAGAAAGTATTATCAAATTGATTTACTTCAATTCATTGACTTCATCACCCAAAAGCACCCAACAGTAGAGTGTTTTTCTCGGGTTGAAAGAACTCACATCATTGATTACAAAAATCATCTCAGAGAATGTGAAGGAAAAAATGGACACTCTTTTGCTCCTAAAACCATTTCAAGAAAACTGGCCGCACTGTCCAGCTACTTTGACTACTTTATAGAAAAAGGCGCTTTAACTAAATCAAACCCAACCTCAAGCGTTAAAAGACCTAGGAAGGAAACAAGATCTCCCACTCACGCTATTAAGGCAGAGATGGTGGAGCTACTTTTTTCTGCATTTGAATCTGAGGGCGAGCACAGACATCTCCATAAAGCGATTATCATTACCTTATTTTCAACGGGCCTTAGAAAGAGCGAGTTAATATCACTCAAAAGATGCCACCTCAAAAAGATAGATACCCACTGGATACTTGAGTACCGCGGAAAGGGTGGAAAGCTAAGGCAAAAAGTAGTTCATCCCGTGGCCCTTGAGGCATTAGATGATTATTTGGAGTGGATGAAGTCTAAAGGACGCGAGCACCACCCTCACGACTGGCTCTTTCAACCATCCATGAACCGCCATGATAAAAATAATTTAGATAAGCCCTTAAATCCCAGAACTCTCAACCGTATACTCGACAAGTATGGGAAAAAAATTGGAGTCAGTGGCAAATTCTCTCCTCATTCAGCGAGGGCCACCTTTATCACCAGACTCTTAGAGCAAGGTGTAGAAATCTCCCGCGTTGCGCAGGAAGTTTCCCACTCATCTATCATGACAACTCAAGTTTATGACAAAAGAAGAATGGGACTAGAAGATAGTCCTATCCACCAACTCAATTATAAAAAAGAGGCCTAAGTCTTTGTCGCAACGTCCGGGGCACAAGGAACGATGAGTGCCATATTGTTGCCCCTAATTGTCTCCAGCAAAATTTTCCCACACCAGCAGTAGCGTCTATCACGTCCTCAAAGCAATTCAATTTTGGCACGCTCTTTGCTTTAAAGAAAACATGACCACATAAACTCAAAGAGGAGAGAAGTGATGAGAAAGGATTTTTCTAAAGTATTTTTTATGTATTTTTTATTTTCAATGTTTTCGGTAGCTCATGCCGATATTCGAATTGACATGAACCCTCAAGGACTCAAATTTAGAAAAGGACTCGACGATGATGTGTCCATGCGCTATTCCCAACACATTTATTTGAGTTTTCGAAATGATGGAAATATCCAAATGAGAAACTATACGCCAGTAAAGGTGCGACTAGGCTCCACTAATACCCAAGGATACATCTACGGTCCGGCTGCAAGAGGTGGAAGCCTGGGTGGCCCAGTCTACCCTGGAGAGGTTGCCAATGTATTTATAAGACTTCCGCTGGGAACACTCAAGCACTGCCAAAGAGTACGCGCCACCATTGACTCAAATAGGACTCATCAAATCGGCCCATCTGTATTTGGAAATGATACCAAGACCTTTACTGTCTATGAAATGGGAAAGTCTCGACTTCTATGCACTGTTTTACTACCAAGACCAAGATTTCCTAGGCTTCCAAGAAAAAGGTTTCCATTTCCAAGGCCATAGTCCTTTCGTATTCTTAAATAAAAAAGGCCCACTCAAAGGTGGGCCTAATATTGAGAAATTATTAATTTTTTAATTTCTATTTATTTCTCCTAAACAGGCCTTTCCTTTCTTTCGGGGGGGCATTTGGATCTTTTGGTTTTCTCTTAAAGACCCCACCAAGAAATCCCTTCTTTTCTTTTTCGGCAGCACTACTGCTACTAGCATCCTTATCTTTTTTCTTAAATAGACCTCGAATACCTTTACTTGATCCACTGCCTCTACTAGATTTTCTCTCTGCTCTTTTATCTTTTCGGGCCTGTTTTTTGTAGTCCCTATGCTCTTGTCTTCCTTTTTTAGTGAAAACTGTTTTGCCACTTTTCTTTTTTCTATAAAACCCTTCTTTTTCGCGCTCAGCTGCTTTATCACTTTTACGTGTACTTCGAGCAGTTTTTCTCCCTGCTCTTTTATCTTTACGAGCCTCTTTTTTGTAGCTCCTATGCGCTTTTCTTTCTTTTTTAGTGAAAACTGTTTTGCCGCTTTTCTTTTTTCTATAAAGCCCTTCTTCTTCAGCGTCATTTTTGCGAGTTGATTTTCTCTCTGCTCTCTTATCTTTACGCGCCTGTTTTTTATATTTTCTATGTGCTTTTCTTCCTTTTTTAGTGAAAACTGTTTTACCATTTTTCTTTTCCCTAAAATTCCCTTGTGCTTCGCGCTCTTCTTCTTTGGCAAGTTTGCGACTGCTTCGATCAATTTCTCTCGACACTTTTCTTCTTGTATGTTCTGATTTCTTTGTACCTTTAAGCCTTTTTCGCTCAGTTTTGGTATCACTACGGGCCTGCTTTCTCGCTTCAGACCTTGTCATTCCCTCGGCCCTCAGACCCTTTTTTCTATCACTCTTACTCTTGCGATTAACTCTTTTTCCAGCTTTCCTAGTAGTCCGATCTTCTACTCTTTTGGCCTTCTCACTGGTTTTTCCTGCCTTTCTCTCTAGCCTTGACAGCTTTCTATCTCCTGCACCACTTTCTACAGCATCTTGATATTTTTTCTGAGCTTTATCCCTTTTCCTGTCTGCCCGATCCCTTTTCCTAGTATGCTTTTTCTTAAAACCGAGCGACTTATTATACTTTCTCAGATCTCTTTTAGTTTCTTTAGCATTGAATTCTTTATGAGCTTTCCCTCTTTTTTCTCCACGTGCATCTCTTTTCTCTTGAACTTTAGTCTGATAATCTGATACCTCTTCAGACTGCTCTCCATATTTTTCTTTGAGTCTGGCCAGTTTTTTCTCTTCTCTACCTTTTTTTCTAGCATGACGCTTATCCAATTTTCCCGCACGAGATTTTCTGTAACGTTTAGCCGCTTTCTTTTTCTCTTTATGACCTTCACGCTGCTCTTTTCTTGCTAGCTTTTGACCTAACTTTTTAGATCTTTTCTTTCTCCGGCCTTCTTTCGTTTTTGATTCGGCCTGCCTTGCCTCAAAATCTTCTTGTGATTCACCGTA
>Ga0257117_1001272_pt1 | contig 15432 bp, 16 predicted proteins | sample SI112_135mmetaG_FD_190157 | JGI IMG/M metagenome (GOLD analysis project Ga0257117, IMG submission 190157) | Marine microbial communities from Saanich Inlet, British Columbia, Canada - SI112_135m | ecosystem: Environmental > Aquatic > Marine > Inlet | place: Canada: British Columbia | collected... | reverse complement strand
TTAAGAAAATTAATGTTAATATATTGGGAATGGTTGAAAATATGAGCACCTTCGTTTGTTCTTCATGTGGAAATGAGCATGATATATTTGGAAGTGGTGGTGTAGAGAAAGCATGTGAGAAGCTTGAAACAAATTATCTCGGCAGCATTCCACTTGAGCTGGAATTGAGATTATCTGCCGATGAAGGTAAACCATACATGGCAAATGAGAAGTTCCAAGATAGGAGCGTTTACAAGTCTTATGTGCAAGTTGCTAACAAGCTTGTTAAAGAGGTGGGCGCCAAAGAAAAAAAGGGAACTATTTCAAAGATTTTTAACAAACTTATGAATTAGACTGCAGAGGTTTTTATAAACTCTTTATTTGATACTCTAGAAGAGCAATGTTCTTTTCATTTTACAGGAAAGATCAATGTGGTAAATCCTGACTCGAAGCAGATTTTAGGGATGGTCCTCATTGAGGATGGAAATATTCTATCATGCAAGTTTAATGGGACTATTGGTGAGAAATCACTACTCAATATATATATTGATGAGTGCGAAGGAAGGAAAATAGGGTTTATCATAGAGCCTGAGATTATTGGAGATACACCACAAAATATCAGAAAATCACTAAGTAAGCTGAAAGAAAAAGTGGCTTCTGATTTTAAAAAGTATACGAATACAAAAAGTCTAAGGCCTAGTGATGGCATCATCTTACAGATTGATGATGGCTTTTTGATTGACGGAAGTGATGTTAGTGCAGAAGAATATGAAATTCTTTTTACACTCTCAGACTATTCTAATGTCGGTGAGCTATATAATAAGTGTCCACTGCTTGATTATCAAATTACTGAAGCACTTGTTAGCCTTAGAAAAAAAAGCGCAATTAAAGTTATTTCAAATATAGGAAGTGAACAATGAGATCTCAAAAACACAATCAAGGCGAATTGAAAGAATTAAAGGTAAAGATTGAATCTGAAATTGTTGATTGTATTCACCTGATGGCAGATAAATCTGAAATGAGTATTGATGAGATAGTCGTTATTGCATTAAAACGATATCGTTCAAGACATTCGGACTTGCTAAGCGAACACCCAGTAACCGACTAGTATACTGATCTCAGTTTGAATTTCAAGTGGCGTATTCCTCGTCGGAGTGTGCTACACGCCTTCCTCGTCATCCACTCACTTGAAATCCAAACTGGGATCAGTTTGAATTATTTTAAATTTCTTCTGCCATGAACAAATTTTTCTTTCAAGGTACTGTAATATGTTTTTTCAGGATTCTGAACATAAAGTACCCCGTGTCCGCGACTTTTCCCAATTTGTATAAGGTCATTGTGCTCAAGTGAAAAAAATGATTGGCCATCAAGAGTTAGTGTAATTGTTTCTTTCTTATCAAGAAGTCGAATTAATATTTTTTTGTCATTGGGAATTACGAGCGGCCTGTGGTTAAGGGAGTGAGGGCAAATAGGGGTTAGCAAAATCGTTTTGACCTCAGGGTGAACGATGGGTCCTCCTGCCGCTAGTGAATATGCGGTTGACCCGATTGGAGTACTAATAATTAAACCGTCTCCAGATACATTTGCAATATGTTCCTCTTCATTTTCAATACTTAAAGAAAACATTCTTGCGATGTCATTTTTTGAGATGACAGCATCATTAACAAACTGACCATGAAATATTTTTTTGCCATTTCTGAAAACTTGAACCTTATATAAGTCAATTTTTCCTTGAGGAAGTTTACCTCCAAAAAAATCTGAAAGACCATCGTAGAGGTTATTTTTTCCAAATTCTGTTAGAAACCCAAGATTGCCTAAATTGACTCCGAAGATTGGGGACTTCGACTTTTTGTAATTTCTAGCAGCGCCAATTAGAGTTCCATCTCCTCCCAGCGTAACAACAAGATCAGACTTACTAAAGATGTCGCTTTCTTGTATGTATTCAAATGAATCTAATACCTTGGCGGAGAATATTTTTTCAAGTCGTGGCAGCTCAAATTCTAGGAATAGAATTTCTTTGCCTCTTCTTTTTAGCCACTGTGATAAATTCGGCAATAAATTTCTATAGGGAGATACAACTTCAGGCTTGAGAACAATTAGTACTTTTTTCTTCGAACTCATATTTTTTTTCCACTATTTTATTTGGATATAGCATAGTATCAATTGTTTTCATGAGATCGACAAAGGGTTTTTCGAAAACACGACATCCATACCCTCTTGCCCTCTCTAGAACTTGTTCTGAGCAATAAGCAGTGATTATTGTAAATTTTTGTGAAATTTCCGCAGGGGATAATTTAACTTTAGTGGCCTCAATAATATCAAAACCGGTTGTGTCTCGCAGCATGAGGTCACAAATAATGAGATCAAACTCATTGTTCATTATTAGCTCTATGCTCTCTTTTCCCAGTGAGGTGCCAATGCATGAATGGCCTTTGGCCCCAATTATTTTGAGGAGCGATTTTTGAATCAGAATCTCATCTTCAATTATTAGTACATTCATAATTATCTTCCATGTTAATCGGTAGTTTTAGCACAAATGAGCTACCGCCAAGAGTGCCAGCTCCAAGGTGTATCAGGTTACCACTTAGCTTTTGAGACAAATTTTTACAAATTGCAAGGCCTAGCCCTGTACCACTTTTTTTGCTGGTACAAAATGGCTTAAATAGGTTTTCTAAAATATTTGGATCTATTCCAGGCCCTGCATCGTCAACTGTGATTTCAATTATTGAATCATCGAAGTTTTTTTCTACTGTTATTAAAATATCAAAACTCTTCTTGCCCGTGCGGTTATTTATGGCCTGAGCACTATTGATTAAGAGGTTGAATAATATTTGGGTAATCCAAGTTGGATTAGTATTAATTAGAATCGGATCGTCATTTAAGCTTTGATGGAACAAGACATTTTTTTTAAGAAAACGTATTTCACTTTTTGCTAGTGTAAGGCTCTCGTTAATAATTTTTTTAAGACTTACAACTTCGAGTTGATTTTTGTCAGTATAAAGTTTTGAAAACATTTCGATAATTTCATTGCATCTTTGTACATTGAAAGAAATATCTTGCAATGATTCTTTCAACTCAATATCACCGGTATCGGCTTCTAGCATGTCACAATATAGTTTAAGACCAAATAGTGGGTTGCTGAGTTCATGCTTTAGGGTGTTGAGAAGCTCGCCAAGTAGTGAAATTCGGTTAAAGTGATGGATATCACTAATGAGGTCCTCGTTATTCTCAGTGGCCGTTGAAAAAATGAGGTCCTTATTGGAGCTTAAGTGGTAAATCCCTTTTATGGGAACTTCGGCATCTTTATTATTCCAAGATTTATTTGAATAAAAATGCTTATCACCAGACTTTGTTGAAATATTAATGGATGTTGGAAACTGATTAATCACCTCTTTCAAAAGTTTTTCATTGAAATTGATATGCTGAACTTTAATGATGGGGGTAACTAGAGATTCAAAAACCGTTTTGAGGTATGAAAATGATTCCACATCATTTTCTGAAAAAGGTAGAAAGTCATTTCGAGTCAAGAAAGTAATTGTATTGTAGTTTGAAAGCGAATTAGTAAATGCAAATGTATTACCAATAATTGGGATTTTTTTTGTTTTGAAATCATTTTGAGCGAAAACATTTTTCTTACTTTTTTTAATGGTCTTAGAAACGCGATTAAATAGTGAAGTACTAACTTGAAACTCAGTAAACGTTTTATTTTCATAAATACATGCCGAGCAGCTTTTCATACCCTTCTGATGAACAATAAAGATAACAGTTTCAAATGATTTAAATTCCTCACTTCCAAGAATCAGTTGCGGAATTGTTAAGAATTTATTTTTAAAGAGGCCTTCAATTTTTAGGCAGTGGAGGATTTTAATCGGAAAATGTTTTTTAGAAGATGATATTTTTTGCCATTTTTGGTACCACGCCTTTGCGTTTTCATTTTCAGTTTGCACTTTATTGAAGTAAAAACTGGATTTGTTGGTAAATGCAGAGGTATACACCGATAGAAAACAGCGGTGCTTAGCAGTTAATTTTAAAGTGTAGTTTTGCCTTCTAGTTAGTCTAGCTTTGCATTTTTTAACTCGGGAATGGCATTGATTTTCCACTGAGTAAGATTATCTACTAGTTCGTACTCCAGCAAGTCACAAAGCATGATTAGGTCGTTTTTCTCTTTTGCGGGAAGAAGTGCTTTCATGATTGCAAGTAGGTGAATTTCTAGCTGATGAAAGGTTTTATTTGAACTTAGTCTTTTATTGTATTTTGTTCTTAAAGTATGATGGACATTAGCCAGTAGTTGCACAAAAAGGTCAAGAGATTCTACCACCTGTGCAAAGCAGCTATTGGCTTGGTCAATCTCATTTTTATTATAGTGCCCTGTTAGCTTATTAATTCGCAAAATGATTGTATCTATATAGTCAGGACAAGCTGCTAGAGCATCAAAGGCAAGATCAATTTTATTTTGAAAAGAAATATCAATTTCTCCAAACTCACTTAATTTTCTCTCCCAAAAAGGTGATGATTCACCATCTCCAACATTTTGGCCATCAACTAAAACTGATGAGATAACATCTTCGTCAGTGGCGTATCGGTGTAACACAGAGTCTAGAACTTGATTTAATGTCGTTTCTGCTTCAAAAATATCTTGAAGTCTTTTTGCATTTAGTGAGATCTGGGCCATGTTGTTTTCCTAATTGTTAACTGCTTCAGTCGTTTCAGACTTTGGTTTCACATCTTTGTTTTCTTTCAATGTGGAATCAATCAGTTCATGTAAGATTGAGCTAATATGGTTTTCTTCTCTGTAGCAAAGAATCGCATTTTGAGAAATTTCTAAAATACTATGGCCTTTTAGAAAGGCCTTCTTTACATGGAAATAATCGATTATGGGGCAAATGAGTTGATAAATCCCACCAAGTTGAAAACTAAGAGTATCAATTTCTTGGAGCTTATCAGAGTTTTCTTTTATTCTTTCAATGGGAGGTTTTTCTAGTTGAGCATCTTGCAAAATATAGGTTGAGAATTTCTCTCCAAATGTATTTAGCTCAAATAGACTTTCAATTCCTTTTCTGTAATTAACGAGGTGTTGGTATGTGTTTTCGTTTAATTTAGGAAAGGGTAGGTTTAACTCTTTGGACTCAAAGATATAAGACCAAATGATATTGTAGAGGACCTTAAAGGTATCCTCGACTGATGTTTCGCTTTTAATGACAGTGTCGAGGCAAATACCAGACGCGCAAAGTGAAGAGACGTAAATATTTGCAGAACCTAAATGGCACTCAGGTACGTTTTCTCGCAACACCTTCTCATTAACATCAACACCTGCGAGAGAGGCATTTACAACATAATTAACGAGTTGATAACTAATATCTCCGTGACAAGGCAGTAGTTGGCATTTATCAGTCAAATTGCACGGAAAGCACTTTACCTTAGGGGTGATATTGATATTTTTGTCCCCATAGGGAGTTGTTTCATGCGGGCGAACTGAACCGAGTGAGAGAGTGATCGTCTTTACTCCCTCAAAGGCTGCAAGATGACCACCCATTGAATCATGGCCCAGAAAAAGAGAGGCCCTTGATATCGTATCCTGGATTTCTCTAATAGAGGTTGTTCCAACAACATTATCTATTCTTTGCGTATATTTTGCTAGAACAATGCTCGAGGTGATTTGATCAGCATTTTCAGTATCAGCCCCAGAGCCCATGATTGTAACTTTGTACTCAGGGTTGTCTTTTAGAATTTGATATATTAGTTCAACCCATTTATTTGGAGTCCAACACTTCTTCGCATTGGAAGCAAAAGGATGTACAACAATATTTTTTTCAGGTTTTTTAGGTTTATGAGGGAGCAGGTACTCACTTTTTGCACCTAAAATAAATCGATAAATATCGACGAGGTTAAATGGACAATTTGTTCCGCGCATAACATTTGAATAAACGTATTGGCTCCATTGATCTAAAACCATCAAATTGCTTAGCTTGTCTCTCCAAAGTCCCAATCTATGTCTGCAAGGAATGAGACTTGTAAGGTAGCCTGATGTCTTGGAAAATGAGAGGTTGATACAAACATCAATTTCATCTTCTTCAAACTGTGAAAAGAAATCTTTTAAATTATTTCTTACATCAGCTAGGTCTGGTTTTTTGACAGTTTTACTGTAGAAGAATTCCCTTCGATCAAATAGATAGAATTTATCAAAGATATCTTTGAAATTATGAGAAAGCGGCTCACAAAATGACTTTCTTCCTACAAAAATCAATTTTACTGTAGGGTGCTGCCTTTTGAGCTCTCTTGCGGCCATAAGGGTTTGGATTGCATCCCCAATGCGCGTTGTCTGTACAATGCAAATAGTGTGGCTTTTCTTTTCTTGATTCTGGCTCATCTAGGCATCCTCTTCTAGTAAGGCCGCTAAAAAAAGTACTTGCATCTCTTGCTCTGTAAGCTCTTTGTTTTGAGTGGTTTTTCCCTTTATTTCCTCAAGAGCATTAAAGATCTCAATATTAATAGGTGTGCTCATGTATCCTCCTGATACTTAAGCTGGGTAAGCTCAGCGAATTTAGTAACTTATTTCACCAACTTTGTTGGTGCTAAGTATTTGTGCCCGTTTGTTGTAGACAATAAAATCGTCTATGCAGGTATTTAGTGTCTGAAGATTATTTTTCAAACCATATAGTAGTCTCTCTGTTCGCTCTCTATTTTGCTCTACTGATTTCACATGCATATTTTCGACTTCACCTCTAAACATATTGAGAGCAACTGAAGTGAGATGGTCGTTATCACCTCCATCAATGAGTAGAGTGAAGCGATCAATAAATTCCTTCGATTGTTTTTGTGAGACCTGAGATGATTTGATATTTCTTAAAGTTGTTAATATTAACCGAAGATAATATGTCACTGACGTTTTCTGCGCATCAGCCCAGCATTTTAATTCATCTTCTTTGAATAGAGTTCTAATATGTTCCTTAAATCCATCACCCTTAAAGTTTGTTAGAAGTCGCAGACTATATTCAGCTGCAAAGATTCTTGTTAACTCGAGGTGAACATTAAAATCTCCAGCAATAGGGACATAGCAAATATACTCACCAACATTTCGAACACAGTATAAAGTTAAGTTCTGAGAGTATCTTTCTGGAGCATGGTATTTTGGGTCGTGTAGAGTGTTTAATGCATAGAAAATATCTTGGCTTTTAACAATGGCCTTGCAGTCAGCAAAATCATCTTGGGACCTCTGGTCTTTGGGTGTGACGCATGGACGGTACAATGTAATAGGGGATAGGATTAAATTTCCTTCTCCAATTGTCCCTTGCTTAAAAATGGGAGCATTTCCCATTGAGACTTCGAGAACTTTAGTCTTACAAAGATCAGCAGCATGTTTTATGGCGGTACAAGGAGTTATCAAGTAGTCCAAGTTCTTTAGAACTGAAGGTAGAGCAGTGAAATCAGTCTCAATTGTAATCAGCTCATTATCAAAGAATTTATTAATATGTGTTGATGCCTCAATTTCTTTGTCACAAGGGGCAATTAATAGAACAGGGAGAAATCGCTCTTCTTTTCTCATTAGTTTGATCAGACCAATAATTGTTTCAACACTTATATCTTTGGACTCACTTGATGACTTTAGTTGAATGCCAACTGTATATCTTGTTGTTTCGCCATCTTCATTCTTTGTTAGCGATGAAAATTTTTGTTTGCAAAGCTCATCATTGCTTGCCACTGACTTGAGCCCATAATTATTTGATTTTTCAACATTTGCAATTAGAGAGTAAACATCTTGCAAGTGAAGTGGTGTGTATTTATAGCTTGGCATAACTTCATTCAAATAAAGGGACGCCTTGCTTGAATGAATGATATTTGATTGTTGTCCGTGCTTTATTCCACAAAAACTTTCACTTTCAAAAAATGAAGTGAGATATGAAGAGACTGGATCATTTGTATAGTTGAATACAATCTCCCACTTCGTATTTTTAAGCTCACGAAGCTGATTGTTAAAGCTATCAACAAGAAGCGAAGCATTGAAAATTCGATTGCGTTTTAGCATTAATAAATGTTCGCGATCGATATATGTAAAGTGGTCAATATTTTCAATTTTTTCAGCGACCTTTTTATTAACTTTAAAGGTTAAAAGAGTTATTTTAGATTGCGGAAAACGATCTTTAAGAGAGCTTGCAATATAACCCGTGGTCATAACATCCCCGAGTCTTTTTAAATTAATAATTAGAATTTCTTTCATTGGTTATCTCTCCCACCGCAGTCGTGTTCCCTTGTGATTTCATTCAATGCTAAGAAGAAGAAATCAAGTGGCTCACTGTGGATATGTTTTTCTTTAACTGTATGCAAAAACTCATCAAAACCACTATCTTGATGATACTCGCCTATATATTCTTTTAGCTCTCTACTTCTCATGGAGCCAGAGATTTCCCCTAGTGTATTGGGGGCTGAGTATTTTAAAAACTTAGTAAAATAATCATTGTGAAGGTTGAAGCTGGCAGGGTGTGATATAACAGCTGGCTTTTTTAATAAAAAATCAATTAGATCATGGTCTTCGTATATTGATTTGATATCCCTGCCTGCGATAATTGCAATGTTTGGATCTCTCGTTTCATTAATTTCCAGGTAGTAATTGTAAATTTCGACACCTGGTTCTAATACAAAGATTTTAAAATCTTCTCCATATATAGAGCGCAAATTTCTAGCGAATTCAATTACGTGATATCCAAAGCCAAGACCTAAAACAAGAAGGTTAGCATTTGATTTAATCTGCTCTTCATTTTTTTTAAAAATGGTTTCAGCTTCTTTGATTGGATTGTAAGCACTGTGAAGATGGATCTGATTAATAATCGGAATTTTGTGGCCTGATTTGGATAGCTTAATTTTAATATGTTGATCTTTAGAAACGTCCATGTTTTTTCCTATTGGTAAGTCTTTTACACAACGACAATTAGCTCACGACATCCGATTATTGTCAATATCAGTCGGGCATCTATCGCTTTACGTCTTTTAAATTATATCCTCTTAAATTTTGGCCAGCTTGAAACACCCGGGCTATTTCTTGAGTAGTTTCATCTTTTACTTTTGACAGATTTAACACCAATCGTTCATCCATCTTTTGAATGTTTTCTGTCTTCTGCTGATGCGCGAATTTCCAGTCTTTTAGATACTTTATTTGATCAGTTGAGAGTGGGAGTTTAAGAGATAGAAACTTTTCGAGTAGTGACTCAACATTGTTTTGAATATTTTCTAACACAAATAGAAGTCTTTCCCTATTTTCGATCTCTGAGGCAATTGAATTTGTAGAATTTTCATTTTCTGACATCTTCAATAGTCTCTTAGTCAACTGCTCAACTTTATCAAGCATTTTTGTGTGCTCGTCTACCCAATCAGTAATTTCTTGAAATTTCATAGTTGTCCTCGTTACTTGTTTTGTTCAGCTTCTTGTTTTCGTAAGGCCTTAATTGCATCTTTCCATCCATCATAAAGAGTGGTTAGAACACTTAAACAACCCTCGAGAGGAGCTTTTTCGATGTCGATATTAGCCTGGGTACTTGCATGCAATACATAGTCATATAGAGCAGATAGTTCTTCAGCAATTTTTCCACCAACTTCATGGTCCAAACTGTTGTTGAGTTCAATCACTATATCTTGCAGCTTCCCAATCGCCTCGCCCTTTTGAGCAAGATTCTTTTCGTCAATCGCTTGCATCGCGAGTTTGCAGTGCTTGATTGCAGCTTGATATAGCATTAATAAAATCTGTTCCTTACTTGACGTGTGCACCGAAGTTTTCTTGTATGCACCTAGTCCATAGCTCATTCTAATCTCCTATTTTTATCCCAATTGTTTAACTGGGTCTGATATTCCACCTGAGGCCAATCCTGCAAGACCATTACCCTGACTTCTAATCCTGGCAATTGTTCCTTCTAGTCTGGCAAATTTGTCTTTAAGCATTCGCTCTTTTTGATCAACCATTCTTTGTCTTGTTTCTATTTGTCGATCAACCTGATCAATATTACTTTGCAGGCCATTATTTCTTGAGGGTAAAACTCCTGCTGGCTTTGAAAGAATTCCCTTTACAGATTTGTACAAGGTATTAAGGGAGCCGCTTACTCTGGTTCCGTCCTCTTTATCAAAGTAGCCTGTGAGTTGTTGCATAACTTGCTTTGAATTTCTCTTGATTGCAGATTCCAGCATGTTTTCATTTAGCTCAATAAGACCAGTTCTTTGGAACTGAACACCCATCTCGCTCATTCTCATGGTCCCGTATTCTGTTCTGACTGGCATTAACAAATTGGACCTAATACGAGATTCAATCGTTTGAATAGAAACATCACCACCGAGTGTTTTTCTGGTATCAGTATTTTCATCCATGGTATTTTGCTCAATGATAAATTTGAGAACAGCATTAACTGATTCAACCATTTCTTTAATTTTATCTGCGATGGCCTGAACATCTTCAGCAATTTGAATGGTAAATTCTTCTCCAGGAGCCGCTTTCAGAAGATCAATGGCAAGCCCAGGAATAAGATTTTCAGCGGTGTTCTTTTCAATTTCAAGTGGAAAGCCATCTAGATGTACTAGCGCATCTTGGGCCACTCTTTCCATATCCATATAAAGATCTTTGTCTCCATCAACAAAGTAAAAATATGGAAATTCTGCAGCGTTTTCATCACCTGTTTCTGCAAGTGAAACAATCATCCTCCACGGAGCATCCTCTATGGTCCCGTCGTGTACAACGGTGGCACGCATGCCATTGTCCCTATCTCCATTGATAAGGGAGGCGATTCCTCTTAGAGTTGAGTGTCCGGGATCTACAAAGAGATCTCTGGTCTCTCCACTTGGAAGCGTATATTGAATAAAGCCGACGCCGACATAGTCGCTGTCAGGATCTTCAAATCCATTTGTCATGGCCGAGGACTTTTGCGCCAAGCTATTAACTTCAAATTGATAGGACCCTGCTTCAACAAGTGTTTTATCGACTTGAAAGTCCACAAGCTCCTCGTCGCCTGTCACTTTATATTCTTTCAAGCTTTTTTCTGTTTGTAGGCCGGATAGCTTGGTCTTTATGTCTTCCATATAGCCGATTAATTCTTTTACTAGTTTTTGTTTATCTTGGATTTGAGTTTTTCTTTCTTCCATTTTTTGAATAGGAAGATTCTCAGCAACCATAATTTGCTTTACGATATCTTTCGGTAATCCTGTATTAATGGATCCAAACGATATGCCCACTTTGTGTTCCTCCTGAACTATGCAGAGCCTGTCTGTACATGCGGCTATGCCATCCTATAGTCCAATTTAACAAATATAGGGGAGTTGCCGCAATGGGAAATAATTGTGTCTAACTAAAATGCTCGGTTTTAGAGCAGGGGGAGGCATTGGTATAAGGTAACTTCTAGGTTATTATTTTTCATGGCAAATGCTACTGATCTTGAAATGGAAAAGGCCGAATTGGGGTTCGGCCTTCTCAATATTCGAGGGTAATTTGGGTAAGAATTTTTAGAGGTAAGCACCCCTTAATTTCTTACTAGTTCACTCGGTTAATGCTCCTGGAAACTTAAGTGGAAAACTCAGGTATTTTAAGAATTAAATCAAAGTTCTTCTTAATTAGGGTACTTAGCTACTTTTCCTTTCTCCTATTACCTATTTGGTTACAGCGTGGGATCGAATTAAATTTGGCAGGTCAATGCCTTTTAATGACTGTATATATTTTGTTTATGGTGAGTCAGTGGTTTCTTTTAGGGAAGGAGATCGATCACAGGCTTAAAATATATTTTAAGGTTAACAGCTCACTCGACCGGGTAATTTACCGACTGATGCTGGGGAAAATTGCTCTGGTATTATATTTTTTAGGCCTTTCATTAATTCCTGCTCATTTGGTAAAACATTTTTTTTGGGGAACATGGGTAGTGCTCGGGATTTTTTACTCCTGGCCAACTCGGGGTAAAATTGTCAGGGAAACCGTAACCTCGGAGCTTGCCGAGTTTAGATATTTGGACTCTTTTGAAAAAACTGTTTTATTTCTGATTTTACTACTGTTTTTATTTTCATTGCCTGAACTTCCCGTGCTCAATAGTACTGAGGCCCTAAAGTTATACTTTGATTCATCTGAACTCATAAGTGAGCAGTACTGGACCTTCATGAAGCTTCACTACTTTCCTTTCTTAAAGAGACCTGAACTTCTAAAGGTCGGGTGGTGTTTACACTTCTATGTAATAGGCATGGGTCTATTCCTTCTAACTTTCTATGCCATATTAAGGTTTTTCTTTGCTAGAAGGCTTTCTATTTTGGGAGTTTTCGCTTTGATATCCTCTTGGTCTTATTCAAAGATTTTGGGAGTAAAGCTAGGTGTCTCTTTACCAATGAGTTTTTCTATTTTGTGGGTGTGGGCACTTATTTGGATTCCAAAGAGCTCAACCTATAGGCTGGGGCTATTCATCGGGTTGTTAGGCTACCTTGGAACCATCATAAACAATAATTACTACCTGTTAATATTACTGCAGTGGTCACTTCTATATCTCTTCCTGCCAAAGGATAAAACCTACTGGTACAAGAGACAGTTTTTTAAATACTCCATATTTGGGATTGCCATATCGACCATGACTTTTTTATTTAGAATTGACGAAAATACACTATTCAATCCACTGGATTGGAATGTTTATATTCCCCAGGTCTTGAAAATTTTGGATCGTAAGGCATTTTTCTCGCTGTGCTTTCCTGGGGTCATACTGTTTATTGTAAGAAGCGTAAGTAAGAGAGCGAATATACTTAGTGGTCCCCATATTGATTTGTCCTTGATCAATCAATTTCTCACTGTCTTTTGTTCGCTTGCAGTTTATTCAATTTTATTTGAGGGAACCTTGGTTGAATATTTTTCAATAATGTGGATATTGACCTTTTTTAGTCTGATACCTATTGAATGGATTTTTCAATCAATTAGTCGCTTGCGCTCTAGAAGGAATATGATATTTGGCGTTTATGCGATTATTTGTCTATTAGATAGTCACTTTGAAGGCCGAGTAAAAATCTTTCTTAAACTTTTTTCTTAATACCCAATTGTAAGAAACCAATTTTTAGATATATACTTAAGACAGTGAACAACATCCTTTCCCTGGGGGTCAGATTGTTTCAAGCAGGTCTAACAAAACGTTTCTACAGCAGTTTTGTCTCTTCGTACCAAACAATGCCACAGTTCAATCAAGGTCCTGAAGCTTCAGAGCCCTTTGTGTATGTGGACAAAAACGGTGTAAGGCTGGTCACGCAGGTGGTCGATTTGCCACTTAAGAGGGGCGATATTTTCGCTTTATCTGTGGCAGAAGATGGTCTTATTGAGGTACTTAGTTCGTGATTCATCTCCTCCCTTTGTGCGCAGTGCCATTGGGAGGATATGATCATTTTCACCATTATTTGAAGACACATAAAATTAACTATTTTAGGCGGGAAATGGACAGAATTGGCGCCAGGACCTTGTTTCCACAATTCTTCACCGATGTGCAAAACTTCTGCTAAAAGTCTGGATAATTAAACTTTCCCAAAAAGGCAATTTCTTTCGCGCCACTAACTGCCTAAAATTACTACGACTTTCAGTCTATTTATGAACTAATAGTCGTTATGAGTTTTTCTTATATATGTGGAAAACTTTGTGAAAAAAGTGGAAAAGGTATGTTAATAGAATGAGGAGCAAAAAAAAATATATTTAAGGTTCTTAACTTGCAAATTAAATCTGTCCTTGAAAAGGCAAAAGCTGAAATTAACCGTGAACTTAGCTCTATTATTAAAACTGGAGTCGATACAACCTCTGTTTCTTTTGAGCTAAAAGCAGATGGCACACAGGTTAGTGCCCTCGATTTATTCATTCACAATTACTTTGCTCAGCATTTAAAAGATCTTGGAAACTTGATAAGCGAGGAAGCAGAATTTGTTTTTAAGTTGCCCAGTTTTATTTTAGACCCCATTGATGGAACCAGAGAGTTTATATCGGGTATTGGTGAATGTGCCGTATCTCTTGGCTACTTATCAGAGAATAAAAAAGAAAGTTGGGGTTGGATTTACAATCCTATAAATGGATTTGAAATATTATCAAACTCAGCAAATACCTATCACAGTAGTAGGGTCAACCGTCCAGAGAGTAAAAAGATTGGATTTGTATCTAGAAGTGAGATCAGAGATGGGCTTTACGACGGACTTATGGATAGTAAAGAGATTGAGCTGATTTCCATGGGTAGCATCGCTTATAAGTTAGGCCTTTTGGCCTCAGGTGCATGTGACTTTGTGGTTACTGAAAGAGCTAAGAATATTTGGGATATTGCAGGTGGAAATATTTTATGTGAACAAAGAGGTATTAAGCTTTATTCGCAAGATGGGAGCGAGGTAGCGGTTGACCGAGTAAAGTTTGATGAACCACTTATCTGGTGCAACCCGGGTGACCAAGACTTACTTTCAAGTTTTCTATTTGGTGGGAGCATATGACATTTAAAGTTAAAGACCATTATTTTAATAAGGCCAAGAAGGATAACTTCCTCGCAAGAAGTGTTTATAAGCTTGAAGAAATAGACAAGAAATTCTCTATTATTAGTAAAGGCGATAGCATTGTTGATCTGGGCTACCATCCTGGATCATGGGTGCAGTACTGCATGCTTAAAGTCGGTGAGAAAGGATCAGTCGTTGGAATTGACATTAAAGAGGTAAATGAAACTCTTGGTGGTAAGCCAAATGTATCATTATTTCAAAAAGATATTGATACGGTTGAGAGTATTGCTGATTTAGGACTTTCTGACAAAATTGATGTTCTTCTATCAGATATGGCGCCTAATACTTCTGGAATCAAATCCCTTGATCAAGATAGAAGCTTAAACTTAGTAGAAAAAGTTTTTGAATTACTTCCCTTGTTTTTAAAAGAAGACGGTAATTTAGTGATAAAAGTTTTTGATGGAAATGGAGCACAGAAGTTCTTAAAAGAAAAGAAATCACTCTTTAAGGAATTTCACTTTTTAAGACCTAAATCAACAAGATCTGTGAGCAAAGAATTTTTTGTCATAGGTAAGAACTTTAGGCATGATAGAGTTTGATGAAAAAAAATATCTTAACCACATTTGTAGTTATCTTCCTATTTGTAGCACCTAATTTACAAATTAAAGGTAATGTATTCTCTTCGGTGAAGTTGTTTGAAAAATACAACAATGAGATAAGTGGCCTGAGGGGTGTTTTATCGAAATTATCGTTTTATACGCCAGATATGGGCCGGCCTGATATCCATTTAAATGATGGCAGAAAAGTTTCAATTGATTTTACCTTTGATGAAGATTTGCAAAAGTTTTCAAATAAAATCTTGAGAAGAAATGGCTCTGACTTTGTTTCAATTGTTGTGATTGATAATAATACGGGTAAAATTCTAACGGTAGCGGAAAAAGATCGCCATAACTCTCTTAAAGGCAAATCCATCACCTTTGATAGCTCTCATCCAGCTGCAAGCATAATTAA